>Ga0335082_10008999_pt1 | contig 10868 bp, 11 predicted proteins | sample Lox_Sample_41_FD_206718 | JGI IMG/M metagenome (GOLD analysis project Ga0335082, IMG submission 206718) | Soil microbial communities from Loxahatchee National Wildlife Refuge, Florida, United States - Lox_Sample_4.1 | ecosystem: Environmental > Terrestrial > Soil > Wetlands | place: USA... | reverse complement strand
AAGCGCATGCTCAACGAAGCGGCCGCGCACATGAAAGACCTGCAGATCGGCATCCGCTCGATGAAGCAGCCCGTGGAAACCCTTTCCGGCGGCCAGCGTCAGGGGGTTGCGGTCGCGCGCAGCGCCGCGTTCGCACGTCATGTGGTAATCATGGACGAGCCCACTGCGGCGCTCGGTGTGAAGGAAGGCAACATGGTGCTGGAGCTGATCCGGCGCGTGCGCGACCGCGGCCTGCCGGTGATCCTCATCAGCCACAACATGCCGCACGTGTTCGAGATCGCCGATCGCATCCACATCGCGCGTCTGGGCAGGCGTGCATGTGTCGTCAACCCGAAGAAGATCAGCATGGCAGAGACGGTCGCTGTCATGACCGGTGCGCGGCGGCCTGAGGAGCTGCCCGCCGAGTGTCTGGCATAGCTAGACCATGCTCAAGAACCTCGATCCTCTACTGGGCCCGGAGTTGCTGAGAGTGCTCGCGGAAATGGGGCACGGCGATGAAATCGCAGTGGTCGACGCCAATTTCACCGGGCGCCGCCTGGCTGGAGCCAGGCCGCTCTTGCGCTTGGACGGCGTCGGTCTGGCGCGCGCGTGCCGTGCCGTGCTCTCGGTCTTGCCGCTGGACGAAGCGGTCGAGCAGCCGGTGGCGTACATGAAAGTATCGGACACCGCGCCGGGGCATGTATCCGAGGTGCAGGCAGAGGTGCTCGGGCTCCTGGGCGAGCTCGCCGTGCCGCTCTCCAGGGTACGGCCGGTGGAGCGCTTCGATTTCTACGATTTGATCCCGAATGCTTTCGCGATCCTGCAGACCGGCGAGCTGCGGCCTTACGGGAATTTCATCTTCAAGAAGGGAGTGATCCTCGGCGGTGCCCTCTGAAATCACTCTCGCTGCGAATGCTCAAGAAGGTGAGGTGGCGCGCGCTCTCGCCGCTTCCCTGCACAGGCCGGTCGGCTCCAACCATGTCGGCATGCGGCAGTTCAACGAGCGCATCGTGCTGCAGGCGATCCGCCTGCACGGGGCTCTGCCGAAAGCCGACGTCGCGCGTCTCACGCGCCTCAGCACGCAGACCGCATCGGTCATCATCAACGGTCTGCTGCGCGACGGCCTGGTTGTCAAGCAGCCGCGCGTGCGTGGGCGCATCGGACAGCCCTCGGTGCCGATCGCGCTCAATCCCGATGGTGCGTTCTGTGTCGGCATCAAGGTCGGGCGCCGCAGCCTCGACGTGCTGGCGATGGATTTTGTCGGACGCGTGCGTTATCGCGACATTCTCGAGTATCCCTATCCGGACCCCAACGCGATCTTTCCGAACATCGAGAAAGAGTTGACGCGGCTCGGCGCGAAGCTGGGCAGCCATGCCGAGCGCATCGTTGGCGCAGGGGTCGCGGCCCCGCTGTGGCTCGGCGGCTGGCGCGACTTCCTCGGCGCGCCGGTGCGGGTGATGGAGCAGTGGAACGGGATCGACATCGGCGGGCGTATTCAGGCGATGACCAAGCTCCCGGTCGAGTTCGCGAAAGACACGACCGCGGCCTGTGCCGCGGAGTTGCTGTTCGGTCAGGGGCGCAGCCTGCGCAACTTTCTCTACCTGTTCATCGGAACCTTCATCGGCGGCGGCCTCGTGGTCGATGGGCGACTGCATTCCGGTCCGCGCGGCAATGCGGGTGCGGTCGGATCGCTGCCTTTGCGCAACGGCTCGGGCCACGCGCTGCAACTGCTGCACAAGGCGTCGGGCTTTGTGCTCGAGGAATTGCTCAGGAAGCACAGGATCACACCCGCAGCGGCGCATGATGAGCGCTCGATGTCGCAGAAGGCGTGGCGCCACACCCGCCGTTGGCTTGACGAGGCCTGCCCGGCACTCGCGGCCACGGTGGGCAGCGCGGCTGCGCTGCTCGATCTCGATGCCGTGATTCTCGATGGCTCGGTGGATCGTCGCCTGATCGCGGAGCTGATCGAGCGCACCGATCGCGTGCTCGACACCTATGACTGGGAGGGCGTGTCGCGCCCGCCGCTGCTGCCCGGCAGCATCGGGGCGGATGCGCGTGCGATGGGCGCCGCCATCTTGCCGCTGTACGCGCACTTCGCCCCGACACACGAGCTGTTTCTCAAGACTTGACGGTCAGCGCAATAACGCCTCCACACTGACAAATCGACATCCGGTACGATCACCAGACCGAGGAACGTCAGGGCGTTGTCGAGCTCCAACGCGGCGAAACAGACACTGCTCCAAGATACCATCCTCGTACGATTTACACGATACAGCAACTCAGAGTATCTAAGTCGGAGCCGGGAGCAGTAGTGCGCTGAACCGACGATACCGGGCCCACTCCGCCAACGTCTCAGCATGGCGACGCGACTCCCATCAACGATAAGAGCAATCATGCAGTCGTCAATGTGCCCGCGATGATTGGGAATCGCGGTTTCTGACGTTTGCAGACAGCGAACGATTTTTTTTGCACCAATACGCATCCACCGCTGCGGTGCTCTCGTAACAACACAGTCTTCCAGTATTCGGCGACTGGCTCGATCGACCAGGACCGCATCGAATGCGCCTTCGTAGCGGGATGATAAGGACTTCTCCACTCATCTCGCACGACTTTGGAAGACGCTCAACCAACAATCCAGCGGCTTTTACTCGGTCACAGAACTGTAACTAAGGAGACAACCAATGAGACTCAAGCAACATCTGCAATGTATCCGTCGCACGTCCGAGCTGGGCAAGCGCGGTGGTCTCACGCTTATCGCTGCAGCCGCCCTTAGCGCGGTCGTTCACGCACAGGCGTGGGGTGAAGAATCGAACGACGTCGTCTACGCAGAATCGAACAGTCCAGCGGGCAACGCAATTCTGGCCTTTAAGAATGATGGGAGCGGAAAGCTGACTTTCCTCAGCAGCACGCCGGCCGGTGGCACTGGGGTCTACGATCCAAGCTTCGCGCTTGGTCCATTTGATTCAGACCAGAATCTCCTGGTGAGCCGCCGGCGTTCGCTCTTGTTTGCGGTGAACTCCGGTTCCAATTCTATTGCTGTATTCCATATCCGTTCGGACGGCAGTCTCTCTGCGGTAAGCGGTTCGCCGTTTCCTTCTGGTGGCAGCGATCCGGTCAGCGTCGGGCTTCTCGGCGATGTTCTGACGGTAGTCAATAAAGCACAAGACCCGGCTCAAAATACAAACCGCACTTTGCCAAACTACACAACCTTTCACGTCGATCATGACGGAACACTTGATCCTGTCGATCGTTCAACTGTGCCGGTCGCCTATGGAAGCTCGCCATCCCAGGCGCTAATCGCCGCGCAGGGGCCTTTCGTCTTTGGAGCCGACTTCCAGGCGGGCTTGCTGCAATCTTTCGTAGTGGACGAAGACGGCCGCCTGCATCAGCACCCCCCGCGCGCGATTCCGGACTCCGTCTACGCTGACGCCGATGCGCCCCATCTGCCGCTCGGGTTACGCACTCATCCTAAGCTGCCCATTCTGTACGTCGACCTCGTAACCATAAGCAAAGTCGCCGTCTTTCAATATGGTGAGCATGGCGTACTATCGTTTGTGCGGACGGTCACTGACTCCGGCCAGGCCCCCTGCTGGGTTGTCGTGAACCACCCTGGGACTCGGCTTTATGTAACCAACACCGGAGACAATTCCGTTTCGGTCTATGATCTCCGTGACCCCTGGCAACCGAAGGAGATCCAACATTTCGTCATGGCCGGAACCACTGGCAGCCCTTTCTCCACCGTGATCGACGACTCCGACCGTTTTATTTACGTGTCGAGCGAGGTCAGCGGCGCGAGTTCCGCTGCTGCCGCGAACGCGATTCACACTCTGCAAGTGGGCTCTGACGGCACATTATCTGAACCGTTCCCACCTACGGTGCTTCCAGTAAATGGGGTTGCTCGGGCACAAGGTGTAGCGGTGTTCTCCACCAAGTAATTTCGATGGGATGCATCCTGGGCTAGGATGATTGCAGAGCTGGAAATCACTGGAGCCAGCCGGCGGTACGCATCAATTTGCGTGCCGTCGGCGATGACAAATTTACTTTGTCGTGCGCGCAAGTTGTCGTGCGCGCAAGCTAAAGCTTGCTACCGGTGCCCTCACCGTAGCGTTACGCTTTCTGTCGCTTGGACGCATTTGTCACCAACAGAATTCCGGCACCGATCAAGACTACACCAGCGATTAGTTGATGGCCCGACCGCCTCGCCAAGCGTGAGGGCACAGATCAAAATGCCAAGACTGGGAGTCGTCATAAGCGCCATCGACATCGTGCTTGCCCGAATATGGCGACCCGCTTCCACGACTGCCCAATAGGCAAACGCGGTTGCAATCGGACCAACATAGGCAAGGGATCCCGCGCCACCTAATCAGCAGGTCAAGCAAGATCCGATGTCCCAGACTAGACCCCTGACCGCACCGGCCGTCCGGCGAAATTGCTTCTCGCGTGGCAGATCCGGCAACCACGGCCTCAACCATGTTCTGATTTCGCGATGCTTCGCTCAGAATTTCTCAGCCGCCGGCCGCAGATCAATCTCGTGCGTCCATGCGCTGCGCTTCTGCCGATAAAGCTGGTAGTAAGCTTCAGCGATTTCGCTCGGCTTCAGAACGCTCTCCTGCGGCGTCCCACCTTCCTGGCCAATCATGCCGTCGATGATGACGTCCGCCACGTGAACACCCCTGGCTGCGCTTCAGGGCGGTTTGCTCCTGGCACATGGCCCTCGATCATGTCGCTGCGCACCTGAGGTGATGTGAGGTGCTGACTAGCGCACGCCGCTGCGCTTCACCACGTAGGCCGGAATGCGCACGCCGTCGATCTCGCCCTGCCCCGCGGCTGATGCCTCGTCAAACGCTGCGAGCGTGCTGGCGGCAGCGGGAAGCTCGAATCCGCGCGAGCGCGCCTCTTCGAGCATTGCGCGCAAGTCCTTGCGCATTGAATCGAGGTCGAAAGTCGCGGGTCCGGTCTCCTCTCCAGCGAGCGCTTTCGCGACCAGCGCAGATCTGTTCTTTAGTACGTTCGTGCCGCCGCCCGTCTCGGCGAAGAGCTCGACCAAAGCGGCGGCATCAAGGCCAAGTGGCCGTGCGAGCGCCATGGCCTCCCCGAACGCCTCCCAGAAGACGATCAGCGGCAAATTGACCGCCAGCTTCATTGTTGCGCCGGCACCGATCGCACCGCAGCGCTCAATGCGCCGGCACATCTGTTCGAGGAGCGGCTTGGCGCGCCCGAACGCGGCATCGTCCGCGCCGACCAAGCCGATCAGCTTGCCCTCACGTGCCGGTCCGACCGTGCCTCCCACCGGGCATTCGACCATCTGCGCGCCCTGTTTCTCGACCGCCGCGGCGAGGGCGCGTTCGGTATCGGGGCGCACGGTGCTCATCTCGATGAAAAGCCTGCCCTTGACGTCAACCGATAGCAGGCCCGATGGCCCGCGATACACCGAGTCGATTGCCGCAGCATTCGTGAGAATGCTTATCACCGCTTCGCATCCGCTCGCCAGCTCCGCCGCCGTGGCGGCAACTCGAGCGCCGGCGTCCTGTGACGCTTTCGTCTTTTCCCGCGATCGGTTCCACACCGTCACCGTGTGGCCACACTCGATGAGCCGCTGTGCGATGGCGCTGCCCATGCGGCCGGTTCCCGCAATTCCGATTTTCATGGAGACCTCCATGAGTAGAGTGTTTGAACTTCTACGCCACCGACAGGGGATAATTCGACGGGAACAGCGCGCGCTTTGCCTCCTCGTCCATCTCCTGTTTGAAGGAGACGTGTTTGCCGACGGCACGCGCGCCCGCCACGGCTGGCCGCGCGTTGATCGCCGTGAACCAGCGCTGCACATTGGGGTAGGCCAACAGTGGGTCGGCGTCGCCAGCCAACACGATGGGAGCGCGGTCAATCCAACCCCAGGCCGCCATGTCGACGATCGAGTAAGCAGTGCCCACAATATAGTCGCGTCCCTTCAAGTGGGTATCGAGTACGCGGTAGTGGCGATCCGCCTCGCGCCGGTAGCGGTTGATCGCGTAAGGGATCTGCTCTGGCGCCGCCCGCTGAAAATGCACGGCCTGTCCCGAATAAGGGCCGACGCCCGTCGCTACGAACATGAGCCAGGACAGCAGGTCTCCGCGGTCCGCAGCGCTGCCGACGAAACGGCCGGTCTTGTCGCCGAGATAGAGCAGGATCGCGCTGGAATCGAACACCCTCACGCTCGCACCGCCGGCACCGTCGGTATCGACGATTGCGGGCAGTTTTCCGTTCGGGTTGATAGTTCTAAATTCGAACGTGTGCTGTTCGCCCTTGCGGGTATCGACGGGGACGACCTCGTATGCGATACCAGCCTCTTCCAGGAACAATGCGACCTTCAATGGATTCGGTGTCGGATGAAAGTAGAAGCGGATCAATGCAGCCTCCCTGGATTAACGCAGCGTTAGAAGAAAACGCTCGACTGCCCGATCGAGGTTGCCGGTGTAACTCCGAGCAACCCACGAAGCCGTAGCCCGTTCACTTGGCTCATGACTACGGCGCTGCCCGTGACAGCTTGGGGTCCACCGGGTTCGGATAGTATCCCTGCGTACGTTCCCGACGATATGCTGGGTAGCGGAATAGCGATAGGCCGTAAAATAAGTCCGCACGAACTGGGCAAACGCGGACGGGCCGCCGCTCCCGGCAGGCGTAGCTTTTCCTTCCTTGCCCTGGAAGAAGAGTTGAAGTTTTGCATCATCGGTCAGGCACTGCTTGAACTTCGCAGTTGCGCTGGCGAGTCCGGCGTCTGCGCCTTCGTGCACGCCCGCGTTCCCAAGAATGTCGACCGCATATGCGCTCTGTTATCCGATAACGAGGCGCGCAGGATAGCGTTTTGGTGATGTGCAACAAAGCCTTGCGGGCGCAAGACATTCGTGCTAAATGTGCATGAATGGAAACTGACCAGCTCCGTCTCTTCGTGGAGGTTGCCCGGCGCGGCAACTTCGCGGCAGTAGCCAGAGACCGCGCCATCGATCCCTCGTCGGTATCGCGTGTGATTGCGGCGCTGGAGACCCAACTGGGCGTACGCTTGTTCCAGCGCACGACCCGCCGCGTCGCGCTAACCGAGGCGGGTGATCTCTACCTCAACCGCGTCGAGCCGCTGCTGAACGATCTGGAGCACGCTCGCGATGAGATCCTCGCGGTCAGCGCCGGGCCGGTCGGGACGCTGCGCTTGACGGCATCGGTCGCGTTCGGCTGCCAGTGTCTCGTGCCGCTGCTTCCTGCGTTTCGCGCGCAGTTTCCGCGGCTCAAGCTCGAGCTCCTGCTGTCAGACACCAATTTGGACCTCGTCGCCGAGCGGGTGGATCTTGCAGTTCGCCTCGGGCCGAGCTTCGACACCAGCCTGGTGGGTGTGAAGCTGTGCGACACGCGCTACCGCGTGTGTGCGAGCCCAAATTATCTCAAGAGCTGCAAGCCGCTACGGCGCCCGCACGATCTTATGGCTCACCGTTGCCTGTTGTTTGCGCTGCCCGAGTTCCGCACGCGCTGGCTGTTTCGACACCAGACCGGCAAGGTGACTCATGTTGCCGTGGATGGAGATCTGATCGTGTCGAACCCCCTCGCGTTGCGTGATTGCGCGCTCGCCGGGATGGGTCCCTGTCTGTTGGCGGACTGGCTGATTGACGAAGACGTGGCGACCGGCCGGCTGATCGATTTATTCTCCAAGTATCGCGTTACCGCTACCGATTTCCAGACCGCTGCCTGGTTACTCTATCCGAGCCGGGCCTACCTGCCGAACAAAGTACGGGTTACGATCGATTTCCTTAAGCGGCAATGGGATGATCGCCGTCCATGACGGCGGCCACGAATCTTTGTGTCAGCTTCGATGAAAAGCTGTGCTTAGAGATGGCGAAGCCAGAAACGCTCCGGCGGGGAGACGACGCAACGTTGCGAGTAGGGCGCTGTCATGCTCAAATCGGACTTATTTTGATCGCGTCGGTCTGACGCGCGGCGCAAAAAGGGGCGCCGACGACGAGCCTCTGGGAGCGGTATGGGGCTGGCATACGTGTGGCAGCCGGATGAACTGGCGGCGCGCGCGGCGCTCGCTTCAGCACATGTCCGGGAACTACCGCTATATAGATCGATCGATTTCATAGACCATGGTAAGCTCACGCGGCGTTAAACCTTCCATCAATTCGCGATCCCTCGGCGAAGGACGTTTCCGCCGGCAGCGCGAAATCGGCCAGGACGCCGTTCGCGAGGTGACGCTGCAGGAAATCAGCGGGATCGAACGCAGCGTGCAACGAACGCGCATAGTCGAAAGCCTCGGCAAAGCGGTAGCCGCTCGACAGGGCCGTCAGCATCGCCAGTTCCGCGGCCGATAATCGCTCTGTGGTCACGGCAAAGCCTTCGCGGCGCACGAGCAGATCGACGCCGCCATGTAGCTCGATACGTTCGTCACCGGCATGATCGGGTTGGCAAATCTCCCAGATGCGATCGATCGGATAGCGCGACGAGACCAGGCGGCTGGATGGCGCGAGCATGAAGCGCAGCTCACCGCAACGCTCGGGCGGTACGCCGGCCAAGCGCTGCATGGACAGCAGGACCGGCTCAGCTTCGTTGAAGCTTTCCTCCAGGCACCACTCCAGCCGCGCGACATCGGCGAGGTATGGCAGTTGGCGCGCAACCGGATGCCTGGAGATGAACTCCGCAAAGTGCGCTCCGTGCGCGCCCACATCGCCCGAACGCGAGGGATAACGTCGCGTGTAATCCTCGGCCAGCGCGCCAAACAGACCCGCGCCGATCAGCTTCTGTACCGCAGGGTAAGTAACCGACAGCGCCTTGCGGTAATTCTCGAGTACATTGGTGCGATAGAAACCCAAGCGTACGGCGGGGCTGATGCCGGCCGCGCGAATGCCGGGCGCATCTCTGCTCGCCGCGGGATTGAAGAGAGCGGCGGCGAACCCCGCCTGGATCTCACGCAGCGAGTGCATGCGGCACGCTCCTTTCTGTGTCGGTACGCCATTGCTCGAGCACGTCGTCGGCCCTGTGCGCCTCGTCGAGCAAGGTCGCCAGCGACGGCACGTCGCTGTCCCATTCGATGAGCGTCCGCATCGCACCGACCCGGGTCAGCGCTTCGCCGTACAGATTCCACACGGGACCGGCAACGCGCTTGCCATGCGTATCGATGAGACATAGCCCGTTGCTGTCATGGCCCGCCAAATGGATTTCCTGCACGCTGCTCGCCGGGATTGCGTCGAGGTAGCGCAGCGCATCGAACCCGTGGTTGACTGCGCTCACATAGATGTTGTTGACGTCGAGCAGAATGCCGCAGCCGGTGCGGCGCGCCACTTCGGCCAGGAAATCCCATTCCGGAATGCTGGAATCGAAATACTCGAGATAGCTGGAGACGTTCTCGACCAGGATTTGCCGGCCGAGGAAATCCTGCACGAGGCCGACGTTGGCGCAAACGACGTCGAGTGCTTCCTCGGTGTAAGGCAGCGGCAGCAGGTCGTTCAGATGACGCCCGCCGATCGCGCCCCAGCACAGGTGATCGGACATCAGCATCGGTTCGAACCGTGTGGCCAGCGCCTTCAGCCGCACTAGATGCGCGTGGCTTACGCCGTCAGCTGAGCCGAGCGACAAGCCCACGCCATGGAGACTCAGCGGATACAGCTCGCGCACGCGCTCGAGAAAATACAGCGGGTGGCCGCCGCGCCCAAAGAAGTTTTCGCTGTGGACTTCGAGCCAGCCGACGTCGGGGTGGGTGTCGATGATTTCGCGATAGTGCGGCGGGCGCAGACCGATGCCCGCGCGCGGGTTGAGCTGTTGCGGTTCGACCGGCAAGGGGCCATCCATTTTTTCGGATCTCCTTGGCTTGTTGTTCGAAGGAGTGAGGATGGTCTCGAGTATTGCGACCAACCATCACGCAAAGATCACGGACGGGTAACGCTTTGCCTCAGGTGAGAGATAGCCGGAGCCAGACACCCGGCAGCCTGCTCTGGCTCGGGCATTGCACTCATTCGTCATTGAACGACCAAGCGGACGGGCTCACCATCCCGGACAGCATCACCATGAGTTCGGTTTCGCTCTCCTCTTCGTCGATCGCTTCCCGTTCCCATTCCTGCATCAGCGATCGCAGGGCGGTTGCGGGCCGGCCAGGTGTGGAGATCAGGCGCTGGAACAATGGCATGTCGAGCACGGCTGCGGTCATGATGGGCTCCTTTGAGAGCGGGTCGATGAAAACGTCACGCTGCGCAGTATCGACCCCGCTTCTCACGAATCCATCACGGTGAGATAAACGTAACTTCACTTTGAGCCGGTACATGCTCGCGTGAATTGCGTGAGACCAGTCCCCGGTCAATACCGTGGCGAGCGGCTTGACAATCGAAATACATCTAATTGGCAAAGAAGGTGTGGCCGGCATTGCCATGTTCATGGTGGATGGGCGCGATTTCGCTCGCGACCCATCCGAACAGGAGGATCGAATGAGGAGCGGGGCGTTACCCGGTCTGCGAGAACGAGCGGCGGCCGTCCCGGTAGGTGAATTGCGGCCGACGCGATTGGATGCGCCCTTCCACGTTGGCGCCCTGTTTGATTCTTTGCAGTGTCTGCGCCTGATAGAGCAGCTGGCGAACGTCTTGGTCTGCCGAGGCGCTCGCACACGAGAAAGCCGCGGCGAAGCCGAGAGAAATGATAATGGTCCTGATCATGGCGTCCTCGTATCTCCAGGATGCGTTGTCGAGCGGATAGCGAGTAGTATCGCTGATGAGCCTCACGTGCCTTTCACGCGATCATCACGATTTGATATGGAGGACCGGAAACTCGGAAAAGAGGTGGATGGGCCGGACCGGTTTCGGTCGACGACCCATCCCAAGGGGGAGGAGACTTGTGACCTGGAGCAAGCTTCGATGGTTCTCAGTGTGACCGGCCCAGGTCAC
>Ga0335082_10008997_pt1 | contig 10870 bp, 8 predicted proteins | sample Lox_Sample_41_FD_206718 | JGI IMG/M metagenome (GOLD analysis project Ga0335082, IMG submission 206718) | Soil microbial communities from Loxahatchee National Wildlife Refuge, Florida, United States - Lox_Sample_4.1 | ecosystem: Environmental > Terrestrial > Soil > Wetlands | place: USA: Florida... | reverse complement strand
CAGGTACTTGTAGAGCTTCCAGGCCGACATGCGCTCGGGCGAGACGATCAGGACGTTGATGAGGTCCGGGTTCATCGCCGAGCGCCACTCGGCCTCGGCGCTGTTCGCGATCGCCGGTCCCGAGGCGCCGAACAGCGTCTGCTTCACGCCGAGCAGCCGCCAGGCGCCCTTGCCGACGTACTCCGCGCGGTCGGCCTCGGTCGCCTGCCGCAGCCGGTAGGAGGCGTCGAACTCGTAGATGTACACGTCCTTGAGCAGGTTGGCCTCGCGCGCCTCGCGCACGTTGATGAACGAGCGCTCGTCCTTGAACCACAGGCCCGTGCCGAACGTGCCGCCGATCACCGATTGCATCGAGCGCATGCGTACCTGCTGCGCGAGCTCCTCGCTGAACGGCGAGACCCACTCGCCGATCGCGAACGTGCCGACCACGAACACCAGGCCGACCTTGGCGAGCATCGCGGCGGCGCGCCCGGGCGAGAGCCCGGCCGCGCGCATCACCGTGTACTCCGAATTGCTCGACAGGTGCGCGAGCACGTAGAGCGTGCCGATCAGCACCGCGATCGGCAGCAGCTCGTAGGCGTGGCCCGGCACCCAGAGCGCCACCACGGTGAAGATCTGGCGCAGCTGGTAGTTGCCGTTGCCGAGGTCGCGCAGCTCGGCGATGAGGTCGAAGAAGGCGAACAGGCCGAGGAAGCCGAGCAGCACGAAGCCCACCGACGCGTAGATCTGGCGCGCGAGGTAGCGCTCGATCGTCGGCAGGCGCGCGCGCTTCGCGCTCATCGGCGGCGCAGGCGCCAGTAGGGCGCGACGCGCGGCGCGAACAGCGCCAGCAGCAGCACGATCATGATCGCGTGCACGAGCCACCAGCCGGTGGAGAACGCCAGCCTGCCGAGCGCGACGCGCGCCTGGCTGATCGACAGCAGGTTCGAGTACACCATGTAGGTCAGCAGCGCGAACAGCAGGTTCACCGAGCGCCCGGCGCGCGGGTTCACGAACGACAACGGCACCGCGAGCAGCGAGAGCACCAGCGCCGAGAGCGGGATGCCGATGCGCCAGAGCAGCTCGCCCAGGTTGCTGCGCGTCGGGCTCGCGATGAGCGCGAGCGTCGTCATGCTCTTGTGCGTGGCCTCGGGCTCGTCGCCCTCCTTGGTCTGGATGCGCATCGCGTAGCGGTCGTACTCGGCGATGCTGTAGTCGGCGCGGCCGGGCTCGCCCTCGTAGCGCCGTCCCGTGAGCATCACGAGGAAGCGGTCGCCGTTCGGCGCGTACTCGGTGAAGCCGCGATCGCTCATCATCACGCCCGAGCGCCGGTGCTGCACCGAGTTCACGAACACGTGCTGCACCGAGGCCTTGTCGCCGGCGACCGACTCGACGAAGAACACGCGCTGCCGGCCGCGCGACTCCCCGAACGTGCCAGGCTCCATGCGCGAGAGGTCGTCGCGCGCGTCGAGCCGCGCGCGGTACTGTCCGGCGATCTGCACCGTCCAGGGCGAAATCACCAGCGACAGCACCGCGATCAGCAGCACCAGCGGCGCGGCGAACGTGAGCACCGGCCGCATCCAGGCCGTGAGCGAGAGCCCCGCGCCGAACCAGATCACCATCTCGGAATCGCGCCAGGCGCGGTTGAGCGCGAGCAGCACGGTGATGAACAGCGTAAGCGAGAGCAGGACCGGCAGCACGCCGATCGCCGAGAAGCCGAGGAACGCGACCACCGCGTCCGAAGGGATCTTGCCGCCCGCGGCGAAGCCGAGCAGGCGGATCAGCCGCGTGGTGAGCGCGATGAGGAACAGCGAAAGGAACACCGCGGTGCCGAGATTGGCGAATTCGCGCAGCAGCGAACGGCGGAAGATCATGCGATACTTGGTGCGAAACCCCGTGGCGAATTTCGTCGGAGAAATCCCGTGCAATTTAGCATAAGGGCGCAGCCGCCCGAGAAGCTCCAGACCGCCTGCCTCGTGCTCGCCGTGTTCAGCGGCAAGGCGGCCGCGGGCGAGCCGGGCGCCACGCTCGCGCGCGCCGCACAGGCGGCCGATCGCGCGTCGGGCGGCGCGCTGCGCCGCGCGCTCGCGCAGGGCGATCTCGCGGCCAAGGCGGGCTCGACGCTGCTGCTGCATGCCGTGCCGGGGCTCGCCGCGAAGCGCGTGCTGCTGGTCAGCCTCGGCGAGCGGCGCGAGTACGGCGTCGCGGCGTTCCGCGACGCGATTCGCGGCGCCGCGGCGGCGCTCAAGGGCCTCGGCGCGAAGGACGCGGCGCTCTACTTCGCCGATTTCGCGGTCGCCGGCCGCGGCCTGCCCTGGGCGCTGCGCAATGCGGTGCTCGGCGTGCGCGAGGCGTTCTACCGGTTCGACCAGATGAAGACGCAGAAGAAGCCGCCGGCGCCCGCGCTCGGCGCGCTCGTGCTCGCGCTCGCCACCGGGCCGGTCACGCTGCAGGCGCAGGCGGCGCTGAAGGAAGCGGTCGCCACGGCCGACGGCGCCGACCTCGCGCGCACGCTCGGCAACCTGCCGCCCAACGTCTGCACCCCGTCCTACCTCGCCGACGAGGCGAGGAAGCTCGCGAAGCAGTTCAAGCTCGGCGTCGAGGTGCTCGAGCGCCGCGACATGGAGCGCCTCGGCATGGGCGCGCTGCTCTCGGTCACCGCAGGCTCGCGCCAGCCGCCCAAGCTCATCGTGCTGCGCTACAGCGGCGCGGCAATCTCGAAAAGGCCGCTCGCGCTCGTCGGAAAGGGCATCACCTTCGATACGGGCGGCATCTCGCTCAAGCCCGGCGCCGAGATGGACGAGATGAAGTTCGACATGTCCGGCGCCGGCAGCGTGCTGGGCGCGATGCGCGCGCTGGCCGGCATGAAGGCGCGCGTCAATGTGGTGGGCCTCATCCCGACCTGCGAGAACATGCCCGGCGGCGCGGCGACGCGCCCGGGCGACATCGTCACCACGCTCTCGGGGCAGACGGTGGAGATCCTCAACACCGACGCCGAGGGGAGGCTGATCCTGTGCGACGCGCTCACCTACAGCGAGCGCTTCTCGCCCGAGGCCGTCGTCGACATCGCCACGCTCACGGGCGCCTGCGTGATCGCGCTCGGCCACGTCGCGTCGGGCCTGTTCGCGAACGACCAGAGGCTCGCCGACGAGATCGTCGCCGCGGGCAACGACGCCTGGGACCGCGTCTGGCAGATGCCCCTCTGGGACGACTACCAGGAGCAGCTGCGCTCGAACTTCGCCGACATGGCCAACATCGGCGGGCGGCCCGCCGGCAGCGTCACGGCTGCATGCTACCTGTCGCGCTTCACGAAGAAGCTGAAATGGGCGCACCTGGACGTTGCGGGCACCGCCTGGAAGAGCGGGCGCGAGAAGGGCTCGACCGGCCGCCCGGTGCCGCTGCTCGTGCGCCTCGCGTTGCGCCGCGCGGGCCGGCGATAGGAAGGTCCGGACGCCGCGTGACGTCGATCGACTTCTACTTCAACGCCGGCGACCGCCTCGACGTCGCCTGCCGGCTCGCCGGCAAGGCGCTGCAGCAGGGCAAGCGCGTGCTCGTCTACGCGCCGCAGGCCGAGCTCGCGCAGAGGATCGACCGCATGCTCTGGACCGCGCAGGCGGTGTCCTTCATCCCGCATTGCGCGGCACACGACGCGCTCGCCGCCGAGACGCCCGTGCTCATCGCCTCCGACGAGGATGCGCCGCGCAGTTCTCATGCCGCCGCGTGCGAGGTGCTGATCAATCTCGCGCAGGACTGCCCGCCGTTCTTCGAGCGCCACGAGCGGCTGCTCGAGATCGTTCCGCCCGACGAGGCCGAGCGCCAGGCCGGGCGTGCGCGCTTCAAGTTCTACCGCGACCGCGGCTACGAGATCCGCAACCACGACCTGGCGAAGGGCGGCGCATGAACGAGGAAGAGCGCGGCCAGGGCAAGGATCCGAACGACCTCATTGCGCGCGTCGACGCGCTCGTGAAGCGCCAGCAGGAAGAGTCGCTGCGGGCGGTCGAGGAAGTGCCGCTGCTCACCGAAGTGATCGAGCACGACGCGGCCGCCGCGGCCGCCGCCGCGGCGCGCGACGAGGCGCTCGCCGCCGACATCGAGCGCGTGCTCGTGGTGCGCCTGATCCCCGAGCTCAACAAGCAGATCGCGACCCTGCGCACGGAGCTGGAGAAGCAGCTGCGCCGCTCGGTGCGCGAGGCGGTCGAGCACGCGCTCGAGGCGCGCAAGGCCGAACACCAGAAGAAATAGCATGGCGCTGGACAAGAGCTTCGATCCGCAGGCGGTCGAGAGCCGCTGGTATTCGCGCTGGGAATCCAGCGGCTGGTTCGCGGCCAGGGGCGGCGGCGAGCCCGTGAAGGACGGCGCAGGGGCGCCGTATTGCATCCAGCTGCCGCCGCCCAACGTCACGGGCACGCTGCACATGGGCCACGCGTTCCAGCAGACGCTCATGGACGCGCTGATCCGCTACCACCGCATGCGCGGCGAGGACGCCAACTGGGTGGTGGGCACCGACCATGCGGGCATCGCCACGCAGATCGTGGTCGAGCGCCAGCTGCAGGAGCAGGGCAAGACGCGCCACGACCTCGGTCGCGAGGCCTTCGTCAAGCAGGTGTGGGACTGGAAACAGCAGTCCGGCGCCACCATTACGCGGCAGATGCGCCGCCTGGGCGTCTCGGCGAACTGGACCTTCGCCGACACCGAAGGCCGGCGCGCCGGCTACTTCACGATGGACGCGAAGATGTCGCGCGCCGTCGTCGAGGTCTTCGTGCGCCTGCACGAGCAGGGCCTGCTCTACCGCGGCAAGCGCCTGGTCAACTGGGACCCCACCCTCGGCACCGCCGTGTCGGACCTCGAGGTCGACACCGAGGAGGAGGACGGCAGGATCTGGGAGATCCGCTATCCCGGCGACGGCTTCGATCTGGTGGTCGCCACAACGCGTCCGGAGACGATGCTCGGCGACGTGGCTGTGGCCGTCCATCCAGACGATGATCGATACAAGAAATGGATAGGCAAGACCGTCGAATTGCCGTTGTGCGGGCGGAACATTCCTGTCATCGCTGATTCATATGTGGACAAGGACTTCGGCACCGGCTGCGTGAAGATCACGCCGGCGCACGACTTCAACGACTACGCGGTCGCGCAGCGCCACAAGCTGCCGATGATCTCGATGCTCACGCTCGAGGCGAAGGTCACGGGCGGCACGCCCTACGACGGCATGGACCGGTTCGAAGCCAGGAAGAAGGTCCTCGCGGATTTGCGCGGGAAGAATCTCCTGGTATCGGAAAAGCCCTACAAGCTGCGCGTGCCGCGCTCCGGGCGCACTGGCGTGATCGTCGAGCCGATGCTCACCGACCAGTGGTTCGTGAGGATGGACGGCATGGCAAAGGCCGGGCTCGATGCGGTCGCCAAGGGAGACGTGAAATTCATTCCCGAGCACTGGACCGCGACCTACGACCACTGGCTGCAGAACATCCAGGACTGGTGCATCTCGCGCCAGCTCTGGTGGGGCCACCAGATTCCCGCCTGGTATGACGACGAGGGGAAGATCTACGTCGCTCGCACTGAACAGGAAGCGGGAAAGAAAGCCAACGGCAAACGACTGAAGCGCGACGAGGACGTGCTCGACACGTGGTTTTCCTCGCAGCTCGTGCCGTTCTCCTCGCTCGGCTGGCCGGAGCAGACGCCCGAGCTCGCGCGCTACCTGCCCTCCTCGGTGCTGATCACGGGCAACGACATCATCTTCTTCTGGGTCGCGCGCATGATCATGGCGAGCCTGCACTTCACGGGCAAGGTGCCGTTCCGGCACGTCTACATCAACGCCATCGTGCGCGACGCCGAGGGCGAAAAGATGTCCAAGTCGAAGGGCAACACGCTCGACCCTATCGACCTCATCGACGGCATCGGCTTCGACGCGCTGCTCGCCAAGTCGGTGAGCGGCCTGATGCTCGAAGAGCACAAGAGGAAGGCCGAGAAGTACGTGCGCGGCCACTATCCGAAGGGCATCCCGGCCTTCGGCGCCGACGCGGTGCGCTTCACGTTCGCCTCGCTCGCGAGCTTCTCGATCACGCTCAACTTCGACCTCGGCCGCTGCGAGGGCTACCGCAACTTCTGCAACAAGCTCTGGAACGCGACGCGCTTCGTGCTCATGAACACGGAGGGCAAGGACTGCGGCCAGAACGAGAAGCGGCCGGTCCAGCTCTCGGCCTGGGATCGCTGGATCGTGAGCACGCTGCAGAGGACCGAGGCGGAGGTCGAGGCGGGCTTCGCCGAGTACCGCTTCGACAACGTCGCCGGCGCGATCTACCGCTTCGTCTGGGACGAGTACTGCGACTGGTACCTCGAGGTGGCGAAGGAACAGCTCGCGAAAGGCAACGAGGCCCAGCAGCGCGCCACGCGCCGCACGCTCGTGCGCGTGCTCGAGGCCGCGCTGCGCCTCGCGCACCCGATCATCCCCTTCATCACCGAAGCGCTCTGGCAGGACGTGAAGGCGCTCGCGGGCAAGTCGGGCGACACCCTCATGCTCGCGCCCTACCCCAAGTCCCAGCCCGAGAAGATTGACGAGGCCGCCGAGAAGGAAATTGCCGAGGCCAAGCAGCTCATCCTTGCTGCCCGGAACCTCAAGAGCGAGATGAAGCTACCCCCCAATAAGAAGACACCCGTCATCTATTCAGTCCAATTGCCTGAGTCCATGATGACCGCGAACCATGCGCTGGTATCGACGAACCCGGTCATCATGACCGAGGTCAAGATGTCGGAGCTGAACACTCCGATCGGCATTTCGGGAAATATCCGCTTTACGTTCAAGATCGAAATCGACGCAGCCGCCGAAAGGAAACGCCTCGACAAGGAAATTGCGCGCCTTGAAGGCGAGATCGGCAAAGCGAAGGCCAAGCTGTCGAATGCCTTCTTCGTCGATCGAGCGCCAGCCGAGGTCGTCGAGCAGGAGCGCAAGCGCCTCGCCGATTTCGAATCGATGCTGGCGAAGCTGCGGCCTCAGCTCGACAAGCTCGCCGCCGGCCGCTAGTAGCCCTTCAGGCTCTGATCGCGCGGCGGGTAGTACTCGTAGAAGGCCGGGCGGCGGCCGACCAGGCCCTCGAGCAGGATCAGCTCTGCATCGGTGTGGTTGATCACGGGCGCGCTCATCAGCATCTGCGGCGCTCCCTTGCCCATGATGTAGCGCGGCTGCTCGTGGTGGCGCGTGCGCACCGTCTCGCGCTCCGCCGGGTCCATGGCCGAGACGAGATCCGCCTCGCCGTAGCAGACGCAGGCGTAGGTGCGCGCGGCTTCCGCCTCCACGTAGACGCCGGTGCCGCGGATGCCGATCACCGCCGTCGAGGTCCGCAGCGTCCGGCGCTCGCCCGAGGCGAACACCGACAGCACGGCGCCGGTGACGATGCGCAGGCCCGTGAGCACGAGCGCGCTCGCCGCCCCTTCGGTCTCGACGCGCGCGTTGGCGCGGATGAGGAACGCGTCCTTGCCGGCGACGAACAGCACTTCGCTCGCCGGGCCCGTGGTGATCACGTCGCCCGCCTTCACGTCCATGCCCTCTTTGGCCGGCGCGCCGTTGATGCGCACGTCGCCGCGCACGCGGTAGACACCCTTCTCCACGCTGCCGGCCGCGAGCGCGCCGCGCAGCCAGGCCATCTGCGCGGCGATCGCCGCGGCGAGCGCGCCGCCGGCGAGGCGCCGCCGGCTAGCCCGCATGCGCGGGCTCGGCGGCGAGCGCCGCCGCGATCGCGTCGCGCTCGCGCTCCGAGGGCCAGGAGTGGTCGAACTGCCAGCCGTATTGCGCCTCGGCGCGGCGGCGCAGCGAGTCGATGAACGTCGCGCCCCAGGCCGCGAAATCCGCGATGACCACCGCACAGGCGCCGACTGCCGAGGCGTCCACGCCGCTGATCGGCTGCCCGCTCAGGCAGATGCGGTCCGCATCGTAATAGGCGCTGAGGCCGCACTGGCGGTAGGTCGCGACGAGCGGCGCGAGCAGCCAGGCGCGCCAGCGCGTGCTGCGCCCGGGCAGGAACTTGAGCGGCGCCACCACCGCGAGCGCGTGCCGCTCGTCGCCGCAGCGCGCCCACAGCGCGGCGGGCGCGGCCCGCGGCGCCTGCGCGAGCGCGAAGCCCGAGCAGGCCGCGCGCACTGCCGCCATGCCGGGCGAGTGCAGACGGATCCAGCGCGCCGCGATCGCCATGGCGAAAGCCTAGCAGATGCGGCGGCGGGGGTCGGCTATTTCTTCTTCTTGCCGGGCTTGCCGACGCGGTCGAGCGCGTTCTCGAGCGCGCGCGTGAGCGTCTTGAGGACCTTCAGGCGCGCGTGGTATTTGTTGTTCGCCTCGACCAGGGTCCAGGGCGCGAGCGAGGTGGAGGTGCGGTCGACCATGTCGCAGATCGCGCGCTCGTAGGCGTCCCACTTCTTGCGGTTGCGCCAGTCCTCCTCGGTGATCTTGAAGCGCTTGAAGGCGACCTTCTCGCGCAGCTTGAAGCGCGCGAGCTGCTCCTCCTTGCTGATCGCCAGCCAGAACTTCGCGATCACGATGCCGTGCCGCAGCATCGCTCCCTCGAAGTCGTTGATTTCCGTGTAGGCGCGCAGCCAGTCGTCCTCGGAGCAGAAGCCCTCGACGCGCTCCACGAGCACGCGCCCGTACCAGGAGCGGTCGAAGAACGTGAAGCGGCCGCGGCGCGGCAGGTGCCGCCAGAAGCGCCACAGGTAGGGCTGCGCGCGCTCCTCCTCGGTGGGCGCGGCCACCGGAACGTTGGTGTACGAGCGCGCGTCGAGCGCGCTGGTGACGCGCCGGATCGCGCCGCCCTTGCCCGCGGCGTCGTTGCCTTCGAACACTGCGACCACCGAGAGCTGCCTGAAGCGCGGGTCGCGCGAGGCGACGCTGAGGCGCCCCTGCCATTTCTCCAGCTCCCTGGAGTATTCGGCCTTGGTGAGCGGCTGGTCGAGCTCGAGCGCGCGCAGCACGTTCAGCTTGTCGGCCGGCTCCGGGATCGGCGGCGTGCGGTCGGGCGCGCGCTTGCCGGGCTTGTCCTTGAGGCGCTCGCGCATCGCCGCGAGCAGGTGCCGGCCCACGGTGAGGGCGCGGTAGCGCGCGTTGGCGCCCGGCACGACGATCCACGGCGCCTCGGCGGTCGAAGTCTTGCGCAGGAACGGGTCGCAGACGCGCACGAACTTCTTGTAGATCTTGAAGTACGCCCAGTCGCGCTCGGTCACGCGCCAGCGCGTCTTCGCGTCGCCCGCGAGCTCCTTGAGGCGCTTGCGCTGCTGGCCCTTGGAGAGGTGGAACCAGTACTTGAGCAGCAGCACGCCCTCGTCCGAGAGCATCTTCTCCAGGCGCTGGATCTCGGCAATCTCGCGCGCGAACTCGCCTTCGTTGATTTCGCCCATCACGCGCTGGATGATCGGCATGGTGTGCCAGGCGCCGAAGAAGATGCCGATCTTTCCCTTCGGCGGCAGCGCGCGCCAGAAGCGCCACAGCGCCGGCCGCTCGCGCTCTTCGTCCGAGGGCTCGAAAAAGCCGCTGGTGAGGATGTGGCGCGGGTCCATCCACTCGTTGAGCAGGTTGACCGTCTCGCTCTTGCCGGCGCCCTCGACGCCCGCGATGAGGATCAGCACCGGGAAGCGGCCGTTCTGCGTGAGGTCGTACTGCGCGTCGAGCAGCGCCTGGCGCAGCTTCGCCTCCTCGCGCTTGTAGACCGCCTTGTCGACCTTGTGCTTGAGATTCGCGGATTCGAACATGCTGTCCCCCAGTCTCGCGCCTGCCCGGATGTTCAGGCCCCGGCGCGCCCGCGCTGCTGATCTAGGTCAAGCTTTCGCCTCATGCCGGGCGCGCGCCATGCAGGCCGAAGAAGCGCCGGATCTTCTCGAGCAGCTCGCCGGAGCTCGGCGGCGGGGTGCCGTGCAGGTTCGCCGCCGCCTGGCGCGCTGCCGCCAGACCGGCCGCGCGCGCCGCCATCGTGCGGCTCATCTCGTCGGCGATCTCCGGGCGCGCGAGCAGCAGGTCGCGGAACGAGGCGCGGTCGAGCCGGTAGCACTCGACGTCCTCGCGCGCGACCACCGTGCTGCTGCGCGGCGCGCCCGTGAGCATGCCCATCTCGCCGAAGTAGCCGCCCGCACCGATGCGGCCGAGCGCCTGCTTGCCGCCGTCGGGCAGCTCCAGCACCGAGTCGGCCTCGCCCGCGGTGACGATGTACAGCCAGTGCGAGGTGTTGCCCTGGCGCGTCATCACGTCGCCGGCGGCGAACGGCGCGTACTGCAGCCGCTCGGCGAGCGCCTGGCGCTCCTCGACCGAGAGCGTGGCGAACAGGTCCACGCCGTTGATGGCGTGCAGGCGGCGCTGCACCTCGCGCCGGTGCACCGCCTCGGCGTGCTCCTCGTTCTCCTGCGTGAGGTGCCGCGTCTCCTGCGGCTCGGCGACGCGGATCGCGGCGCGCTGCAGCGCCGTGAACAGGTGCACGCGCACGAGGGAGTCGGTGGAGTCGTCCGCGGCGAGGTCGCCGAGCCAGTAGCGCAGCGCGAAACGCAGGTTGCCCTCCTGGAAGCCCATCAGCACGCAGTTGGCGAGCGGCGCGCGCGCGACGTTGGCGATGTCGGCCTCCTGGATGGCGCTCTCGACGATCGCGATCACGCGCGCGGGCGGCACGGAAGGGTCGACGTCGAACCAGATCCAGCGCCGCCACTGCAGCGGCTGCGCGGCGCGCTCGCCGAGGATCATCACGCGGCCCTTCATGAGCTGGCTGTTCGGGATCACCACCGTCTCCCAGTTGCGCGTCTCGAGCAGCGTCGAGCGCCAGCCGATGTCCACCACGCGGCCGGTCACCTCGTCCACCCTCAGCCAGTCGCCGACGCGGATCGAGTCGTCCAGCTGCAGCGCGAGGCCGCCGAGCACGTTGCCGAGCGT
>Ga0335082_10008996_pt1 | contig 10871 bp, 11 predicted proteins | sample Lox_Sample_41_FD_206718 | JGI IMG/M metagenome (GOLD analysis project Ga0335082, IMG submission 206718) | Soil microbial communities from Loxahatchee National Wildlife Refuge, Florida, United States - Lox_Sample_4.1 | ecosystem: Environmental > Terrestrial > Soil > Wetlands | place: USA... | reverse complement strand
TACTGTTTGCGTCGATGGGCGACAACATCACCCCGCCGCAGCAGGCTTTCAACTGGGTGGCCGACGTGTACGGCAGCACCGATGAGATCAAGGCCCGCGGGCAGGTGATCGTCGGCTTGCTGCATCAGGACATCGGACATCTCGGCATCTTCGTCTCCGGCAAGGTGGCCAAGAAGGAGCACGCGCAGATCGTCTCTGTGATGGAATCGATCGAGGCCCTCCCACCCGGGCTGTACGGCATGCAGATCGCCGAGCACAAGGGCGCCGACGGCAAGCCTGTGTACGAGGTCAGCTTCATCGAGCACCGGCTGGAGGATATCGCGGCCCGTCTGAATCGCTTCAAGCGCGCCGACGAGAAGCCCTTCGAAGCTGTAAGCGCCGTCTCCGAGTTCAACCAGCGCGCGTACGAGCTGTTCGCACAGCCTTTGATACAGGCCATGTCCAACGACTACGGCGCAAAGCTCGCGCGTGAGTTTCACCCGTTGCGCTTCCAGCGCTGGGCTATATCCGATCTGAACCCCTGGCTCGGGTGGCTCGGACCGGTTGCACAGGCGGTAAAGGCACAACGGCAGGCCGTGGGCCCCGACGATATGCGGCGCAAGGCCGAGAAAATGGGGTCGGAGGTGATCAGTGCATCGCTGGACTACTACCGCGCCATGCGCGATGCGGTCAGCGAAGCCGCTTTCTTCGAACTATACGGCAACCTGTTCTCGCTCTATCTGGCGGACAAGCGCGAAGCGATCGAGCACACGCGAGTGACCGACCCGCGCGAGCTGCCATTCGTCAAGGAGGCGCTCGCCTCGATCGCCGAAGGCGGGTATGCGGAAGCGGCGGCACGAGTAGCGTTCCTTCTGGCGCGCAAAGGCGAGGCGTTGCCTCTGTCCCAACTCCAGCTCAAGCAGGAGCTGATTGCCGATTATCGTGAGCTGCTGCCAGCCATCTCCTTGGATCAGGCACGCCGGATCCGAGGCGAGCAGGAAATTATCGTGCGCTACGAACCCGACAAGGCCATCGAAACGCTGCCGGTGCTGTTGGGCGAACGCGCGGATCGCGATCGCCTGCTCACGTTACTGGATCGACTTCTTGCCGATGAACGCGTGCAGCGCGTCAAACCCTCGGCCGAGCAGCTGGCGATGCTCGAGCGCATCCGCGCTGTGCTCGGCTCCGCGGCGGCGCGGCGTCCACGCGTCGTCGTCGCGAAGTGATGCAGGGCAGGCCGGAAGTGGACCGCAAGCACGAGAAGTACGAGCGCCTGCTGGCGCTTGCCAAAACGCTGCCGCCGCTGCCCACCGCGGTCGTCCATCCCTGCGACGAGTCTTCTCTCGCGAGCGCCCTGGAGGCGGCGGAGATGGGGCTGATCGCGCCGATATTGATCGGCCCCGCAGCGCGGATCAAGGCGGTGGCCCATAAGTACGGCCTCGATGTGTCTCGGTTGGAGATCGTGGACACGCCGCACAGCCATGCTTCCGCAGCCGAAGGCGTGCGCCTGGTCCGCGAGGGGCGGGCCGAATGCCTCATGAAAGGGAGCCTGCATACCGACGAGCTGATGGGTGCAGTGGTGGCGCGCGAAGGCGGGCTGCGCACGGCGCGGCGCATCAGCCATTGCTTCGTGATGGACGTGCCCACCTACTCGGAAGCGCTCATCGTCTCGGATGCCGCTGTGAACATTGCGCCTACTTTGGAGGAGAAGGTCGACATCGTGCAGAACGCGATCGATCTCGCTCGGGCGCTGGGAGCCAAAGAGGTACGGGTTGCGATCCTCTCGGCGATGGAAACGGTCAATCCCAAAGTTCCCTCGACGATCGAGGCGGCGGCGCTGTGCAAGATGGCCGATCGCGGGCAGATTACCGGCGGCATACTCGACGGTCCCCTGGCGCTCGACAACGCGATCAATCTGCAGGCCGCGGAGATCAAGCACATCAAGTCGCCGGTGGCGGGCCGGGCCAACGTGCTGATCGTGCCGGATCTGGAAGCGGGGAACATGCTGGCCAAGAGCCTGTCTTTCCTGGCCGACGCCGATGCTGCCGGGATCGTCCTGGGGGCGCGCGTGCCCATCATCCTCACCAGCAGGGCAGACTCGGTCACGACCCGTCTTGCGTCCTGTGCGGTCGCCGCGCTCGTCGCCAAGGCCCGGCGCGAGACGCCCGCTCGGACCGTCGCCTGAGCTTCTGCAGTGCCTCGGTTTCTTGAAGTGCAGAACGAGTCACATGGCACGGACATCTTGCCCCCACCCCAAACCCTCCCCCGCGTGCGGGGGAGGGCTGGGGCGGGGGTGTGTGCGGAGTCGATAGGAATCACGAGTCACGACCCTTATGGCTGACGCGATCGTCGTCCTCAACGCAGGTTCATCGAGCATCAAGTTCTCGCTCTTTCTGGTGCGAGGGGACGACCTCGAGCTCGAGCAGCGTGGCCAGATCGAAGGCATCTACACCGCACCGCACTTCGTCGCACAGGATCGGAGCGGCAAGCTGGCCGCCGAGAAATCCTGGGACGAGGGCAGCAAGCTAGGTCACGCTGGCGCGCTCGAGTACCTGGTGGCGCATCTGCGCGCGGGGCTGGGCGGTGATCGCTTGACCGGAGTCGGCCATCGCGTGGTCCATGGTGGGCTCGAATACACCAAGCCCGTGCGCCTGGACTCCAGCGTGCTTCAGGCGCTGGAGAAGTTCGTCCCGCTCGCCCCGCTGCATCAGCCGCACAACCTGGCGCCGATCCGCCTGCTGCTGGAGCGCCTGCAGGATCTGCCGCAGGTCGCCTGCTTCGATACGTCGTTCCATCGCAGCAGCCCGGAAATCGCGCAGATGTTCGCGTTGCCCGCGGAGCTGCACGCGCAGGGCGTGCGCCGCTACGGTTTCCATGGACTGTCGTACGAATACATCGCGTCTGTCCTCCCGAAGTTCGACCAGAAAGCTGCGAGTGGACGCACCGTCATACTGCACTTGGGCAATGGCTCGAGCATGTGCGCGGTAGAGGCGGGCAAGAGCATCGCCAGCACGATGGGCTTTACCGCGGTGGACGGTCTGCCCATGGGCACGCGCACCGGCTCGCTCGATCCGGGGGTGATCCTCTATCTCATGGACCAGCGTGGGATGGATGCGCGCGCGATCGAGAAGCTCATCTACAACCAGTCCGGCTTGCTCGGGGTCTCCGGAATCTCCAGCGACATGCGCACGCTGCTGGCCAGCGATGAGCCGCGCGCCGGGCTCGCGGTAGACTTGTACCTCTACCGTATCCGGCGCGAGCTGGGCTCGCTCGCCGCTGCGCTGGGCGGGCTCGATGCGATCGTCTTCACCGCCGGCATTGGCGAAAACGCCGCTATCATCCGCGAACGAGTCTGTCGCGACGCAGCCTGGCTCGGAGTCGAGCTCGACGCAGCCGCGGATACCAAGGGCGGCCCGCGCATCAGCGCCCCGACCAGCCGTGTGTCTGCCTGGGTCATCCCCACCAACGAGGAGCTGATGATCGCGCGGCACACGCGGCACCTGCTTCACGCCGTGTGATGGGGAGTACATCGGAACAGGCGTGGACCCGGCTCGATATTCAGCGACCGAAACGTTGCGGGACGGGCGTTCGGTCGAGATCCGCGCGTTGCGGCCTGCCGATCGCGACGAGCTGCTCAGCGCGGTCGGCCGCATGAGTGACCAATCGATCTACCGTCGTTTCTTCTCACCCAAGCAAACCTTCACCGACCAGGAGGTCGCGTACTACGTGAACGTCGACTTCGTCAATCATGTCGCGCTGGTGGCAGTGCTCCGGGAGGGTGGGCGCCCGGCAATTGTCGGCGGCACACGCTACATCGTTTCCGAACCCGGAAGGGCGGAGCTGGCCTTCGCTGTAGACGATGCTCACCAGGGGCAAGGCATTGGCGCGCTGCTGATGAAGCACCTTGCGGTGATAGCTCGTCGAGCCGGGCTCAAGGAGCTGTTCGCTGAAGTGCTCCCGAGCAACATGGCGATGCTGAAGGTGTTCGAGAAGAGCCGGCTCGGCGCGACGACGAAGCCCGAGCGGGGCGTGGTCCACGTCACCATCAAGATCTCCTGATTCTTCGCCTTCTCAACTCTTCAAACCATTAACCTATGACACTCGAAATTCCGCGCCCGGTCTTGAAGGGCAAGAAAGCGCTCGTGGTAGGCATCGCAAACGAGCATTCGATCGCTTACGGCTGCGCGAGCGCTTTTCGCGAACTGGGAGCCGATCTCGCGATTACCTACCTCAACGAAAAAGCCAAAAGCTACGTCGAGCCGCTGGCGCGTAAGCTGGAGGCGCCGATCTTCATGCCGCTCGACGTTTCGAAACCGGGCGAGTTGGAAGCAGTGTTCGAGCGTGTCGGCAAGCACTGGGGCAGCCTCGACATCCTGGTTCACTCTATCGCCTGGGCGCCCAAAGACGATTTGCAGGGCGGACTGCTCAACTGCAGTGCGGAAGGGTTCGCCCGCGCCATGGACATCTCCTGCCACTCTTTCATCCGCATGGCGAAGCTGGCCGCGCCCTTGATGAAAGATGGAGGCAGCTTGTTCGCCATGAGTTACAACGGTGCGCAGAAGGTCGTGCCCAATTACAACGTGATGGGCCCTGTCAAAGCGGCGCTCGAGGCCGCTTGCCGCTATCTCGCTTACGAGCTGGGTCCGAAGGGCATCCGCGTTCACCCGATCTCGCCGGGGCCGCTCAAGACCCGTGCGGCATCCGGACTGAAGGACTTCGACCTGATGCTCAACGAGGCAGCCGAGAAAGCGCCGGTGGGTGAGCTGGTCGATATCATGGACGTGGGGTTCGCCTGCGCCTACCTGGCGACACCCTACGCCCGGCGCATCACCGGCGGCACCGTGTACATCGACGGCGGCGTCAACATCATGGCTTGACTGCCGCAACCGGTCCGTCTTTCGAGTGTTGGGACGGACCTGGCAGCCAAGGCAGGCCCAGGCGCCGTGTGTACGGCAAGGCAGCCATGGTCGGCTTCTCATGGCGCGAGCGCCGCGGGGAATATCGTGCGGTGGTCCACGCGCTCATCGAAGAGAGGTGCACTCGGTTCGTGCTCACCGGGTCGAGCGCTCGCAAGCTTAGGCGCTCGAGCGTGGACTTGCCGGCAGGAAGGGCTGCCCTGAGGTTACTGTTCCCCTATCTTGCTTCGGAACTGCGCGATCAGTTCTCGCTGGGAAGTGCGCTGCGGGTTGGACTCATCCCCTTGATCGTCGAAGCTGCGGACCCTGACGATGCCCTGCGCGCCTATGCATCGCTGTACGTGCGGGAGGAGGTGTTTCAAGAGGGGCTGGTCCGGAACATGGCAGGGTTCAGCCGGTTTCTGGAGGCCGTGAGCTTCTCACATGGCCAAGTGCTCAACCTTGCGCATGTCGCTCGTGAAAGCCAAGTGGAGCGCAAGAGCGTCGAAGGTTACGTGTCGATCCTGGAGGATCTGCTCATCGGCTTTCGTCTTTCCGTATTTTCGCGGCGCTCGAAGCGTGAGCTCATCGGGCACAGCAAGTTCTACCTGTTCGATCCGGGCGTATAGCGGGCGCTGCGCCCGAAAGGTCCTCTGGACATGCCGGATACGATAGCGAGCGTCGCCTTCGAGGGGCTGATCGCACAGCAGCTGCGAGCATGGCTGCACTATCGTCAGGGCGATACCGAGCTATTTTTCTGGAGGACCCGCGGCGGCGCGGAGGTGGACTTCGTCCTTTACGGCGACCTGGGCTTGGTTGCCATCGAGGCCAAGTACTCAGCTCGCGTGCGAAGCGAGGACTTGAGACACCTCAAGGCCTTCAAAGCCGACTATCCGGAAGCGACGTGTAACCTCATCTACGCGGGGAGCGAGAGATTGCTGATAGAGGATATATTGTGTCTGCCCGTCGAGGAGTTTCTCCAGGCGCTGCGTCGATTGAGTTGCTCACATTCAGAGTGTAAGCTTGGCGACGGTAGGGTTCTCGTTCTCGTCGATGTACCTCAGCGTTCATCCGCTGTGAGGAAAGCTCGCGCGGGCTAGCAGTTGTAGGCTACAGCTACAAGCCGTATCCTTACGAATATCGCGCAGAGGGTAGGCGTCGCGCGAGAAACCGAAACTACCAAAGCGGCACAACCGGCGGGTACCCCGGCCGGACCATCCCCTCATTCATCAAGGAACGGTATCGATGCGGAGGAGTTTTCCTTTCCTGGAGTGGGTCTATGGCTCTTGCACGTGCAGCCGCGAGCGCTGAAGAGTCCGCGACCATCATTCTCGAAAGCCGGATCACAGCCTACACGGTGGCACCGATCTGGCGCGCTGCCCTCGAGACGCTGGATCGCAACCCGGATCGCCCGATCCGCGTGGACGCCGCAAGGCTCGAGTATGTCGACAACACCGGGCTTGCGCTCCTGTTCGACCTGCGGCGCCGTGAGCGTCCCCAAGGGGCCGAAGTGCAGATCGAGAACCTCGCCCCCAACCTCGCAGCGTTGGTCGAAGGCTACAATCCAGCGGACTTCGCGCAGACCTACTGCGGGCGCGAGGCCCCTGGCATCACCGAGCAGCTCGGGCGGGTGACCGCGAAAAACATCGCCGACCTCAAGGACACCATCGCCTTTCTCGGCGAATGCACGGCTGCGATGGGGCGGGCGCTGGGCCATCTCGGCATCATCCGTTGGCACGAAGTCCTTGCCGTGGCCACCGAAGCGGGGGCTAACGCCGTGCCGATTGTCCTGTTGGTCGGTTTTTTGATGGGCGTGATCCTCGCGTTCCAGACCGCCCTAGTGGCGCAGGACTTCGGTGCCGTGCTCTTCGTGGTCAACGGCGTGGGCATCGCGATGCTGCGCGAGCTGGGACCGCTGATGACCGCGATCGTGTTCGCGGGGCGCACCGGCGCGGCGTTCGCCGCCCAGATCGGGACGCAGAAGGTCAACGAGGAGGTGAACGCGATCCTAACCTTCGGTCTCGACCCGGTGCACTTCGTGGTGCTGCCGCGGTTGCTGGCGGCGGCGTTCGTTATGCCGCTCCTCTCGGTGCTGGCCGCCATCATCGGGGTGTTCGGCGGAGCGGTGGTGATGCTGAGCTTCGACATCGGGTTCGTGCAGTACTACCATCAGCTCGTGGGCGCCGTGCACACGAGGGACTTGCTCGTCGGCCTCGTCAAGGCGATCGTCTTCGGCGTGGTGATCGCGGCAATCGGTTGCCAACGCGGCCTGGCGACCGGCGCCGGCGCCTCTGCGGTGGGACGGTCGGCGACCAGCACAGTAGTGACGAGCATCGTGTGGATCGTGGTGCTCGACGGGCTGTTCGCCGTGCTGCTCGCCCGCTGGAACTTGTAGCGCGACGCTGCCAGTCATGACCGCTACCGCTACTACCGGGCAAGCGCCTGCGATCAGCGTTCGCAACCTGACGATGGGCTATGGCAAGCGCGTGCTGCTCGAGCGCGCGTCGTTCGATGTGGCGCGTGGCGAGATCCTGGTGATCCTAGGCGGCTCGGGCTGTGGCAAGTCGAGCCTGATGAAGAATCTGATCGGCCTGTACCGCCCGCTCGCCGGCGACGTGTTGATCGACGGACAGAGTCTCATCACCGCGCGGGGAGACGCGCGCGCACGCCTGCAGCGCAAGCTCGGCGTCATGTACCAGAGCGGCGCGCTGTTCGGCTCCCTCACCACGCTCGAGAACGTGCGCTTCCCGCTAGACGAGTTCACCGACATCCCGCTGGCGGAGAAGAACCTCACGGCGCGCATGCTGTTGCGCCAGGTCGAGATGGGCCATGCCGAGGCCCTGATGCCGGCCGAGTTGTCGGGAGGGATGCTGAAGCGCGCCGGCATCGCCCGGGCCATGGCGCTGGGCGCCGATATCCTGATGCTGGACGAACCCTCGGCGGGCCTCGACCCGATCACCGCTGCGAACCTGGACCGGACCATCCTGTCGCTGCGCGCGAACCTCGGGTTCACTTTCGTGGTCGTGACGCACGAGCTGACGAGCATCTTCACCATCGCCGATCGCGGCGTCATGCTCGATCCGCGCTCGCGCAGCATCATCGCGGAAGGCAAGCCCGCCGACCTGCGCGACCACAGCAGCGACCCGCGCGTGCGCCAGTTCTTCAACCGTGAACCCGACGCAATCCTGCCGAAAGTGGAGGCCTGACCATGGACGATAAGCAGTACTACCTGCGACTCGGTCTGTTCGTCGTCGCTTCGCTGGCGATCCTGTTCGCCGTTTTGTTCATTCTGGGCGCGAAGTCCCTGTTCCAGCCGAGCCTCACGGTCGAGACCTATTTCAACGAGTCGGTCTCGGGGCTCGGCGTGGGCGCCCCCCTGAAGTACCGCGGCGTCCAGTTTGGCGAGGTGACCGCCATTGACCTGTCCACGCTCCTGTACGAGCAGGATGTTCCGGTGGACCAGCGCAGGGTGTACATCGTGGTGCGTGCAAAGGTTGTCGGAAACTTCGCGAAGTTGTGGCAAAGGGACCTGGAGGGTTACGTGGCGCGGGGCTTACACATACGCACACAGGTCGCCGGCATCACCGGGCAGCAGCAGCTGACGCTCGAGTTCATCGATCCGCAGAAGGCTCGTGCGCTCCCGTTCAGCTGGAAGCCCGACTATCCCGTTATTCCGTCGGCGCCCAGCGTGAGCAGCGAGATTATCTCGGGCATCCAGAACCTGGTCTCCAGTCTCGACAAGGCCGACATCCAGCAACTGGCGCAGAACCTGAACGCGCTGGTCCTGAACGTGAACAAGAAGCTCGATGAGCTGCCGCTGGCAGAGCTGGTGGCGAACGCCGACGGCGTCCTCAGAGACGCCCGCGTGACGATCAACCGCGCGCAGGCGCCGCTCGACCAGACATTGCGCAACCTGTCGGCGGCCTCGGCCAGGGTCGATGCCATACTCGCAGATCCGGCGCTCGGTCAGACGGTCAAGAATGCCGCCGTCATCACCGGACGCCTGAGCAAGGTCGCCGAGAGTGGAGAGATCGACCGGATCACAAAGAAGCTCGATCTCACCCTCCAGCGCGTCGACGCGCTGCTCGCTGATAACCAGTACGACATTCGAGGCCTCGTTCAGGATCTGCGCGTGACCGCGGCCAACCTGCGCACCCTGTCGGAGAACGTGAAGCGCTTTCCGCCCGGCGTCCTCATCAGTGGACCGCCCGAGAAAGTTCAGGTTCCGAGCAACCAGAAGAAGGAAGCCAAATGAGCGCCCTGCGTGTGGTCGTCGCCGCATGTGCAGCTCTGGTTGTCGTGGCCTGCGGGATCGGCAAGCCGGCCCCGAATACGACGACCTATGTGATTGAGCCACCGCAGCCCGCTCCCTCGGCCCCCGACCGTCATCCGCAAACGATGCGAATGGGCTACGTTCGCGTCGCGCCCGCATTCGCGAGCAATGCGCTCGTGTACCGCGTGGACGAGGTGCAGTTCACGCCCGATTTCTACCATGCCTTCATCGCCGAACCCGGCCCCATGCTGGGGGCGAGCATAGCGGAATGGCTCGACCGCGCAGGGCCGTTCAAGACCGTTTCGCAGCCTGGCGGCCCGGTGAACGCGCCTTATGCTTTGGAAGCGGTGGTCACCGAGCTCTATGGGGACTTCCGGCCGGGGCGCAAGCCGGCCGCGGTGATGACCGTGCAGTTCACCCTGGTCGATCTGACCGGGGCGAGCCCTAGCGTGGCTCTGGAGCGCTTTATCGGCCGGCGCATCGATCTCCCTGAGGCTACGCCGGATGCGCTAGTGCGTGGGTATGGCCAGGCACTTGCCGAAATCCTCGCCGAGCTGTCAAAACAGATGACTGCGCTCAGCGCGCAGCAGTGAACCGCGAACACGCCTGAAGGGCGAACGGCCGGCTCAATGAGCCGGGACCACCCGCCAAGTGGATCTCGAGCAGCGACACGTACCCGCTGAGGCTAAGTCAACGCGCTACTGGACGAGCTGCCACTTGCTGGTGGGGTTGTATTCCGTCATCCGGCCAAATGACTTCAAAGTATCGGGACCGAAGTCGCGCTCGTAGACATCTCCGTAGTGGTTCACGATGAACGTCTGGATCCCGGTTTCGCCATAGCGCGCCGGAGCTGCGACCATGGCGAAGCCTGCCATCATTCGCCCGTTGATGACGTAGCTGTAGGCGCCACCGGGCGCCGCAGCACCCTGACGGGTCAGAATCTTGAAGTAGTAGCCGTTGTAGGGCTCACCAGGCTTGCGCTTGTCCGGATCGCGGATCAGCGGGCCGAACGGGCTGATCTCGTCCCCTTTTTCAGCGACGGCCGACCAATACAGCCCATCGTGCTTTCCCGGCGAGCTTGCGACCTTGCGTGCAAAAACGCGCACGCGGGTACCGTCTCTCGGCTTTGAGGCGTATTGGCGCTGTGCGCCCACGTACGCGCGCAAGACCTCTATTGCGTCGAGCTCATTCCTGCCGATGCGCCGATTCAGCATCTCTTCGCTGCCCGCAGCGCCGTCGAATTGCCAGCCCGCGCCGCGGCGCACGATCGGAATCGGCAAGGGCCAGGCTTGAAACCCCACCACCACGATGACTTTGTCATTGCCGTCCTGCCGCAATACCAGATATTCGTCAGCGGCGCGCGCGAACCTTTGGCGGCTCTCCTGGTCCGCCACATGGTCGACAGTTGCAACAAGGCCGCGGTACTTTGTGCCGAAGATATCGATCAGCGCATTCTCGTCGTCTGCCTTGGTGGCATCGATCAGCGCTTGCGCGGCGGCCTCCGGAGTTTCGAAAGTACGCTGCGCCCACGCCACTTGCACCCAGGCTAACGTCACGAGGAAGCTCAACGCAGTTGAGGCTCGCGCCAGCCAACACAAGTATCGAGTTGCGATCATCGTCGTTTTCCTCATCGCCTGCGCTCGACGTCCTGGTTCACTCTATCGCCTGGGCGCCCAAAGACGATTTGCAGGGCGGACTGCTCAACTGCAGTGCGGAAGGGTTCG
>Ga0335082_10008993_pt1 | contig 10872 bp, 10 predicted proteins | sample Lox_Sample_41_FD_206718 | JGI IMG/M metagenome (GOLD analysis project Ga0335082, IMG submission 206718) | Soil microbial communities from Loxahatchee National Wildlife Refuge, Florida, United States - Lox_Sample_4.1 | ecosystem: Environmental > Terrestrial > Soil > Wetlands | place: USA... | reverse complement strand
GCCGGTTTTGGGCGTATCAGTCCAGGTGGCGCCTACCATGTCGCCCCAGGCGTCCCACGGCGGTTCGCGTTTGCCGGTGTTGGTCATTTTCTCGCCGAGGATTTCGCGGATGCCGAACGGGTAGCTGCCGGCGTGGACGACGGCCAAGCCCTTGCCGCTCTTGACGAATCTCTCAACGGCCTTTTCGGCGGTCTCGCCCCAGCGCGGTCCGACGTAGTCGGCCAGGAGTACGTCGTAATTGGCAAGGATCTTGTCGTTCAGCCCGGCGGGCTCTTCGGTGACGCGCACGTCGAACTTGCCGGTGACCTCGAGGATCCGCCGCATGTGCGGCGCCGTCTGGCGCCAGTCGTGGTTGTTATGACCCGTAAGAATGAGGACGCGGACAGGAGCCGCGGCGAGAGGAAGAGTGAGGAGAAAGCTACACAGCCACCGCATGGAGAACCTTATTGAGATGTTCGAGACTACGTTTCGCTTGTTCCGGCGTGCCGCACTCGACCGAGAGCACGCCGTCGAATTCGACTTCATTGAGGATGTCGATCACTTTCGACCAATCGATGACGCCGTCGCCGCAGGCGCAGCCGACGGGCGTTCCCGTGACCTTGCCCTTCTCCTCTTGGGCATGCTGGATGGAGATGTCCTTGGCGTGGATGTGAACGACGCGGCCGAGAACGGCGCGGAGGCCCTGATAGGGGTCCTCACCGGCAAGGAAGGCGTTGCCGGTATCGTAGTTGACGCGGAGGAGGGGATGATCAACGAGAGTGGCGATGCGAAGCAGCCCTTCGGTGGTCTTCGACAGGCTCTGGTGGGGCTCGATGCCGATGGCCACTCCATAGCGTTCGGCAACGCGAAGGACGCTGGTGAGGGTATAGCGCATCACGCACCAGGCATCGTCGAGCGAAACCCACGGCGGGCGAATGCCTTCATCGGTGTTGACGACGGGCGCGCGGAGCGTCGCCGCGTAGCGAATGGCTTTTTCGAGATATGGAACGGCGATCTCGGGGCGCATCAACGGCGTGTGCGCGCTGAGACCGGAGGCTTTGACCCCGTATTCGTCGAGAACGTCCTTGACGAAGTGCGGGTCGTCGTCCATCGAGACCGAGTGGTAGTAACCGGCCTCGCTGAGCAACTCGCGGCCGTTGTGGACCAGGGGCTCGACCCACCGGTAGCCCATCTGGGCGGCCTGGCGGACCCCCTCGGCGAAAGGTTTGTCTTTGCAGCGGATGAATTCGAGATTGATACCGGGATAAATACTCATACGTCCCACTCCTTGCGCCACTCGACGCGGCGCTTTTCCTTATATGCAATGTTGCCGATGTGGCAGGCCATGGCGGCGTAGTGGCCATCGACGACGTTCGCGTTCGGCGTTTTGCGGGTGCGAATGCAATCGAGCCAGTTCGCCATGTGGGCCGGTTCCGGGGAGCTGCCGGCGGTGATGGGCTCGCCGCCCTTGGCGGGCAGGAACCGATAGCCGCCGCGGAAGATATTGAGGCGGCCGCCCTCCCCGAAGAAAACGATGTCGGCCGATTCGCGCGGGATGAGGTCGGTGATGGTGGCCTCGAAACTTACGTTCACGTTGACGGGGCGGTTGTAATCGAGGATGAAGTTGACATTGTCCGGCGTGTCGCGCCCGTCATCGTATTGGTAGATGCCGCCCATGGCAACGGCGGAGACGGGGGCGGAGATGCCGATGTACCAATTGACAACGTCGACCATGTGAACGAAGAGGCCTCCGGTCTGGCCGCCGGTGGCGAAATCCCAATAGGCGAAGCGGTTGAAGTAACGCTTGGGGTCCCAAGGGCGCTTGGGGAGCCAGCCGAGGACGGCATCCCAATTCAAGCCCGCGGGTTTCTGGTCCATGCCGGGAGGAACAGGCGTGAGGTAGCCGTTGTTGGCGTTCCAAAGGGTGCGGACCATGTGGACTTTGCCGATGAGGCCGGAGTCGAAGAAGCGCTGTTTGGCTTCGATGAAGTGGGCCAAGGAACGCTGCTGGACGCCGACCTGGACGACGCGGTTGGTCTCTTTGACCGCTTTGACCATTTCATGGCCCTGCATCGGAAGCGAGGTCATGGGCTTTTCGACAAAGACGTCTTTGCCGGCACGGCAGGCGTCGACGGTCATGCGCGAGTGCCAGTGGTCGAGGGTGGCGACGATGACACCGTCAATGTCTTTGCGGTCGAGGAGCTGCTTGTAGTCGGCGTGTTCGGCGACGGACGAGCCAAGTTTCGTGATGGCCTCGCGGCGGCGTTCATCCCAGGCATCGCAGACAGCGACCCATTCGTGGCCGCCGGCCTTGTTGGCCATGTTCATGAGATGAGTGCCACGGCCGCCGCAGCCGATGATGCCGAGACGGACGCGATCGTTGGCGCCGAGGACGCGGGCGGCCGAGGCCGCGGTGGCGACAAAAGCTCGCCGGGTAACGTTGGATTCCATGGAAGTCCTCCCGGCCGCCGACGTTAACAATATTTCAGACAGAAATGCCTTGTTTCAGGCGGCTCACTGACAATATGTCGAGGGCGGACGGCCTTGTCAAGGAACAAGTGCTTAACCTTGGAGGGTAGGCAACTCCCACGAGAAGTCATAGAACACGCGCAGTTGATTGCCGTCCAGATCGCCGGCCCTGAACTCGCGCAGATGCCACGGCTTGTCCTCCGGCTCGGCGACGATCCTCGCGCCAGAAGCCTTCCAGCGTTGGTACAGTTCGTCGACTTCCTCTTTGCTGTTCAGATTCAGCCAGATCACGACCGTCCCGGCATTGCCATAGTGTTCCCGGAAAGGCGCATTCGTCAGGAACATCCGGCAGTCACCTTGAGAGATGCCCCCGATGCCCCCTTGGTCGTTACCCCAGTCGAAAGTGAACCCGAGCACCGTGACGTAATACTCAGCGGCCTTGTTGACATCTCTTACCGGGATCTCTGGAATGGCCTGGGGAAAACCTGTGAGCATGTTCTCCAGGTTACCCAGCCCGGCCTGCCCGGCGGAGTCTCACGGCCAGTGAACGCAGCCAACCTTGTCGTAGAATTTCAGGAGCCTGCACCGGTTCGCGAGGTTCCATGTAGCCGATGGTTGTTGCTCTATTGCTTGCATTCCCGGGTCCCGCGCTAGCGATGTCCGCCGCCGGCCTCGCGCTGCTCGCGATTGGGCTGGCGGCCGCGAAGAACGAAATTGGCCGGGCTCGCGGCATCGACAAGATCGCGGCCCTGACCCACTTGTGCTTCGCCATCTCGCTGGCGGTCTTCGGAGCGGAACATCTCTCCATGCCGGAGGCCCTGCTGGCCCTGGTGCCTGCGTACATGCCAGGGCGGATGTTCTGGGTATATTTCGTCGGCCTTGCGCTGATCGCCGCATCGCTAAGCATGGCCACCAGGCGTCAGGTGCGTTGGTCCGGCCTGCTGTTCGGGACCATGATGTTCCTCTTTGTGGCGATGTTGCATCTGCCGGCCGCGGTAACCACCGGCGGCCGCATCCCATGGACGATCGTAGTCCGCGAAATGTCGTTCGGGGGCGCCGGTTGGGTTTTGGCGGGAGTCGCGATGGGCGGGGGACGCGAAGGACCGGGCAGGGCTCTCGTCATCGTGGGCCGGGTGCCGATCGCCATCGCCGCGATATTTTTCGGTGTTCAGCACTTTCTGCATCCGCTGGGACTCCCCGTAGTTCCGCTCGCGAAACAGATGCCCGCGTGGATTCCCGTTCCCGCCACCATCGACTATCTGACTGGGGCGTTCCTCATCGCCACCGGCGTTTGCTTTCTACTGGGGCGGAAGACGCGCATGGCAGCCGCTTATCTGGGCGCCTGGATTGTGCTCCTGGTTGTGGTGATCTACGGGCCTGTCCTGATCGGGGCGCTGGCAGACCCGGCTACCGCCGTGCAGATCGAAGGGCTCAACTATTTCGCCGACACGCTTCTGTTTGGCGGGGCGATTCTTTCGCTGGCAGGCGCCAATCGGAAGGCAATCCCGCGATAATCGCAATCGCACCATCCCGTTGTCCTCCATCGCGAGCCTCCTTTTCATTTCCAGCTGGCGCCCGGCTTGGGCACTCCTCTATGTTGTTCGCCAGCCGGAGCGCGCCGTTTGCCAGAAACCGGCTGAGTTCCCGGCCTTGGATTAGCATGATCATCTTAGGCATATGTGTGCATTGCTGATGAGGTGTGAGAATGATAGAGAGAAGATCCGTGACGGAACCACAAGTTCCCGATAGAGTGGCCCCAGCCGCCGAGTCCGGGCGGCAGGCAGCGTTGCGCTACCCGGGACCCGGGAGGCTGTTCATCCTGTGGACGGTGGTCGGCATCCTGAGTTCCCTGCGGTTCCAGTTTCAACGTCCCTCGAACCCGGAGATCGGGCAACTCGGCTTCACTCTCGCCTTCATTGCCTGCTATTACCCCTGGATCGCGCTCACACCCCTCGTCTTCCGCATTGAGAAGCGATTTCCGCTTGGCAGCGGCAACTGGCCCCTGAATGTGGGGATTCTTTCGATCATTAGTGTGCCGGTCTGCCTGCTCGCCTCTCCCGTAATGGTGGGTTTGTTCACCGCGGTCCTGTCCGCGATGGAACCGGCGGGGACGCTCCGGGGACGGCCAAACCTGCTGAGCCACTTCCCATTCGCCGAGGTCATCTTCTGGTCGAGCGTCGCGGGAGGCTATTTCATTCGGACTCTGAACCAGCTGCGGGAACAGGAACAGAAGGCAGCCCGATTGGCACTAGAAAAATCACAACTCGAAGCCGGCCTGAAGCAGGCGCAGCTCGACGTCCTGCGTGCCCGGCTGAACCCGCATTTCCTCTTCAACAGCCTCCAGAATATTTCCGTCATGACCAAACAGGATCCGCAGACCGCGAGTCGAATGCTGACCCGCCTCGGGGACCTGTTGCGCGCGGCGCTCCGGCAAGATTCAGAACCCGAGAGCACGCTCCGCGACGAGATCGACCTGACGCGTACCTACGTGTCGATGGAGCAAATGCGGTTTGGAGATCGCCTGGAGGTGAAGTTCAGCGTCGCTCCCGAAGTGCGGATGGCGATGGTTCCGTGCTTCATCCTGCAGCCGCTTATTGAAAACGCCGTCATTCACGGACTGCGCGGCGTGCGGAAGACCGGCGTCATTGCCGTGACCGCCGCTCGCGCGGGCCAGGATCTCGTGCTCACGATTACCGACAACGGGATTGGCCTGCCCGATGAAGATCTTTCGAAGATGAAAATCGGCATCGGAGTCGGATCCACGCGGGAACGCCTCTCCACGATGTATCCCGATCGCCACACGTTCACGATGCGGAGGCCTCCGGAAGGCGGAACGGAAGTACGCATCGTGGTCCCGCTTCGTTTGGCGGAGTTCGAGGAGGGGGCTTCCCCCGATGAACAGCCTGCGGTTGCTGATCGTTGATGACGAACCCCTCATCCGGGCCGGTATCCGGAATGACCTTTCCGGGATGCAATCCATCCACGTCGCCGGCGAGTGCGGGTGCGTGGCGGACGCGGTCGAGGCCATCCGCTCCAACCAGTTCGATCTTGTTCTGCTCGATGTGCAGATGCCCGACGGTACTGGCTTTGACGTGATCCGCGAGGTCGGCCCGCAGCGGATGCCGACGGTAGTGTTTGTGACGGCATACGACAAGTACGCGCTGCGGGCCTTCGAGGTGAACGCCGTCGATTATCTCCTCAAACCGTTCGATGACATCCGGCTGAGGGAGAGCATCGACCGGGTTCGGGACCGGCTGTCCCGGCCCGCGCAGTCGGCGCGCCAGATGGAACAACTGATGGAAGCCCACAACCGGCTGCTCGCTACGGTGGAAAAACAGGCTGAGGTGCACACGGAGTTGGAGTCCGCGCGCGAAGTCCAAGAGAAGCTCTACCCACGCGAGACCAGCGCCGATGCCGGCATCGAATATGCGGGGCGCTGCGCCCCGGCGCGCAACGTGAGCGGCGATTATTACGATTTCCTCCGCTTGGGTGACGGGCGCCTGGGCATCGTTCTCGCCGATGTGTCCGGTAAGGGTGTGCCGGCGGCGCTCTTGATGGCAAATCTCCACGGTTCGTTCAGAGCCTACGCCGAGGCCGGCGGGCGCGAGCCGGGGGCGATGCTGCGGTCGATCAACCATCTGCTGTACGAATCGACATCGCCGGAGACGTTTGCCACCTTGTTCTTTGGCGACTATGACTCCGCGACGCACCGGCTCCGCTATGTGAATTGCGGCCACCTGCCGCCGTTTTTGCTCCGCGCGGCCGGCGGCAGTGTCGAGCGCCTCGACCCAACGTCGACGGTTCTTGGCGCATTTCCGGTGTGGCACGCCGTGGAAGGCATGGTAGAGTTGTCGCCGGGCGACACGCTGTTTGCCTACACGGACGGATTGACGGAGGCGCACTCGGCCAGCGGCGAGGAGTTCGGCGATTCGCGGCTCAACGGCGTTCTCGCCTCGGCGCGCTCCGACGAACCCGAAGTGATGATCGACAAGGTGATCGGAGCGGTGCACGCATTCCGTTCCGGCGCCCAGGAAGACGACATGACCGCCGTGGTTTTACGGAGGGCCTGATGAAGGCCCTGCAGTTGCTGATTGTTGACGACGAACCCCGCATCCGGACCGGCATCCGGGAGGATCTGTCGGGCATGGAGTCCGTGCACGTCGCCGGTGAGTGCGGGTGCGTGGCGGAGGCCGTCGCCGCTATCCGTTCCAACCAGTTCGATCTCGTTCTGCTGGACGTACAGATGCCGGATGGCACCGGCTTTGACGTCATCCGGGAAGTGGGACCACAGCGCATGCCCGCAGTGGTGTTTGTGACTGCCTACGACAAGTACGCGATCCAGGCATTCGACGTGAACGCCGTCGACTACCTTCTCAAGCCGTTCGACGATATCCGCCTGAGGGAGAGCATCGACCGGGTTCGGGACCGGCTGTCGCGGCCGGCGGAACTGATGCGCCACCTCGAGGTCCTGCTGGAATCCCGCGAAAGCCAGTATGCGCAAAAGTTGGTGGTGCGTACGGGTGAGCGTTTCGACTTCGTGCCGGTGGAATCGATCGATTGGATCGAATCGGCCAACAACTATGCCCTGCTTCACTGCCGGACGAAGCACCACGTCTTCGGCGAAAACCTGACCGCCCTGGAGCGTTTGCTGGACCCGAAACAATTTGGCCGTGTCCACCGCTGCCACATGGTGAATCTATCTCGAGTGGTGGCCGTAAACGCGATTGCGGGCGGCGTATACGAGTTGGAGCTGCAGGGCGGTGCGCGCGTGAGCACCGGCCGGCAATACGCCGACCGGATTCGCAGGCTGCTCAAGGCTCAAACCTAATCGCGGGAAATGTTGACGGAAGCAGGCATACCCGTTCGCCAGCCCGTGCGGACATTCCGCCACGGCGAAATTTCGGGCAACAAGGTATGGAGGGTCTGGCCATTACGCCCGATGGCCGCACGCTGGTCGGCATCATGCAGAACTCCTTGATCCAGGACGCCGCGCAGGGCGGCGCGGCCGCGAAGTTGTTGCGCATTGTCAGCATTGATATCGCCTCGGGGCGCACGCAGCAATATGCTTACCTGCTGACAACAGGCACGGGCGTCAGCGAAATCGTCGCTCTTAACGATCACGAATTCCTCGTCCATGAGCGCGCCGCCGACATGAGCGGCTCGAAATTCGTGCCGCAGCGGTTCAGGGGCTTCGAGTAGTCCACAGCACTGGTGGATCACGGCAAAAGGTGCTTGTGAAAGAAGTCAATGATGCGACGGCGTGCGTCGCCGGCCGAGGGCTCGTGGTAGCCGATTCCGATGACTTTTAGCACCTTGAACCAAACGCTTCCATGATCGTTGAGGAACGAGTGGCCAGCGCCGGGATACTCCTTCACATCATGTTCCACACCGGCAGTCGTAAGTACGCGATCCAACTCGCGTGCGACTCCATGATTCCACCAGTCCTTGGCGCCATAGCTGCCAACAATGGGACAAGCCCCTGCAAGGAAGTCTTCGACATCCTGTGGTAGCGGGCCGCCATAGTTCACGCTCGAGGCGGAGAAGCCGTGCCCAGGTGCGAGCAGTAAGGCAAAGCCGCCTCCCAGGCAGAATCCAATGACTCCAACTTTGCCCGTGCAATCTGACTGCTGCGTAAGCCACGCCCGGACGGCTTCAATTTCATCGAACGATCTGCCACGCCGGGCAAGAAAGTCTCTTGCGATCGAACGCAGACAAGGGATCTTCCAACCCCAGTGAAACAAATCAGGAGCCGCGGCCAGAAATCCCTCCTGGGCGAGCCAGCCGGCTTGATTCCGCAAATCCTGAGTCATTCCCCCAGCGTCGTGGATGACGACAACCCCGGGCCAGGGGCCTTGCATCTGCGGTTGGACTACATAGACCGGCAATTCTCCGAAAGGGCTGGGGATCATCACCTCGGCCATCGAGTCTCCTCGCCTCCAGGGCTGCCGTTCAAGATGCTGACGCGAATCAGGCGCCGTAGACTTCGGCGATCAGGGATTCCAGATACCTCTTGGAATCGAGGATGTCCTTGGTTTGCTGGGCGCCCTCGATTTCGCGCTCGATCGTCATGGCCCCGTTGAACTGAAACTCCTTGAGCCGCTTGATGATGGTCCGGAAATCCACTTTGCCCTTACCGATCGGCACTTCTTCTCCGAGGTTCTTCGGATCGGTTGGGAAACGACCGTCCTTCGCGTGCAGCCCTTTGACGTACTTGCCGATGACGTCCATGGCGTCCACGGGATTGCCTTTGCCGTAGAGGATCAGGTTGGCCGTGTCGAGGTTCACGCCCATGTTCGATGTTCCGACGTCCTGAATCAATCGGAGCAGGGTAATGGGACTCTCCTGACCGGTCTCACACAGCAGCAGGCGTCCCTTCTTGAGGCAGTGGGTGGCGACTTCCTTGACGGCGGCGACGGCCTCGGCGTAGACAGGATCATTGGGATTTTCCGGTATGAAGCCGCAATGGGTATGAACCGCCGGAATGCCGGCCTCGGCAGCCACATCGGCGGCCAGTTTCATCGCATCGATGCGTGCCTGGCGCGTGGCGCGCGGAACCAGGCCGATGGTGAGAGGCCCCTGATAGAAATCCCATACCATGCGGCCCGGGCCCAATTCGAGCATCGCCGTCGCCTCGATTCGATGCTTGGCGAGAGCGGCCTTGAGCGGCACTGCGTCTCCCGGTTTCAGGTCGTTGAACCCGATCTGGCAGGTCGGAAAGCCGAGTTCCTTCACTCGCCCCACGACAGCATCCGGCGTTTCGCCTTTACGCACCCATACGACGACGCCGAGCCGGATGGGCGCCGGGGTGGCGGCGCTGGCGCGTGCCACCAGCCCTGCCGCGGCAGCCTGGACAAAGGCGCGCCGGTCCAAATGTGTCATCTTCTTCTCCTTTCAGGTCTGACGACTCATTGTATTAGCGGCGGCGCTCCCCCGATTCTGGCGGCTGCCCTTACAATCCGTGAAATATCGATTGATTGAGGAAATAGATTTGAGAGAGACTGCATCATCGGGTGAATGCCGTTGCGAAGCGGCGTGCGTTTCCGCACAGCCGAAAACGCGTGGCGCAAGGAGAATCGAATGCCAAGTCAATCGACTGGGAACTCCGATCCAGGACACAAAGACTGGACAGTGCTGGCCTACATGGCCGGCGACAACAACCTAAGCTCGGAAATGGCCTGGGCGCTTCAATCGATGAAGAACACCCTGGAGAGCAATGCGCAAGTCAATCAAAACGTTGGGGTGATTGCCCAATACGATGCCAGCGGTCTGAAACCCCGCCTCCTGTACCTGTCGGGTCAGGGAAGCCCGAGTGCAAAGACAAAGATGATGAAGGATGTGAAGGATGGGGAACTGGAGCAAACAATCAAGAAGGAATTCGACCTAGATGAAGTGTACAAAGAGGTTGAAAATTCCTTGATGCCCACCCGGGAGCATCGGGCAATCGCGAAATGGGCACTTAACCAAGGCAGTAAGGAATTCCAGGATCTAATCGTGTTGTTGGGGCAGCACGGTTGCAAAAAGGACCAGGCAATTCAATTTGTCATCGATCTGTTCACCTGCGACGACAAAACCCAGAAGCTAGTACTCACATCCGAAAAAGACCTGCAGCAGGCCCTGGCTCAGGAGCGAAAGACAGGATTGTTCTCGAGTAACAAGGCCGGACAAGGCGTCTCGAAAGCCGTGAATCCGGACTTCCAGAAAAAGCTCCAAGCAGCCTTCGAGGCGGCAAACGGCATAGTGTCCAGTGAGCAGGTTGACGCACTGGCCGGCGTCCTGGCGAAGTCCACAGATTCCGTTGTCCGCAACTTTTCCGATCTCTCTACTCCAGTCACAGTCGAACAGTTCATCACCCACCAGATCAAAGTTGTTGAAGATAGAAACTGGAAATCAGACCATTACCTGGTTGTACTCTCGGGCCATGGCGCCGGCGTGAGCGGCGACTTCCTGACCGACGAGGATCCACACAGTTCTCTCACCATCCCTCGGCTAGGGGCGATCCTCAGAGAGGCTCGGGAGCACTTCGGCAACAAGAAGCTCGATATCCTCGGCATCGACAGTTGTCTGATGGGAATGGCAGAAGTCGCCTGCGAGGTTCAGGACTCGGTCGATTTTCTCGTGGGCTCTGAGGGGTTCGTGAACAACACGGGCTGGCCTTACCACCGCGTTCTGGAAGTGCTGCCAGGAGCCGACGCCGAAGCGGCCGCGAGGGGCATCGTCGAGAGGTATGCGGCCTTCTACCAGGATTACGAGATGGCGGGTTTCTCCACGGACATCGCAGCGCTCCGCCTGAATGCCTTTGATAGTGTCGTCTCCGCGGTCAGGGATCTTGCTGGCGCCCTGATTAGGGCTTTGAAGGACCTCCCGGAAGACCACGAACAGAATGAACTGGCGGAGCCTCCGGAAATGTTGCAGCCCCAGCAAACG
>Ga0335082_10008992_pt1 | contig 10872 bp, 6 predicted proteins | sample Lox_Sample_41_FD_206718 | JGI IMG/M metagenome (GOLD analysis project Ga0335082, IMG submission 206718) | Soil microbial communities from Loxahatchee National Wildlife Refuge, Florida, United States - Lox_Sample_4.1 | ecosystem: Environmental > Terrestrial > Soil > Wetlands | place: USA: Florida... | reverse complement strand
CGCGCTCCAGCGTCGCCGAGAGGATGATGATGGGCACCTGGGGGCGTTTCTGGCGCAAGGAGGTCGCGACATCGGTGCCGAACTTGCCTGCGCCCAGGTGATAGTCGAGGACCGCGATGTCGATCTCGTCGAGCTTCTTCTCCGCCTGCTCGATGGAGACGGCGGTCACGGCCTCGTAGCCCTGCTGGCGCAGGATGGTGGAGCGCAGCAGCAGGGCATCCTCGCGGTCGTCGAGCAGCAGCACGCGGATGGGCTTCTTCGCTTCTTTGACCAGCTGCGGCTTCTCGTCACTCATCGTGCGATCACTTGGATGCGGCCCGCGCTGCATCCGATCACTCGGGATCGGATTTCCGGCTCGCTTCGCGTACCGCCTTCGCCAACTCCGGAAGCTTGTTGAAAATGGCGACCGCACGCAACCACTGGCGGTTGTCGATCGCGGGATAGCCGCTGACCGTCTTTCCGGGCTCGACGTCGCCCGGGATCCCGCTTTGCGCGGTCGCGATGGCGCCATCGCCCACCTTGCAGTGCCCGGCCACCCCGACCTGTCCGGCGAGGATCACGTGGCTGCCGACCCTGGTCGAGCCGGCCAGCCCGACCTGGGCGCACAGCAGCGTGTTTTCGCCGACAGCGCACCCGTGTCCCACCTGCACCAGGTTGTCGATCTTGGTGCCGCGGCCGACACGGGTCTCGCCGATACTGGCGCGGTCCACGCAGGCATTGGCCTGCACCTCCACCTCGTCCTCGAGCACGGCTGGCCCCGACTGCACGATCTTGCGCCAGCGCTTCTGCTCGTCGGGAGCGAAGCCGAAACCATCGGCGCCCACCACCGCGCCGTTTTGCAGGATCACGTCATCGCCCAGGCGGCAATGCTCCCGCACCACTGCGTGGGCGTGCCCGAAGAAACGGTGCCCGATCCTCGCCCCCGGATAGATGACCACGTGAGGCAAGAGCACGCAGTCATCGCCCATCTCGACGTCTCCCATCACCACCGCGTAGGGGCCGATATGGGCGTTGCGGCCGATCCGCGCCGAGCGGTCCACCACCGCGGCCGGGTGCACCCCCGGAGCGTACGTCGGCGGCCGATAGAACAGTTCGATGGCCTCCGCGAAGGCGAGATACGGATTCTTCGTCCTCAAGGTCGCGGCAGACAGGGCAGGGAACGATTCCTCGACGATGACCGCCGAAGCCCGGGTGGTTCTGGCCGCGGCTGCGTACTTTGGGTTGGCGACGAATGTGATCTGGCCCGGCGCCGCCTCCTCGATGCCTGCGACGCCGGTGATCTCGCAATCGGCGCCGTCGAGCCGAACATCGAGTGCGGATGCGATCTGCGATAACTTCATAAGGACTGTCCCGAGTCTGGCAGAGTTTCAGGGATCGGCGCCCCGTGAAAGCGCCGATTCTAAATGATGGGAGAAGTGAAGACTCGGTTTATTCCGTGAACATCGGTACTTGCTCTTCGGGGGCGGCGGGACGCCGGCGGCGCCGGCCGCCTCCGCCGATGACGGCAAGCACGGTGAGCTCCGCCAACGCCGTCCGAGGAACGAAGATGCGCTGCGTGTTGGACCGGGTGTCGGGGGGATTGAACAGGAAACCCTCGGGCGCGACCTGGCTCAGGTCGTTGGGCATCATGCCTTCCAGGACCTCGTTATCGCGGAATCTGAGCCTCACCCACAGGCCCTCGGTCCGCGGCCGGGTGGCGAAAGTCTTGCGCGCGAAATTCTCCGAATCGCTGAAGTCGCGGACGAAGTAAACCCCCTTGACGTCCTGCAGCTCGATCATCACCACCTTGCCCGCCGTATTCAGCAGCTCCACCCGGCCATCCACGATGAAGGCTGGCGCCACGTAACCCTGCACGCTGTCGCGATCCATCTTGCGGACGATGACCTTCTTGTGGGTGGAGGGCATAGGGCACCAGATATTGGGGCGTGCATGAGGATTGTCGCACTTTTCGAGGCGCTTGGAGCGGCCGCAATGCCGAAAGTAGCCAAAACGTCAACGGTGTGTTACTATCTGCCGTTTGCCGTGTCTTCGCCAGCACGGCTAAGTGCCTTGTACGGAACCACTTACAAGCAAGAACGGAAGCTCGGCCCAGGCGCGCGTGCTCTGCGCCGGGCCCGGGTGTGCACCAGCATCAACCTCCAGGATAGCGCCGTAAATGGCTGATTACGTTTACATGATGGAAACCCGGCTGACGCCGGACCAGCAGAAGGGTGTGGCCCTGGTCGCCGAAGTCGCCCGTCAGGGGGAGATGAACGTCTACCTGACCGGCGGGGCCATGCGCGACATGATCAGCGGCGCCTCCATCCGCGACATCGATCTCACGGTCCAGGGCAATCCGCTCAAGCTTCAGAAAGAACTGGAAAAGGCGGGCGCGGTGGTCCAGTGGGTCGATGACGACACACGGACGCTGTATCTGCTGCTGCCCGGCAACGTGCGTGCCGAACTTGGCATGGCCCGCCAGGAACGTTACGGCAAGCCGGGGAAGCCTCCGGAGATCTCGCAAGGCACCATCATCGATGACCTCCGTCGCCGCGATTTCACCGTCAACGCCATGGCCCTTTCCCTCAACGAGGGGTCGCGCGGGCTGCTTCTGGATCCCGCCAACGGTGTCGCCGACATCGAGAACAAAGTCATCCGCGTCCTGCATAACTACTCTTTCCTGGAAGAGCCCTCGCGACTGATCCGCGCGACCCGCTTCACGGCGCGCTTCCACTGGAACCTGGAAGAGCGTACTCAGGCGCGCTATAACGCCGCCAAGGAAGGAAACTACATCGAGCACATCTCCGACCGGCAGATCGGCTACGAGATCGAGCAGCTCGCCTACGAGGACGACCCGCTGCACATCATGCGCATCCTCGAAAAAGAGGAGTGGCTGAGGGTGCTTCACCCGCGCTGGGGTGTGTCAAAGGCGGACACAGCCGGCCTCGCCGACCTGCTCAAGACGCGCGAGCACATGCAGTCGCTCGGCTACGGCGCCATCGACACCGGCCCGCCCGTGATGTACATGCTGACCGGGCGCTTGTCCGGCGCCGACATCACCGCCATCCAGAAGCTGGTCCCCAACAAGGGATTCGTGCAGAGCTGGAAGCATCTGGAAGACGACGCCAAAGAGCTGGCCAAGCGACTTGGCGGCAAGGAAGCGGCCACGCCTTCGATGGCCTGGAAGCTGTTGTCCGCCACCCGGGCTGAGACCATCCTGTTCCTGGACTCCACTGCCCGCAGCCAGAGCGTGGCCCAGAAGATCAAGAACTTCCTCACCAAGTGGCGCCAGGTGAAGGACAAGATCCCGCTCCCGGAGATGGCCGAGCTGCACATCACTCCCGAGATCCCCCAGTACAACGAATTGACTGAGCAGATCTTCTTCCTGCTGCTGGACGGCAAGCTGCGCTCGCGGACCGAGACCTTGAAGTTCTTGAAGCCCTACGCGCCGCCTCCGCCGGCGCCGCCTCCGCCTCCTCCCGCCAAGCGCGGGCGGGGTGCGAAAGCTGCCGAAGCGCCCAGTGCCGTGGCCGTGGAAGCCGGGAAGAAGGGGAAAAAGGACAAGGGGGCAGCGGCGGCTGCCCAGGCAGCTGCGCCGCCCGCAGCGCCTGCTCCTGCTGCGCGCAAGCACGAGCCCAGGAAGGCGAAGAGGCCCGCAAAGCCCGCCAAGAGTCGCCGGCCGTCCAAGCCGGCAAAGAAACCGAAGAAGAAGCGTTAAGGCGTTTTCCTGTGCGGTCTCACCGGCCTCTGCGGTTACACTCTTCCCAACCGTATCCAGCCGCGCTCGCCCCAGCCCGCCGAGCAGACTAGAATCAAAGCAGGCCCCAATGTCGCAATTCGTCCACCTGCATCTGCATACCGACTACTCCATGCTCGACGGGGCATGCGATGTCGAGAAGCTCGCCGAGGCCGCGAAGAGGCTGGGTATGCCGGCCGTGGCCATGACCGACCACGGCAACATCTTCGGCGCGGTTCATTTCGTTAATGCCTGCAAGAAGCACGACATCCGGCCCATCCTCGGGTGTGAGCTCTACGTTTGCAAGAAAGACGACCACGACACCGAGCGCACTCCCCCCGAAGGCGATACCTACAACCATCTGCTGGTGCTGGCGGAGACCGACGAGGGTTACCGAAACCTGGTGAAGATCACCAGTGAGGCGTCGCTGCGCGGCTTTTACTACAAGCCGCGGATCAGCAAGCGGTTCCTGGCGGAACACTCCAAGGGCCTGATCGCGCTTTCCGGCTGCTTGAAGGGGGAAGTCGCCGAGAACCTGATGGAAGGGAAGTACGCCGAGGCCCGCTCGGCGGCGGCCCGGTTCCGCGACCTCTTCGGGCCAGAGAATTTCTTCATCGAGGTGCAGGACCAGGGGCTGGAGCAGGAGCACAAGGTCCTGCCCAGCCTGCACAAGATCGCCCAGGAACTGGGCTCGCCGGTGGTCGCCACCAACGACTCCCATTACCTCTGCGAGGACGACGCCCACGCCCAGGACGTGATGGTCTGCATCCAGACCGGGAAGTCCATCCATGAGACCAACCGGATGAAGTTCCAGACCAACCAGTTCTTCGTGAAGAGCTACGACGAAATGGCGCGGGTGTTCAAGGACTCGCCCGACGTGCTGACGCGCACCCTGGCCATCGCCGAGCGCTGCCACGTCAGCCTCGGCAAGGTGAAGAACCCGTTCCCGCACTTCGAAGTGCCGGCCGGGTTCACGCTCGACAGTTACTTCGAGCATGTCTCCCGCGAGGGCTTTGCGCGCCGCCTGGAGTCGCTGCGGCCATTGCAAGCGCAGGGCCGGCTGAAGCATCCCATCGCCGACTACGAGCAGCGGCTGGCGCGCGAACTCGCCATTATCCAGCAGATGAAGTTCTCCGGATACTTCCTGATCGTGTGGGACTTCATCCGCTACGCGCGCGAGCACAGCATCCCGGTGGGGCCGGGCCGCGGCTCCGCCGCCGGCTCGCTGGTCTCCTATTCGCTGCAGATCACCGACATCGACCCGCTGCAGCACGAGCTGCTGTTCGAGCGCTTCCTCAACCCCGAGCGCGTGTCCATGCCCGACATCGATATCGATTTCTGCATGAACCGCCGCGGCGAGGTCATCGAGTACGTCACCCGCAAGTACGGCCGCGAGCAGGTGGCGCAGATCATCACCTTCGGCACCATGCAGGCCAAGGCCGCCATCAAGGACGTGGGGCGGGCGATGGACATGCCCTACAACGACGTCGACCGCATCGCCAAGATGGTGCCGCACACGCTCAACATCACGCTCGACGACGCCATCAAGGAATCCCCGCAGCTGCAGCAGGCCTATGACAACGAGGCCCAGATCCGCGAGTTGATTGACACCGCCCGCAAGCTCGAGGGGCTGGTGCGCAACGCGGGCGTGCACGCCGCCGGCGTCGTCATCTCGCCCCAGCCCCTGATCGATCTGGTCCCCCTGCACCGCACCAAGAACGACGAGATCGTCACCGCCTTCGACATGAGCGCGGTCGAGAAGATGGGCCTGCTGAAGATGGACTTCCTCGGCCTCACCACGCTCACCATCGTGGACGATACGCTGAAGCTCATCGCGCAGCGCGGCGGGGCGCTCGATCTGGCTCAGGTCCCGCTCGACGACCACCAGACCTACAAGGCGGTCTTCCACACCGGCCTCACCTCCGGCGTGTTCCAGTTCGAATCGCACGGCATGCGCGACGTGCTGCGGCGGTACCAGCCGAACTCCATCGAAGACCTCACCGCGCTGAACGCGCTCTATCGCCCCGGGCCGATCCAGGGCGGCATGATCGACGACTTCATCGACCGCAAGGCCGGCCGCAAGAGCGTCGAATACGAGCTGCCGGAGCTGAAGGAGATCCTGGAGGAGACGCTGGGCGTCATCGTCTACCAGGAACAGGTGATGCAGATCGCCAACCGGCTGGCCGGCTACTCCCTGGGGGAAGCCGACCTGCTTCGCCGCGCTATGGGCAAGAAGAAGCCGGAAGAGATGGCCGCCCAGCGCGAGCGTTTTTCCCGCGGCGCCGCCGAGCGCGGCTTCCCGGAGAAGAAGGTCGTCAAGATCTTCGACCTGATGGAGCAGTTCGCCGGCTACGGCTTCAACAAGTCGCACTCGGCGGCCTACGCGCTCCTGGCCTATCACACCGCATACCTGAAGACGCACTATCCGGTCGAATTCATGGCGGCGCTGCTGACCTCGCAGGTGGGCTCCACCGACAACGTCGTCAAGTACATCAACGAGTGCCGCGAGATGGGTATCCCGGTCGAACCCCCCGACGTGAACGTATCCGACGCCAACTTCACGCCGCACGAGAAGGCCATCCGCTTCGGACTGGCCGCAGTGAAGAATGTCGGCCACAACGCCATCGAGTCCATCCTGGCCGCCCGCCGCGAACTGGGCGGCTTCAGTTCGATCTTCCGATTCTGCGAGAAGGTGGACCTGCGGCTGCTGAACAAGCGGGTGCTGGAGTCGCTGATCAAGGCCGGAGCGATGGACTCCATGGGCCGCCGCGCGCAGCTCATGGCCGTGCTCGACAAGGCCATCGAGCGCGCGCAGAAGTCGCAGCGGGACGCTGAATCCGGCCAGCACGGGCTGTTCATCTCCTTCAGCGACGAACCTGCGCCTGAGGCCAACGACAAGCTGCCCAATGTCCCCGAGTGGGACGAGCACACGCGGCTGGCCGCCGAAAAAGAGATCCTCGGATTCTTCATCACCGGCCACCCGCTGGAGAAATATCGCGACAAGCTGCTCGATTTCAGCGCCCTCGACACTCAGGCCATCAGCGGCATGAAATCGTCCACCGGGAAAGACGAGGTCTACACCGCCGGCGTCATCACCAATGTCCGGGTGCTGCGATCCAAGAAGGGCGACTTCTACGCCCAGGGCGCGCTGGAGGACATGGCCGGCGCCGTGGACCTGCTGGTCTTTCCCGAGGCCTATCGCCGGCTGGGCGACAAGGTCAAGCTCGACGTGCCGGTCCTCATCCGCGGTGGAGTACGGGTGGAGGAAGGCGGCAGCCCCAAGGTAACGGTCAGCGAGATCACACCCCTGGAGGAGGCCAGGCCCAAGCTGCCACGCTCACTGCGCATCCGCCTGCCGCTGGAGACTGCCAACGAGGGCACCGTGGACGCGCTGCACTCGCTCTGCCTCGAACGCAAAGGAGAGGCCAAGGTATTGTTCGACGTGGAACGCCCGGGCGACTTCATGGTGGTAATGGAAGCCGAAGGCTATAATGTCCAGCCGGACCGGACCTTCATCAGCCGGGTCGAGGAACTGTGCGGACGCGGCAGCGTCCGCATCATCGACTGAGCGGAGCCTCCGGCGCCTCATCGGGCGGAAAGGAAATGAGCGTGGAAGCTTCTGCTGCCGCCGCCATCCCCATGGACACTGCCACAAAAGCACAGCGGGAACTGCAGAACATCGAGCGCGAGATCGAGCGTCTGGAAGCGGCCGCCGGCGACAACCCGCAGGCGCAGCGCCAATTGCGTCGCCTCCACGAGCAGGTCGAAGCCCTCCGGCAGCAGCTGTACGCGCGGGTCACCGCCTGGCAGAAGACCGAGTTGGCCCGCCACCCGCAGCGTCCTTACACCCTGGATTATGCCGAACGAATCTTCACCGGCTGGACCGAACTGCACGGCGACCGCGGCTTCGCGGACGACCCGGCGATCGTCTGCGGCATGGCGCGTTTTCACGGCGACGAAGTGTTCATCGTCGGCCACCAGAAGGCCCGCGACACCAAGCAAAAGGTGTACCGCAACTTCGGGATGCCCAACCCCGAGGGCTACCGCAAGGCGCTGCGCTTCATGAAATTCGCCGAGAAGTTCGGCCGCCCCATCTTTACCTTCGTCGATACCCCGGGCGCGTACCCCGGCCTGGGCGCCGAGGAGCGCGGCCAGGCGGAAGCCATCGCCCGCAACCTGCGGGAGATGGGACGGCTCGAGGTCCCCATCCTGACCACCGTCACCGGCGAGGGTGGTTCCGGCGGAGCGCTCGCCATCGCCGTCGCCGACCGCGTCCTCATGATGGAGAACACGATCTACTCGGTCATCTCTCCGGAGGGCTGCGCGTCCATCATGTGGCGCGACACCGGCAAGAAGGAAGCCGCCGCCCAGGCCCTCAAGATCACTCCCAAGGAACTTCTGGAGCTGGGGTGCATCGACGAGATCGTCCCCGAACCCGAGGGCGGCGCGCATAGCGATCACGAGGCGGCAGCGGCCCTGCTTTCCGCCGCACTTCAGCAGCAATACGCCGCGCTGAAAAAGATGAGCCGGAAAGAGTTGCTGGACGCCCGCTACGACAAGTTCCGCCGCATGGCCCAGTTCTTCTCCTTGGCCTGAAACCCGTCTTCAGGCGGACATCAACATCGTCGTACGACGCTTCCCATTGCAGGCGGAGGCCGTACCGCCGTGCCGTCCTGCCCTTAACCTCCCGGGCGTGGTGATGTAGAATGAAATGTTTGGCAATCCCAACCTTAACCACATAGGCAGTCGGGCGTCAGAAAGGATTCCTTACGTATGGCCTCGAGTGATATCGCAGTCCGGGAAGCTCAGCGGCCGCAGGAGCGGCGGCGCGTGGTCAACGACGTGAGCATCCAGGTCGCGACCGTCAACGGTTCCGGTTCGCAGTCCTCCAACTCCGTCCTCCTGCGCAGTATCTTCCAGATGGGCATCCCGATCTCGGGCAAGAACCTTTTCCCCTCCAACATCGCGGGGCTTCCGACCTGGTACACCATCCGCGCCAACAAGGACGGCTACATCGCGCGCAAGAAAGAGATCGACATGCTGGTCGCGATGAACGCCGAGACCGCCGTCGACGATGTGAAGTCGCTCTCGCCCGGCGCCGCCGTCGTCTATGACGAGCCTCTCAATCTCTCCGCCACCCGCCAGGACCTGATCTTCTACGCGGTCCCCTACGACAAGCTGGTCGCTCCAGTCTGCCCCGAGCCCAAGCTCCGCAAGCTGGTCAAGAACATGATTTACGTCGGGGTGGTCGCCTATCTGCTGGAGATCGAGATGGCCGAGATCGAGAAAGCCATCCGCAAGCAGTTCGCCAGCAAGGTGAAGGCCGCGAACCTGAACCTGGCGGCGGCGACTGCGGGCTACGACTATGCCAAGGCCTCGCTGACCAAGGCGGACCCGTTCTACCTCGAGCGCATGGACAAGACTGCCGGCAAGATCATCATCGACGGGAACTCGGCGGGCGCCTTGGGCGCCATGTTCGGCGGAGTCACTGTGGTCGCGTGGTACCCGATCACGCCATCCTCCTCACTGGCCGAGTCCCTCATCGACTATTGCCGCGAGTACCGAATCGGTCCGGACGGCAAGGCCACCTTCGCCATCGTGCAGGCGGAAGATGAGTTGGCGGCCATCGGCATGGTGATCGGCGCCGGATGGGCGGGCGCTCGCTCCATGACTTCCACCTCGGGGCCCGGGATCTCTCTGATGGCCGAATTCGTCGGCCTGGCTTACTACGTGGAGGTGCCGGCGGTGATCTGGGACATCCAGCGGGTCGGGCCTTCGACCGGGATGCCCACACGCACCGCGCAGGGTGACATCCTCTCCAACGCGACCCTTTCGCACGGCGACACCAAGCACATCATGCTGCTGCCGTCCTCGGTCAGCGAATGTTTCGACTGCGGTATCGAGGCGTTCGAACTCGCCGAGCAGTTCCAGACCCCGGTGTTCGTCATGTCCGACCTGGATCTGGGCATGAATAACTGGATGAGCGATCCCTTCCAGTACCCGACCAAGCCGATCAAACGCGGCAAGGTACTGTCCAAGGAGGATCTGGAGCGGCTGGGCAGCTTCGCCCGCTACAAGGACGTGGACGGCGACGGCATCGGCTACCGCACTCTGCCCGGCACCGACCATCCCGCTGCGGCCTACTTCACCCGCGGCAGCGGTCACAACGAGAAGGCGCAATATTCCGAGCGCCCCGACGACTTCGAGCACAACATGGAGCGGCTGGCACGCAAGTTCGAGACTGCGCGTTCATTCGTCCCCAAGCCTGAGATCATCGGTGACGGCAAGGCCAAGATCGGCATCATCGCCTACGGCACATCGCACTGGGCGATCGTCGAATCGCGCGACCAGCTTCGCGACGAGTACAAGCTCGATACCGACTACCTGCGACTGCGTGCGTATCCGTTCACCAAGGAAGTCGTGGACTTCATCGACCGCCACGAGCGGATCTACGTGGTAGAGCAGAACCGCGACCGCCAGATGTTCGATCTGCTCCGTCTCGATCTGACCACCGAGCGCATCACCAAGCTGCGCTCCATCGCCCACATCCACGGACTGCCGCTGGACGCGCGCTCTGTCACCGACGAGCTGATCTCCATGGAGGGGAAGTAGATGGCGACCACACCGACCGCCACACCGGAATCGAAGGCCAACCGCATCGGCCTCAACGTGATCGACTACCGCGGCGGCAGGACCACCCTGTGCGCCGGCTGCGGCCATAACGCCATCTCCGAGCGCCTCATCGACGCCATGTTCGAGATGGGCGTGGTGCCGGAGCATGTCATCAAGATGTCGGGCATCGGGTGCTCGTCCAAGAGCCCTGCCTATTTCATGAGCCGGTCGCACAGCTTCAACTCGGTGCACGGACGCATGCCGTCCGTGACCACCGGTGCGGTGCTGGCGAATCAGCGCCTGATGGCCTTGGGTGTCTCCGGCGACGGCGACTCCGCCTCCATCGGGATCGGCCAGTTCATCCACCTGATGCGCCGCAACCTGCCCATGATCTACATCATCGAGGACAATGGCGTGTACGGCCTCACCAAGGGCCAGTTCTCGGCCACCGCCGACCTCGGCTCCAAGCTGAAGACCGGCGTGATCAACGACCTGCCGCCCATCGACACCTGTGCACTCGCCATCCAGCTCGGCGCATCGTTCGT
>Ga0335082_10008991_pt1 | contig 10873 bp, 10 predicted proteins | sample Lox_Sample_41_FD_206718 | JGI IMG/M metagenome (GOLD analysis project Ga0335082, IMG submission 206718) | Soil microbial communities from Loxahatchee National Wildlife Refuge, Florida, United States - Lox_Sample_4.1 | ecosystem: Environmental > Terrestrial > Soil > Wetlands | place: USA... | reverse complement strand
GGGACACGGCCTGATCGAAGTCGGCGCGCGCGCGCGCGCGTTGGCCGAGCGCTATCTCGACCTCGGCCAGGTTGAGGCGGGCGCCGCAGGAATCCGAGGACCAGGTCATGTTTGCCGGATCCGACGCCACGAGCGCGTTGGCCTGCTCCAGCGCGGCCCGTGCGTGCTGCTCGGCGAAATTGAGGTTGCCGAGATTAAGCTGCAGGCGGCCAAGTTCATAGTTTGCGTTCGCGATCTGCTGCTGCACGCGCCGGTCTTTTGCGGAATCCGCCATCGCCCGCAGAACGTTCAGCCGTTCCTGCTGCGCGCCGATGGCCCCGGCGTAATCTCCGGATGCCTCATGGGTCTTCGCGATCCAGCCGTGGTTGTTCGCCAGTTCGAACCTCAGTGCCGGCCTTGCGCCCAACAGCCGTGAGTACACGCTGCTGGTTTCGGAAAACGATTTCAGCGCTTCGTCCAGGCGCCGGCGATCGAGCTGCACTACGCCGAGGTCCTGACTCGCGTACGCGGTCTCGAGCTGCCAGTCGATATTTCCGCCGTCGATTTGAACCAGGCGCTGCGCCAGCTCGCGGTACTTCAGGAAGGCGTCCTCCGCCTGCTGCGCCTGGCCGTGGCGCCAGGCGATGTAACCTACCCAGTAGACGCTTTGCGCGTGGTCGAAAATGCGCTGGCCGTCGTCGGGGGCGCGCGCGAGCAGCCGCGCGGTGGTGTCGGCGGCGCTGCGGAAGGCGGCCAGAGCCTGGTCCCGCTGGCCGCGCTTTTCGCGCATTTCGCCGATCAGATGCATCGCACGCGAACGATGGCCGAGCGCCTTCGCATCCAGGCGGTCCGCGTCCTGCTTGCCGTAATAATCAAGCGCTTTTTCACCGACCGAGTCGAGCACGTCGAGCCGGCCGACGGGCTCCAGCTTCTGGCGCAGGTCGCCCAGCATGAATTCGATCAGGTCCTCCGCCTGCGCGCGCTGGGCCCGTGCCTCGTTGCGGGCCTGCACGGCCATCACGGTGAGCGCGGCCATCACCGCCATGCCCGCGACCGAGGCGACCGCCACCATCGCCATGCGGCGCGCGCGGCGCTGCGCGTCGCGGCGCACGAGCTCGTCCACGCCCACGCCCACCATGCCGGCGACGAGCTTCAGCGTCGCCAGATGTTTGCCGTCGCCCTGCGCGCGCAGGTCGGCGGCAACGGGTTCGAGCGCCTCGCCCTGCGGCAGGCCTTCCGGCGTCAGCGCAAAACGCAGCGCCGCGGGAAAGCATTCCTCGGCTTCGCGGCCGGGCATGCGGCTCGCGAACGGCTCGCCCGCGGCGATCAGCGCGAGCACACGCGCTTCGCCGTGCAGCTTCTTGAACTCGACGATCTCCTGGTTCACCCAGGGCGAGCGCGCGGCCTCGGGCGAGCACACGACGATCAGCCAGCGGCTTTGCGCCAGCGCTGCGCGCACTGTCGCCTTCAGGTCGGCGCCGGCCTGCATTTCGTCGCGGTCGCGAAACACGGGCTTGACGAAGGCCGGCACCTCGCCTGTCGCGGTGCGCATGCCGACGAGCCGCTGCGGAAGGCGATAGGTCTCCAGCGCGCGCTGCAGCGCCTTAGCCACCTTCGCATCGCGATGGCTATAGCTGATGAAAGCCCAGAACTTCACCGCCCGTCCTCGCCTCCCGGCTCCCCGGCCGGTTATTCTTATTTCGAATAGTAACCGCAGAAACGCCGCTGCGCACCGGCCGCCGCGACGGGGCGCGACCGCGGGCGGAATCGACTTGGCTAGCCCATCGCGGCCCCGGCACCCTGTCGCGCGCGCAAGCGCAAGCCGGACAGGCGCGCGCCGGCGGGGCGGCGCGGCTTGGAGCTTATTTCAAAATGAGGGGATATCCCCCGAGGGGACTTCTTGCGGCGCGCAGTTTCCGTGTGGCGCCGGCGCTGAATGCCGTTCTGCGCAACGCGGGGCCCGGTCGCGGGGAATTTGCCGCAATGCCGCTTTCGCGGGAGGTGGCGCTGCGCCGGCCGTAGGTGCGCTCGTCTTCCACTTTGTATGCCGACTCGCACCACGAAAGCCAGGCCCCGTAGACGAGCAGCGCGACGCACGGCACGACCATCATTGCGAATAAGAGGTTAAACACCATAGTCAGGTCCATTGCAGCCTCCCATCTTGTTCGTATGCGCGCCGGCGGGGATCGCGTGCGCCATGCGTGCAATGTAGAGGATGTGGCGAGCGGTTTCCCGGCCGGCGCACGCAGAAATTCTGTGTCACATGCACATTGCGTGCGGCCGTCGCGGGCCGGCCGCGCGCCCGCTCACCAGTTGGCGGGCAGCTTCTTGTGCACCGTGATTTGCTTGGCGTCGATCGAGATATAGCCGCCTGCCGCGAGGTCCTTCACGATGCGGCTCACCATCTCGCGCGAGCCGCCGATGCGGGCGGCGATGTCATGCTGGGTCAGGCGCTCGGGCACGATGCGCATGCCGTCGCGCTCGACCGCATTCTCGTCGACGAACCGGACAAAGCGCCCGTAGACATCCTTCAGCGCCAGATCGAATACTTTGTTGCTGAGGCGGCGCACCTTGCCCATGAGCCTGTAGATGAGGTCGCGCGCGAACGCCGGTTCCTTCTCGAGCAGGACTTCGACGTCGCCGCGCGGAATCACGTAGAAGCGGCATGCTTCGAGCGTCATGATCGATGCGGAGCGCGGGCCGCCGTCGAGCACCAGCTCGCCGAAATACTCGCCGGCGCCAATGGTGTTGAGCACGACCTCCCTGCCGTCCGCCTCGCTCAGGAAGGCCTTGACGCGTCCCGAGAGCACGACGTAGAGGGAATCGGTGGCGTCGCCTTCGTTGACCACCACCGCGTTTCTGGGGAAGGTGCGCGCCGTGCCGTGCGGCGCGAGCTCGCGCAGGCGGGACTCGTCGAGATGAACGAACGGACCGGTCGGCTGCGGCATGGCGTCCTCCCAGACTGCATGGTGTGCGATGGCGAAGTCTGGCACGGCCAGTCCCGGCTTGCCAAGCCGGCCGGGAATGCGCAGGTTGCAGCTGCGCACCAGGATGGCGGATACTGCCGCTGCATGAGCGCCTTCAACCATCGCATCGCCGACGAAATGTTCCGGCGCTTCCCCGGCTACGTGCGCGGCGTGGTGATCGCGCACGAACTCGCGAACGGCCCCTCGCCGCCGGCGCTGGTCGATATGCTGCGCGAGGCGGAGGCGTCGGTGCGCGCGCGCGTGCGGGCCGAAGCGGTGGCGGACGAGCCGCGCATCAGGTCCTGGCGCGAAGCCTACCGCGCTTTCGGCGCGAAACCGGCTGAATTCCGCTCTTCCATCGAGGCGATGGCGCGGCGCGCGCTGAAAAGCGATCCGCTGCCCTCGATCAACGCCCTGGTCGACATCGGCAACCTGGTTTCGCTGCGGCACCTGCTGCCGGCCGGGGCGCATGCCATCGACGTGCTCGCCGGCGACATCGAACTGCGGCTGGCGACCGGCACGGAGCGGTTCGTCGCCTTCGGCTCGACCGAGACCGAGCATCCCCTGCCGGGCGAGGTGGTGTTCGCCGAAGGCGACACGGTGCTGACGCGGCGCTGGACCTGGCGCCAGGCGAACCACACGCTCACGCTGCCGCAGTCGCGCGCGGTCGAGTTCAACATCGACGGCCTGCCGCCGGTCCCGTCTGGGGAGGTCGAGCAGGCCGGGGCGGAAATCATGGAGCTGGTCGCGCGTTTCTGCGGCGGCCGCGCGCGCTTCGCCCTGCTGTCGCGGGACCACCCCTCGATTCCCCTGTCCGCCTGAAGCGCGGGCGGGCGGATCAGATACCCGCAGCCGGGTCGGACACCGGCGCCGCGCGCAGCGGCTCGAAGGTCGCGCTCGCGGCCGAGTAGGCGAGCAGTTCGCCCGCGTCCATGTCGAAGTGCCAGCCGTGCAGGGCCATGGTGTCGTTTTCGACGCGCTCGCGGATCCATGGAAACGACAGCAGATTGTCCAGGGAAACGAGGATCGCAGCCTGTTCGCACGCGCGCCGCTGCAGCGCGCGCGGCTTCTGCGCCAATTCGCGCAGCACCTGCTCGCGCGCGCGCCGGGCCACGTTCACCCACGCGCCGATGAACTCGTAATGGCTCCGCGTAATGCCCTCGCCGTCCATGAGCGCTTCGATGCCGCCGCAGCCGGTATGGCCGAGGACGATGATGTGATCCACCTTCAGCGCCTTGACCGCGAACTCGATCGCGGAGCGTATGCCGGGCGCCTCGGCGCCATGCCGGTAGGGCGGGACGAGATTGGCGACGTTGCGCACGACGAACAGGTCGCCGGGGTCGGCGCCGGTGATGATCGCGGGATCGGCGCGCGAATCGCAGCAGGAGATCACCAGCGCGTGCGGATGCTGTCCCTGTTTGAGCCGCGAGAACAGCCCGCGTTCCTCGTGAAAATACCGCGTCTGAAAGCGTTCGAAGCCGGCGATGAATTTGGCGATGTCTTTCATCGGTGCTCTATCGGTGCGGATTACCGGTCAGGTTCACGGCATCAAGCTTACTCCGGAAGCGCCGTGCGCGGCGCGGCCAGTTCCTTGCGCAGCCGCAGCGGCTGGCGCCGGCGCAGCCTCAGGTTGAGCATTTCCACCGCCACCGAGAACGCCATGGCGAAATAGATGTAGCCCTTCGGGATATGCATGGCGAGGCCCTCGCCGATCAGCGCCACCCCCACCAGGATCAGGAACGCCAGCGCCAGCATCTTCACGGTCGGATGGCCGTCGACGAAGTCGCCGATGGGCCGGGCCGCGAACATCATGACCCCGACGGCGATGACGATCGCGAGCACCATGACCGCAACCTGGTCGACCATGCCGACGGCGGTGATCACCGAATCGAGCGAGAACACGATGTCGATGACGGCGATCTGCGCCAGCGTGCCGAGGAACCCCGCATGCGCGGGTGCGCCGGACGCGCGTTCGTCCGCGCCTTCCAGGGCATTTTGGATCTCGGTGACCGCCTTGGCCAGCAGAAACAACCCGCCGCCGAGGAGAATCAGGTCGCGGCCGGAGATCGCATGGCCCGCCAGCGAAAACAGCGGGTCGGTCAGGCGCATCATCCAGGCGAGCGACAGCAGCAGAGCGATGCGCGTGAACATCGCCAGGCCCAATCCGATCACGCGCGCGCGCTGGCGCTCTCCCGGAGGCAGGCGTGCGACGAGGATCGAAATGAAGATGATGTTGTCCACCCCGAGCACGATCTCGAGCGTGGTCAGGGTGGCGAGCGCGATCCAGGCCTCGGGCGAGGCGAGCCATTGCGTGAGCATTGCGTGATCCGGTTTTGCCGACTCGCCTATGCTAGCGCCGCAAGGGTTGCGTAAAAATTCGAATATAATTCACCTACGGTTCGAAAAATACGAAGTGAGGCCCTGCCATGCCGCGGCTCAACTACAAGCATCTGCGTTATTTCTGGACCGTGGCCAAGGCCGGCGGCATCGCGCGCGCGTGCGAGCGCCTGCATCTCACGCCGCAGACCATCAGCGGGCAATTGAGCGCGTTCGAGGCAGCGCTCGGGCACAAGCTGTTTGCGCGCGCCGGCCGCCGCCTGGAATTGACCGAGGCGGGGCGCATGGTGCTCGGCTACGCCGACGACATGTTTGCGGTCGGCGAGGAACTCGAGGAGGCGCTGCGTCACAGGGGCGGCAGCCTGCCCCAGCTGTTCAAGGTCGGCGTCGCCGATTCGGTATCGAAATCGGTGGCCTACCGGCTGCTCGAGCCGGCGGTGTTCCTGCCCGGCGCGCTGCGCGTCGTCTGCCGCGAGGGCAAGCTTGCCAGCCTGATGGCCGACCTGGCGATCCACCGGCTCGACCTGGTGATCGCCGACGCTCCCATGCCGGCGAGCATGAGCGTGCGCGGCTTCAACCATCTGCTCGGGGAATGCGGCCTCACTTTTTTCGCGGTGCCCGCGCTGGCGCGCCGGTACCGCGGCCGGTTTCCGCACTGCCTCGACGGCGCGCCGCTGCTCCTGCAGGGCGAGGAGGCCGCGGTCCGCCCCGGACTGATGCAGTGGTTCGAAAGCATCGCCGTGCGGCCGAAGGTAGTCGGCGAATTCGACGACGGTGCGCTGATGACGGCCTTCGGCAAGGCCGGAACCGGCATTTTCGCCGTGCCTTCGGCCATCGCCGCAGAGGTGCGGCAACAATACGGCGTGCGCGCCCTGGGCAGCACCGACGCGGTGACGGACCGCTTCTACGCCATCTCGGTGGAGCGCCGCCTGACCCACCCGGCGGTGCTCGCCATCAGTTCCGCCGCCCGCACGGAATTGTTCAGCAAGCGCCGCGGTTCACGCCATAGTGCCCCGGAATAGGCCCGCCGGCCGGAACCAGCCGCCATGCCCCTCGCCCAATCGGTCCTGATCGCGTCGGTCGTATTCGCCGCCGTCCTGGCGATCCGCGCGCACTATGTCGGCGCGGAGCAGCGCTGGCAGGCCTATGTGTTCAAGCCGCTGGCGACGCTGCTGGTGCTGGCGCTGGCGCTGTCGCTGCCCGCGGCATCGCCCGCCTACCGCTGGGCGCTGGTCGCGGGCCTCGCGTTCTCCACCGCAGGCGACATTTTCCTGATGCTGCCGCGCGACCGCTTCGTCGCGGGACTGGCGAGCTTCCTCCTCGCCCACCTGTCTTACATATACGCATTCGCCATCGGTGTGCCTTTCCCCGCGGCGCCGCTGCTCTGGCTGCCTTACTTTGCCGCCGGCGGCATCGTCGTGGCCGCAGTCTGGGCCGGCGTCGCGCCTGCCTTGCGCGGCGCCGTGATCGCCTACGTCGTGGTCATCGCCGCCATGGCCGGGCAGGCGATGGGGCGCTGGCAGGCCCTGGGCGGGGCGCCGGCGCTGGCGGCGGCGCTTGGTGCCGCGCTGTTCGTCGTTTCCGACGCGATCCTGGCGCTCAACCGCTTTCGCGCGCCGTTCCGCGCCGAACGGGTGCTGGTCCTGGGCAGCTACTGGATGGCGCAGCTGCTGATCGCCCTTTCCGTCTCCCGCCAGTCTCTGCTCTAACGCTGCGATCGGGCGGGTTGGCGCCCGGCGCGCGCATGGAAGAATGCAGTATGATGCGGTCGCCGCGGCGGGGCGTCGTGACCGACGCGGCGGCAGGAAAACTTGCGCAACGACGGTCAGGCCAGTTTGAAAGGATAGGAGTAATGGCGAAAAAGAAAGCCGGCGAACCGAAGGTCATCAAACCCGACGACATCAACCCGCATTTCAAGTGGGACCGTCCGATCGGGGCCCCGGGGCATACCCAGGTCGATTTCGAGGAACGTATCAACTTCCGCCGCCTGCACGACTATCGCCTGGCGCGCACGCGCGCCGCGCTCGCCAATTCCGGGCTGGGCGCGCTGCTCTCTTTCGACCAGCACAACATCCGCTACACCACCAGCACCGTGATCGGCGAATGGGCGCGCGACAAGCTCACGCGCTATTCGCTGCTGACCGGCAACGGCGATCCCTACATCTGGGATTTCGGCTCGGCTGCGCGGCACCATAAGCTGCACGCGCCCTGGCTGCACCACGACCATTGCCGCGCCGGCATGCTCGGCTTGCGCGGCGCGACCGGCGCCGACCCCACCTTGTTCCGCAACGCGGCCAAGGAGATCAAGGCCATCCTGGACGCCGAGGGCGTGGGCGACATGCCGCTCGGTGTGGACATGGTCGAGCTGCCGATGATCTTCGAACTGCAGCGCGCCGGCATCGAGGTGCGCGACGGGCAGCAGACCATGCTGCAGGCGCGCGAGGTGAAGAACATCGACGAGCTGACGCTGCTCAACATGGCCTCGGCCATGGTGGACGGGGTGTACCAGGATATCGCCGAGGCGCTCAAGCCCGGGGTGCGCGAATCCGACATCGTCGCGCTCGCCACCAAGCGCCTGTACGAAATGGGTTCGGACTGCGTCGAGGCGATCAACTCGATCGCGGGCGAGCGCTGCTCGCCGCACCCGCACAATTTCACCGACCGGCTGATCCGCCCCGGCGACCAAGCGTTTTTCGACATCATCCAGTCGTTCATGGGTTACCGCACCTGCTACTACCGCACGTTCAACGTCGGCCGCGCCACGCCGGCGCAGCGCACCGCCTACAAGAAGGCGCGCGAATGGATGGACATCGCCATCGATCTTCTGCGCCCCGGCGTCGGCAGCGACCGCATCGCCGCGGCGCTGCCGAAGGCGGAGCAGGCCGGCTTCGCCAGCGAGATGGACGCCTTCGGCCTCAACTTCTGCCACGGCCTCGGCCTCGGCCTGCACGAGCGGCCGCTGATCTCGCGCCTGACTTCGTTCAAGGAGCCGATCGAACTCAAGGTGGGCATGGTGTTCGCGGTCGAAACCTACTGCCCGGCGTCGGACGGGGTGTCGGCTGCGCGCATCGAGGAAGAGGTGATCCTGACACCCAAAGGGCCGCAGATCATATCGCTGTACCCGGCGGAAGAACTGCCGATTGCCAATCCCTACCACGGCAGCTTCGGGAAATCGCTATGAGCGGGCCCGGGTCGAAGGCGACGGCATTGCGCGTAGGCTGGATCGGCGCCGGCCGCATGGGCTACGAGATGGCGCTGCGCCTGGCCAAGGGCGGCTGCGACCTGACGGTGTACAACCGCACGCGCGCCAAGGCCGAACCGTTGGCGAAATACGGCGCCAGGATTGCGGACAAGGTGAGCGAGCTCGCCGGCTGCGACGTGGTGTTCTGCATGGTTTCCACCTACGCCGACGTGAAGGAAGTCGTCGCCGGCAAGGGCGGTCTGCTGTCGCAGGCGAAGAAGGGAGCCAAATCGAAGCCCCCGGCCAGGGGCAGGCGCAGCGCGCCGCGCATCCTGGTCGAATGCTCGTCGATTTCGCTGGAAGGCTCGGCCGAGCTGCGCGAGATCCTCGCCGCGCACGGCACGGCGCTGCTCGCCGCGCCGGTGTCGGGCAACGCCAAGGTGATCAAGGCGGGCAAGCTCTCCTTCGTCTGCTCCGGGCCGAAGGCGGTGTTCGACGAGGTGGCGCCGCTGCTCGCGCTGATCGCGCCCGCGGCGAGCTATGTCGGCGAAGGCGAACTCGCGCGCATCGTCAAAATCTGCCATAACGTGTTCCTCGGCGTGGTGATCCAGTCGCTGTGCGAGATCACCGTACTCGCGCAGAAGGCAGGGGTGCCGCGCCATGCGTTCCTCGAGTTCATCAACCAGAGCGTGATGGGCTCGGTGTTCTCGCGCTACAAGACGCCGGCCCTGGTCAACCTCGATTTCAAGGTCACGTTCACGCCGTACCTGTTGCGCAAGGACATCGATCTCGGGCTCGATGCCGGCCGCAGGTTCGAGGTGCCGCTGCCGCTGGCGTCGGTCACGCGCGACCTGATCCAGAGCATGATGGGCAGCGGCATGACCGAGCAGGACTTCGCCACGCTGATCCTGCAGCAGGCGCGCTCATCCGGGATCGAGCTCAAGCCGGAGAACCTGGCGGTGGGCGACGGACTCGGCCTGGACCCCGGGTTGAAATAGATCCTGCATTCGGCCAACTTGGACGAGCGCCGGACGGGCTTGGCCCGCGTCCGGTCAGGAATAAGGCGTTGTTGCAGCAGTTCGATTGTTCGACCCATAAACTACAAAGGGGGGAGGTTGCCATGCAGGTGATTGGAAGATTCGCGAGAATGGTATGCGGCATGCTCATGCTCGCGCTGCCGGGCGCAGCGTGGGCGCAGGCTTACCCGAGCAAGCCGGTGCACATGATCATTTCGTTTCCGCCGGGCAGCGCCACCGACATCGTCGGCCGCGTCATCGCGCAGAAGCTGTCCGAATACTGGGGCCAGCCGGTGCTGGCGGAAAACCGCGGCGGCGCCGGCGGCACCATCGCCGCGGGCATCGTCGCCAAGGCGGCGCCGGACGGGTATACGCTGCTGATCGATTCCTCCGGGCACGCCGCCTCGCCCGCGATGTATGCGAAGCTTTCCTACGACACGCTCAAGGATTTCGTCGACATTGCGTCCATCGCCGGGCAGCCCAATGTGCTGGTGACGCTGCCGGGGTCGAAGATCAGGACCGTGGCGGACCTCATCGCCGAGGCCAAGGCCAATCCGGGCAAGATCAACTTCGCTTCCGCCGGAGTCGGCAGCGGTACCCACCTCAATCTGGAGAAGTTCAAGCTCGTGACCGGTGTCGACGTCACGCACATTCCCTACAAGGGCACGCAGGAAGTGATGACCGACCTCCTCGGCGGCCGCGTCGAATACTATTTCGGGCCGATCTCGGCGGTGCTGTCCAACATCAACGAGGGCAAGCTGCGCGCGATCGCGGTGACCAGCGCCAAGCGCTCGAGCTCCCTGCCCGACGTGCCCACGATCGCGGAGTCCGGCGTTCCCGGTTTCGAATTCACGCTCTGGTTCGGCGTATGGGGCCCTGCCGGCGTGCCCGCGAATATCGTGAGCAAGGTCTCGGCGGACGTGAACCGCGCGCTCGCCGACCCGGGCGTGCGCGAGCGGCTGGCCAAGCTCGGCAACGACCCGATGAGCATGACGCCGGCCGAGTTCAGCCAGTTCGTGCGCAAGGAAGTCGAGGATTATGCGCGCGTGATCAAGGCAGCCGGCATCAAGCCGCAGTAACGCTGCGCCTGAGGCCGCGGGGTAGTCCCGCCCTCGGCGCTCTTCCCGCGCCGGCCCGCCGCCGCGCGCGGGTCTCTGCCGCGGTCGGAATCGCGGTCGCTGCCGCCATGGTAAGATTTCGTTCGCAAATCCCACATTCCCAGCAGCTCCGTGCCAGCCCGGCCTCAGGCGGTTGCGATACCGAGCGCCGTAGCAGAGGAACCTCGCCATGAATGCCCCGAACGAAAAGGCGGTAAGCCAATCCAGCGTGCCGCTTTGGATCAACGGCAATGAGCGCGCATCGACCGGGACGCTGGATTGGCTTACCGCCTTTTC
>Ga0335082_10008990_pt1 | contig 10873 bp, 9 predicted proteins | sample Lox_Sample_41_FD_206718 | JGI IMG/M metagenome (GOLD analysis project Ga0335082, IMG submission 206718) | Soil microbial communities from Loxahatchee National Wildlife Refuge, Florida, United States - Lox_Sample_4.1 | ecosystem: Environmental > Terrestrial > Soil > Wetlands | place: USA: Florida... | reverse complement strand
AAGGATTTTCGAGGTCGTTCACGAACCATTCGTAGTTGTATTCCATGCATGCGTAGCATTGCTTCTGAATCGGCCGCGTACGCACGATTTCCGGAGAATGATCACGATATTTCAGCTTGAAGGGAGGCGTGTGCTCGGTGAATTCCGTTGGACTAACGGCGCGGCCCGCCTCGAGCAAAGCAACCTTCAATCCCGCTTCGGAAAGAACTTTTGCGGCCCATCCACCTGTTGCTCCGGAACCCACAACGATCGCATCGTAGACTTGCGTTAAAGGATCTTGATCGAGGATATTCCAAATCATTTGTGGCTTCCCTCTTCGTGGTCACAACCTTGATAGACACCATGCATCACGTTTCCGTCCCAACCCAGCTCTTTCGCCCCAAACTCCGAACTGTAGTATGCAAAAGAGATTCTTTGTTTCAAATTCTCAAAGTGTTTGTGTCCTACATCTGATGAGGCTGCTTCGCCTGTCCAGCCGCTATTGCCGATCGGATAGGCAAGAGAATGGAGCAAGTCGTCCTGGTCTTCTCGAACAAGATATCGGAATGCCTTCTTGTACCGGCGCATGCTTTCACCATCCAGGAAACCCAGGCTATTGAGAAACTCACGCTGGCTTTCGCGGTTATCCGCTGCGAGAACGAGATCAATATAGCGATTTACGAGCGCATCCTTTGCTCCGGGAGTATCGGTCGCCGGAATAATCAGATCGCTCAAGATAATGAGCGTTTCATTCTGATGGTCATCCAAAAATAGCGGTTTCCATTCGGGTGACGCAAGATCCTTGGACGCATCTACGCCGCGCTGTGCAGGTGTCAGCTCATCGGGTTGGGAGGTGCTCTGCGTTGCATTTTGGGCCGCGGAAAGGGAAGTACTGAGCGCCGCGGCGGCTCCCGTAAGAACGCTGGCTCGTAACATTTCTCGTCGCTTCATGGAAATTCCTCCCTATGTGCTTTTCTGTCCCCACGCTCTTTTGGATCGTGCGATTGTCTATCACGCCATCGCGCGCAGATATTCGTAATCGATCTTGATCGCTTCCATTGCTGGCGTGGTCGTAAATGGCGGCTCTTGCTCAACATAATAAAGTTCGACGTCTGTTTTCTTTGCCGCGGCGAAAATCGGTTTGTAATCGACATGCCCACGGCCGAGCTCCGCCGGCATTGGCCGCGAGCTTGGGTCAAGACTTACTGAAGGGCTCACTGTTGGTTTGAAATCCTTGATGTGCAGCAGCCGGTAGCGTTTCGGATATTTCGTCAAGTATGCAACAGCATCATGGCCAGCCGCGGCCATCCACCCGCAGTCTAGTTCGAATTTGACTAGGGATGAATCCGTTTCTCGCAACACTATGTCATAGCCGATTTCACCGGCTCCGAGGGGTTTAAATTCAAAGTTGTGATTGTGATAGCCGAATTGCAGGCCGGCCTTTTTCGCTTCTTCGCCCATTTCATTGCAGCGCGCAGCTATTTTCTTGAAGTCGTCCTTGGTGAGCGCCGACAATTGGGCCATAAACGATGTCATATCAAATTTGCCCGGTTCCGGCACTTTGGGGAGAGTCACGGATGAAATGACATAGGTCGCACCAATTTCTTTTGCGTAAGGGATCGCTTCTTCTATGCCGCCAAATCCCATATGCAGTGCCTGGCATCGGAGGCCGGCATCTTGCAGCGATTTTTTCACCTCGGCAGCTTTTCGCTTCGGAGAAACCCCTGTTTCCACTTCCTTGTAACCAATCGCAGCGATTTGGCGCAGCGTTCCGTCGTAATCCTTTTCCAGCTCCGCGCCCACCGTGTAGAGTTCCAGCCCGATCGGCTTGCCAAGCGGATTCGCGCTCAACAGCTTAGGAAGCCCCAGCGCAAATGCGCTCGCCGCAAAGGCACTGCCGCCACCAATCAACAATTCCCGTCTTGAAGGTTTCACACCGGCCCCCTTGCCGCCTTCCCATTTGGCCGCGCAGATTGTATCTGACTTTCTTGGAGCAGGGAATGCGTTGCTCCCAAAAAGTATTCCCAGGATTTGGAGATATAGTTCCGGCCTAGCGGAAGCTAATCACAAGCGACGGCAGTCATCGAGGAGCATTCCGGATCGCAAGGGGGGCAATCATGCTGATGATACGCTCGCCAAGTTTGATGGCCCTAATTCTATTGGATAGAAATCTAGATGAACGCTATTGAAATCGCGTTGGGGCACCATCTTGAAAGATTTGAGCAAGATCGATCGTTGCACGAAGTGAGCCACCTGCGTCAACGTATCGAGGCGTTGGACGTGCTTGATGTGCTCTTGCTCGATGAGCAATCCATTGGAGCGGCACTTCTTCACCGGGCAAGAACGGTTTGCGCCCAGCTGGAGTCCAGCATTTCCAAACTCTACGAGCGAATCCGCGTCGCCGAGGAGCCGTGGTTAAGAGGGCGTTGGCGCGTTAGAAACGGACAGAATTGCGGTCTTCTCTTCTGCCCAGACCAGTCTCGGGTAATCGCCTTTACTCGATATATAAGTCATTTTTAGTGAGCGACATGAAGCGGTCGGCATTGCTTTTAATGGGGTGCGAACGAACTGGCACTTTTGACAGTTCTGTCGCGAAAGGGATGCATGCAACATCACTAGATTCTAGAAGTTCATTCACGAAGGGATAAGATTCACGTTAGTCACGTGAAAACCCGAAATGAGGATCTCAATGAGAAGGAAAATAGGCGTGGTTTTCGTATTAGCGAGCGCGTGCATTCTGGCAGCCCCTGCCTTGCGCGCCCAGGCGGCCAGCACTGACACCCAAACCGTAAGCGACCGGGATATTCAGCTGTTGCGCCAAGACATCCGGTCACAGAAAAAACAACTGATCGCGGCAAACTTGACGTTGACGGATACCGAAGCGACAAAGTTCTGGCCGGTATACGAGCAATACAACGCGGAGATGACAAAGATTGGAGACCAACGGTACGCCTTGATTAAGGAATACGCGCAGAACTTCGGAACGCTGACGGATGAACAGGCGTTGAGTCTCATCAGTCGCTCACTGACACTAGACAAATCTGTCGAGGACCTTAGGATCAAGTACATGCCGATTTTTAACAATGTGCTGCCTGGAAAAAAGACGGCCACGTTTTTCCAAATAGAACGTCGCATCACTGCGCTAATCGACCTGCAGCTGGCATCGCAAATTCCGTTAGTACAAGAACAGCGCTAGCTTTGAAATCGCAACTAGTGACGGGCGTTTGAACGCCAAGCTTCGGAAGTTTGCAGGAGCCTCGCTCGAGCCCCATAAATTGCATTTGCCCGCCATCTCAGTCGTTCACTCCGTCCTTGCTCTAGAGCAACGACCTCGCGCCGTCCTCCGTCCTAACGTGGACGCTAGACCCTTCGACGAGAATCAATGGACTCGAAGCGATAGGCCCGTGAGGCAATGTATCACCAAGCTTCACGGACATTCGCGTAGTCTGCAGCTAATCCTGCAAGACTGCGGAGGATTTCAGGAGCGGAGCAAGATGATTGGCAGAGTGAAATGGTTTAACGGTGTGAAGGGGTACGGCTTTTTGGGGCGGGATGATGGTCAAGATGTTTTTGTTCACTACACTGCAATTCTCGGTGACGGGTATCGGACATTAACAGAAGATCACGTAGTCGAATTTGAAATTGTCCAAGGGCCAAAAGGGCCGCAAGCGGCAAACGTACAAAAGAAGACTCAATAAGCGCTTTTTGGGCAATTTCTCACGACTAAGCGCTTTGCGATGACAAGGTCGGCAACCCAACTGACAGAAATGCCAGTTCCAGAGGTGCGGGAAAAGAGTCGAGACTTCGAGACTCCGCAGTGAATTTGTCTAAGGAGCGCGCTTCCCATGGAACCTCCTATCCCCCCTCTGCTGTTTGCCATCCTTCTTTTCGGTGGAATGTTGCTGTCTCTGGAGCTTGGCCGCCGTTTTGGCGTCAGGCGCCGTTTGAAAGAATCGGAAGGCGAACGGGGTGGTCTTGGTCCTGTCGAGGGCGCGGTGTTCGCTCTATTTGGCTTGATGGTCGCGTTTACCTTTTCAGGGGCAGCGTCTCGGTTCAATGAGAAACGCATGCTAGTCGCCGAGGAGGTAAATTGCATTGAAACCGCCCATCTTCGGCTGCACTTACTCTCTAGAGAGGCTCGGCCCGCACTCCATGAATTGTTTCGCCGTTATGTGGATTCGAGACTGGAGACCTACCGTAGGCTGCCGAATATGGCGGAAGCGGAAAAGGAGATGGCCAATTCTAAGAAGATACAGGAAGAAATCTGGACCGAGGCTGTGGCGGCTACCCGACTTCCCGATTCGCATCCTTCGGCAGGCCTGTTACTTCTTCCTGCGTTAAACAACATGATCGACATCGTTACTACCCGAACCATAGCGCTGCAAATTCACCCTCCGAGAATAATCTATGCTTTGTTGTTCGGCCTAGGTCTGATTTGTTCGCTGTTAGCCGGTTTTCGGATGTCGAGTGGCCAACACCGAAGTTGGCTGCACATTCTCGGGTTCACAGCACTTACGGTAATCATCGTCTACGTTATGCTGGACGTCGAATACCCCCGCGCAGGCTTGATTCGCCTTGAATCGGCCGATCAGTTGCTTGTGAATTTGCGTGAAAGTGTGAAGTGACGATATATGATTTGCTTAGAGTGAGTCGCCGCCGGAGCAAATCCACATGAGTACTATCGGCTTTTTGCCGCACTGGAGAGATCCGTCGATCTGGTTATGGCGATACAGCGGATGGCCTTCAAGTCTTTCCAGGACTTTCCATTCATTTAGTCCTCTGGGACTGGCTTCCAGGAGATATCCGGATTGAAACGTTCCATTTTTGCGAACTCTTTGAGAGTGGCTGGGCCAAAATCCTTTTCGTAGACAACGCCGTCATGGCTCACGATGAAGCTCTTCACTCCGGTCACCTCGTATTCGGCCGGCGCTGCCACTAGCGCGAAGCCGCCGATCATTACACCCTTCACGACGAAATCCATTTCACCGAGGGGGGCTGCCGGCCCTTGGCCTTTCAGAATTTTAAAGAAATAACCGTGGTAGGGCTCTGCGTCGACAGAGTAGCCCTGTTCAATTGCACGGGCAATCTTTTCGCCGATTGGCCCGTCCCAACTCCCGTCCGGATTTTGCCACGCCAAACCATCCTGTTTGCCCGGGGTGCTAATTATGCGCTGAGCGTATTGGTTTACCTCGTAACCTTCGCGCTTTTGCAATGCGTATTGGTGTTGCGCTTCCACATAGCCGCGGCAGATATCGATAGCGTCCAGTTCATTGCTTCCGATACGACGGTGAAGGAGCTCCTGGCGGCCGGCACTCGCATCAAATGCCCATTTGTCCCCAACCTTCACGAGGGGCACGGGGAATGGCCAATCCTCGCTTCCCACCAAAAGGAAAGCTCGGTTGCCCTTTTTGGGATCCACGGAGACGCTTTTCTTTTCGCGAGCTTCCGCGGCGAAATCAGAGGCGCGCTTGCGGTCCTGTGGGTATTCGCCAGAAAAAACTATGTCTTCGCCGCCTGGACCAAAAATTTCTTTGAGAGCATTCTCGTCAAACTGCTCGGCCGCACCGACTAACGCGTCAGCAGCCTGCTGCGGAGTAGCAAAGGTTTTCGCACCGGCAGCAATCGCAGTACCCGCAGGCTTTGCTGCAGGTTGTTGAGCAGAAACATTTCCTAGCACCGACAGCGACGTCAATATTGCCGTGAGCAATAGAAATCTTGGACGGCTTACCGTAGTGGATCGGAATCTCATCGCCATGCTCCTATTTCTTTGATTCGCAACTAGGCCACCTACCTACGCCGGCCTCCTCCACCTCGACTACCCCCTCCGCGAGATCCCATACTTGATGAACCGCGGCTGCTGCTAGCGCGCGCGCTCGACCCGTTATAGCCCTTCGAACCTCTGGAACCACCTCCAAATGCATCGCGGTTTCCGCCACCGCTTCGAGAGAGGTCCCTGCTTCCGGCGCGATCTGCTCCGCTAGCCCTATTGCTGACGCCCGCACCGCCAGATCTGTTACCAAGGCCTGATCCGCTGGCACGGTTGCTTGCACCGGCTCCGCCCGCGCGATTGCTGGGGAGATTTCCGCCCTGTCTCCCAACTTGTTGGCGGGCATTGGCCTGACGATTGGAAAGCGAGTCTCCGCGTGTCGTACCGCCGAACCTATCTGCTGTGCCCCGATCCCCGTAAGGGGCACCGCCGCGATGTTGCGGATTGTGCTTCCAACTCGCATCTCCTCGGCCTCCACCTCCTCCGCGACCTGGTTGTTGTGAGGGGCGGTTTCCGCTGCCGATATTTGAGTTGCGATTGAAATTGTTGTTGTTGTTGATGTTGATGGTGTTGTTGCCGCCCCAGCCGCATCCCCATCCCCAGCCGCCGCTCCAAAATGCCCCCATCATCATGCCAACGCCGAAAGAAACGGCAATTCCCGCAGCGTAGTATCCCGCCGGCGGATAGTAAATCGGTGGGTAGGGATAGATGGGCGGGCCATACACGATCACAGGATCATAAGAGGGTACATATACGACCTGTGGATTTGCCTGTTCGACCACGATCACCGTCTTGCTCTCAATGACCTTGGTTTCCACCTTCTGTTGTTCAGTCGATTTCAAATTGCCGGTGTCCTGCGCCTTCTTGCGCATTCGCTGTACGGCATCCATCACCTCGCTTTGCTGCGCAAGAAACGCATTACCTAGATCCGTGGTCCACTGGATATCGTCAGCTAGCCGCTTTACCACTTCCGGGAGACCAGCCAGCGCCTGAATGCTTGGATCCCAAGGTTGCTTTGCTACGGCGTCGGCCAGTGCTTTGTCTTTCAACCCGGGGTTCTTCGTCAGCCACTGCTGGAGCTGGATGAGTTCAAGCGGATAAGTGGAGGCCGCGAGAGCCTGGGCCAGCATCGGGTCTGGATAGAGGGCAATCGGTGCAACAAGAGAATCCAATTGGTCGGGCGGGATCTTCGCGGCCTGCTCCTGCACTGCGGCTGCCTGCACTTTGCGAGGTGGCTGAGCATACGTTAAGGTCTCGCCCGGAAGGATTGCGATCGCGCAGACCATTGCGAGCAAGTATCTGAGAGTTCCACGAATAAGATTTATTCTCGGGTCCATGACTACCTCTGGTCTGCCGGTTGAAACCATGAGCCATTGAGCAGGTTAGTCCAGGCTGTTTTTTCGCAATACTGACAAAAATTACAGTTGATGACGCAGCACGCGGGCCAGTTTCCGAGAGATACAGGAGAGCGCGGGTAGGTCTGTCACTTCTGACAGTGTGAGAGATGGACCTTACGGAACAGCATGTCTGCCGTGTGCCCCAGCCAAGTCTGATCAGGAAAAAAGAGAGTACTGGACCTTTGAGCCGACGAAGGTCATTTCACCGCATCAGTCAAAGCGCCATCGTCTGGCGATTTCTTAGCCAGTTTAGTCTCTGTGCTGTCGTCGCAACGCTGTCGCTCGCTCACTTCCCATGCGCGATTCATGCGCAGACTCTACCCGCACCAGCTACAGCTTCAAACAGCGCCAAGCAGCCACAGGGGAATGAAGTTCCGGCGACTCCTTCACCTGCAGTAGTAGACCAAGCTATTCCACTGCCGCAGATTGCCGACCGCGCGGAGCAACTAGACCGCCTTCTTAAAGAAATAAACAATCAACTGATACCAAAGTCCGAACTGCTGGCGTCAGACAAAAATGTGACTGAAAAAACCGCGGAGATTCGCAAGCGAGCTGTGCAAACCATGGATTTTTTGGCCGGTGACCACACCTCGCTGGATTTGGAAGATGAGCAGCGATATTGGCGTTCACGGAGTCTCGAGTTTGCCGAAGAGCGCAAGCTCCTCACAGCACGCGCGGGCAAACTGGGAGAGCAGATCCAAACCCTTGATGACCAACAACGGGAATGGATGGCGACCTGGATCCAGGTCCATGAGACCAAAGGCTTGGAAACCATAGTAGACCGGATCAAGCAGCAATTAGACAAAATTCAGGCCGCAAAATCAGAGGTGCAGGCGCAGCTGAATATAGTGCTCAGTATGCAAAATCAGGTCTCCCAGCAAGACCAGCAAATCTCGGAAATATTATTGCGCGCACGTCAAGTACGCGAGCGCGACCGCGGTCATCTGTTCGAGATGGATGGCCCTCCGCTGTGGGAAGCACGCCATACGCAAGCAAACGAGCAAGACATCGGAACCTCTTTTCGCACGTCTGTTGAACGCTCCTTTGCCGGCGCGTCGGAATTTGTAGGCGCGCACAAAGCTGCAATGTTTGCTCTTGTGATCTTTTACTTCCTGGCATTGTTCGGCGTTCTAAAGCTTCGGAGTTACGTTGCGCGCACGGCGCAAGCCGAAGTGACTGCCGAAGCCTCTCTGGTATTGGCGCGTCCGTATTCAGCGGCACTCTCCGTAATGCTTTTGGCAACACTAATCGGGACGGGGCAAAGTGTTGCATTAATGCCCATTGGCGTTGCTTTCGCCTTTTGCTTGCTTTACATAGTTCCGGTGTTGCGACTGTTAACCTTATTGGTCGAATCCCATCTTAAGATTTTTCTCTATACCTTGGCCGCATTCTACACACTTTGTGCCGTCTATTCGATCATTCAGCTTCCCTCATTTTTCCGACGCGAGATTTATGCCGTGTTGATTTTTTCGGCTTTGGTATGTTTTGGCTGGCTCGCGCGTAAGTCGGGAATTAATCCGGTCCAATGCCAGAATCGAAAGACACGAATTCTTTGGATTGGGATTTACACAGGTGTTGTGTTGCTAGGCGTCTCACTCGTGGCAAACCTTGTCGGGTTTGTTTCGCTGGCGCAAGTCCTGGGGTTGGGTGTTTTGGTTGGAACATTCTTCGCAGCGGCGTTTTTTTGCGTCGTACGTGTCTTGATCCTAATTCTTATCACCGTCCTCCACACAAACTGGGCGCGTTCCCTACTCGAAATGCGCGCGGATGCCGTGGAACGTTGGGGCTGCCGCATTTTGAGTATCGCGGCTTTGCTGTTGTGGCTGAAGGCCATGATGAGACTATTGGCCGTTTACGAAGGCGTGCTCGGCACACTTTCCGAGCTGATCCATCACCCCATCGGATTTGGCGGGATGCATTTTACATTCGGCGGCGCCCTGACCGTTGTGTTGGTACTGCTTTTTGGTTACGCCCTCGCGAATGGGTCTGCGTTCTTATTGAGAAAGGTGGTGCTGCCAAAGTTGTCTCTGAAACGCGGCGTGCCCTACGCGATTTCAACGGTCACTTACTACGTCCTCCTATCGGTGGTTGGCGTGGCCGCTCTGTCCGCAACCGGTGTTGAACTCGACAAGTTTACAGTGCTCACGGGTGCCTTGGGCGTTGGCCTCGGCTTTGGTTTACAGAATATCGTAAACAATTTCGTTTCTGGATTGATCCTGCTTTTCGAGCGTCCCATCCATGTCGGAGACACAGTGGAAGTCGGCGGACTAGTAGGCATGGTGCGGCGGATCGGAGCACGCTCCAGCACAATCCTGACCTTCCAGGGCGCGGAAGTAATCGTCCCAAATAACAACCTTATCGCCACCCAAGTTATTAATTGGACGCTGTCCTCACAGTGGCGGCGCGTCGACGTGCCTGTCGGAATTGCCTATGGCACCGATCCTGAGCGAGTGATCAAACTGCTAGTAAGAGTCGCGGAATCCCACCCCGGAGTCTTGCTCGTGCGTCCTCCTATGGCGTTCTTCTTGGGATTTGGCGAAAGCGCGCTGAAGTTTGAGTTGCGCTTCTGGTCAGCCGAGCAAGACACATGGTTTCAGCTCCAGAGCGATGTCACTGTCGCCGTGGCAAAGGCTTTACAAGAAGCCGGCATCGAAATCCCTTTTCCTCAGAGGGATCTTCACGTTCGCAGTATCACCCCGTCCGTACCAGAAAGCGTGTTGAGCAAAGCGGGACATCCCACATCAATTTCGCGTGAAGGCCGGAAAAGCGGGACGAATTGATACTAAAGGATTTAGAATCCCTTTTGCCCATATGCTTCAGGGTTCGATACCAATTTCTATCCCAAGGTAGAAATGCGCCTGCATTCAGATCAAGCGCTGAGAATCCGGTTTTCAAAATAGCCGACTGGCATTTTTGACAGTTTTGTCGGCTGAGCGCCGGATGTAACTTCCGCTCGACAGTCCGAAAACTCCGGAAGTGAGCGAATGCCCTCCAATGCGACGTTCGGCAGCCCCAGCGGCTATTACGACCAAAGCATCAGCTGCAACGTCATCTCCCACCAACCAAATCAAGGGCCATACAGCAGAGCAAATCCTGTGCCGAGCCTCATGATCAGTTGTCGGGATGGGATTGGCCGCAGCAAAAGGGGATTCAATCTGCTTTGTGTTGGCTTACTAGAAGCAAAGGAAACAGGAGATCCAGAATGAGCACTCCCAAAAACACAAAAGAAGTCCGCGTCGATCAATTTTTTACAGGAGCTGAAGCACGATTCGATCGCTGGCGCTCTCTGTTGCAAGCAGCGCGCCATTGGGAAGCACTCGCCAAGAGTCCCGAGAAAGAAGGAACTCAGACGGCGGTAGCAACCGCTTTTCAAGAACTGCGACACTGGGAGGATTTTTTTGCATATCCCGGCCATGCACTTTTGGAGACGCTAAGCGAACGCATCGAAGAAGGTGATGCTACCGGAACCGTTCGTCTAGCGCAGACTATCAGCGCGGCGCTACTTACGCACTCTTATCGCAGTAACGCATCCGATTGGGAAGGTGAAGACCAGTCCCCTATTGGTTTGTCAGAAAGAGTGCCAGGAACTGGCGAAGGTACTGCACCACACCGTCCTTATTTCGAAGTCCTGGTAGTAAGTCCCGCCCGTCCCGCATCTTGGGCGGAGCTGGCGCAGGAACTGCGCAAGCTCCGCAGACCGCACGACAAGTTCATTTACGAACCGGTATTT
>Ga0335082_10008989_pt1 | contig 10873 bp, 9 predicted proteins | sample Lox_Sample_41_FD_206718 | JGI IMG/M metagenome (GOLD analysis project Ga0335082, IMG submission 206718) | Soil microbial communities from Loxahatchee National Wildlife Refuge, Florida, United States - Lox_Sample_4.1 | ecosystem: Environmental > Terrestrial > Soil > Wetlands | place: USA: Florida... | reverse complement strand
GCCCACGCGCCGTCGCGCGAGAGGCGAAGGTTCGACGCCGGCCCGGCCACCAGGCGCCGGCCGAGCCCGCCGATGGCCGGGCTCTCCGCTGCCTTGCTCGGGCTCGCCTTCTGGCAGCCGGCGGCGGCCAGGGCGAGGAGCAGCGGCCAGGCCAGGCCTCTCCGCACGAGGCCGGTCATGCCGCCCGCCCCGCCGGAGCGGGCAGCCCCACCCGGGCGGCGCGCACCGCCGCCGGATCCGCGCCCAGCCCGCGGCGCCAGGCGAGCAGCTCACGGCGTGCACGCGCGGCGAAATGCCCCCGCTTCTCGCCGCGCGAGACGCGCCCGGGAAGGGGTGGAAAGAGGCCGAAGGTGACGTTGGATGGCGTATGCGGGTGGCCGGGCGGATGGGCCTCGCCGGTGACGTGCCGGTAGAGCGCTCCCAGCGCCGAGCCGGCCGGGGGCGGACGGAAGGGGCGGCCCGAGAGGCGGGCCTGCACGGCGAGGGCGACCAGGTAGCCCGAGGCGGCCGACTCGACGTACCCCTCCACGCCGCTGATCTGCCCGGCGAAGAAGAGCCGCGGCTCGGTGCGAAGCGACAGGTCCCTGGCCAGGAGGCGCGGCGCATCGATGTAGGTGTTCCGGTGGATCTGCCCCAGCCGGAGGAACTCCGCGTCGGCCAGGCCGGGAAGGCTGCGGAAGATGCGCCGCTGCTCGGGCCAGGTGAGGCGCGTCTGGAAGCCGACCAGGTTGTAGGACGTCCCGGCTGCATCCTCCTGGCGGAGCTGGACCACGGCATGGGGACGGCGCCCGGTGCGCGGGTCGGACAGGCCCACCGGCTTCATCGGTCCGTGGGCCAGCACCTCGTCGCCCCGCTCGGCCATCACCTCCAGGGGAAGGCAGCCCTCGAAGTAGCGCGGCTCCTCGAACGGGTGGGGGGCGACCTTCTCCGCGGTGCGGAGCGCGTCGACGAAGCGCCGGTAGGCCTCCTCGTCGAGCGGCAGGTTCAGGTAGTCGTCCCCCTCCCCCTTCCCCCAGCGGCTGGCCCGGAAGGCCTGGGAGCCATCCACCGAGTCGGCGGCGACGATGGGCGCGATGGAGTCGTAGAAGTAGAGCCGCTGGCCCACGTGCCGCTCGAGCTCGGAGGCCAGGGCCGGGGAGGTGAGTGGCCCGGTGGCCACCACCACCGTGCCCGCCGGAAGCCGCTCCACCTCGCCGTGCCAGAGGGTGACGCCCCGGGCGCGGACCAGGGCCTCGGTCACGCCGGCCGAGAAGCGCTCCCGGTCCACGGCCAGCGCCTCGCCGGCCGGGACGCGGGCCCGGTCCGCCTCGGCCAGCACCAGCGATCCCAGCGCGCGCAGCTCGGCGTGGAGCAGGCCGACGGCAGAGTCCTGGGCGTCGGAGCGGAAGGAGTTGCTGCACACCAGCTCGGCGAGCGAGTCGCTCCGGTGCGCCGGCGAGCGGTGGACGGGCTTCATCTCCCGGAGGATGACCCCCACCCCACGCCGGGCGAGCTGATAGGCGCACTCACTGCCGGCGAGCCCGCCGCCGATGACCGTGACCACGCTCATGCCGAGAGGGAGCTTCCTGCAACGACTGCGGGCCGAAAGTCCAGCGCGCCCTAGTTGGTGGGCTCGGCCGCTCCGCTCTCGCCCTTCTGGAGGACGACGAAGCGGTAGTTCTCCAGCTCGTTCTGGCCGGCGGTGTAGAGCACGGTGAGGAGCAGGTCGTAAGGAATTCGCCGGTCGCCGATCACCGAGAGCTCCTTGCTGAAAGGCGCCTGGGGGTTTCGCTCGGCGATGAACTTCAGCTTCTCCACCTCCCGGCGGAGCGCCTGGTCGAGGGGGATGACCAGCCGCCCGTTGAGCGCCGAGGCCGGCACCTGGCCGTTTTGCAGCCCCACCACCACTCGGTCGCCGACGAGGATGACCCGAGGCGTGATGGTCACCGCCACCGTGTCGCGCGGGGTGGCGCGGGTGCTCGACACCGGCGGCTTGATCTCCTCGGACTGGGTGAGGGAGATGGCCGAGGCGGTGTAGGACTTGAGCAGGAACACGAGGATGATGGTCATCATGTCCATCATGGCCACGATGTTCAGCTCGCGGATCTCGCTGGCGTTGTCCCGCTCGATGCGCTTCTTGCGCGTCATCGCCTGGCGGAACATCAGCCGCTGGAGGGTCTCCTCGTCGAGCGCCGGCGCCGCCGGCTGTGCGGGCCCGGCCATCTAGAGCGCTCCCAGGGTGACGTCGGGGAAGAGGACCATCCGCTCCGGACCGGGCGCTTCCCGCACCGCATCCATGGTGCTGACCAGGACCTCGTAGGCGATGTCCGCCTCGGCGCCGATGATCACCTTGGTCTCGGTGGGAAACTCCTTCTTGATCGTCACCAGCTGCGCGGTGAGCGAGGCGTAGTCGTAGCTGCCGTCCGCCCGCTTGGGGAGGGTGGGCGGCACCTCGGCCGGGTTCACCGCTCCGGTCTGCGGTCCGAGCACCCCGCCCGCCCCGGCCACGTAGAAGCCCTTCTTGGAGATGAGCACCGAGAGAAGGAGCTTCGGCTTGTCGGAGTCCTCCTGGACGGCCGCCGCCGGGCCTCCGTAGCTCGGGGCGCTCACGTTCAGGATGCCGAAGGCGGCCAGCCCGGTGATCGACAGGAGCATGAACATGATCAGGTTCATGAGGATGTCGAGGTAGGGGACGATGTTCAGCTCGCCGAGCTCGGTGTGCTCGTGAACCTTGAGCTTGCGGCGGCTGTAGAAGAACGCCATCGATGGCCCTTAGGCCGATTTCTCGTAGTCCATCGCCGAGGTCTCGCCCGCGGCGCGCCGGGAGAGGAGATTCTCCAGCTTCAGCGCGCTCAGCTCCACCGTGTCCACCATCCGCTTGGCATAGGCGTTGAGGAAGAGGTGGAAGACGATGCAGGTCACGGCGATGGAGAGGCCGAAGGCGGTGTTGTTCATCGCCTCGGAGATGCCGTTGGCGAGCAGCGCCTGCTTCTGGTCGGCGGGGACGTTGCCCAGTGCCTGGAAGGTTCCGATCAGACCGGTGATCGTTCCGATCAGACCGACCAGGGTAGCGATGTTGGCCAGCGACCAGAGCCAGGGGATGCGCGTCTGGATGGGGGGCGTGTGCTCGAGGATGGCCTCCTCCATGGCCTTGGCCACCTCCAGCTCACCACGGTTGGCCCGGGTCAACCCGGCGCTGATCACCTTGGCCAGGGGCGCGTTGGGAGCCGCCCGGCACAGCTTGACCGCCCGGTCGACGTTCCCCTGCAGGACCAGCTTGGTGATCTGGTCCATGAACGGGTCAGCGTTGAGGTTGTAGCGGAACATCAGGGTGACGATGCGCTCGACGATCACCGCGATGGCCACCGCCATCCAGAAGATGTTCACGTACATCATCGGTCCGCCTTCTTTGAAGAAGCGGACGATGGTGTCCTTCACACCGCTGCCGGGCGCGGCTGCGGCTGCGAGCACCAGATCGGAGACATGGTTCAACAGGGAGACCATGGACGGGCGGTTCCTTTCGGAGCGCTACAGGGGACGGTCCGGGTGGCGGGCAGGCAGCGTGCGCGTTGCGCGTCATCGGGCGTCCGGCGGAGGACGCGGGAAATCGTCCCGTTTCGAGCGAGAGGTGTCAAGGCATGGGCGCTCGGCCGGCACCGGCCTCACGCCGCGCTGGAGGCTCCCGAGTCGTCCACCGCTCGCCGGTAGCCGCATTCCTTGTTCGGGCACACCACGCTCGGTCCATCCCGCTTGGTGTACTTTTGCAAGAGGTAGGGCGAGCCGCAGCTCGGACAGGCCTCGGGGAGGGGCCGGTCCCAGGCGGCGAAGGTGCAGTCCGGGTACCGGTGGCAGCCGAAGAACGCCTTTCCCCGCCGGCTGCGCCGCTCGGTGAGGTACCCCACCTTGCAGCTCGGGCAGGCGACCCCGATGGAGAGCGGCTTGCTCGACTTGCACTCCGGGTAGCCGGAGCAGGCGAGGAAGCGGCCGAAGCGACCCCGCTTGATGACCATCGGCTTGCCGCATTTCTCGCACACCTCGTCGGTCGGCTGCTCCTCGACGGGGATGATCTTCCCGTCGACCTGCTTGAAGTCCTTCGTGTTCTTGCACTCCGGATAGCCGGTGCAGGCGAGGAAGCGGCCCATCTTTCCCCACTTGATGGCCATCGGCTTGCCGCACTTCTCGCAGCTCAGGTCGGTGGGGATCTCCTCGCGCTTCACGTCGCGCATCTGCGCCGCCGCCTGGACCAGCGTGTGCTTGAAGGGGTCCCAGAACTCCTGGAGGACCTTCTTCCAGTTCGCCTCTCCCTCGCTGATCCGGTCCAGCTTCTCCTCCATCCCGGCAGTGAAGGCGACGTCCATCTCGTGGGGGAAGTGCTTGACCAGTTCCTCGGTGGTGATCTGTCCCAGTTCGGTGGGATGGAACCGGCCCTCCACCTTCTCCACGTACTTCTTGTCCTGGATCACCGAGAGGATGGCGGCGTAGGTCGACGGGCGGCCGATGCCCTGCTCCTCCAGCTCTTTGACCAGGCTGGCCTCGGTGAAGCGCGGCGGCGGCTGCGTGAAGTGCTGCTCGGGAAGGAGCTGGCGCAGGGTGAGCCGGTCGCCCTGGGCGAGCGGGGGAAGCGCCCCGGCCGTCGGCTCGGCGGCTTCCTCCTCGGTGGCCGGCTTCTCCCCCTCCAAGGCCTCCTCCTCGGCCACCGCCTCGCCGTAGACGGCGAGCCAGCCGGCAAACTTGAGGGTCGATCCGGTGGCGCGGAAGAGCGCGCGTCCGGCGGAGATCTCGGCCGTGGTCTGGTCGTAGACCGCCGGCTTCATCTGGCAGGCCAGGAAGCGGTTCCAGATCAGCTCGTAGAGCCGGGCCATGTCCGGCTCGAGGAAGGCCCGGACTCGTTCCGGCGGATACTCGAGCGAGGTGGGGCGGATGGCCTCGTGGGCGTCCTGGGCTGTCTTCCGACTCCGGAACACCACCGGCTCGTCGGGAAGCGCGTCCGCGCCCCAGCGGCTCTTGATCAGCGACCGTGCCGCGTCCACCGCGTCAGCGGAGAGGCGCACCGAGTCGGTGCGCATGTAGGTGATGAGCGCCACCTGTCCCTCGTCGCCCAGCTCCACCCCCTCGTAGAGCCGCTGGGCGAGGGTCATCGTCTTCTTGGCCGTGAAGCGGAGCCGGTTGGCGGCCTCCTGCTGCAGCTTGCTGGTGATGAAGGGGGGTGGGGCGGTGCGGCGGCGCTCGCGCCGATCCACCTTCGCCACCTGGAAGCTCGCCCCCCGCAGCTCGGCCACCAGGGCCTCGGCCGTGGCCTGGTTCGACACCTCGGCCTTCGCCCCATCCACCTTGACCAGGCGGGCCCGGAAGGCCGGCGGCTCACCGGCCTCCAGCTCGGCGTCCAGCGTCCAGTACTCCACCGGCACGAAGGCACGGATGGCCTGCTCCCGCTCCACCACCAGGCGCACCGCCACCGACTGGACCCGGCCCGCGGACAGCCCTCGCCGGACCTTCTTCCACAGGATGGGGCTGATCTCGTACCCCACCAGCCGGTCGAGGATGCGCCGGGTCTGCTGCGAGTCGTACATGCTGCGGTCGAGCTGGTGCGGGTTGGCGATCGCCTCCTGGATGGCCTTCTTGGTGATCTCGTTGAACAGCACGCGGACCGCACGGGGATGGCGCAGCTCCTCGCTGAGGTGCCAGGCGATGGCCTCGCCCTCGCGATCCGGGTCGGTGGCCAGGTAGACGGTGTCCGCCGTCTCGGCCACCCGCTTCAGCTCGCCGAGCGCCTTCTCCTTGGTCTTGATCACCACGTACTCGGGGCGGAACCCGTGGTCGACGTCCACCCCCATCTTCGACTTGGGCAGGTCCTTGACGTGGCCCACCGAGGCCTTCACCGCGTAGCCGCTGCCCAGGTACTTCTTGATCGTCTTCGCCTTGGCCGGAGACTCGACCACCACCAGGTACCTTGCGCCGCGCCGAGCGGTGCGCACCGCGGCCGCGGCCGGCACCGGGGTGCCGGGGGCCGGACCGCGCCGGCGCCGCACCGCCGGGCGCCGCGGCTCGGCCGGAGCGGGAGCCGAAGCCGGGGCCGACGCTCGGCTGCTCTTCTGGGTGCGCGCCTTCTTGGTTCGGGTCGGCATGGTCAGACCCTCTCGTAGTACTTCCCCGGTCCCACCTGGACCAGTCCCAGCAGCTCCAGCTCGCACAGGGCGCTGGCCAGCACGCCCGGGTCCAGGCGCGAGGCGCACTGCACGTCCTCGAAGCTCCGCGGCTCCCGGGACAGGGAGGCGAAGGCCGTCCGTGCCGCCGCGGACAGCTCGGCCGGATCGACCTCCACCGCCGGCGACACGGCCGGAGGCGGCGGGACGGCCAGCACGCCGGCCGCGCGCAGCGCATCCTCGGGCCGGACGCAGGCCCGCGCCGACCCCACGGCGAGCATGCGGTTGCTCCCGGCCGCATCGGCCCGCGCCGCCTCTCCCGGGACGGCCAGGAGCGGCCGCTTCTGCGCCAGCGCGGCCTCGGCGGTGTGGAAGCTCCCCGAGCGCGCCGCGGCGCGGAGCACCACCACCGCATCGGCAGAGCCGGAGATGAGCCGGTTGCGCGGAGGAAAGGTTTCCCGGCTCGCCCGCACCCCGGGCGGCAGCTCGCTGAACGCCGACCCGCCGTGGTCGAGGATGCGCTTCACCACCCGCGCCACGCCGGGGTCGACCGCATCGAGCGCCGAACCGAGGAAGGCCCAGGTCTCTCCTCCGGCATCGAGGGCACCGAAGTGGCACGCCGAGTCCACGCCCTGGGCGGCCCCGGACACCACGCCCGCACCGCCCGCGGCCACCCCTTCGGCGAACTCGCGCGCCCAGAGGTAGAACTCCGGGGGCGGGTGGCGGCTCCCCACCATGGCCACCCGCCGCCGGGGCGGGCCCGGGCGACCGAGGCGGAAGAGGAGCGGGGGCGCGTTGGAGATCTCCCGGAGGCGCTCCGGGTAGCCGGCATCGCCGGAGTAGACGATCTGCATCTGACCGCGGTGGGCGAGCGCCTCCACCCGCTCCGCCACCCGTCCCAACCGGCCGACGGCCAGCAGGTGGCCGCGGACGTCGGCCCGGGAGGCGAGGTGAGCCCAATCGCCGGTGGGGAGGTCGAGAAGCTCGCCCCAACGGCAGCCCACCTGGATGCCGAGCTCGGCCAGCCCCACCGGACCCAGCCCGGGCACCGCCCACAGCGCGAGCAGGGCCTTGCGGTCCGACGGCGAGAGAGGGGGGAGCGCAGCCATGGGCGAACGGCGGATCCCATGCGAGGTCCGAGCCACCTCTCTCGAAGTGACCCGGGGCCCGCTCGGGGCCGGCTGTCATAAGCACCCGCCGGGGCCCGGTCAAGCGGCGGGACGCGATGGGCAGGCGGCCGAGGGCCGGATTACCGAGAGGAGACGGGAGCTTTCCCCGGCGCGCGGAGAACGATCCGGTCCCCGGCCACGATCTCGCGCACCGTCCGAAGGAGCATGCAGGTGGTGGTGTGCTGCTTCACCTCCACCGCCACGCACAGCCCGAGGTCCTCGATGGGCAGCTTGGGGTCCTGGTTGGCGGCCGGGTTCACCCCTTGGTCGTAGGGGTCGACCTGCCGGACGATGGTGAAGCTGTTGCCCCGCTGGACGCCTTCCGCCGAGCCCAGGTCGACCACCACCTCGTCCCGCTCGCCGTTGACGGTGATGTACGGATCCATGGCCGCCACCACCGCCCCCTCCAGGTCCTGGGCGTTGGTGTTGGCCACCCGCGAGACGACGAAGCTCTTCGGCTCGCCGGCCTGACCGACCAGATCTCCGCGGTACATGGCGTCGTAGGCGAAGCTGAGCTGGCCGCGGACGTAGTCCTGGCTGCTGCCGGGGACGATGCGCGCCTGCCCGAGCAGGAGCGTCATGTACCCGAGGAACTTCCCGCTCCGCGGGTGGTACACCTTCCGGTCGGTCCGGAAGATGGTGTACTCCTTCCCCACCACCGCCGCCGACCGATCCCGGAACCGGAGATAGACGATGTCGCCGGTGCTGAGCATCTCCGTTTCGGCGAAGCTCTTGGCCAGCGTCCCGGTCCGCGCCACCTCCTCCTCGGTGACGAAGCCCACCCGGGGAACCGCCTCGCGGCCGCGGGGCTGGTAGGGGCGCGGACCGATCATCAGCACCCGGTCCTCCTCCACCGGCTCGACGGCCTCGATGTCACCCTCCCCCGCCGTTCCCGAGCCGGGCTCGATCTCCACCTCCACCTGTCCGGCCGGCTCCTCTCCCGTCCCGGGGAAGAAGCGCACCAGGTTGCCCGGGTAGATCCAGTGCGGGTTGGCGATCTGCGGGTTGTAGGACCAGACCTTCGGCCAGTACCACGGGCTGCCCAGGTAGGTCTGCGAGAGGTCCCACAGCGTGTCGCCCTTGACCACGGTGTGCGTCGTGCCCGGGGCCTGCTCCCTCGCCCCCGGACGGGCGGGCGTCGTCCGAACCTGCCCGGTCTGCTCCTGAGCCGGCGTTCCCTCGGCCTCGGAGGCGTCCTGCTGCTCGGGCGGCGTCTCCGGCGCCTGGGCCGCGGCGGGGCCGGCCGCGAGCGCGATGGCGGTGATCAAGGTGGCGATGCGCATCAGGGATTCCTCGGGAGCGTCGAGAGGCGGGCCTGGGCCTGGGCCGCGGCAGCAGTGCCGGGGAAGGTCCGGACCAGTTCGGCGTAGGCGGCCCGGGCCTCGGCGGGCTGCTTCAGGCGGACGTGGACCTCGCCGAGCTTGAGCATCGCGTCCTGGACCACGTCGCCGGCCGGGTAGCGCTGGACCACGAGCTCGAGCAGCTTGGCGGCGCGGAGGGCATCTCCCCGCCCCAGCTCGCCGAGCGCGGCGTAGTAGAGCGCGTCGTCCGCCTTGGGGTGGCGCGGATAGGCCTCGGCGAAGCGCTTCAGCCGGTCGATGCCGCCGGCGACGTTGCCGGTGCGCAGGGCCTCGAGCCCGGCCTGGTACTCCTGGTCCGCCGACCCGGGCGGCGCAGCGGAGACCGGCGGGTCGGGAGCGGCCTCCAGCTCCTCTCGCACCACCGCGTCGGGCTCCTGCACCGGCGTGCGCACGTCGAGGGGCGGCGCGGCCTGGCTCTTCGGCTTGAGCTTCACCACCGTGAGCTCGGGCAGGGTGGCGTCCACCGGGGCCGGCCCCGGCGCCGGGGATGCGCCGGCGCTCACCGGTGCCGCCGGCGGCGGCGACGCGCGCTCCTGCTCCAGCATCTGCACCCGGCGCTCGAGCTGGGCGTTCTCCCGCTGGAGCGCCTGGACCTGCTCGCTGAGCGCATGCACGTCCTTCTGGCTGGCCACGTCGGTGGCGCACCCGCACGCCAGGACGAGGGGCAGGACAGGAAGACGCATGACGAGAAGTCGAGGATAGGAACCCGGGGAGAAGAGCGTCAAGAAAGCGCCGCCGGGGCGACGAAGGCCAGGTGGCGACCGGTACGGCCCCGGTCCCGCCGGTGCGAGTAGAAGCGTTCCGCGTCGCAGGCGGTGCAGGCTCCGAGCAGGTCGATGTGCTCGGGCAACAGGCCTGCATCACAGAGGGTGGCGCGGACGGAGGCGGCCAGGTCGAGGTGGGGGCGGACCCCCCCACCGCGCACCACCTGGGCGCCGAAGGCGTCGGCGAAGCGGGCCGCCAGGTCGGCGGAGACCTCGTAGCAACAGGCCTGGATGCACGGCCCCACCGCGGCCCGCAGCGCCGGTGCAGCCGCGCCGGCCCGTTCCAGGGCCTCCACCGCTCGCGCCGCGGTGCGAAGGAGCGTCCCCCGCCAGCCGGAGTGGACGGCCGCCACGCAGCGCCCGTCCTCGGAGGAGAGGAGCAGCGGTACGCAGTCGGCCGCCTTCACCCCCACCCACGCCCCGCCCGGGTCGTCGGTCCACAGCGCATCGGCCTCGGCTCGCTCGCCGGCGGCGGCCCGCACCACCCGGTCGCCGTGCACCTGGCGCGCGGTGACGAGCAGCTCGAGCTCCAGCCCGGCCGCGGCGGCGAGCCGGCGGATGTTCTCCGCGACGTGAGCCGGCGCGTCCCCCACGCCGTCGCCCAGGTTGAGCGAGGCCAGCGGACCCTCCGAGGTCCCGCCCTGCCGGAGCGAGAAGCCGTGCGGCACGCGAAGCACCGCCGAGCGAAGGAACGACACGGCCGGCGCGCCGGAACGTCCGCTTGAAGACTCCGCCACGGAGCCCACCCTAACAGCAGCGCATTCCGAGGCGAGTCACTCCTCACCCGCCGGCACGGGAGTCTTTGACAGCCATGTCGTCGGAGCGCTCACATGCGACGGAAGCTCCCACCGCTTCCCTCGTGCGCACCATCGCCCAGAAGCTTCTCGGCAGCATCGGCATCCCCGCCCTCCTGGTGGCCCTCGGCGCGGTCGGGGTGTTCGCCCTGCGGGCGCGGGCCGCGGCCGACACCGCCGCCGAGCAGGCAGCGGAGCAGGTGGCGGAGCTGGTCGCGGCCAGCTTCCAGCGCGCCGTTCCCGGCGCCCGCCTCACCGCGGTCGAGGCGCATCCCGGGGTGGAAGCCGCGGTCCGGGCCGGCGCCGCGCTGGACGGGGTGGGCCTGGTGCGAGTGCTCGGGCCGGACGCCCGGGTCGTCTGGTCCAGTGTCCGCGACGAGCTGGGAGGTCTGGGCACCTTCGACAGCGCCGCCGGCGAGGACCGGGTCCGGCTCATCGGGAGCCGCGTCTTCCTCGCTCGCCTGCTCGGCGGCGGCGACTGCGACACCTGCCACTACGGCGTCGCCGGCCAGCTCCACGTGGCGGTCGACAGCCCGAGGGCCCCCGGCCAGCTCGCCGCGGCGACCCAGGCGGCGGTGGCCGGCGTGCTCCTCGTCTCCGTCGCCCTGGCCCTCTCCGCCACCCTCTCCCTGCGGCAGGTCCTCACCCGGCCGCTGCGGCGCC
>Ga0335082_10008988_pt1 | contig 10874 bp, 12 predicted proteins | sample Lox_Sample_41_FD_206718 | JGI IMG/M metagenome (GOLD analysis project Ga0335082, IMG submission 206718) | Soil microbial communities from Loxahatchee National Wildlife Refuge, Florida, United States - Lox_Sample_4.1 | ecosystem: Environmental > Terrestrial > Soil > Wetlands | place: USA... | reverse complement strand
CTCGCGCAATCTGAACATGCGCGATCCGGTGATGTACCGCATTCTTCATGCCGAGCACCACCGCACCGGAAACGAGTGGTGCATCTATCCCATGTACGATTTCGCCCACGGCCAGTCGGACTCCATCGAGCGCATCACGCATTCCATTTGCACTCTGGAGTTCGAGGACCATCGGCCGCTGTACAACTGGTTTATCGAGCAGTTGGGCATCTTCCCGTCGCAGCAGATCGAGTTCGACCGACTCAACCTAACCTACACGCTCTTGAGCAAGCGTAAGCTGCTGCAATTGGTTCGCGACGGTCACGTGCGCGGTTGGGATGATCCCCGCATGCCGACGCTGTCAGGCATCCGGCGCCGTGGCTACACGCCGGAGGCGATTCGCAACTTCTGCGCAGCGATTGGCGTCTCCAAAACCAATGGCACTATCGAACTGGCGATGCTGGAGCACTTCGTGCGCGAGGACCTCAACAGGCGCGCGTTGCGTGCCATGGCGGTGCTGCGTCCGCTGCGCGTGGTCATCGACAATTATCCCCAAGGCCAAGTGGAAGAACTGGAAGCGCTGAATAATCCGGAGGATTCCGCGGCGGGGACGCGGAAGGTGCCGTTCTCGCGGGTGCTATACATCGAAAAGGATGACTTCCGCCAAGACCCGCCGAAGCAGTTCTTCCGCCTCTCGCCGGGACGCGAGGTCCGGCTGCGCGGCGGATACTTCATCAAGTGCACAGGAGTTGTAAAGGACCAGGCGACAGGCGGAATTGTAGAAGTTCATTGCACCTACGATCCGAAGACCCGCAATGGCAATGCGCCCGACGGCCGCAAGGTGAAGGCGACCATCCATTGGGTCTCGGCAGAATACGCTGTTCCGGCTGAGGTTCGGCTGTACGAAAATCTGTTCACCAAGGAAGACCCGAACAATGTGCCCGAAGAGCAGGAGTTCACTGTCAATCTCAACCCAAACTCACTGGAGGTGTTGACCAGCGCCAAGCTGGAGCCTTTGCTGGCAACTGCGCAGGCAGGCGACCGTTATCAATTCGAACGGCTGGGATACTTCTGCGTGGATCCGGATTCGAAGCCGGGCGCCTTGGTCTTCAACCGGACGGTGGCGCTGCGGGATACCTGGGCCAAGATTGAAAAACGGTCGTCGTCGGCTACTTCTTGACGACCGTCACCTGAAACTGCACCGGAATGCTGCGCGGCGGATAGCAGGCACTGCGGTCACAGGCCTGAAACCGCAACTCCCCTTTCACTGGGTATGTTCCTGGCGCCGCATTGGCAGGCGCCTTCCATTCCGTGTTAATCGCGAAATCACCGGTGTAGACGCTCAGTTTCTCGTTAGGCGAGAAGGCAAACGACATCTCTTCGCCGGGTGGATATTTCACATCGGCGAGCACGACCGGTTCCGAAGGATTCAGCTTCAGTATGGTGGGAATTAGATAGTCGGCCTTGGGTTTGTTGGAGTTGATGTGAAAATCCTCGCCAATGCGAAAATCCAGTTCCATGTTGGCGCTGCCGCCGGCGTGCAACTGCACGTTGCCAACAGGCGCCAGGATGACCGACGGCTGCCTGTTTCCCGGGGACTGAGCGCCAGCCATGCTGGCCATCATCAGGATTAGCGCGAAAAGCCGAAAGTTCATTGCGTCTCTTCCGTCGGCGTCTTGACCACCGCGGCCGAACGGCTGGGCTGGCCCTTCGCCGGCTTGGAGCGTGTGCTCAATGCCTTCCTGACGTCTTCTTCGATTTCCTGGCGCCCAAGTAATCCGACCGCTTTAGCTACGATCGTCCCATTACGATCGATGTAAAAAGTGGTAGGAAGGGCACGAACATCGCCATAATCGTCGGAAACCTGGTCCGTTCCCAGCAGCACGGGATAGTTAACACCTAGATCGCTGGCAAACTCTGCAATCTTGGAAGACTCGGTATCATCCATGGCCACACCGAGCACGACCAGACCGTCTTTGGCATACTGCTTTTGTAACTCCACAAACCAGGGCATCTCGATCTTGCATGGCGAACACCAGGTCGCCCAGAAGTTCAGGAGTACGGCCTGTCCCCGGAAATCCGACAGCTTTACCTTACGGCCATCGAGGCTGGGCAACTCGAAGTCCGGAGCAGCCGCATTATGAACATCGCCGACCAGCTTGGCGGGCCCGTGCTTTCGTGCACGGTCAAGATAACTGCCGACCGCCAGCATACCTATAATCACCACGGTGAGCATTACGAAGACTATGGCATTGCGCTTCAAGAAAACTTCCTCTAGAGTGCGAACCGATTCAGAAACGACAGGTAGCCGGAGAGCAGTTTCAGGTTATTGAGAAAGATCAAGGCTCCGACGGCAATGAGCAAGACGCCGCTGATCACTTCGACAGTATGCAAATGATGCCGGAAACGGACATAAAACTCAAGGAAGCGATCCACGCCCAACGAAGTCAGCAGGAAAGGAACGGCCAGTCCAAGGGAGTAAATCGCCAGAAGGACGATTCCTTTAAGCACCGTTTCCTGTGCACCAGCGAAGACCAATATGGTGGCCAATATGGGGCCGATGCACGGGGTCCAACCGAAGGCAAACGCGAAGCCTACGGCGAACGATCCCAGCATACTGGCGCCGCCTTTGACATCGTGCAACCGCTTGTCGGCGTAGAGCGCATTGATCTTCCAGATACCGGTCAAATGCAGCCCAAAAATAATGACGATGATGCCCGCAACACGTGACAACCAGCGGTGATACTCGGCAGCAAATTGACCGATGCTGGTCGCAGCCGCGCCCAGCGAGACGAAAACGACACTAAAACCCAGTACAAAGGTGAGGGAGTGAAGCATCACCGTGCGGAGCATGCGCCGCTCCGAGGATTGCAGATCTTCGACACTCGCCCCAGAAATGAGTGACACATAACCCGGCACAAGCGGCAGAACGCAGGGAGAAAGAAACGAGAGAATTCCCGCGACGAACGCTGCTATTGGCAACGGCAGGTTATGCATGCAGGTTCCATTGTAACAATGTTTCCAACGTGGTACGGTGATGCCGAATGTCAACAGTTAGACACAATGGTTGGCACCTCCGGTCGGGCGGCTGTTTTATGCCTCATCGGCGAGACCGCCCATATGGATCGCCGACTTGGGTGGCATCAGGATCGGCGATTTTCTAAGGCCTGACCACGTTTCGGAGATGACGATGGAATCTCCAGGATTGTGCGGGTCATACTTTACCGACGCCGGCAGACCCAGCCGGCATGAATAGAGATCAATGAACTGCCGCAAGTGAGTAACATCCTGCGACGCCTCGTAAGTTACGCCCGCCACGTCGTAGGTGTAGATGAGCAGAATCACCTGGCGCTCCGATTCGTCATTTTCCAACTCCAGCACGTCAATCACGTTGCCATCAATGATGCGCCCCGCCAGCGTGAGCTGCGATCTCCGTTCACGCTCAATTTGCTCTTCCGGCTTCTTATTTTTGCGGGACAGCAGCGCGTAGCCAGCGATCGCGGCAACCGCGCCAAATGCGAAGATGGGATATAGGCGAGCGGGATTCATGCGGAAAAACGGTCTTAGGAACTTTAGATGCGCGTCAGCCGAGATTGACCACCGGATTTGTAAGCGTGCCGACTCCCTCAGCCGTGACCTCGACGACATCGCCGGGTTGCAGCGGGCCCACGCCTGCGGGAGTTCCGGTTGCGATCAGGTCCCCAGGTTCGAGGGTCATGACCTGCGAAATAAATCGAATCACCCGATCCAGAGGAAAAATGAAGTCTGCCGTAGTTCCGTCCTGTCGTACCTGCCCGTTGACGCGCGTCTGGATTGCAACGCCCTTCCAGGGATCGAGATCGGTTTTGACCACCGGTCCGGCCGGGCAGAACGTATTGAAGCCCTTTGCCCGTGACCACTGTCCGTCCTTTTGCTGCAGATCCCGCGCCGTGACGTCATTGATGCAAGTGTAACCGAGGATATAGGGCTTGACGTCGTCCCCCGCTTCCAGACGATAGCAGCGCCTGCCGATCACCACTCCTAACTCGCCTTCGAAGTCCACGCGTTGCGAAAGGGCATTCGGCCGCCGAATCTCCTGGCCAGGGCCAATAAGCGACGAAGGCGGCTTCAGGAAGATCAGCGGCTCGACCGGCACCGCATGGTTCAGCTCCTTCGCATGTTCGACGTAGTTCCGGCCGATGCACACAATCTTGGATGGCTCCGCCGGAGCGAGCAGATGAACCGCATTGAGAGATAGATCGGCTTTTTCTCCTTGCTGTAAATCCGCGAATGACGAAGGGAAGTTGGAGAGGGTCCGAGTTATGGTTGAGGCGCCACCTACACTCTCAATCAGTCCGTAGCGTACCAGGCTCTTATGTTCGAATCGGCAAAAAGACATTGAACAAGCTCCAGGACGACTCCTATTGTTTGTCGGGCATAGTTTCACTCGCCTCGGCTGACCGCGGGCTCTCATTGGCCCGCAGATCCACGGCTGAAACTGAATAAATATACTTCTGCCCGGGCCTTACATTTTCATCACGAAAGGATGGTACCTGGACTAACTGATGGTTCAGTTTTTCCCAGGCACCGTTCTGCAGCCGGCGAAAGACATTGTACCCAGCCAAATCGTTCTCCAGGTTCGGGGCCCAGGTGAGGTCCACAAACGGCTTTTGTCCAACGCTGGAGAATACCGCCTGTAAGCCAACCGGCTGGGCCGGAGGATAGATATCGCGGGTGAACACGTTCACCGCCTTCGAACTCTCACCCTGCACCGACGCAGTCATGCCGTGTGACTGCATCTGCGTCAAAGTGGTGATGCGGAATTCATATTTCTTCTCCCATTCGAAGGTCTTGTCGAGATATGTTCCACTTGCCGACGGCGCCACATCGCCAATTACTGTGTACGCACCGCCAACCGGCCTGCGCTCGATTTGATATCGGTAACTCAGACCCGGTGGCAATGTGGAAGGGATCGAACCCGCCCAGGATATGGTCACCCCCTCACCACTGACGTTGGCTGACAACTCTTCTGGTGCCGGAAGGGTCGGCGCCAGGGGAACTGCTACTTGATTTGACAATCCTGCACTGCGTCCCTTGGAATTCATCTCCTCAACGGCATAGGTAACGAATCCAGTGGGGTCAGCCAATCCTAACTGCGCCGGCAGAGTGTCAATGTACTGCATATGGACATTGTCCGGCTGCTGCTGGTCCTTCTGCTTCTGTTGCGGGGAAGACTTGGGAGTCGGGACTTCGGCTATAACCTCGCAAGAACTCATGAGCGCGACACCCGCGCGCCGGCAAACGCGAGTTTCGGCGATGTGCTTGACGAGGGTCTTGTCAGTGTTCTTGCGAGGCAGGGTCCAGTCAAGCTCCACACGGTTGCCGACCCTTGTTGCAGCCAAATCTTCGACGGGACGTGCCAAATTGAGCGATGGCAACTGCGGCGCCCCGGGAGTGCCGCATCCGGAGAGACCGGCAACAAAAAGGGAACCCCCAATCAGCCAGAGCCGAAGTCTCATGGAAGCTAACAGAGTAACAAATCGCAGGAACCCCCTAGTTACGGCGGCCTGGTTTCGATCCGGAAGGGACGCGATCAGGGCACATTGCTGTCTCGATTGCCGGATTGCCTGCAGCGGAGGACTGTAGCAAATCGCTGCTCTCATGTCACAATCGAGGCATGTTTGCGCGCAAAATACGAGTCGAGTATGAGCAGGAGGGTGAGCTTCATGCCTGCCCCATCAAGTGGCTCGACAGCTTCAGCATGCGCAATTTCACGAACGACCAGGTGTTCGACTGCACCATTCCTGCGGGCGATGGCCAGATGGAAATTGGGGCGCGCGTACCGCTGGAGCGCCTGCGAGCGTCCATGGAAGACTGGTTCCGGCGGAAGGCCTATCTTCCTGCGAGCGCCAGGCTTGTGCTAGAGGAGCTGCCCAATGGCCATTGATTGCTGTGAATGGCTGGCCAGAATTGCCGAGGCAAGCGCTAGGATTTACGAAATTGTGCAGCGCACCCCGATCGAAATGATTGAGGACAGTCGCCGGTTTAATTCAGTAAAGGCGTTTCTTAAGCTCGAACATCTGCAGAGGACCGGGTCCTTTAAGCTGCGCGGAGCACCCAACCGGGTTTTCAGTCTCTCCGCGCAGGAAGCAGCCGGGGGAGTCGTTACGTCCTCCACGGGCAATCACGCCCTAGGAGTCTCCACAGCGGCCCGCCACCGCGGAATTGATGTTGAGGTCTTCGTCTCCGCGCAAGTCTCAGGCAAGAAATTGCGCGCCATTACAGACTGCGGCGCCAGAATTCGGCCAGTCGGAAACAACTCTCTGGAGGCTGAGCTTACCGCTCGTGCTGCCGCCAAGGCCTCCGGCAGGACCTACATTTCCCCGTACAACGATCCGTTTGTTATTGCGGGTCAAGGCACGATTGGCATGGAACTCCTACAACAGGTTGAGGCCATCGATGCCATCTATGCTGCTGTCGGGGGCGGCGGCCTGATCGGAGGTATTGGAGCGTATGTGAAATCGGTTTCTCCGGCAACGGAAATTGTGGGCTGTTGGCCGGAAAACTCCCGCGTGATGTACGAGTGCTTACGCGCAGGCGAGGTCATCGAAGTTTCCGAGCAGCCGACCTTGTCGGAGAGCACGGCGGGCGGGGTTGAACCGGGATCGATAACGTTCGAACTGTGCCAAAGGGTGATTGACCGTTACGTGCTTGTGTCAGAGTCCGACATCTTGCAGGCGATGCGCTGGGCACGCCAGCAAGGTTGGAGGGTTGAAGGCGCAGCGGGCGTAGCCATCGCCGCTGCCTTCAAGGATGCACCGCGACAAAAAGGCAAAAGCGTAACGATCATCTCCTGTGGAGGAAACCTGTCAGAAGCTGCATTGTCGCGGTTAATGTCTCCAATCGGGGAAGGTGTCGATTTTGTGCCCGATCCCGTTCAAGACACGCATAGATAGGACTTGACTACAAGTTTCCTGCCTCCTCCTGAACCCTTTCCCATGCCCTTTTGACGTGGCGCGGTTCAGTGTTCGTTTGGCCGACGCAGAAGCGCAGCGTAAGCCGATCGTTAAGGCGGGTATGTGTCAGGTACACATCGCCGCTTTGATTGAGACGATCCATCAACCGCTGGTTGTTGTCGTCCCCCGCGCGGTGGCGGAAACAGACGAGGTTTAGTGGGACAGGGGCAGCCAGCTCGAAGCGATCATCTTTCCTAACCCATTCCGCAAACTCGTGCGCCATCGCAACGTGCCGGCGGATATGGGACTGCAGCCCTTCCACACCGTAGTGACGGATCACAAACCATAGCTTGAGCGAACGGAAGCGGCGGCCCAGAGGTATATGCCAGTCGCGATAGTCGAATACCGCGCCGGACTCGGTGGCGCTGTTGCGCAGGTACTCGGGGAGAATGCTCAATGTATCGATGAGCGCCTTGCGGTCGGCAACATAGAAGCAGTTGCAGTCGAAATTGGTGAACATCCATTTGTGGGGATTAAATGTGTAACTGTCGGCAAATTCAACTCCATTTTGGATATAGCGGAATTCCGGACACAGCGCCGCCGTGCCCGACATGGCTGCATCAACATGGAACCAGATACGTTGCTCACGGCAGATTGCCGCGATGGCCGTTAAAGGATCAAGCGCGTTCGAAGAAGTCGTGCCCACCGTGGCCGATACGAAGAACGGAACAAGTCCAGAGTGCCGGTCCCTCTCGATTAGATCTTTCAATGCGGCGCTGCTCATGGCAAAGTGTTCATCGACGTCAACCAGTCGCAAGTGGTCTGTTCCAATGCCTGATACCATGGCTGCTTTTTCCAGGGAAGAGTGTGCCTGGTTCGAAGTGTAGGCGACCAGCTTCCCGTCGCAACCCCTCCGGTTACTGACGTAGTTCGTAGCGCACTCGCGCGCCGCCAGCATCGCACATAGAGTGGCGCTGGAAGCCGTATCCTGAATTACCCCGCCCCCTGTTTCCGATGAGAGAAACTTCTGCGGTAGTCCGAGTAAGGGCACGAGCCAGTCAAGCACATGAGTTTCCAGTTCCGTGCACGCGGGGCTCGTCGTCCATAGCATGCCTTGTACTCCAAGGGCCGACGAGAGCAGGTCCCCAAGGATCGCCGGGCCCGATGCATTGGCGGGGAAATATGCGAAGAAATTTGGGGATTGCCAGTGGGTTATTCCCGGCAAGATTATCGTATCGATGTCTTTCAGCAAGGCCTCAAAACGTTCTCCCTTTTGGGGCGCCTGCGCCGGCAGTGCGTGTCGAATTTCGCCCGGTTTTACCTGGGACAGAACCGGAAATCTTTCAACGCGCTCATAATAACTTGCGATCCACTCCACTACGGCCCGCCCACATTCGCGAAACTGTTGTGGAGTCATGTGGTAACTTTGGTCGGGTTGCAAAATCTTTCTCCTTGAACGCGGCGCTACGGATCTCTCCAGCTAGATCTACACCTCAGATGTTTACTTTAGAGAGAGTGCTTGCACACCGGGAAATGCCGCCTTTTATGGGTATCTTCTGGTTTGACTTAGGTGCTATCATAGCCTGCCACCTCATGGTTGATGACCCTCCTAATAGGATGCAGTCTTACTAAGACTTAGCATGATTTCAAAGTTACTGATACACTACTTTACGGTTTGCGACCCATGAAAGGAGAAGCATGGACATTCAGAACATGGTAGGGGACCTTAAAAGAGAACGTGAGCGCATTGATAGGGCCATCGCCGCTCTGGAGGGACTCGGTTCGGGCCGTCGCCGTGGAAGACCGGTGGGGAGCGTTTCAGCAGCCAAGCGCCCGCGCCGTCATATGAGTGCCGCCGCACGCAAGCGTATCTCTGAGATGATGAAGCAGCGCTGGGCTGAGCGCAAGAAAAAAGCCAAGTAAGATCGCTATCGTTGTACGGAAAGCTAGTCCGTAAGCATAGAAATGCCACCCTCTGCAGGGCGGCATTTCTATTTGCACCCGACGGTACGGCTATGAGGCAAGTTGGCGCAGAATGGCATAACGCTTGGGCCCGCGTTTACGTACCAGAAGCACGCGAATACGCTCCAACAGTTCCATAGGGCCGAGTTCGCCTTTGGGCAACCAGCAATCCGCAAAGTGCTCCTCCGTGCATGCATTTACTGCACCGGAAAATAGCAACACCGGGGTGTATGGTGATATCGCCTTCATCCGGTTAACCAGTGTTGCGCCGCTCATTTTCGGCATCATCAAGTCAGTAACGACAAGATCGATCCCGCCGCAGCGCATGAACTCTATAGCGCGGTCGGGGTCAACACAGGTCAGGACTCGGTACCCACGCGTCTCAAGCATGACTTTCCAGATCGAGAGAGTGTGTTCGTTGTCATCGACACAAAGAATGGTGCGCTTTGGTTTCATGGACCTTCCTGCAGGCCTTTCTCGGATGTGTCTGCGCGACGGCGGCTGAGCAAACCTGTTAAGTCAGACGCGTCCACAGGCACTGAGCGGCTTCATTTGAATTTTGATCCGCCGGAGCAAGAGCGTACCCGGATGTTACGACCACGATCTGAAACTGCCAAGTACCGCGAGAGTTAAATTTGGCGGAAATTTCTCCCGCGTCAAAAAGGATCAAATCGCACCGCGTGCGGTGAAGAAAGTTTGCGACGATGGATGGAAACGAGCGACTGGCAAGGCTTTGCGACGTGCACAGGTTATCCGCAGAAAATTCACATCGTAACTTCGCCGTCAATCACCTGCACCACGTTACCACCGACACGCACATTGGTGACGCTATCGCCTGTACGTGACGCCCGGATGTAGATCCAACTCGGGCGTCGCGTTTCCATGCCCTGTTCGATCAGCCCCTGCTGCTCCGCCGGAAGAACACCGTACTTTACAGCCCAGGCTGCACAGCATCCGGCCGCAGATCCTGTCGCCGGATCTTCGCCGTTGTAGAAAATCATGCGCGCGTGAAGAGTTGCCTTTGAGTCCATGGTTTCTCGGCAGACAAAGTAAAAAAATGCTGAGTTTCCCACCGTAGACAGGTACGGCGCCATTTGGCCCCAAGTGGCACTCAAGTTCTGTAGTGTGACCAGCGAACGGAAGGGCACCATGGTGAACGGCAACCCCGTGGAGACCGTTTGAATTGGCAGGTCTTCATCCAACTCTGCGACGGGAAGGCCCAATACGTTCGCGACCGCGGTGTGCGAATGCGTGCGACCGAATTGCGGCTTCGCTTGGTGCATCTCGCCGAACAGATGTCCATTGCGAGTTTCGAATTGTACCGGAACTTTGCCTACCTTCAGATCAAGGACAATTTCATCCTCTGTCGAGTACTGGCGCAGGTACCATGCGGTGCCGAGGGTAGGATGTCCGGCAAACGGCAGCTCCTCATTTACAGTGAAGATGCGGACTTTGTGGCCCTCCGCACGCTCCACATCTGCTTCGCGAGGGAAAACGAATGTGGTTTCCGAGAGATTGGTCTCACGGGCCAGCTTCTGCATCTCCTCGTCGCTCAAGCCACGGGCATCGGGGACCACAGCAAGCTGGTTACCCTCCAGAAGCCGGGTGGTGAACACGTCGAGCTGCACGATTCGAAACTTGCGTGACGGCATGCCTGAGACTCCCATGAACCTCTTCGGCAAAATTGCCGGGGGTTAAGCTCTGCTTACGATTAGCAGATTCCGCGCCTGGCTTTACCGCTTCGAATTTTCGTGATGTTCTAGCTCTCCCGGCCAAGGTGCTTGCGCGGACGAGTTGAATAGCGACCTTATGTCTTGAGGAGAAACCGGGAACACGGTAGATTGGCGTTATCCACGATCAGGGGCATCTTGTGTAGAAGCATCCTATTGCGGAAGCGAAGGGGGTCCGGTGACTCTCCCGGTCTTCAAAACCGGCGATTGGCGCCTTGCGGCGTCAATGGTGCGTTCGACTCGCACACGCTTCCGCCAATATTCTCAG
>Ga0335082_10008987_pt1 | contig 10874 bp, 8 predicted proteins | sample Lox_Sample_41_FD_206718 | JGI IMG/M metagenome (GOLD analysis project Ga0335082, IMG submission 206718) | Soil microbial communities from Loxahatchee National Wildlife Refuge, Florida, United States - Lox_Sample_4.1 | ecosystem: Environmental > Terrestrial > Soil > Wetlands | place: USA: Florida... | reverse complement strand
AAAGGGGTTCTAGCACGCCGCAAGGATACGCGCCGCGATGGACGGGCCGCGCCGGGCGCTAGCCGCTCATTCGACGCCGCGGATGGCGTCGACCTCGGCGAGGAACTCGTCCCAGTGGGCCGCGTACGGCGCGATCGTCGCGAGCAGCCGCTGCAGCGCGGCCCAGTCCTCCTCGGCCTCCCAGCCCCAGTGAAGGACGATCGGGCACCACAGCGCCGCGCGGGCGTCGATCAGCCGTCTCGACGCCTCGCGGGCCTCGTCCGCCTGCCCGTAGAGGGGATGGTAGGCGGGCAGATAGACGGCTCCGTTCCACCACAGCGGGGAGCGCTGGAAGCCGAGCAGGCCGACCGACTCGGGGCCGCCGCAGATGACGTCGAAGCGATCTGCCAGCAGCCGGTACTGGCTCGCGTCGAAGCGGTTGAAGGGCGGCACGAAGACGCGCGGCCGGAGGCTCGCGTCCGCGAGCGCGTCGAGGCCGGCATCGAGCAGCGCCTCGGTCTCGGCCGCGCTGAGCCCGCAGAGCTCGGAGTGGCGCCGTGGCGATGCGTGGCGGGTGCGGTGGTCACGTCCGTGCATGGCGAAGGAGACCCGCTCGGCGGACAGTCGCGCGAGCATCTCGAGCTCCCCCGCGCCGAGGTCGCGACGGCCGCTCCCGGCCGGGTCGAGCGGATCGGAGGAGACCTGCGGCAGCACCGCGACGAGGTACGGGACGCCGGCGGCGCTCATCGTCTCGTGGAAGCGCTCGTAGCGATCGGTGCCGAAGCGCTCGGGCTCGTCGGCCGCCAGGTAGTGCGGGTACTCGTCCACCCTGACGAGGAAGCGCGGCGGGCCGGCGGCGGCGGGCCCGAGAGCGGCGCGGCGCGCAGCCATCAGCGGCGCCGCGACGGCCCGCTCGTAGTCCAGGCGCCCGAGCTTTCGCGCGAGCAGCTGGACCGCCCGCACGGGGCTCGGCGGCACGCCGCCGGGACGCATCGCGTGGCGCACCTCGCGCAGCTTCGCCGCCTCGGCGCCGGCGCCGGCGCCCAGCAGCAGGCGCGCCCCGCGGATCGTGTCGCGCTCGGCGCCGCCTCCGTGGACCTGCTCGTAGACCTTCTCCGTGCGGGCCGCGATCGCGGGCCAGGAGAAGCGCTCCTCCGCGAGCCGCTCCCCCGCCGCGCCGCGGCGAAGGCACTCCTGCGCGCCGAGGCGGATCGTCTCGGCGAGGGCCTCGACGAGCGCCTCCGGGTCGGGACGCGCGCAGATCCACCCCGTCTCGCCGTCGACGACCGCTTCGGCCATCCCGCCGACGGGATAGACGACGACCGCGCGGCGGAAGCCGTAGGCGAGCAGCAGCACCCCGCTCGCCGAGGCGACCCGGTAGGGCAGCGCGACCGTGTCGCAGGCGGCGAACAGCCTCGCAGCCTCGGACATCTCGAGGAAGCCCTCGCGGATCGTGACGCGGCCGCGCAGCGCCGGGTCGGCGAGCGCGCCGGCCTGCTCGGCGAGGGCGCCGTTGTCCTGACCGCCGATCAGCAGGTGCAGCTCGGGCAGCTCGCGCAACGCCTGCAGGAGGTCGCCGAGGCCCTTGTCGGTGCGGAGCTGTCCGAACAGCAGCGTGACGGGCGCGTCCGCCGGGATGCCCAGCTCGGCCCGCGCCGCCTCGCGGTCGGCCTCGCCCCCGCCCCGCGCCAGGCCGCCGTACTCGCCGTGCGGGATCACGACGGCGCGCGCGGCGGCGCGCGGTGCGAGGCGCTCGACGTCCGCCGCGGTGTGGACGATCGTCCGCGCTACGAGGTGCGCGATGGCTTCGCGAGTGAGCCGGCGCAGCCGGGGCAGCCGTCCCGGCCGCTCGAAGGTGCTGTGCGCCGTCTGCACGATCGGCCTGCCCGCCAGGCGCAGGCAGAGCATCGCGAGCACGCCCAGCTGCGGGATCTCCCAGCCCTGGGAGTGCACCACCTCGGCCCGCCGCGCGAGCATCGTCAGCCGCGGCAGGCTGAGCACGAACAGGACGCCGTTGACGGGACGTTTCAGGCCGACCCGCAGCAGCGCGCGGCCGGGCGCGGTCGTCTCGCGCACGTAGTGGAACACGCGATGGCTGACGACTCCCTCGACCGGCTCGTAGAGATGGTCGTCCGCGGTCGCGAGGTCGACCTTCCAGCCGCGCGCGGCCAGCGCAGCCACGAGCGCGCCGGTGTAGTCGGCGACCCCGCCGCGGCCGCCCTGCTCGATCATCAGCAGCCGGCGGGGGCCCGCGGCGCTCATGCCTCGACGGGCCGGCCCGATCCGCTCGCGGCGATCGCCTTCTCGAACAGGCCCTCGATCGTCTCCGCGACGACGGGCGCGGCGTAGGTCCGCTCGGCGTGCGCCCTCGCAGCCGCGCCCTCGCGGGCCGCGCGCCCCGGGTCATCGAGGTAGCGCGCGAGCAGCGCCCGCAGCGACGCGGGGTCGTTCTCGGGGCTTGCGATGCCGCCGATCTCCGGCGAGATCATGTCGGCGACGCCCTCGGCGCCGGTCGACAGGCACGGACGGCTCGCGAGCATCCCGAGGATCACCGCGCGCGGAGCGCCCTCGGTCGGGCTCGGGCAGAAGACGGAGACGTCGAAGGCGGAGAGGACCTCGGGGACCTCCCGGCCCGGCGTGGGGATGAAGTGCGCGCGCTCGCCGAGCGGCCGAGCCAGCTCTCGCAGCTCGGCCTCGGTGTCGCCGTCCCCGCAGAGCAGCAGATGGGCGCGGGGGTCGTCGAGCGCGATGACCGCCTCGACGACGACGTCGTTGCGCTTCTTGAAGTGAAAGCGCGAGATGCAGCCGACGACGAAGGCGTCCTCGGGGATCCCGAGCTCGCCGCGCACGCGGCGCCGCCCCTCCTCGGTGAAGCGGATCTCATCGGTTCGCAGGACGTTCGGCACGACGACCACCTTCGCGGGATCGACCCCGACATCCGTCACGGAGCGCTTGGTCCCCTCGGAGACCGCCATCACGAGCGGCACCGGCTCGGCGGCCCGCAGGTAGGCCCGCCGGGGCAGCCCCTTGCGCAGCGGGAACGGGACCGGCCCCCACTCCGACCAGACGACCGTCCCGCTCAGCTCGGCCGGGAGCATCCGGGCCATCAGCTGCTCCTTCTTGTAGTGGACCAGCAGCACGTCGTAGGGGGCCTCGGCCCGAAGGGCGCCGCGCAGGCGGCCGAGCAGCTGGGGCCAGCGGGCGGCCAGCGACGGCCAGCTCTTGGTCGAGAGCTTCGGGCCGATCTCGATCGCCCTCACGGCGACCCCGGTGTCGCGGCCGATCCCGGGCTGATCGCTCAGCATCACGGTCTCGTTGCCGCGGGCGCGGAGCGCCTCGAGCATCTCCATCGCGGCGAACTCGGCGCCTCCGCTCGAGTCGGTCGTCATCACGCTCACGATCTTCATGGCGGGGGATTATCCCCGCCGTCGTGGACGGCCCTCGCGGGATGGACGAGCGTCCGGGTCGGGCGATCAGGTCGTGCGGATGATCAGCACCGAGCAGGGAGCGTGGTGGCTGACCTTGTTGGGCACCGAGCCGAGCAGGAAGCGCTTGGCGCCCGTCATGCCCTTGTTGCCGACCACGATCAGATCGGCCTCCTGCTCCTCGGCGACGTCGAGGATCGCGTCGGCCGGGTCGCCCTGGCGCGCGTAGAGGGCGACCTCGACGCCGGCGGCCCGCGCCAGCTCCGCGGCCGCCTCGAGCGTCGCGTCGACGTCCTCGCGGGGATTGATCGTCCACTGCAGGTCCTCGGGCGCCTCGCGGCGTTCCTCGCTGAGCCGCTGCGAGGAGACGGGCTCGTACGCGCTGACGAGCTCGACCTTCGCGCCGACGTCCTTGGCGAGGTCGACCGCCTGGCGGACCGCCTGCGTGGCGGTGTCAGAGCCGTCGGTTCCAACCACGATCGATTTGAACATCCTGGCCTCCTCGCGCGCTCGTCTCCGGTCCGGCCGGACCCGCGGCGATCATACCTGGGGGTGGGGCCGATGATCGACATGCACAGCCACGTGCTGCCCGGCATCGACGACGGGCCGGAGACGATCGAGGGCTCGCTCGAGATCCTGCGCGCCGCCGAGGCGGCCGGGATCGGGACGCTGATGGCCACGCCGCACGTGAGCGCGCGCTATCGCAACGACCCGGACACGATCGCCGCCGCCTTCGAGCGGCTCTCCGCCTCGCTCGGAGCGGACGCGCCCGCGGTGGAGATCCGGCTCGGCGCCGAGGTGGCCGTCACGAGGATCGCCGAGCTCGACCCGGAGATGCTCGGATCCCTGCGCCTCGGCGGCGGGCCCTGGCTGCTCGTCGAGCCGCCCTTCAGCGACAGGGTCGGCGGGATCGACGCCGCGATCGCCGAGGTCCACCGCCTCGGCTTCCGCGTGCTGCTCGCGCACCCGGAGCGATGCCCGGCCTTCCACCACGACCCGCGACTGCTGGAATCGCTCGTCGACGGCGGGGTGCTCACGTCGCTCACCTCAGGATCGCTGACGGGCCGCTTCGGCACGCCCGCCAAGCGGCTCGCGCTGGCGCTGCTCGACGGAGGGCTCGCGCACAACGTCGCCTCCGACGCCCACGACGCCGTCAACAGGCCGCCGTCGATCGCCGCCGAGCTGACCGCCGCGGGACGCGAGGAGCTCGCCGACTGGCTGACGGTCGAGGTGCCGGCGGCGATCCTCTCCGGAGGAGAGATCCCACGGCGACCGCCCGTCGCCGCCCGCGCCCGGCGCCGGTGGGCCTGGCTGCGCCGAGGCTGACCCAGACGGTCGGTTCCGGCGGGCCGCTCAGGCGAGCTTCGTGATCGCGACGATCATGCCGATCACGACGAACACGACGATCGCGACCTGCATCCACACCCAGGTCGGAGGCATACCCGCACAAGCCTAGACGCTCGCGACGGGCAGGGGCGGAGAGGGGCGCGATGGCCGCGGGCGCGGGCTTGCACGCGCGGGCAACCGGCAGGAGCGCCGAGCTCGCCGGACTATCTTCTGATCAGATGACCCGAGCGACTCGCAGGCTCGCCGCGCTGCTGGCGGTTGCGGCGACGGCCCTGCCGGCGACGGCCGCGCACGCCGCCACCGGCTTTCTCGGCGGCGTGAACGTCCCGGGCCTGAGCGCGCGCTCGGTGCCGGCCGAAGCCGACCACGAGATCGCCGAGGCCAAGGCGCTGCACGCGCGGATCGTGCGGATCGAGTTCCCCTGGGCGGTCTTCGAGCCGAGCGGCCCGGTGCTCGACCCGCACGCGCTGGCGTTCTCCGACCGGCTCCTGGCCGACGCCGCGGCGGCGCACGTCAAGGTCGTCGCGACCGTCGCGACGACGCCCTGCTGGGCCTCCTCGGCGCCCGCCTCGATCCTGCGCGGATGCGCCTCCGGACGGACCGAAGGCGCCGGCTCCTGGCCGCCGTCAGACGTCTCGACCTACGCCGCGATGCTCGCCGCGCTGGCTCAGCGCTACGGCAGCCGGCTCGCCGCGATCGAGGTCTGGAACGAGCCCGACCAGGCCAACGAAGACTATTTCGCGGGCCCCGAAAAGGCCGCCCGCTACGCCCAGCTGCTGCGCGCCGCCTACCCGGCGGTGAAGTCGGTCGCGCCGTCGATCATGGTGCTCGGCGGCTCGCTCGTCGGCTCCAACGGCAACTTCCTGAAGGCGCTCTACGCGGCCGGGATCAAGGGCTACTACGACGGGCTCTCGGTCCACTACTACAACCTCACGCTCGGCTCGCTGCGCTCGATCCGCGAAACCCAGACCGCCAACGGCGACTCCAAGCCGCTGTGGCTCGACGAGTTCGGCTGGACGTCCTGCTGGCCCGGTCGCCGCATCCAGCAGGAACAGGCCTGCGTGACGCGCAAGATCCAGGGCCTGAACCTCCGCAACGCCCTGCGCGAGATGGCGCGCGCGCCCTATCTCGCGGCGGCGACCGTCTACAAGCTCGACGACTCCAAGCGCGAAAGCTTCGGCGCGCTGACCTCGACGGGCAGGCGCAAGCCCGCCTTCACCGCGCTCCGCGAAGCGTTCGACCGCCCGTCCGGTCCCTTCAGCCGCGTGACCGCGCACATCCGCCGGAGCGGCTCGCACCTGATCGTGAGCGGGACCGGGCCGGTCGGGGACTTCCTCGAGCTCGAGGCCTACAGCGCCGGGCGGCTGCGCTTCCGCGCCCTCTTCACCCAGAACCGCTTCAACGAATACTCCCTCTCGCTGCCCTCCGTGCTCGGCACGAGCGGCCTGCAGGTGAGGGTCTTCCAGTACTGGACGGGCCCCTCGCGCGCGGCGAGCGCGAGCATCTGAGCGCCCTTCAGCTCGCGTTGCGGAACAGCGCCACGAGCGTCAGCGCGAGGATCTTCAGGTCCAGGCCGAGCGACCAGTGGGCGATGTAGTAGTTGTCCCACTCGACACGCTCGGCCAGCGAGGTCTGCCCGCGCAGGCCGTGCACCTGCGCCCAGCCGGTGATGCCCGACTTGACGCGGTGGCGGTCGCCGTAGCGGATGATGTCGTTGCGGAACAGCTCGACGAACTCGGGACGCTCCGGACGCGGGCCGACGAGGCTCATGTCGCCGCGCAGGACGTTGAACAGCTGCGGCAGCTCGTCGAACGAGGTCGAGCGCAGGAAGCGCCCGAAGGTCGTCCGGCGATCCTCGCCCTCGACCCCGCCGGGCGCGATGTCCCCGGCGAGCAGGAAGTCGATCGCGCTCTCCCGCGTCTCCTCGGGCGAGCGCTCCGGTTCGCGCATCGAGCGGAACTTGTAGAAGTCGAAGACGCGCCCGTCGCGGCCCACGCGACGCTGCTTGAACAGGACCGGGCCGGGGCTCGACAGCTTCACGGCCAGCGCCGCGCCGAGCAGGACCGGCGCGAAGACGACCAGCAGCACGGCGGCCAGCACGCGGTCGAGCGCATGCTTGACCGCGAACTGCATGCCCTTCGGGTCGATCGCGTTGAACGACAGGAGCGGCAGACCGCCGACGGTGTCATAGCCGACGCGGTCGTTGATCAGGTCGAACATCCGTGGCACGACGGCGACGTCCACGCCGAGCTCCTGGCAGCGCGGGATCAGGCGGCTGACGCGCGCGTCGGCGACCGAGGAGAACGCGACGATCAGGTTGCGCACCCCCGTCCGCGCGACTGCGTCCTCGAGGTCGTCGATCGTGCCGAGCACCGGCACCTCGCGGCCGCCGACCTCGGCGACCGAGCGCGGGTCCTCGTCCAGGAAGCCGACCGGCGCCAGGCCATACTCGGGGTGGTTCTCCAGCCGCCGCGCGACCTGGGCGCCGACGACGCCCGCGCCCATGATCAGGACGGGCTTGCCGATCAGGCGCCGCGAGCGGGCGCGACGCTGGGCCATCACGAGCAGCGTCCGGCCGAGGCCGACGCCGAGGAGCGCGTAGAACCAGGCCCGGATCCACTCGCCCTGGTCGGGCACCTCGCGGTTGAGCAGCATCCCCAGCACGGCGACGGCCATCGCGGCGACCGACACGCCGCTCAGCACGGGCACGACCCCGTCAAGCACCTCCGCGCGCATCCTCGTCCGGTACAGCCCCCTGACGTAGAAGAGGAAGCAGACCAGGACCGGCATCGCCAGCAGCGGAGCGCGCTGGGAGTTGATGTGCAGGATCGACGAGACGCCGCCCAGCGCGACGATCAGCGCCACGCAGACCATCAGGAAGTCACTGACCGGCCGCACGAGGCCCCAGCCGGGCCCCTCCAGCGCCCACTGCAGCGGGCCGTGGAAGCTGCCCCGGCGCAGCGCCCGCGGGCTCGGGGCGTCGTGCAGCAGCTCGCTGCGCAGCGAGATCGTGCTGGAGGTGGTCTGTTGGGTTACGCGCGCTCGATCCATGGCAGGCGAGAACTCAGGTCCCATAGGACTACTCGGGTCCAGGTTGGCATCCCTTTAGCCGCTCCGTTGCCGGCGTCTCGCCCCAGCCGGCGAGCCGGAGCGGCCGCTGAGGCGAACGGTGAGGAGCGCGGTCCCGACGAGCACGCAGAAGGCGAGGATCACGTAGAGCAGATCGGACCCTGTCAGGCCGAGCGCCCCGCCCGTGGAGCGCGCGGCAGCAGGCGTCGCGGGACGCGTCGAGCCGTTCGATCCGCTCGCCGCGCCGGAGGAGGTCGGCTTCGCGCGCCGACCCGTCGCGCTGCGGTGCGAGCGGCCCCTGGCGGTCGTCTTGGAAGGGGTCCTGGGTAGGACGATCGACGCGGGGGCCGACCCGTTCGCGCCGGCGGCGGCCGATTCCGATCCGGAGGACCCGCCGGAGCCGCCGCCACCGCCGATCAGGGCGGCTCCGATGATCGCCTGGTTGCCCTGTCCGGGGCCTCCGTAGCCGCTCAGCAGCGTGCTCGAAGCGCTCGCCGAGGTCGCCTGCAGGCATAGCGCCGCGACCGCGATGACGGTCGCTCTGATGACCCGATGCCTACGCAATTTCCCTACCGTGGGTTCCCTTCGTCGGCCGGAGCGGATGCGCTCGCTTTCCATGCCTCTCGACCGCGCCACGCCCGGGCAGGCAGTCGACGGAGCCCCCCGTCCGAGCCTCGACGTATCGAGGAGATTGCCCATACGCTAGCGAAGGTCGCACGACCTGTCGAGGTCGATTTCAATTGTTGGGCTGAGCTCAAGTCAGTTCTTCGGCCTTCTGGAGGATCCGCCGGTTGAGCGCCTGGACGCTGACGGCCCTGCCCGAGCCGACGATCTGGAGCGCTTCGCGCGTGAGCGGATCGCGCGGGTTCAGCTCGGCCGCGCGGGCGAGCAGCGTGCGGGCCGCCGCGGCGCGCCCCTGGGTGGAGGCGATCGCGCCCCGCTCGAGGGTCGCGTAGGCGTCGTCGGGAACCCTGCCGAGCGCTTTCGCGAACTCGCGGTCGGCCCGTCCCAGGTCGCCGAGCCGGAGCGCGATCGAGCCCGCGACCAGATACGGCTCGTCGCTGAGCGGGTCGAGGCTCGCCGCCTGATCGAGTCTCGAATACGCGCCCTGAGCGTTCCTCGGCCACTCCCCGGCGGCGCTCTGGACCTGGAGCCGGCTGAGCCAGGGTCCGGCGAAGGCGAGGGCGGCGAGAAGCCCCGCGGCTCCGCCCAGGAGCCACGGGACCGCGCGCGGCAGCGGCGGCATGCGCCCGGCGAGGCTTTGGGCGGGTCGCGCGCCCGGCTCGGCGGAGGCTTCCCCCCGCTCGTCGGCGGCGGCGCGGGCTCCTCGGCCGGGGTCGAGCGCGCAGACGAGGCCGAGCAGCGCGAAGGCCGGGGCGCCGAGGCCGGCGAACTCCCAGAACCAGTCGACCGACCCGTGCACGGCCCAGTAGCCGAACCCGGCCAGCGCCGCGGCCGCGACTCCGGCGGAGAGCGGATCGGGCCCCCGCACGGCCCGCATCGCAGCCCACAGCGCCGCGGCGAGCCCCGCGATCGTCAGCAGCGCGCCGATCAGGCCCGTCTCGGTGAGGACGCGCAGCTCGACGCTGTGCGGGTAGCGGGGCGTCTCCGAGCTGCGGCCGTGGCGCAGGTACTGCTGCTGGAAGTTGTCGACGCCGATCCCTCCCACCGGGTGCGAGCTGAACTCGTCGAGCGCCACCCTGTAGAAGTCGTAGCGGTTCGAGCCGAGGCCGCTGAGCAGCCGGTCGCCGCCGCCTTCGCCGTAGCCGCCCTTGAACGAGTGCCAGGCGTGTTCGACCCTCTTGACCGGGTTGCCCGCGACGGCCAGGCCCACCCCGGCGACGGCGATCAGGGCAGCGATCGCGACGGCGGCCGTGAGACGATGGACGAGCTGCCCGTCGCCAGGGGAGAGCGAGCGGCGCGACTCGATCGCGGCGGCGCCGGCGTGCAGCAGGCCGGCCGCGAGCGAGGCCAGCAGCGCCACGGCGACGGCGTGGTGCAGGTTGGCCGTCACGACGTCTTCGCCGCGCAGGTGGTTGCCGACCTTCAGCATCGCCGGCGCGGCGGCCGCGATCCCGCCGGCGACCGGTATCAGCGCGGCGAACGTCCGGGTCCGCCCAGGCAGCAGCGCGAAGACGAGGAGCAGCATCGCCGGCGTCGCGTAGAGCGAGCCGCGGCTCTGGCTGAGCAACGCGACCGCCGCGAGCAGCACCGCCGCGGCGGCGAGCAGGCCGCGCAGCGCGAAGTGCAGGCTCCGCTCGCGGGCCAGCAGCAGCGCCGGCCAGCAGGCCATCAGCCACTCGGCCGCGTTCGCGTTCGGGTAGCCGCTCGGGTAGGTCAGGCGCCCGCCGGGCACGAGGCTCCGGAGCGTCCCCGCGGAGGCCGCGTCGAGGTGCAGCAGCACGAACAGCGCGAGGCCCGCGATCGAGAGGACCCAGGCGAGCAGCAGCGCCGCGCCGGTCCCGCCGCGCTGGCGCCAGCTCGCGAAGAGCGCGAAGACGAGCAGGTAGAGCAGCGTCCGGTCGGCGCCTTCGAGCGCTTCGCCGGGGGCGCTCGCCCACGCGATCGTCAGGTAGCTGAACGCCGTGTAGGCCGCCATGCAGAGGAGCGCGATCCGGACGGGCGCGGAGGCATCGGCAAGCGGGCGGCGGACGGTCGCCGCGGCGATCGCGAGCAGGCCGAGAGCGAGGAGCCCGCCCGGCGCCCAGTGGGTGACGGGATAGCCGGCCTGGTCGGTGGCCCACACGACCAGCAGGGCGACGGCGGCGAGCGCAGGTACCGTCGCCGGCGCCTCGCGCAGCGACGCCGTCGGCTTGGGGGTCATCGGGGCAACGATAATCACACGGGTGGAGGACTCCGCGAGCCTGATCGACTTCTACGAGCGCGCCTATTCGCTGCAGGGGCCCGAGACGGACACCTATGCGCGCTGGCGCGCGCTCAGCGCGCTCGGCAAGGCCGACCACGTCGTCGCGCTGTGCCGCCGGGCCGGGGTCGAGCCGGCGAGCACCCTCGACGTCGGCTGCGGCGACGGCGCGCTGCTGGCCGAGCTCGCCC
>Ga0335082_10008986_pt1 | contig 10874 bp, 7 predicted proteins | sample Lox_Sample_41_FD_206718 | JGI IMG/M metagenome (GOLD analysis project Ga0335082, IMG submission 206718) | Soil microbial communities from Loxahatchee National Wildlife Refuge, Florida, United States - Lox_Sample_4.1 | ecosystem: Environmental > Terrestrial > Soil > Wetlands | place: USA: Florida... | reverse complement strand
ACCGCACCTCCGGGGTGAAGTCTCTCGATCTCGCCAAGGACGCGGCCGGCCCCTACTTCAAGGCCGACGCCTCCGACGTCTACTCGGGGAAGTACCCGCTGGCGCGCCTGCTCTTCGTCTACGTGAACCAGAAACCCGGACAGGCGCCGGACCCGCTGGTGCGCGAGTTCCTGCGCTTCGTGCTCTCGGAGGACGGCCAGACGCTCGTGGTGAAGGGCGGCTTCCTGCCGATCACGAAGCCGATCGACGACGAAGAGCGCAAGAAGCTCGGATCCTAGCTCGTGACCTTCGTTCGGCTCCGCGGACTGCGCCTCACTGCGCGTCGGCCGGCCAGAAGGTCGGCCTCCTTGCGGTGACCGCCAGCGCCGTTCCCCGCCCCGAGGCCGCGTTGTTCGCGACGGCGCGGCGCCGGCTGCTCGTCGACCGCCTCGCCGCGCTCGCGATCCGGGTCGGCGGACTCGCGGTAATCGCGAGCATCCTCGCGATCCTCGCCTTCCTCCTGGTGGAGATCGCGCCGGTGCTGCGCGCGGCGCGCGTCGCGCCCGGACCTTCCCTCGCGATCCCGGGAGCGGCTCCTCGCGCGCTGCTCGTCGACGAGCACCGAAGCCACGCGGTCGTGCTCGGGTCGGACGGCGTCCTGCGCGCCGTGCGCTTGGCGGACGGCGCCGTCGTCGCGGAGCGCGAGCTCGTCTCGCGGCCGAGCGCCGCCGCGGTCGACCCTGCGGGCGGCGCGTTGGCGGCCGCAGGCGACGACGGCGCGGTGGTCGTGGCTCCCATCTCCTTCCCGGTCTCGTTCGCGGACGGTGCGCGCTCCGTCGCGGTCTCGATCGGGGATCCCGTCCGCCTGGAGGTCACCGAGCCGGGGGACGCGATCGGCGCGCTTGCCCTTCAGGCGGGCGATACCACCCGCGTCGCCGCCGCGCTCGGCGACGGGCGGGTCGCGCTCGCGCGCCGCGAGGCCAATCGCAACCTCTTCACCGGAGAGGTCAGCGAGACCCGCGAGCGACGGCTGCTCCAGGCGCCCGCGCCGGTCGCAGCGCTGGCGCTCGGCCCGGAGGGCCGCGAGCTCTACGCGGGCACCCGCGACGGACGCCTCCTGCGCTGGGATCTCGCGAGCCCCGCCGCGCAGCCGATCGAGGAGAGCTCCGCGGGCGGAGCCTCGGTCGATGCGCTGGCGCTCTTGATCGGGGGGCGCAGCCTGGTCGTCGGGCAGGCGGACGGCTCCCTCTCGATCTGGTTCGAGGTGCCGCAGGCGCAGGGATCCGCGCTCACCCGGATCCGCGACTTCCCGCGCTACCCGGCGCCGATCGAGCGCATCACGCCCTCTGCGCGCAATCGCTCGTTCCTCGTGGCCACCCGTCCGGGCGCGTCCGGCGCCGCCGAGCTGGGTTTACACCATTCGACGTCGGGCCGGACGCTTTGGCGCGGCGCCGTCGGCGCGGGCACTGTCGAAGCACTCGCCTTCGCCCCGCGCGGCGACGGCGCGCTCTCCGCGTCGGAGGGACGTCTCACCCCGCTCTCGATCGAGTCGCCGCACCCCGAAATCTCGCTCGGCGCGCTGTTCGGCAAGGTCTGGTACGAGGGCGCGCCTGCGCCCGCCTGGGTCTGGCAGTCGAGCAGCGGCGACGACGCCTTCGAGCCCAAGCTATCGCTGGTGCCGCTGGTCTTCGGCACGCTCAAGGGCACCTGCTACGCGCTGCTCCTCGCCATCCCGCTCGGTGTGCTCGGCGCGATGTACACCTCGCAGTTCATGCATCCGAGCCTGCAGCGCTGGGTCAAGCCCTCGGTCGAGGTGATGGCGGCGCTCCCGAGCGTCGTGCTCGGCTTCCTGGCGGCGCTCTGGCTGGCACCGCGCCTGGAGCGCTTCTTCCCGGCGCTCTTGCTGATGGGCTTCGCGGTGCCGGCGGCGGCGATCGCCGCGGGGGGCTTCTGGACGCGGGCGCTGCCGCGCCGCTTGACCGCGCGCCTGCCGGCCGGCTCCGAGATCGCCGTGGTCGCCGCCGCGATCGCGGCGGCGACCACGGGCTGCCTGGCGCTCTCCGCCCGACTCGAGGACGCCGTCTTCGGCGGGAGCTTCCCGGCCTGGCTCGAGCGCAGCCTCGGCGTGGCGTACGACCAGCGCAACGCGGTGGTGGTGGGCATCGGCATGGGCTTCGCCGTGATCCCGATCCTCTTCGCGATCGCCGAGGACGCCTTCTCGAACGTGCCGGCCGATCTCGCCGCCGGCTCGCTCGCGCTCGGCGCGAACCGCTGGCAGACGGTCGTGCGCGTGGTGCTGCCGACGGCGAGCCCCGGGATCTTCTCGGCGGTGATGATCGGCTTCGGGCGCGCGGTCGGCGAGACCATGATCGTGCTGATGGCGACCGGCAACACGCCGATCCTCGACTGGAGCCCGTTCAACGGCTTCCGCACGCTCTCCGCCAACATCGCCGTCGAGATCCCGGAGGCGCCGCAGGGCGGGACCCTCTACCGCACGCTCTTCATCGCTGCGCTCCTGCTGTTCGCCATGACCTTCGCGGTCAACACGGCCGCCGAGGCGGTGCGTCACCGCTTGCGCCGCCGCTACGCGAGGCTCTAGTCGATGGCGGCGCGCGCGCGAGAAGCGCTGGCCGGCATCGGGACCTGGGTCACCGCGGCCGCGCTCGCCATCGACCTGCTGCTGATCGCCGGGCTGCTCGGGCTCGTGGCGTGGCAGGGCGCGGTGGCGTTCTGGCCGCGGCCGCTGGTCGCGCTCGAGCTGCGCGACGGCACGCGGCTGCTCGGCCAGGTCGAGGAGCGCGAGGCGATCCCCGACCTGCAGACCGGCCGACACAGCGGCGCGACGCGCACCCGGCTGCGCGTGGCCAACCGCGACCTCGGTGGCGCGGACTTCGTGTGGATCGACGACGCCGACGTCGTCCGGAGCGAGACGCCCCCCGAAGCCACGTCGCTCGAGCGGCTCGAATGGGGGCCGTTCTACGGCACCCCGGTCGAGCTGCGCGTCGGAGAGCGCGTCGTCGCCGGCGATCCTCCGGCGATCTGGGCGGCCTTCCCGGGGCTGCACCGCGAGAAGCGCGCGCTGCGCGAGCGCTTGCGCGGCATCGAGAAGGGCGTGATCGGCGACCTCAACCACGAAATCGAGCAGCTGCGCCTGGCCGAGCGCAGGCTCGAGCGAACCTCTCCGCCCGACCGCGCGGCGCGCGAGGCCGAGATCGCCGCGCGGCGCGGCGCGCTCGAGGCGCGCTACCAGGAGGAGGTCGGGAAGCTCGACGCGTTGCGCGCCGAGCTCGCGCAGGGCGAGCTGGTGATGGCGACCGCCGATGGCACCCGCCACTCGATCCCGCTCGGGCAGATCGTGCGCGCCGCTCGGCCGAACGCGCTCGGCACGGCGGGGAAGCTGCGCCTCTACGCGGCGCGGGTCGCCGAGTTCGTGACCGGCGAGCCGCGCGAGGCCAACACCGAGGGCGGGATCTTCCCGGCGCTCTTCGGCACGGTGCTGATGGTGTTCCTGATGGCGATCGCGGTCGTGCCGTTCGGCGTGCTCGCAGCTATCTTCCTGCGCGAATACGCGCACGAGGGCTGGGCGGTGCGCGCGGCGCGCATCGCCGTCAACAACCTGGCGGGCGTGCCGTCGATCGTGTTCGGCGTCTTCGGCCTGGGCTTCTTCGTCTACGGAGTCGGCGGCGCGCTGGACCGCTGGTTTCACGCGGACGCGCTACCCACCCCGACGTTCGGCACGGGCGGGATCCTGTGGGCGAGCCTGACCCTCGCGCTGCTCACCGTGCCGGTCGTGATCGTGGCCACCGAGGAGGGCCTCGCCGCTGTCCCGCAGGGCATGCGCCAGGGCTCGCGCGCGCTCGGCGCGACGCAGTTCGAGACGCTGCGGCGCGTGGTCCTGCCGGCCGCCGCGCCGGGCCTGCTGACCGGGCTCATCCTCGCCATGGCGCGCGCGGCCGGCGAGGTGGCGCCGCTGATGATCGTGGGTATGGTGAAGCTGGCGCCTTCGCTGCCCCTCGACCACCACCCGCCGTTCCTGCACCTGGAGCGAAAGTTCATGCACCTCGGCTTCCACATCTACGACGTCGGGTTCCAGAGCCCGAACGTGGAAGCGGCGGTGCCGCTGGTCTTCGCGACCACCGCGCTTCTGATCGCCCTGGTCGTGACGCTCAACCTCACGGCGATCCTGATGCGCAACCGGCTGCGCCACCGGCTCGCGGGCCGCGGGTTCTAGCCGTGTCGGGCGAGACGGCGGTCGCGCGCGGAGCGCCGCCCCCGAATCCGGCGGGCGAGCTCGTGATCGAGAAGCCGTCTCTGCGGGTCCAGGAGCTCTCGCTCTGGTACGGGGCGTCGCTGGCTCTCGACCGCATCTCGCTCGACATCGCCGAGCGCCGCATCACGGCGTTCATCGGCCCCTCCGGCTGCGGAAAGTCGACGCTGCTGCGCTCGCTGAATCGGATGAACGACCTGGTCGACGGCGTTCGCATCGAGGGCGAGGTGCGCTTCGCCGGCCGGAGCATCTTCGATCCCGCGGTCGACGTGAACGCGCTGCGCAAGCGCATCGGCATGGTGTTCCAGCGCTCGAATCCATTTCCGAAGTCGATCTACGAGAACGTCGCCTACGGCCCGCGCGTCCACGGCGTGCGCGGGCGGGCCGCCCTCGACGAGATCGTGGAGAGCGGGCTGCGCGCCGCCGCGCTCTGGGAGGAGGTGAAGGACCGCCTCCACGAGAGCGCTCTGCAGCTCTCGGGCGGCCAGCAGCAGCGCCTGTGCATTGCGCGTGCGCTGGCGGTCGAGCCGGAGGTCGTGCTGCTCGACGAGCCGTGCTCGGCCCTCGACCCAAGCGCGACCGCGCGGATCGAGGAGCTGCTCCTCGAGCTTCGCTCGAGCTACACGATCGCGATCGTCACCCACAACATGCAACAGGCGGCGCGCGTATCGGACTACACGGCGTTCCTCTACCTCGGCCAGCTCATCGAGTTCGGCGAGACCTCGGCGATCTTCGTGAAGCCGCGCGAGCAGCGCACCCAGGACTACATCACCGGCCGCTTCGGCTGAGCCCGCGACGTCGAGCCGCCTCACGCGTTGGCGCGGGGGAGCTCGACCCAGAAGCGCGAGCCGCGTCCAGCCTGGCTCTCGACTCCCACCTGCCCGCCCTGCGCCTGGACCCAGTGCTTCACGATCGCGAGGCCGAGGCCCGTCCCGCCGAGTGCCCGGGAGCGGCCCGGGTCGACGCGGTAGAAGCGCTCGAAGATGCGCGGCAGGTCCTTGCGCGGGATTCCGATGCCGGTGTCCTCGACCTCGATGCGCATCCGATCAGCGCTCGAGTCGAGCGCCCGCACGCGGATCTGCCCACCCGGCGGCGTGTACTTGATGGCGTTGTCGAGCAGGTTGGCGAGAACCTGCTCGAGGCCGCGCCGGTCCGCCCGAACGCGCGCCTCGCCCTTCGCCTCGACCTCGGCCGAGAGCTCGCCGGCCCGCAGGCGGGGCTCGAGCTCGCGCAGGAGCCGGCGCGCCAGGTCGGCCGCGTCGACGACCTCGAGGCGCACCGGGGCGCTGCCTCCCTCGACGCGCGAGAGTTCGAGCAGGTCCTCCACCAAGGCGCCGAGGCGCTTGGCGTTGGCGAGGATCACCTCCACCGACTGGGCAGCGCGCGGCTCCTCGAGGTCCGTCTCGGCGAGGCGCTCCGCGAAGCCGCGGATCGCCGTGAGAGGCGTCTTCAGCTCGTGCGAGGCGTTCGCGACGAAGTCGCGTCGCATCGATTCGACGCGGCGCAGCTCGGTGATGTCGTGGAAGACGACCACGGCCCCGGGCCGGCCGCTCGGCGGCGCGAAGGGCGCCACGTGAAAGCGCACGCGGCGCTCGCCGCCGGGGCCGATCGCCACCTCGCGGACCTGTACCTGGCCGTCGCGCAGCGCCGCGCGCAGCGCGTCGACGACCTCGGCGTGGCGCACCGCCTCGAGCAGCGGGCGGCCCTCGAGCGGACCGGGAGCCGGGAAGAGCTCGCGCAGGCCGCGGTTGGCGAGCAGCACCCGCTCGTCGGCGTCGACCGCGAGGACGGCCTCCTCCATGGCGGCCAGCACGGCCTCCAAGCGGGTGCGCTGCGCCTCGCTCTCGCGCACGCGCCGCGAGAGCGACTCGGTCATGCGGTTCAGCGCCGACGCCGCCGCCCCGAGCGCGCCGCCCCAGGTCCCGGGCAGCCGCGCGTCGAGCTCGCCGTCGGCGACGCGCTCGGCCTGGCGGCGCACTGCCGCGAGCGGCGCGAGCGCCGCGCGCCTCCCCGCCCACGCCGCGACCGCGAGGGCGGCCGCGCCGACCAGCAACCACAGGGCCCCGGACACGCCGGCAGCTTAGTCCGAGAAGCGGTACCCGACACCGCGTACGGTCTCGATCAGGTCGCCGCCCTTGCCGAGCTTCTCGCGCAGCCGCTTCAGGTGGGTGTCGATGGTGCGCATGGTGACCGTGACGTCGGAGCCCCAGATCTCGTCGAGCAGACGCTCGCGGGTGAGGACGCGTCCCGGCCGGCGCATGAGCGTCGCCAGCAGCTGGAACTCCTTGGCGGTGAGCGCCACCTCCTCGCCCCCCACCCAGCAGCGGTGTCGTTCGAGGTCGACCCGCACTTCGTCGCGCTCGAGCAGATTGCGCTCGCCGCTCGCCCCCGTGCGCCGGCGCAGCAGCGCGCGCACGCGCAGCACGAGCTCTCGGGGACTGAACGGTTTGGTCACGTAGTCGTCGGCGCCGAGCTCGAAGCCGACGATGCGGTCGACCTCCTCCGACTTGGCGGTGAGCATCAGCACCAGCACCTCGGCGAGCTCCGGCCGGCTCCGGACGAAGCGACACACTTCGGTGCCGGACATGTCGGGCAGCATCAGGTCGAGGACGACCAGGTCGGGCGCGCTGCGGCGCAGCGCCTCGAGCGCCTCCTGGCCGCAGGCCGCGGTCTCGACCGCGAAGCCGGCCTCGAGCAGGCTCAAGCGCACGAGATCGAGCAGATCCGGCTCGTCGTCGACGACCAGGATGCGGGTGGCCATCGGCCGCAGAGGGTAAGACCGTCCCTCGAGAGCCGCGAGCGCTTCGCGACCCCGTCACGCGATCGTCGCGGGACCTCCCCGGCTCCGCCATTCGGGCTCCTGCCCGCGGGGGCTCGGGGCCGGGACGCGCCGCCGCGACCCTTGCGATAGAGTCGCGCGCCCCCTGCTCTGGAGCCGACGATGCGCCGCGCTGCCGCCCTCACGCTCGCTCTCTGCCTCGGGATCGCCTCCTCCCGCGCCGGCGCGCAGGACGTGCTGCCGTCGAGCGACGGCCCGAGCGGACGCCAGATCTACGACCGCGTGGTCGGCAGCCGCTTTCGCGCCTTTCGCCAGCAGATCCGCCTGGTCTCGGGAGACCGCGGCGGGAACGAACAGGAGTCGCGCATGGTCGTGCTCTGGAAGAGCTTCCGCGACCCCGACGGTGAGCCGCGCAAGGGCGTGCTCTCGAAGAGCGTGATCCGCTACACGCATCCCTTCGACCTCCGCTTCTCCGCCTACCTGATCATCGACCGGGTGGACCCGCCCGACGACCAGTTCGTCTACCTGCCGAGCCGCCGCCGCGTGCAGCGCGTCAACCTGCGCGGCGAGCCGGTGCTGGGCAGCGACTTCAGCTTCGAGGACGTGGTGCCGCGCGAGGTCGAGGACGCCAGCTACGCGCGCCTCCCCGACGACACCATCGACGGCCGGCCCTGCTACGTGGTCGAGGTGACCCCGCTGCCCGAGGCGCACTCCGAGTACTCTCGCTTCCGGAGCTGGGTGGACCGCGAGCGCTCGGTCGTGCTGAAGACGCTCTACTGGGACGAATCGGGCGTCCTGGTGAAGGAGCTCGCGGCGCCGAGCGCCGAGGTCCGCGAGTTCGACGGGGTCTGGGTGCCGATGCGGGTCGAAATGCGCGACCGTCCCAACGAGAGCTACACCTACTTCGCGATCGAGCAGCTCGTCGCGAACCCCGAGATCGACGACGCCGAGTTCGACCCGCGCCGACTCGAATCGCACTAGGCTGCTGACTTCGCTCGGCTCCGCACACTCCAAGCCGGATAGTCTTCGCTCACCTTCGGCTCGCTGCGCGACGCCACACGCCTTGGGGCTGCGCGCGCCCGCTTCGCGGGCGCTGGCCGATGCTCCAGGCGAGGCTAGGCGCGGGTCCGGACGAGCAACGCGGGCATCAGCACCAGCTCGGCCGCCAGGCAGATCACCACGGTCGACGCGAACAGGATCCCGAACTGGCGCAAGGTCGCGAAGCTCGACAGCGCGATCGTGCCGAAGCCCGCCGTCAGCATGATCGCGGTGGTCGCGATCGGGGTCCCCACGCGCAACCCGGTGACGCGCGCCGCATCGGCCGGCCCGAGCCCCGCGCGCCGCTCGCGCCGGTAGCGCACCAGGAAGTGCACGGTGTCGTCGACCGCGATGCCGAGCGCCACGGCGCCGATCAGGCTCGTCGGCAGCGAGAGCGGCGCGACGCCGAGCCCGAGCAGGCCGAAGTACATGCCGACCGGGAGCACGTTCGGGATCATCGCGATGCCACCGAGCTTGAGCGAGCGCAGCGCCAGCGCGACCAGCAGGAAGATCGTCGTCGCCGCGGAGGTCACCGATTGGAGCTGCGAGCCGGCGATCGAGTCGTCGCCGCGCGCCAGCAGGATCGCATTGGCGGTGGGCGCGGCGTGGAGCTCCGGCGGCAGCTCGACGCGGATCGCGTCCTCGATCGCCGTGCTGAGCTCCCGGATCGCGGCGGAGCCCACCGCGCCGGTGCGCACGATCAGGTTCGCCTGGCTGGCGTTCACGTTGACAAAGCGCTCCATCTCGTCCTTCGGCGCGAGCTGCAGCAGCTCCGTCACCGCGGAGCGCTGGTCCGGGATTCGCGCCGCCGCGGGGTCGTCGCGCTCGAGCGCGCGGTTCATCGCCCGCAGGAAGTCGACCATCGAGAGAGTGTGCGACACGCCGGGCAGCCGATCGATGCGCGCCTGCAGCCGCTCGAGCGCGCGCAGCGCGGCCGGCTCGCGGAAGGTGCCGGCGCCCGATCCGGAGAGGACCACGTAGATCGGCACCGCTCCGGCGAGCAGCCGGTTCACTGCCTCGAAGTCGCGCCGCACGCGCGAGTGGGAGCCGAAGAACGAGAGGTAGTCGGTGTCGATCACGATGTTGGGGATCGCCGCGATCGAGACCGCGCCGGCGACGACGCCGGCGAGAATCGCGCGGCCGGAGTGCCGCGCGCTGGCGGCGTGGATCGCGGCCAGCCCGCGCTCGAGCTCCAGCGCGAAGCGCTCGCTCCAGCGCGCCATGCGCTCGGGCAGCGCCGACACCTCGCGGCGCGCCGGCAGCAGGCAGAGCAGCGCCGGAAGCGCGGTGAGCGCGAGCAGCGTCACGCAGCCCACGCCGAGCACGGCGAAGGCACCGAACTCGAAGATCGCGGGCACGTCGGTCAGGCACAGCGACGCGAAGCCGATCTGCGTCGTCCCGGCGGCGAGCGCGATCGGGACGTACTCGTGCGCGAGCGTGCGCGACACGATCTCGCGGGCGTCGCCGGGCTCGCGCCGCTCCTCGTCGTAGCCCGCCAGCAGGTGGATGCCGAACACGCTGCCGATCGCGATCAGCTCGGGGCCGAGCATGCAGGAGAGCACGGTGAGCGGACGGCCCCAGGCCGCCATCGCGCCGAAGGTCCAGGCGATGCCGAGCAGGACGTTGGCGAGCGGCAGCACCACGCCGCGCCGCGTCCCGGTGCCGACCGCGAGCACACCGGCGAGCACGATCACCGCGAGGGGGATCAGCACCGACAGGTCCCGCACCATGCCGCGGTAGACGCAGGCCTTGGCGTGCGGCCGCCCCGCGGTGAAGAAGCGCACGCCCGGCCGCTGCGCCTCCGCGAGCAGCGTGGCGATGCGCTGGTCGAGGCCCGAGTCGATGAACTCCCGGTCCGTCATCTTGGCGAAGCGCACCGAGATGCCCGCGGTCCGGCCGTCGTCCGACACGACGGTGCGGCGGAGGAGCGGGTCGGCGAGCGCGCGCGCGCGGAGCTCCGCGAGCGCCGCCTCGCCCTCCGGCACCCGGTCGAACAGGCGCCCCACGTCGATCGAGTCGGTGGCCGCATCGAAGCGGAACGAGACCACGTCCGCGAGACTCTGGACGCGCCGCACGCCGTGCAGTCGGGCGATCCCCTCGTGCACCGCCTTGAGCGTCGAGAGATTGTCGCGCGCAAAGACGCCGTCGGTCTCCATCGCGATCGCGAAGATCTCGTCGTCGCCGAACTCGCGGACCGCCTGCTCGTAGAGCTTGCGGGCGGGATCGTGCGCGGGCTGCAGCGACTCGGTGGAGGGATCGAGCTGGAGGCGCAGGCCGAGCGGGAAGCCCCCCGAGGCGTCGATCCGGACCAGCGCTGCGGCCGCGAGCGCCGAGGTGGCGAGCACCGCGCCGAGGACCGCGAGCGGGCGAGCGACGATCCAGGCCGTGCGGCGCGCCGAGATCCAGACGCCAAGTGCGAGCAGGCCGATCCCGCCGAGCAGCGCGGAGAGCGCCGCCCCCTGCATCAGCTCGAGCATGTTCCCCCGCCGCGCAGCCCCGGCTCGTCGCTGCGGCGGCCGATGCTAGCCAAACTGTTGACTTCGCTCGCTCCGAAGCCCGATGATCTTTGCTCGCCTTCGGCTCGCTGCGCGGCGCAGCCGCCTTGCAGGCTGCACGCGCCCGCAAGGCGGGCGCCGGCCGATACTCCAGACGAGGACACCGTGAGCGACCCCTCGCTGCGGTTGTCGGAGGCGCGTGCGAGGGGCATACTCGGACTTCTTGGTCCATCGGGGCGTGGCGCAGTTTGGTAGCGCGCTTCGTTCGGGACGAAGAGGTCGCTGGTTCGAATCCAGTCGCCCCGACCACCCGCTT
>Ga0335082_10008985_pt1 | contig 10874 bp, 10 predicted proteins | sample Lox_Sample_41_FD_206718 | JGI IMG/M metagenome (GOLD analysis project Ga0335082, IMG submission 206718) | Soil microbial communities from Loxahatchee National Wildlife Refuge, Florida, United States - Lox_Sample_4.1 | ecosystem: Environmental > Terrestrial > Soil > Wetlands | place: USA... | reverse complement strand
CCGGAATGCCGAGCGGATTCGCCGCGCTGCGGGCGAGAATCGCCGCCACGCGCTCGCGCGACAGCGCGCGTGCGGGCGGCGGCGCATAGCGAATCAGCGTGGCGCCCTCCGGCACCGCGGGCTCGCGCGCAAAGCTCGCGCGCGTCTCCGCCTCGTAGCGCCGCACGCCGGAGGCGAACGCGAACCGCGTCAGCGCGTAGAGGCCGACGAAGCGATCGAGGCTCGAGTAGTCGTCGGGCACCCGGGCGCGCTCGAGGAGCGCCCGGCGAGCCTCGGGCTTGACCATGTCGACCTCGCGCAGCAGCTTGCCGCACCGCTGCGTGCTTGCGACGAGCTCCGCGGCGTCCGGCACCTGGCCAGGCGGCAGGTTCTGGATCTCGTAGCGCCGCGCCTCCTGGTCGAGCGCGAGCATGCGGTCGGCGAGCGCCTGCAGCGCGTTCTCGTCAGTCGCCGCGAGCGGGCGCAGCGAGGCCAGCAGCCGGCTCACGCGCAGATAGGGGAAGCCCGGCACGCGGGCATCCTGCGCGTCGCGCACCTGCGCTTCGGCCGCCCGCGCGTCGAGCCGCGCGAACCATTCCGCGCACTCGCGCACCGGTCCGTGCGCGGCCTCGAGGTGCTCGGCGAAAGGCGCCTGCTGCGATGCGCAGCCGGCGAGCAGCAGCGCAGCCGCGGCGAGCGTCAGCGAGCGCATGACTGCATGATCCGGATCGCGTCGCGGTTGGACCAGGAGAAGCAGCGCTCGGCGGCCTCGCGCCAGGGCAGCCACTGGCTGGCGACATGCTCGTCGGGCGCCAGCCTCACCGGCGCGCGCTGCGGCAGCGGCAGGCTGAACACGTGCTCGGTGTTGTGCGTGGCGCCCGGCGCGAAGCGGTGGCGCCACTGGGCGTAGATCTCGAACGTGTAGGCGAGGTTCCAGCGCTGCAGGTCGCGCGGCGGCGCCTCGATGCCGGTCTCCTCGCGCACTTCGCGCAAGGCGGCGGCGGCGAGCGGTTCGTCCGGCCGTTCGAGCGAGCCGGTCACCGACTGCCAGTAGCCCGGCCGCGCCGCGCGCTCGAGCAGCAGCACTTCCCCCTGCGCGGTATGCACGACGACGAGCACCGAGACCGGCAGCTTCGGCGTCATCGGCGCCGCGTCACCGCCGATCGTCGAACAGGCTGGGCAGTCCCGCCTCGCCGTCGAGGAAGACGGCGAAGAACGGGCGCCCGCGCTCGGCCCAGGAGGCTGCGGCCGAGGCGAGCACCTCGACCAGCGTGCCGCGCTCGACGAGGGGAAGCTGCGCGGCGCCCTCGAACAGCAGCACGTAGCCGCCCGCCGCCATCCAGCTCAGGTCGCCAAGGCAGTCTTCGAGCGCGTCCCAGTTGCCGCCGAACCAGGCCGGGAACCGCAGCTCCTCGGCAACGCGCGCGAGCAGCCGGTCCTTGTCGGTCGCGCCCGCCAGGCCGATGCGCAGCACGCGCAGCTCGCTGCCGCGCGCCGCCTCGAGGATCTCGTCGCCGCGCGCGCTGCGATACACGCCCGATTTCGCCGGATCGCTCAGCCGCCGCAGGAGCTTGCTCATTCGAGGATGCGCTTGAAGCTTCGGTAGTGATCGTCGGTGTAGTAAAGCGTACCATCGCGGCCCGCGACGATGCGGCGCGCGCCGCGATCGCGCGCCCCGGGCGTCCTCACCGTGTACTCGCGGTACCAGCCGCGCTCGCGCGCGGGCAGGCGCTGCTCGCGGTTGCCGAACGTCGCGCCGTCGCGCGCGTAGGGAAACGGCCCGCCCTGCCTGATGAGCTCGACCGCATGGCGAGCCTCGGCCGGAAGGTCCTGCAACCGGACTTCACCGGACAACCCGAGAACGGACGAAGCGAACGCGAACGCCAGGAACCCGGCGATGAACCTCACTGCGGCGCGGTATTGCGCAGGCGGATGTGCAGCTCGCGCAGCTGGCGCTCGGTCACAGGCGAAGGCGCCCCGGTGACGAGGTCCTGGCCGCGCTGCGTCTTCGGGAAGGCGATCACGTCGCGAATCGCGTCGGCGCCCGCCATCAGCGCGACCAGGCGGTCGAAACCGAAGGCGATGCCGCCGTGCGGCGGCGCGCCGTATTGCAGCGCGTTCAGCAGGAAGCCGAATTTCGCTTGCTGTTCCTGCTTTGTAATCTTCAATGAATCGAATACCTGCTCCTGGATCTCCTGGCGATGGATTCGCACCGAGCCGCCGGCGATCTCCCAGCCGTTCAGCACCAGGTCGTAAGCCTTGGCGTAGGCCTTCTCGGGGCTCGCCGCCATGAACTGCTCGTGGCCGTCCTTCGGGCTCGTGAAGGGATGGTGCCGCGCCTTCCACTGCTTCGACTCTTCGTCGAACTCGAACATCGGGAAATCCACCACCCACAGCGGACGCCAGCCCTTCTCGGCGAGGCCGCGCTCGTGGCCGATCTTCTGGCGCAACGCGCCGAGGCAGGCGTTGCAAGCATCGGCCTTGTCGGCGCCGAAAAAGATGACGTCGCCCGCTCTCGCCTTCGTCCGGGAAAGAACTTCATTCAAGACAGGCAAGGGAAAATACTTGACGATCGGCGACTGCAGTCCGTCGGCGCCCTTGCCGAGCTCGTTGACCTTGATCCAGGCGAGGCCCTTGGCGCCCAGGCCGCGCACGAACTCGGTGTAGCCGTCGATCTCGCCGCGCGAGAGCGCGCCGCCGCCCGGCACGCACAGCGCCGCGACGCGGCCGCCGGCGGAATTGGCCGGGCCCGAGAACACCTTGAAATCGACGGCCTTCATGACATCGGTGAGCTCGGCAAGCTTGAGCGCCACGCGCAGGTCCGGCTTGTCCACGCCGTAGTCGCGCATCGCCGCCGCGTAGGGCATCACGGGGAACGGGTCGGGCAGGCTCTCGCCGAGCACTTCCTTGAACAGGTGGCGCGCGAGCCCTTCCATGAGCGCGCGGATTTCGCCTTCCTCGAGGAACGAGGTCTCGATGTCGATCTGCGTGAACTCGGGCTGCCGGTCGGCGCGCAGATCCTCGTCGCGGAAGCACTTGACGATCTGGTAGTAGCGGTCCAGGCCCGCGATCATCAGCATCTGCTTGAACAGCTGCGGGCTCTGCGGCAGCGCATAGAACTGGCCGTCGTGGATGCGCGAAGGCACGAGGAACTCGCGCGCGCCCTCGGGCGTGGATTTGTAGAGCACCGGCGTCTCGACGTCGATGAAGCCGTGCGTATCGAGGTAGCCGCGCGCCGCGCGCGCGGCGGCGTGCCGCAGCCGCAGGTTGCGCTGCATCGGCGCGCGCCGCAGGTCGAGAATGCGGTTCTCCAGCCGCACGGTCTCCGACAGGTTATCGTCGTCCAGCTGGAACGGCGGCGTCAGCGAGGGGTTGAGGATCTCGAGCTCGTGCGCGAGCACCTCGACCTCGCCCGAGCGCAGGTTCGGGTTGACCGTGCCGGCGGGGCGGGCGCGCACCACGCCGGTCACCTTGAGCACGAACTCGGAGCGCACCCGGTCGGCGAGCGCGAACGCCTCCTTGCGGTCCGGGTCGCAGACCACCTGCGCGAGTCCCTCGCGGTCGCGCAGGTCGACGAAGATCACGCCGCCGTGGTCGCGGCGCCGGTGCGCCCAGCCCGCGAGCGTGACCTTCCGGCCGATCAGTCCGGCGTTCAGTTCGCCGCAGTAGTGCGTGCGCATGCTCATCGCGCCGTCCCGCCCGTCATTTGCCCGCCGGCCCGCTGCCCGGCGGCACCGCGCCCATGGAGATGATGTATTTCAGAGCCTCGTCCACGCTCAGGTCGAGCTCGATCGCGTCCTTGCGCGCGACGATCACGAAGTAGCCACCGGTCGGGTTCGGCGTGGTCGGCACGTAGACGTTGATGTAGTCGCCCTTCAGATGTTTCGCCACGTCGCCGCCCGGCTGCCCGGTCAGGAAAGCGATGGTCCACATGCCCTCGCGCGGCCATTGCACCAGCAGCGTCTTGCGGAAGGCCTGGCCGCCGGAGGCGAACACCGTGTCGGAAATCTGCTTGACGCTCGAGTAGATCGAGCGCACCACCGGGATCCGGTGCAGCAGGTCGTGCCACAGGTGCACGAGGCGCGCGCCGATCAGGTTGGTCGCGAACAGGCCGGTGGCGAACACGATGACCAGCGTCATCACCACGCCCATCCCGGGCACGTGGAAGCCGAGCCAGTTCTCCGTCTCGAACGCCGCCGGCAGCAGCAGCAGGACCGGGTCGAGCGACTCGACGATGAGCTTGAGGACCCAGATCGTGATGACCAGCGGGATCCAGATCAGCAGCCCAGTGATGAGGTATTTCTTCATGTGCTGGAAACAAAAAGGCCCGGCGCACCGCCGGGCCCGTTCGGCGGCCCTTTGCTATTCAATTCGTGGTGCTGGAGGCGGTCTTCTTTTCCGCCTTGGATTCGCTCTTCGCCTCGGTCTTGGCCTCGGACTTGGCCTCGGGCTTCGATTCCGTCTTCTTGTCGTCCGCCTTCTTCGCCGCGCTCTTGAAGTCGGTCGCGTACCACCCCGAGCCCTTCAGCTGGAAGCCGGCCGCGCTGAGCCGCTTCTCGTATTTCTTCCTGCCGCAGGCGGGGCACTTCGTGAGCGGCGCCTCGGAGACCTTCTGCAGGTGCTCCTCCAGGTGGCCGCAGGCCGCGCAACGGTACTCGTAAATCGGCATGGCGACGTTCCAAGTTCCTGAATCGGCGCGGATTATACCGCGGCGCTCAGAACGGGATGTCGTCCTCCATGTCGTCGAACTTGCCGGCCGGCTTCTTCGCCGGCGCGCCTGCCGCCTTGGCCGGCGCGTCGCCCCTGGGCTCGCCCGCTCCCGCGCGGGAGCCGAGCATCTGCATCACGTCGGCGCGGATTTCCGTGGTGTAGCGGTCCTTGCCTTCCTTGTCCTGCCACTTGCGCGTGCGCAGGCTCCCCTCGATGTAGACCTGCGAGCCTTTCTTCAGGTACTCGCCCATAATCTCGGCGAGCCGGCCGAAGGCGCTGACGCGATGCCATTCGGTCTCTTCCTTCTTCTCGCCGCTCGCCTTGTCCTTCCAGGTCGCCGTGGTCGCGACGCTGATGTTGGTGACCGCCTCGCCCGAGGGCAGGTAGCGCGTCTCCGGATCCCGCCCGAGGTTGCCGACGAGGATCACCTTGTTCACCGATGCCATGGCTCGAGTCTCCCGATCGATACTGTACGAATATACAACGGTTAGCCGCGTTCCGGGTTGACCGCGCCCCAGGGCCTCGGCGCCCGCATGCCGGCGGCCAGCGCCAGCCAGGCGAGCGTGAGAACGGCGCAGGCAGCGAACACGCCCCCCGCGCCGAAGTGCTGCGCGAGCCAGCCGCCGAACAGGCCGCCGAAGAATACACCCAGCGTCTGCGTCGTGTTGTAGATCGCGATCACCGCGCCGCGCCGCTGCGGCGGCGCGATGCGCGACACCAGCGACGGCAGCAACGCCTCGAGCACGTTGAAGGCGATGAAGAAACCGAGCATCGCGGCCGCGATCCCCGCGACGCCAAGGTGGAGCGCCGCCAGGCAGGCCTCGACCAACAGCAGCAGCGCGACCGACAGCAGCAGCACCGGCTTGGGCCGGTTGCGGCGATCGGCGTAGACGATCGGCGGAATCATGACGGCGAACGAGGCCAGCACGACGGGCAGATAGAGCTTCCAGTGGTCGTCGAGCGCGAGCCCCGCGGCGATCAGCCGCGTCGGCACGACGACGAACATCGCGTAGAGCACGACGTGCAGGACGAAAATGCCGGCGTTCAGGCGCAGCAGCTCGGGGATCAGCTGCGCGGCGGGCGGCGCCGAGGCCGCATCCGGCGCCCGATCGAATCGAGGCGCGGCGGGCACCTGCGAGCGCACCACCCAGACCGCCAGCAGCGCCAGCGTCCCGGTGAGCGCGAAGATCCCTTCGATGCCGATCCAGCGGTAGAGCGCCGGGGCCGCGACCAGCGACAGCGCGAACATGAAGCCGATCGTCGAGCCGATCATCGCCATCACTTTCGTCCGGTGATGCTCGCGGGTGAGGTCCGCGGCGAGCGCCATCACCACCGAGTTCACCGCGCCCGTGCCCTGCAAGGCGCGCCCGGCGATCGCCGTCCAGATGCTCCCGGCCGCCGCCGCCAGGAAGCTGCCGGCGGCGAAAAGCACGAGCCCCGCGTAGATCACCGGCTTGCGGCCCCAGCGGTCCGAGGCCAGGCCGAAGGGGATCTGCAGGATCGCCTGCGTGAGCCCGTAGGCGCCGAGCGCGAGCCCGACCAGCGTCAAATTGTCGCCGCCTCGGTAATGCGGCGCGTGGACCACGAACACCGGCAGGATGAAGAACAGCCCGAGCATGCGCAGGCCGAACACCGCCGACAGGCTCAAGCCGGCGCGAAGTTCGGCCGGGGTCATGCGATCGGGCTGCATCGGCGAGTGGAGCGAGGCGCGGCGAAAGGGTTATAGTTCCAAGTTTACCTTCTCCGCCTCTCGCACTTGGAAAAGAACCGCGCACAGGACCAGATCCGCATTCGCGGCGCGCGCACGCACAACCTGAAGAACGTCAGCCTGCAGCTGCCGCGCGAGAAATTCGTCGTCATCACCGGGCTGTCGGGCTCGGGCAAGTCCTCGCTCGCCTTCGACACGCTCTACGCCGAAGGGCAGCGCCGCTACGTCGAGTCGCTGTCGGCCTACGCGCGCCAGTTCCTCGAGCTCATGGACAAGCCGGACGTGGACCTCATCGAGGGCCTGTCGCCGGCGATCGCCATCGAGCAGAAGGCCGCCGGCCACAACCCGCGCTCCACGGTCGGCACGGTGACCGAGATCCACGACTACCTGCGCCTGCTGTTCGCGCGCGCCGGGACGCCCTACTGCCCGGAGCACGGCATCGCGCTCGAGGCGCAGGCCGTGGCGCAGATGGTCGACCACGTGCTCGCGCTGCCCGAGGACACGAAGATCATGATCCTCGCGCCGGTGGTCGCCGGCCGCAAGGGAGAGCAGGCCGAGCTGCTCGACGAGCTGCGCGCCCAGGGCTTCACGCGCGTGCGCGTGGACGGCAGGCTGCACGAGCTCGGCGAGGCGCCGCGCCTCGCCAGGCACGCCAAGCACACGGTCGAGCTCGTCGTCGACCGCCTGCGCGCGCGCGCCGACGCCAAGCAGCGCCTCGCCGAATCCTTCGAGATCGCGCTGCGGCATGCCGACGGCAAGGCAATTGTTCTTGATCTTCAAAATGAAGAAGAACATTTGTTCTCGTCGAAATTCGCCTGCCCGCTCTGCGACTACTCGCTGTCGGAGCTCGAGCCGCGCCTGTTCTCGTTCAACAACCCGATGGGCGCCTGCCCGAAGTGCGACGGCCTGGGCGCGGTGGAGTTCTTCGACCCGCAGCGCGTCGTCGCGCACCCGAACCTGTCGCTCGCGGGCGGCGCGATCCGCGGCTGGGACCGGCGCAACCACTTCTACCACGCGCTGCTCGGCTCGCTCGCCGCGCACTACGGCTTCGACGTCGAGGCGCCCTGGGAGATGCTCGACGAGGCCACGCAACAGCTCATCCTCTACGGCTCGGGCGGCGAGAAGATCGCCTTCCGCTACCTCACCGAGCGCGGCCGCAGCCAGGTGCGCGAGCACGCCTTCGAGGGCGTGATCCCGAACCTGGAGCGGCGCTACCGCGAGACCGACTCGGTGGTGGTGCGCGAGGAGCTCGCCAAGTTCCGCAACGCGCGGGCCTGCCCCGAGTGCGGCGGCACGCGCCTGCGCCGCGAGGCGCGCCACGTCAGGGTGGCGCAGAAGACCATCTACGAGCTCTCCGCGCTGCCCCTGCGCGCTTGCCTGGAATTCTTTCGATCGCTGAAGCTCGAAGGCGCCAGGCAGCAGATCGCCGAACGAATCGTGCGCGAGATCGGCAACCGTCTGGAGTTCCTCGTCGACGTGGGGCTGGACTACCTGGCGCTGGAGCGTGCGGCGGGCTCGCTCTCGGGCGGCGAGTCGCAGCGCATCCGCCTCGCCTCGCAGATCGGCTCGGGGCTCACGGGCGTGATGTACGTGCTCGACGAGCCCTCGATCGGCCTGCACCAGCGCGACAACGCGCGCCTCATCGGGACGCTGAAGCGCCTGCGCGACCTCGGCAACAGCGTGATCGTGGTCGAGCACGACGAGGACGCGATCCGCGCCGCCGACTACGTCGTCGACATGGGCCCGGGCGCCGGGCGCGCAGGCGGGCGCGTGGTCGCCGAGGGCACGCCCGAGCAGATCGTCGCCGCGCCCGAGTCGCTCACGGGCCGATATCTCGCGCACGCGCTCTCGATCGCCGTGCCGCGGCAGCGGCGGCGTCCCGGCCCGATGCGGCTCGTGCTGCGCGAGGCGAGCGGCAACAACCTGAAGCGGGCCACGCTCGAGCTGCCGCTCGGGCTGCTGGTCTGCGTGACGGGCGTCTCCGGCTCCGGCAAGTCCACGCTCGTCAACGACACGCTGTACGCGGCCCTGGCGCGCCATCTCTACGGCGCGCAGGCCGAGCCCGCGCCGCACGCGGGCGTCTCGGGCCTCGAGCACTTCGACAAGGTGGTGAGCGTGGACCAGAGCCCGATCGGCCGCACGCCGCGCTCGAACCCCGCGACCTACACCGGACTGTTCACGCCGATCCGCGAACTCTACGCGGGCGTGCCGGAAGCGCGCGCGCGCGGCTACGACGCCGGACGCTTCTCGTTCAACGTCAAGGGCGGCCGCTGCGAGGCCTGCCAGGGCGACGGCGTGACGCGCGTCGAGATGCACTTCCTGCCCGACCTCTACGTCGCCTGCGACGTCTGCCACGGCCGGCGCTACAACCGCGAGACGCTGGAGATCAAGTACAAGGGGCGGAGCATCCACGAGGTGCTGCAGCTCACCGTCGCCGAGGCGGCGGAGTTTTTCTCGGCGGTGCCCGCGATCCGCAAGAAGCTGGAGACGCTCTCGGACGTGGGCCTCGCCTACATCCAGCTCGGGCAGTCGGCCACCACGCTCTCGGGCGGCGAGGCGCAGCGCGTCAAGCTCTCGCTCGAGCTCTCCAAGCGCGACACCGGGCGCACGCTTTACATATTGGACGAGCCCACCACCGGGCTGCATTTCCACGACATCCAGCTGCTGCTCAACGTGCTGCACCGGCTGAGGGACGCGGGCAACACGGTGGTCGTCATCGAGCACAACCTGGACGTGATCAAGACCGCCGACTGGATCGTCGACCTCGGCCCCGAAGGCGGCGACGGCGGCGGGCGCATCGTCGCCGCGGGCACGCCCGAGCAGGTCGCCGCCAGCCCGGGAAGCCATACCGGCCAATACCTTGCACGCGCGCTGGCGTGCGGCTTGACAAATACGAACGTTCGTACTATTGTGCCGCCGCATGAGCCCCCCGAGCGGCCCGACGAGCAAGGGCGAGCGCACGCGCGCCGCGGTCCTCGACGCCGCGTTCCGCATCGTCAGCAAGGACGGACTTGAAGGCTTGACGATCGGCACGCTCGCCGCGGCCACCGGCATGTCGAAGTCGGGCCTGTTCGCCCACTTCGGCTCGCGCGACGAGCTGCTCATCGCGGTGATGGACCGCGGCCAGCAGGAATTCCTCAAGATCGTCGTCAACCCCGCGCTCGCCAGGCCGCGCGGCCTGCCGCGGCTGCGCGCGCTGTTCGTGCACTGGATCGACTGGACGGAATCCGCCGACCTGCCGGGCGGCTGCCCGATGATCGGCGGCGCGATCGAATTCGACGACAAGCCCGGGCAGGTGCGCGACGCGCTCGCCGCCGGCCAGCGCGCCTGGATCGGCACGCTCACGCGCGCCGCGCGCCAGGCCGTCGAGCAGGGGCAGCTCGCCGCGGACACCGACGTGGAGCAGGTCGCCTTCGAGCTCTTCGGCATCGCGCTCGTGGTACACCACCACCGGCGCCTGCTCGGCTACGACAAGGCGCGCGCGCGCGCGCTCGCCGCATTCGAGACGCTCATCGAGCGCTGCGCCGTCCCTTCCGAAGCGCGCACGAAACCGCGCGCGCACCGCTAGCCGTCGCCGAGAACGAAAGGAGTCGCCATGGCCCTCGCCCATCAGCTGCACAGGATTAGCACGAACGTTCGATTCTTGACCGGCTCGCTGCTGCTGCCCGAGCACGCGTCCGCGCTCGCCGAGCGGCTGTTCCTCACGCCGCCGCCGCCGCGCCTGCCGCAGGGCACGTTGTTCGACTTCCTCGACGCGCACGCCGGCTTCGTGGAAGTGCGCGGCCGCCGGCTCGCCACCTGGCGCTGGGGTCCGCTCGAGGCGCCCGCGGTGCTGCTCGCGCACGGCTGGGGCGGCCATGCCGCGCAGCTGCGCGGCTTCGTGCCGCGCCTGCTCGCCGAAGGCTACCGCGTGATCGCCTACGACCAGCCCGCGCACGGGCTCTCCGAAGGCAGGCTCACCGGACTGCCCGACTTCGCGCGCGCGCTGGCGGCGGTCGCCGCGAGCCAGGGCGGCGTGCAGCACGTGATCGCGCATTCGCTCGGCGCCGTCGCCACCGCGGTGGCCATTGCCCACGGGCGATCGTTCCCGTCGCGGGGCCCGGAACTGAAGAGCGTGGTGCTCGTCAGCCCGCCCTCGGACCTCGTCGGCTACTCGCGCCGGTTCGCGCGCTGGTTCTGGATGCCCGAGCGGCTGCGCCATGCGATGCAGTCCGCGATCGAGGAGCGCTTCGGCGTGCGCTGGCACGAGCTGGAGACCGGGCGGCTCGTGCCGCGCCTGCGCACGCCGGCGCTCGTGATCCACGACCGCGGCGACGGCGTCGTGCCCTGGGCGCAGGGCGCGGCGCTCGCGCGCGCCTGGCCCGGCGCGCGCCTGCTCTCGACCGAGGGACTCGGCCACGGCCGCATCCTGGAGAGCGGCGCGGTCGCGCGCGCGGCGGTGGATTTCATCGCCGGCAAATCGGCGGTGGCGGGCCCG
>Ga0335082_10008984_pt1 | contig 10875 bp, 10 predicted proteins | sample Lox_Sample_41_FD_206718 | JGI IMG/M metagenome (GOLD analysis project Ga0335082, IMG submission 206718) | Soil microbial communities from Loxahatchee National Wildlife Refuge, Florida, United States - Lox_Sample_4.1 | ecosystem: Environmental > Terrestrial > Soil > Wetlands | place: USA... | reverse complement strand
GTTCAACCCCTCGCGCGAGACCACTCGGCTGCTCATGCGCGTGATGCGCATCGGCCCGTGCACCGCGGCCCTTGCCCGTGAGCTCTTCGCCCGCATGGGTCGCCCTGGACAGCGCGCGATCTACGGACTGGCGAACCTCCCGCGCCGCTATGCACGCGCCGACATCGAAGCGGTGTGCGCCCGGCTGCTCGAGGTGCAATGCTTCTCCTACGCCGCCGTCAAGCGCGCCCTCGAGCGCAAACAGGCCGCGCTCCTCCCCGCGCCCGCGCCCGCGCTCGCCCAGTCCGGGCCGGCCATCCGCGACATCACCGAGTACCAGTCGTTCTGGGAGACGCACTCTCAGACTCACCCACAGGAGGACAGCGATGCCGATGTCGATCACCGAGCTTGAACGCGCCCTACGCAGCCTGCGCCTCTCAGGCATGAGCGCAACGCTGCACGCGCGCGCGCTCCAGGTCGCCAGTCACGAGATGGAGTTCGTCGAAGCCTTCTCCTGGCTCGTGCAGGACGAGCTGGACCGGCGCCGCTCGCGGCTGCTCGATCGTCGTTACACGCTCTCGGGACTGCCCGAGCGCAAAGACCTCGCGAGCTTCGACTGGGGCTACAACCCCCGCTTGCCCAGGCGCGAAGTGCTCGAGCTGGCGACCCTCAAGTTCATCGACGCCCGCGAGGACGTGCTGTTCATCGGCCCGCCCGGTACCGGCAAGAGCCACGCCGCCAAGGCGCTCGCAAACCTCGCGGTCAGTCGCGGCTACAAGGTCTTCTATCGCGAGGCCCATCAGTTGATCGAAGACATCGCCGAAGCGCGCGAGTTGGGCGAGCTCCGGCGCCTGCGCGCCCAGCTCAAGGCCAGCGAATTGCTGCTCGTCGACGACCTGTTCCTGCGCAAGCTCCCCGCGCACGCCGGCGACGAGCTCGCCGAGGTGCTCATGAGCCGCTATGAGAAGGCCTCCACCATCATCACCTCCAACCGCCCGTTCGAGGACTGGACACGTCTGCTCGGCGACGTCGTGCTCGTCACGCCCCTGCTCGACCGGCTCATGCATCACGGCCATCTGCTCAAGTTCGAAGGCAAGAGCTGGCGGCTAAAGGAGGCCGCCGCGCGCATTGCCAATCGCGCCTCATCCGCGTAACGTCGCCTCGTCCCGTCGCCTGCCAGGTGGGGGAGTTTGACCCGGCCACAGGTGGAGGAATTTGAGGTGGCCACCGGGGCACAAGCCAGTTCGCGATCTGCGGCGCCTCATGCCCTGAGCCCATCTCACCCGCGACCGTACGGATTAGGGCGTCGGGGGTAACTCAGCCTCCTGACACAAACAGAGCTTGTCCGTCTTCGAGAAGGAAACGGATGCACACGGGCCGCGGAAATCGCTGGCGGACCGTATCCTGCCGGTCGAATAGGGAGAACGACGGACTGAAGCCCTTGCGCCAAGGAATGTGACGTATTGACTTCGCCCGGGTACTGGACTTCGATGTCATCGCGTACCCCGACGCGCTCAGCGACCCGCCACAACAACCCGTCAATACGCGAAACCCGGCAAACCAGAACGCGAAGTTCGGTCGCGAGGGTTCGCACATATCCGGAGTCGCCTTGTTCTAACCTCGTCAAAGACTCAAGCAAGAACGTGCCATGGTCCTCTAGCGCGACCATGTCGGAATGAAACCCTCTTTCGATGCGGGTATGCCTGTCAACAGCCACAGTCGCCGGCTTGAATCCAAAGTGACAACAAGACCATCATGAAAACGTCCTTGCTCGCGACGGACACATGCACGCGATCAGTGCATGCACGCCCAATTCTGCCAGATGGCCTGTACCGCGCTCGCCGAGGGTGTGCTACTTGCCCGAGCCAACGCGGTGCGGGCACCGACGACCAGTCGATCGCGAGAAGATAGGCGGGGGCAGTCGCCAGAAGCGGCGCCTGCTGGCTACCGGGCGGCGCGTCTGAACCCTTCGCGATTCTGTCCCTTCGTGAAGCGTTTCCGACGCGTCGAGTCCAATAAGGGGAAGTGAGCCGATCCCTACAGCCGAAGCGATCCGCGCTTAGCAATGTAGGCGCCCGCAATGCCGATGAGGAACGCGATGCCAACATTCCACACGGAAAACGCCGCGGTGATGAGCGTGATGAAACGCTCGCCCTTGTCCTTGCTGAAGTCGCACGAGCCGAGCGCCAGCTGAGCCCCAGTGAGGAAGAGAATCACGCCCAGAATTGCGGATGGAAACAACCTGAAGAGCGCCTCGACCGAACTACTGAAAAAGAGCGCAAGGGCGAGCAGGATCACGCCCAGAATGATCGGCGCGCCCCCCGTTCGTGCGCCGAACGCGACGTGCCCCGCCATCCCGCCGGCTCCGTGACACATCGGCACGCCGCCGACCGCGGCGCCGGCGAGGTTCATCAGCCCTGTCGAGGTCGCCACGCCCTTCTCGGTCACCGGACGGTCCGGAAAGAGACGGTTATTCTCGTCACAGATCGCGATGACCGCATTGCCTAGCGTCAACGGAACCTGCGGCAACGCCAGGAAGACCGCTCCGATCACGAAGTCGTGCCAACTGAGCGTCGAGAGCGCGAAGCTCGGAGCGCGGAACTCAACGGTCAAGCCCGACAGCGCTTTGAGCACCTCGGGATTCTGGATGACGCCGCACGCTGCACCGAACAGAAGCAAGAGGAACATCGCGGGAATCGCGCGATTGGTCAGAAGCAGGACGGTCCCCGCGAGCCCGATGCCTGCTATGAACCACCCGCCTGCCATCATCCTGATGCCTTCGAGCATGAATCCCATGCCCAAGCCGAGGATGATGCCGATAACGACCGGACGCGGAACGAGCTTCGTAATCCGATGCGCGGCGCCCGTGAGGCCGAGCATCAGCCAGATGACGCTGGTGACCAGGCTCGCGCTGTACACCGCGGCGGGCGTGATTACGGCGGTTTGCGCTGCCTGAGTGGCGGCGACTGCGCCCGCCGCTTTCATAGGCTGCACCGGGAATGGTGTCTTGTAATAACTCCCGCAGACAACCATCGCGGCACCGAACGAGAAGAGGACCCCGAACGGGTCCACCTTCACCACGCTGATATAGGCGACCACGAAGGGGATCAGCGTCCCCAGGTCGCCGAATGCGCCCGCCCACTCCATCCGGTCGAACCGGTTGCGCGCATGCCGTGCGGGGACCCCTGCCTCGGCTTCGCGGCGCACCGACTCCGTCATCGCTCTTCCTGGTGGGCTTACTCGGAGTATTGTTCGGCCAGTTTACTGCCCCAACGACAGTCGCGTACTCACACTCCCACCGCGACGACCGTCGCCAGGCCCGTCGGCAGCGGCAGCCCGATGGCACCGAATAGCGACATCAACCCTAAGGCGGGATAGCCGTAGACGATCACGGCCGCGAGGAGTTCTTGTCCGACACCACTGACCGACGTCGCGCCCGAATTCTCGCTGGCAGCCGCCGGGCTGGGGATGAGCCCGGCGAGCGCCCGTTGTACCCGCTGGACGTAGAGGAACGGGGAGACGCCTTCCCGGCTCGCAATCGATCGTAGGCTCGTGTCGGGATCGGTGTGCGGCGGCAGTCCGAGTCGATCGGTCAAGGCTGCGCTCGATGCACGATACGTCGCCGCGACGTACGCGAGCGTCATCCAGGGACGGATCGTCCCGATCTTCGGCGCGCCGAGTTCGTATGCCGCGCGCAGCAGCAAGAAAGAGTGATACGACCGGAGCCCGAACACGACGCTGCCGAGTCCGGCTGCGACTAACAGCGCAAGCAGGATCGGCCGCGTCCAGCGAGAAATGAACCTACGCAGGGTCGCGTTCCCCGGAGTAGGTCACCGGCCGCTCGTCCGCGCTTTCGCGTGAAATAGACGCGCTGCCACGAGCAAGAAGATCGCAAATAACGAGAGCGCCACTACGTCCGCCGCGATGCCGAAGTAAGCGCCCTGCCCGAACCCGATTCGGATAAGGTCCGCCGCATATGAGAGCGGCGAGAGCGGCGAGAGCCATCGCCCCCAGACCGGCATCTCGGCGTGGGGCACGAACACGCCGCTCACGAAGATGAGCGGAAGGCGCACCAAATTCGACAGCATCATCACCTGGGACGGGGTGTCGGTGGACGGGGCCGCGAGCAACACGCCGAGGGCGGAGAAAGCGGCTGCGCCGAACAGGACGCCCCAGGTGAGCGCAGCCGGATGCGCGATCGCAGCCGGAGTCGCGGCCACCCCCAGCGCTATGGGGATCAGGGTAAGGACCGCGCCAAACACGGCGCCGGCCAGCGTATCGCCGGCGAGGATTGCCCCGAGTGATGCCGGCGACGTCACAAGCCGCTCGTAGGTCTTGGCCTGGCGCTCCCAAGGAGTGACGAGCGGCCCGATCGCCGAAGCGGTGAAGAACAGCGCCATCGCGATGATGCCCGGCACCATCGCCTCCGGGGCAACCGCGCGTCCCGCCGCGAACGCGAGATAGAAGAAGACCGGGAAGACGATCCCGAACGTCACCACCGGCGGCTTGAGGTAGTAGACGAACGCGTCCTTCTTTGCGACGACAAGTACCACGCGCGCCTGCCACGCGAGCCGTGCGGCAGGTTCAGCGCGCATGAGCCTGTTCTCCACTAATCGGCGCAGCGCCGCGGGTGCGGGTAATGTGCAGGAACACCTCCTCGAGGCTCGGATCTCGCGTCGCGATTGCGGCGATGTGCACGCCGCGCGCGCTTGCGCGCGTCGCGATCTCCTGCGCGAGGCGGCCCGGCTCGGCAGAATAGATGAGGTATCCGTCGGCGAGCGGTACGACGTCGTCGGGCGGGAGCTCGCCTGCGAGCGAGCTCGCCCCAGGGAACGGCGTCACGAAATGCACCTCGACCGACCGGCGCGACTGAATCGTCGAGCGCAACGCCCTCGGCGTGTCGATCGCAGCCAGGCGGCCCCGGTTGATGATGGCAACGCGGTGGCAAAGTGCGTCGGCCTCCTCGATGTTGTGCGTGGTCAGGAACACCGTCGCTCCCCGATCGCGGTTGATGCGCGTCACGACATCGCGAATCACGTGCGCGCTCGCAACATCCAGACCGCTCGTGGGCTCATCGAGAAATAGAATCACCGGATCGGTGACGAGCGCCATGCACAGCATGAGGCGCTGGCGCAGGCCCTTGGAGAGCTCGCGCCCCTTCTGGCGGCGGCGATCGGCGAGCCCGAATGCCTCAAGCAGCTCTTCGCCTCGGGCCGTGCGCCGCGCGCGCGCGATCCCGTGCAGCTCCGCCATCAGCATTACGTTCTGCCACACCGTGAGGTCCGCATAGACGTTCGCCTCCTCAGGCACGACCCCGATGTGGCGTCGTGCGGCCGAAGGGTCCCGCCCTACGTCGATTCCCGCGAGCAGTGCGCGACCCTCGCTCGGCGGGAGGTAACCGGTCAGCAGCCGCACGGTCGTGCTCTTGCCCGCGCCGTTGGGGCCGAGGAAGCCAAAGATTTCTCCCCGATGCACGGCGAACTCGACATGGTCAACGGCCAGCGCGTCGCCGAAACGACGGCAAAGGCCACGTGCTTCGATCATGGGCTCGGGCATCTGAGGTTCCTCGCAGGTTGCGCGCGTCACGTGTCTTGTCAGAGAAACAAGCGACTCATGGTTAAAAGGCTAGAAGTAGAAGCGGACGCGCAATTCCAGACGACGAGCGTTCGGCTTCTCTCCAAACTCGGTACCCGATCCACCGAAAAGCATGAAATATCGAAGCCGAGATACCAGTCAGCAAGAAGAAATCCCGCGTCGGCGTGCCCGCTTCGTGACCTTCGACGCGAACGGCAACCTGCCCGCGCTCGGGGTCCGCGATAGCGCGCTCGATCGTTGAGTACGGCCGCAATTCTTCGGCGCGAGCGCGGGCGGCTTGAGCCTCCGCCCCGCTCACGCGGACAGCGTCGTCGGGATACTCGATCGCCACGGCGCGGGGCTTCGTCGCGACTTCCTTCAGCGCCTTCCTGTGAAGACGCTTTGCTGTTTCGGCCGAACACAGTCCCCACTCCTCGATCTTCCCAAAGGCTTGGTGCCGACTGCGAGCGCGGCGTCCGTCGCAGAGGGCATTCACGATCCCCATAACGACGAGCGGATCGAGCTTGGTCCGGCCCCGTGGCCGCTTGCGCGGACGCTTGAAACGGGGGTGATCGCGAAAGCGGCCCACTGTATCGCACACCCACGCCGCTACGCGCACCTCTCGGCGGATCATCTCGCCGGGTACGTGGACCGCGTGTCGGGAACGCCAACCCTCGAAAAACAGGAGGAAGTGGCTACGATCTAGCTACGTTGCCAGGAATGAGAAGGGCCTGCGAATTCGCAAGCCCTTGAATGATTGGCGCGCCCGGCAGGATTTGAACCCACGACCCCCCTGGTTCGTAGGCGGTAGTGCGATTCGCGATTTCTTCTGGTCTTTCCGGGGCTTACGGAGCGGCAACGGTATCACTCAGCGCTCGTGAAGCCGGTCGCAAGTGCTTGATTGGCAGAGCGCCCTTCTGGTCAATGATGCGTGGGCGGGCATCGAGCGACCGCCGGCGAGCCGCGGTCGACGTTGGCCATGAGCTATTCCTATTTAGATATAATAATGTGATGACTGAACAGGCGCCGGCTCGGCCGAAGCCGCTGGAATGGATCAGCAGCGCGAAGAAGGACCTCAAGGCGCTCCCCGACGAAGTGGTCGATGTGTTCGGCTATGCGCTCCACTTGGCGCAGATCGGCCAGAAGCACGAGCAGGCGAAACCACTGCGCGGCTTCGGGTCAGCGGGTGTTCTCGAAGTGGTTGAGGACTGGCGCGGCAGTACCTATCGTGCTGTCTATACCGTCCGCTACGTAGCGCGGGTGTTCGTGCTGCACGTGTTTCAGAAGAAGTCCAAGACCGGCGTCGCTACACCCAAGCCGGATCTGGATCTGATTAAGGGAAGATTAAAGGCGGCCGAGCGGCGCGCCAAGGAGCTGGAAGATGAGCAAACGCAGAGGCGCTGAAAGAATCGCCATCCACGAAGGCAGCGGGAACGTCTACCGCGACCTCGGCTTTCCTGACGCCGACGAGATGCTGGTCAAGGCGCAACTAGTCACGAAGATCCGGGAGATCATCCGTAGCAAGGGTTTGACCCAAGTGGACGCTGCTAAGATTCTCGGCCTGCCGCAGCCCAAGCTGTCTGGCATCCTTCGCGGACAGTTCCGTGGTGTATCCGAGCGAAAGTTGATCGACTGCCTGACTCGACTGGGGCGGGATGTGCAGATCGTCGTGAAGGAGACACCACGGCGCAGGGCCGAAGGCAAGCTAACGGTAGTCTTTGCCTAGCGGGGAACCTGGCTAAGCGCTCTCGCACTTAGCCGGTTTGCCCTTTCGGACGCGGGTCCGTTAGTTTCGTTCGCTGCGTCCCGTTCGCGATAAGCGAGCCCGAGAACGTCGACGTCAATGAGATCCTGTTCCGTCCCACCATTCAGGAACTCTGAGACGCGAGCATCCTCAGCGCTTCGGCATCGACCGCCCCCAGAAGCGGATTGCCGCGCGCACCCAGCCGTCGGCGCTCGTAGGAACACGGACGACCCTGCGCGTCGCGAATGGCTAAGGGCCTACGGCCGGCGCGCGGACCGGAGGAAAGCTTGCGCGCTTGTGGATAACTAGTCGCGCAAGGGTCGCGCAGGAAGGAAGAGCACCTGGTTTTGAGGGTCCAAGTGCTTGAATTCTGGCGCGCCCGGCAGGATTTGAACCCACGACCCCCTGGTTCGTAGCCAGGTACTCTATCCAACTGAGCTACGGGCGCGAGGCCGCGAATTCTAGCAGAGCGGCCCCCGCGGGGCCATCCGGGATCAACTCGAAGCGGCCTGGCGCCTGCGCCGCTCGCGCCAGAGCCGACGCGCGCGCATCAGCATCACGGCCCCGGCCCAAGTGGCGATCAGCGCGATCGGGTACGCAAGCACCTCCGGCCACATTACCGCGATCGCTGCGAACACAATCAGGATGGCAGCCGCGATGCCGAGCAGGCTCGCCTCCGCGGGCCCGAGGATGCGGCGGCTCGTCAGGGCGGCTCGCACGACGGCGCCTACGCTTACCGCGCCCGCGGCAGCCCGGCCCGCGCTGCCCGAGAACGCGCGCCGCGCGTTCGGGCCCGCTTCCAGCGGCAATGCCCGCACCCGATACCGCCTGCCGAGCACGATCTCGGTCGCGTTGGCAAGGTCCTGCTCGTACATCCGCGCCAGTCCGGCGACCAGCCGCTCATCCTCGATCGCGACGTCGAGCTCATAGTTGGTCAGCCAGCTTGCTATGTTGAGGTTGGTCGAGCCCACCCGCGCCCACCGGTCGTCGGCGACCGCGCTCTTCGCATGCAGCATGCTGCCGTTCCACTCGAACACGCGAACGCCGTTCTCGAGCAGCTGCCGGTAGCCAGCGCGCGAGATCCGGCTCACCACCGGGACGTCGCTCGCGCCCGGGACGAGCAGTCGAACGTCGACGTCGTCCCGTGCCGCCGAGCACAACGCCTGAACGTAGGGCATGAGCCCGACGAAGTAGGCGTCGGTCAGCCAGAGGCGGCTACCCGCGGCGGCTGCGATCAGGTGGTCGAGCCGGAATAGACCGCCCGAATCCGGCACGGTGGCAACGACCCGAAGGGCGACGTCCCCGGCCGGAATGATCGACTCGGCCGGGGTGTATTCCACTTCGTCGATCATGCTGCCGCCGCAGGCGGCCCAAACTTGCGCGAACGCGCGCTCGATCTCGGCGACCGCCGGGCCGCGGATCTCGACCCCGGTATCGCGCCATGCGTCGATGCGGCGCGCCGGGTCGCCGAGCCATTGCGCGCTCGCGCACAGGCCGCTCACGAACCCGATTCGCCCGTCGACAGCGATGCTCTTGCGATGATCGCGCGTGAGCCAGCCGACCGGGCTATCGAAGCGTGGCGGATTGAACACGCGCACTTCACCGCCCGCCTCGACGAGCGGAACGAAGAGCGAGCGCGAGGCACGGGTGCCGAGCCAGTCGTACAGGAGCCGCACCCGAACCCCGGCACGCGCACGCTCCGCCAGCGCGTCCACGAACTCGCGGCCAACCGGGTCGTCGCCGACGATGTAGCTCTCGAAATAAACGGTCCGCTCGGCGCCGCGGATCGCGTCTAGCCAGGCGGGGAAATTCTCGGCCGCGTCCTTGAGGACGCGAACGCCGTTTCCGGGAATCAGCCGGGCGCCGGCCGCGCGCTGGAACGCCTGGTCGGCAAGCTGCCGCAGGCCCGGGGAGGCCACTTCGCCAGCCGCGGCGGGCGGGCGCTCGATATCGGGGCGATTCATCGCACCGGGCAACTTAGCACACGGCGGGCGAGGACTCCCGCATGCTATATTCCCTGCGCTTTCAGATGCCCGAGTGGCCTGCCCGCTTCTGTTGGCCGCAGGCGGATCTCGACGAGCAAACGTAGTGTGAGTAGGAGAGATGCCCGAGTGGCCGAAGGGGGCGCCCTGCTAAGGCGTTATACGCGCTTAAACGTGTATCGAGGGTTCGAATCCCTCTCTCTCCGCCAGTAACATCCTTCCCGTAAGTGCATGATAGTCCCGCAAAGGCGTAGTAAGCCTTTGATCACCGGGACGAAGTACGCTTCATCGTGCGTCGATAAGGTGCAGCCGAGTGGCGACTCTATGCACCGCGACGCATGAAAAAGTGGCGACTCAATCGGTACTCGGGAAAGAGTGTCCTTCATGGCGATTCATCTTCTGTCGCCGCGGCAAGTGCAGACCGCGGGCGCCGGCGATCACGCGGACGGCGGCGGGCTGGTGTTGAAGGTGCGCGATGGCCGCGCGCGATGGCTTCTCCGCTTCACGAATCTCGCCGGGCAGCGTCGGGCGCTCGGGCTCGGCGCCGCGCACCGCGATTCACTCGCCGCGGCGGGAAAGTCCCTGAGTAGCGCACGCGAGTCCGCCGACAAAGCGCGCAGGCTCCTGCAGGACGGCACCGATCCGATAGAGGCGAAGGCGCAGGCGCGCGACAAGGCCCGCAAGGCCGCCGAGGAGAAGAAAGCCGCCGTCAAGTGCGAACGCGCGACGCTCGCGCGAGTTGCGCGTGCCTATCACGAGCGCGTGATCGAGGGATCGCGAAGCCCCAAGCACGCGGCGCAGTGGATCGCTTCGCTCGAGGCGAACGTCCCGCCCGAGCTGTGGCAAAAGCCGATCGCCGAGGTGACCGCTCAGGAGCTGCTCGCGGCGTTGAGCGGCTTGCAAGCCCGCATCCCGGAAACGGCGTCGCGCGTACGCCAACGACTCGACGCGATCTTTGAGGACGCCGTCTTTCACGGCTTGGCCGCCGCGAACCCGGCGGCAACGATCCGGCGCAAGCTCCGCGAAGCGAAGGGCGGGCGGGTGCGTGAGCAGTTCCAAGCGCTCGCCTACCGCGAGGCGCCGGGAGTCGCGGCGCGCCTACGGCAGATGGAAGGTATCGCCGCCCGCGCGCTCGAATTCGCCATCCTTACCGCGTCACGGACGGGCGAGGTGCTCGGCGCCACCTGGGCGGAGTTCGACGCCGCGCTCTGGACCGTCCCGGCCGGGCGGATGAAAGCCCGCGAGGCGCATACGGCGCACCTGTGCGACCGGGCGCTTGCGATTCTCGAAGGGATGCGCGCGCTCAAGCAGTCCTGCGTGTTTCCCGCGCCGACGCTTGACGGCCGTCCGCTCTCGAACATGGCGATGCTGATGTGTCTTCGTCGCCTCGGGATCGCCGGCGAAACAACGGTGCATGGCTTCCGCTCGACGTTCTCGACCTGAGCTAACGAGACCGGCGCCGCGCGCCCCAACGTGGTCGAGGTGTGCCTCGCGCATCGCGAAAGAAACCTAGGGAAACTCTGAAAAACCTATCACTTCGTCATCCCGATGGAAGCATAAGCGTTGACTCAGTATGAGACGACGGAGCGAAGAGAA
>Ga0335082_10008983_pt1 | contig 10875 bp, 9 predicted proteins | sample Lox_Sample_41_FD_206718 | JGI IMG/M metagenome (GOLD analysis project Ga0335082, IMG submission 206718) | Soil microbial communities from Loxahatchee National Wildlife Refuge, Florida, United States - Lox_Sample_4.1 | ecosystem: Environmental > Terrestrial > Soil > Wetlands | place: USA: Florida... | reverse complement strand
GGTTCGTGCGCCTCGAGCGTGACCTCGATCGCGTCGGGAAAGCGCCGGCGCACTGTCGCTTCGCGCACCCACGGGATCTTTCGCGCGGCGTCGCGCACCGCTTCCAGCGAGGCGCCCGTGGCATTCACGCCCCGCGTGGCGTGCGCGAACGCCTCGAGGTCCGAGGGCGCGATGCGATCGAGGTCGCCCGCGAACTGCACTCGCTCGACGGGCTGCGAGGAGATCGCGTCGAAGGCGTACCACGCGCCGCCCGCGAGCGCGGCCACCGCCACCGTGGCGCCCGTGGCCGCGGCGATGCGCCGCCGCAGGGAGACCGGCGCGCCGTTCATTGCGACCTCCCCGAATCGAGCCGCGCGTCCTCGAGGATCCTCACGCACAGGTCCGCGTAGGAGAGCCCCGCGGCCTTCGCGGCGATCGGCACCAGGGAGTGCCCGGTCATGCCGGGCGAGGTGTTCATCTCGAGGAACGAGTAGGTGCCGTCGGTGCGCAGCATCACGTCCGCCCGTCCCCAGCCGCGGCAGCCCAGCACGCGGAAGCCCTTCAACGTCGCCGCACGGATCTCGTCCTCGACCTCCGCGCGCACCCCCGAGGGGCAGAAGTACTTCGTGTCGTCGGTGAAGTACTTGTTCTGGTAGTCGTAGTTGCCCTGGGGCGCCTCGATGCGCACGAGGGGAAGCGCCACCTCGCCGCCTCGCCCCGCATCCGTGATCACCGACGCGGTGAGCTCCTGCCCCGGGATGAATTCCTCCGCGATCACGAGGTCGTCGTACTTCGCCGCGAGCGCGTAGGCCGCGGGAAGGTCGCGCGCCACCACGACTTTCGTCAGGCCGATTGTCGAGCCTTCGCGCGCGGGCTTCACGACCAGGGGAAGTCCCAGGCGCCGCGCGACCGCGTCCCAGTCGGCCGAGGCCTTCACCATCTCGAAGCGCGGCGTGGGGATGCCCGAGGCCGCCCACACGAGCTTGGTGCGCCACTTGTCCATGGAGATCGCCGAGCCCATCACGCCGCTTCCCGTGTAGGGGATGCGCATCACCTCCAGCGCCCCCTGCACCGTGCCGTCCTCGCCGAAGCGCCCGTGCAGCGCGATGAACACGCGGCGGAAGCCCTCGCGCTTCAGGTCGAAGAGCTCGCGCTCGGCCGGATCGAACGGATGCGCGTCCACCCGCTTGCCGCGCAGCGCCTCGAGCACGGCCTTGCCGGAGATGAGTGAAATCTCCCGCTCCGCCGAAGGCCCGCCCATCAGCACCGCGACGCGCCCCATGCTCATGCGCGCCCTCCCACGATGCGCACCTCGCGAACGAGGTCCACGCCGGCTTTCGCGAGCACCGTCGCGTGCACGTGATCGATCACCGCCTCGATGTCGGCCGCGCTCGCGCCCTCGATGTTCACGATGAAGTTCGCGTGCTTCGGGGACACCTGCGCGCCGCCCACCGTGTATCCCTTGAGCCCGGCCGCCTCGATGAGGCGCGCGGCGTGGTCGCCCGGCGGATTGCGGAAGACGCTTCCCGCGTTCGGCAGGTTGAGCGGCTGCGAGGCCACGCGCTTCTGCAACAGCTCCTTGATGTGGCGCATCGCGGCCTTCTCTTCGCCGGGCTGGAACCCGAAGACGCCCGAGACGAACCATTCCTCCGCCGCCCGGTGCTTCGACAGCACATGGCGATAGCCGATTTCGTAGTCCGAGGGCTCGCGATGGCGCAGCGTGCCCGCGCGGTCGACGGTCTCGACCGCGATCACGTGGTTCCACGTCTCGCCGCCATAGCAGCCCGCGTTCATCGCGAGCGCTCCGCCCACGGTGCCGGGCACGCCGGCCATCCACTCGGCGCCGGCGCCGCCGTGCTTCGCGACGAAGCGCGCGAGGTGCGGCGCGGGAACGCCGCATCCGGCACGGAACGCGAGGGTCCCGCGGGGCGTGGCCACTTCGCTCTCGACCTCGATGCCGATCAGCGCGTGGTGCGTGAACACGATCGAGCCCGCGAAGCCGCCGTCGCGCACGAGAAGGTTGCTGCCCAGCCCCACGAAAAGGACCGGCTCCTCGCGCGGGCGCGAACGCAGGAACGCGGCGAGGTCGAGCACATCGGCCGGCTGGTAGAAGACCTTCGCGCGTCCGCCCGCGCGCCAGCTCACGTGGCGCGACATCGGCTCGTCCACGCGCATCTCGCCCCGCAGGTCCGGGGGAATGTGGGCGCGCTCGCTCATGTCCATCGCCCCCTAGCTCCTCGCCTGCGCGAGCTCGGGCGCGAGGCTCGCGATGGAGCCCGCCCCCATGGTGACCACCACGTCGCCGTCGCGAACGCGCTCGAGCACCGCATCGCGCATCGCGCCCGCCTTCTCGACGAACACGGGCTCGACCTTCCCGGTGAGGCGCACCGAGCGCGCGAGCGCGCGGCCGTCCGCCCCCACGATCGGCGCTTCGCCCGCGGGATACACGTCGGCGAGCACCAGCTCGTCCACGGTGGCGAGCACCTTCACGAAATCCTCGAAGAGGTCGCGGGTACGCGTGTAGCGATGCGGCTGGAACGCGAGCACGATGCGCCGGCCGGGAAACGCGCCGCGCGCCGCCGCGATCGTGGCCGCCATCTCCGCGGGATGGTGGCCGTAGTCGTCCACGACCGTGTAATGCCCGCCGCCGGGAAGGGCCGCGTCGCCGTAGCGCTGGAAGCGCCGGCCCACGCCGGTGAATTCCGCGAACGCCTTCGCGATCGCCGCATCGGGCGCGCCGACCTCGCGGGCCACGGCGATGGCGGCGAGCGCGTTGAGCACGTTGTGCTCGCCGGGCAGGTTCAGCAGCACGTCGAGCGGCGCCGCGTCCTTCTTCGCCGACACCGCGCGAAAGCGCATGCGCCCCGCGTCCCAGCGCACGTCCTCCGCGCGCAGGTCCGCGTCGTCGCTCCTGCCGTACGTGAGCATCGGCCGCGTGATCGACGACATGATGGCGCGAACGTGCGGATCGTCCTTGCACAGCACCGCGAGCCCGTAGAACGGCAGGTGCCCCACGAACTCGACGAACGTGGCCTTCAGCTTCTCGAAGTCCTGGCCGTAGGTCTCCATGTGGTCCGCGTCGATGTTCGTGACCACGGAGATCACCGGCTGCAGGTACAGGAACGACGCGTCGGACTCGTCGGCCTCGGCCACCAGGAACTCGCCCTTGCCCAGGCGCGCGTTGCCGCCGATGGAGTTCAACCGCCCGCCGATCACGTACGTGGGATCGAGGCCCGCCTCGCCCAGCACCGCGGACACGAGCGACGTGGTCGTGGTCTTGCCGTGCGTGCCGGCGATCGCGATGCCCTGCTTGAAGCGCATGAGCTCGGCCAGCATCATCGCGCGCGGCACGACGGGGATATGAGCCTGCCTCGCGCGCACGACCTCGGGGTTGTCGGCCGTGACCGCGGAGGACACGACGACCGCATCGGCCGCGGCGACGTTGTCCGCCGCATGCCCGATCAGGATGCGGATGCCCATCTGCTTCAGGCGCTTCACCGGCGCGTTCTCCGCGATGTCGGAGCCCGTGACCGTGTAGCCCAGGTTCGCGAACACCTCGGCGATCCCCGACATGCCCGAGCCGCCGATGCCCACGAAGTGGATGCGCTTCACCTTATGCCGCATGGGCAAGCTCCACGCACAGGTCGGCGCAGCGTTTCGTGGCGTCGGGTTTGCCGAGGGCGCGCGCGTGGCGCGCCATCTCGGCGAGTCGGTCTCGATCAAGGCCAAGCAGGATCTCCGCAAGCTGTTCGGGTTTCGTGGCGAGCTGGTCGAGCGCGATGCCGGCGCCGCGATCGGCGAGGAAGCGCGCGTTCGCGGTCTGCTCGTCGACCACGAACCACGGCAGGGGAAAGAGGATCGAGGCCACGCCCGCCGCGGCGATCTCCGCCACGGTGACCGCGCCCGAGCGGCAGACGAGCAGGTCGCACCATGCGTAGCGGCGCGCCATGTCGTCGATGAAGGGGACGACCTCGGCATCGACGTGCGCGTGGCGGTAGGCGTACTGCAGGTGCTCGAGAAGCTTCTGCCCCGACTGGTGCACGACCTGCGGGCGCTTGTCCGCCGGCATCGAGGCGAGCGCGGCGAGCACGAGATCGTTCATCGTCTGCGCGCCGAGGCTTCCGCCCACGACCAGCAGGCGGATCGGCCCCACGTGAGTCGCGTAGCGCTCGCCCGGCGGCGGCACGCTCGAGATCTCCTCGCGCATCGGCGTGCCGAGCCACTCGACGCGCCGGGGCTTCGGGATGCGATTCACCCAGCGCGTGGCCACGGCACGGTCGAATGCGCCTTCCATGCCGACGATCACGCGATCGGCGATCGTGCCGAGGATGCGGTTGGTGATCCCGGCCACGGCGCCCGGCTCGTGCACGACGAGCGGGCGGCCCCAGAGGGCGGCCATCATGCCTCCGGGAAACGCGACGTAGCCGCCCAGCGAGAGCACCACGTCGGGACGGATGCGGAAGATCGCGACGGTGGACTGCAGGAACGACACGAGGATGCGCAGGGGCAGGAAGAGCCACGCCGCGATGCCCTTGCCGCGAACGCCGCTGATGTTGATGCTCACCATCGGGTAGCCGAGGTCGCCGACGATCTGGTTCTCCATGCCCCACGGCGTGCCCATCCAGTGCACGTCCCAGCCGCGAAGCTCGAGCTCCTTCGCGATGGCGAGCCCCGGGAAGATGTGGCCGCCCGTGCCCGCCGCCATGATGAGGATGGTGCGCGGCTTCACAGCGAGCCTCCGCGCATGAGGTAGCGGTTTTCCCAGTCGATGCGCACGAGGATGCCCAGCGCCATGCACGCGACGACGATGCCGGTGCCGCCGAACGACAGCAGCGGAAGCGTGAGCCCCTTGGTGGGCAGCAGGCCCATGTTCACGCCCATGTTGATGAAGGCCTGGGCGCCCAGCCACACGCCGATGCCCTGCGCCACGAGCGCGGCGTAGTAGCGCTCGAGGCTCGCGGCCTGCCGGCCCACGGCGAAGGCGCGGTGCACGAGGAAGAGGAAGAGCATGATCACCACGAACACGCCCGCGAAGCCCAGCTCCTCGGCGATCACCGCGAGCAGGAAGTCGGTGTGCGCCTCCGGCAGGTAGAAGAGCTTCTCGACGCTCGCGCCCAGTCCCACGCCGAAGAGCTCGCCGCGCCCGAACGCGATGAGCGAGTGCGAAAGCTGGTAGCCCTTGCCCATGGAATCGGACCACGGGTCCATGAATCCGAGGATGCGCTGCAGGCGATAGGGCGAGGAGACGATGAGCACCGCAAAGGCGCCCGAGAGCAGCACCGCGAGCCCCGCGAAGAGGCGCCAGTTCAATCCGCCGAGGAAGAGCACCGTCATGGCGATCGTCGTCACCACGACGAGCGCGCCGAAGTCGGGCTCGCGCAGCATCAGCGCCGCGATGAACGTCATCACGGAGAACATGGGCAGGAACCCCTTGCGCACGTCATCCATGAACGCGGCCTTGCGCACGGTGTAGTCCGCCGCGTAGAGCACCACGAAGAGCTTCATGAGCTCGGAAGGCTGGAACGTCGCGAATCCCAGCGGCATCCAGCGGCGCGCGCCGTTCACTTCGCGCCCGAGGCCGGGGATGAGCAGCGCGACCAGGAACGCGGTGCCGAGCATGAAGAGCCACGGCGACGCCCTCTGCCATAGCCAGAGGGGGACTCGAAACATCGCCGCGGCAAACGCCAGCCCGACCAGGAGGTAGATCGAGTGGCGCACGAGAAAGTAGCTGGGGCGGTAGCCCGTGAAGCGTTCCGCCTCGGCCATCGCGATCGAGGCGGAATACACCATCACCAGCCCGATGCAGGCGAGCAGCAGCGCCGACCAGATGAGGGCCTGATCGAGGCGGGACTCGCGGCGGGCGGGGTTGTAGAGCATCAGCCGTCACGGCTCTGGGCGAGCGCGCGCGCCGCCTGGGCGAACACGTCGCCGCGGTGGCCGTAGTTGCGGAACATGTCGAAGCTCGCGCACGCGGGCGACAGCAGCACCGCATCGCCCTCGCGCGCGAGATGGAATGCGGCCTGCGTCGCCTCTTCGAGCGTGGCGGCGCGATGGATGGGGATGCCGGTGGAGCGCAGCGCCGCCTCGATGCGCGAGGCATCGCGGCCGATCAGCACCACGGCGCGCGCGTGCTTCGCCACGGCGGGCGCGAGCGGCGCGAAGTCCTGCCCCTTGCCGTCGCCGCCGGCGATGAGCACCACGGGCTCGGCGAAACCCTCGAGCGCGGCCACGCTCGCGCCCACGTTCGTGCCCTTGGAATCGTCGTAGAAGCGCACGCCGTTCGCCGCCGCCACTTCCTGCACGCGGTGGGCCAGCCCCTTGAACGTGGCGAGCGTTCGCGCGAGCGGCGCCGCCTCGAGGCCCACCGCGGTGCAAAGCGCGTGCGCCGCAAGCCCGTTCGCGGCGTTGTGCAGGCCCGGCATCGCCATGGCGCGCGCCTCGATGATCTTCTCGCCGCCGCGCATGAGGGCTTGCCGCTTCGCATCGAGCCCCCACTGCGAGGCGCCCTGCGGCACGCCCAGCCCGAAGGACAGGTCGCCGTCGCCGCGGCCCATGGCGAGGCTCGCGGCGTCGTCGCGATTCACCACGCGCGTGCCGCAGTGCAGGAAGATCCGCTCCTTCGCGCGCCCGTAGTCGGCCATCGAGCCGTAGCGGTCGAGGTGGTCCTGCGTGAGGTTGAGCATCGTCGCCGCGTCGAGCTCGAGCGAGCGTGTGGTCTCCAGCTGGTAGCTCGACAGCTCGATCACCAGCAGCTGCGGAAAGCCGTCGCGCTCGAAGTCCGTGAGCGCGTCGAGCACCGGAAGCCCGATGTTGCCCGCCGCGACGCTCTTCAGGCCCGCGGCCGTCCCCATGGCCGCGGCGAGCGCGGTCACGGTGGACTTGCCGTTGGTGCCTGTCACTCCGAGCACGCGTACTCCCGGTGCGCGACCCGCGAGCGCGCGGGCAGCGACCTCGACATCGCCAGCCACTTCAATCCCGCGGCCGAGCGCGGCTGCGAGGAGCGGTTCGCTGAGCGCAAGGCCCGGACTCGCAACGATCGCATCCACGCCCTCCAGTAGCGATGGCTCGAAGGCTCCGAGCGCAACGCGAACGTCGGGGTGCTCCTGCCGCAGCGCTCCCAGGGCCGGAGGCGCCGCTCGCGTATCGGCAGCACGCACCCGAGCACCATGCCGCGCGAGCCATCGAATGCTCGAAAGCCCCGTGTCACCCAGCCCGAGAACGAGAACGCTCCTTGCCTTCCACTCATCGGTCATCTCCCTCGGCATTCGCGGTTCATCTCAGCTTCAGCGTGGAAAGGCCGAAGAGCACCAGCATCATCGTGATGATCCAGAACCTCACGACGACCTGGTTCTCCTTCCAGCCCTTCAATTCGTAGTGGTGGTGCAGCGGCGCCATGCGGAAGACGCGCTTGCCGGTCAGCTTGAACGACGCGACCTGGATGATCACGGAGAGCGTCTCGACCACGAACACGCCGCCCATGATGAGGAGCACGATCTCCTGCCTCACGACGAGCGCCACCATCCCCAGGGCGGCGCCGAGCGCGAGCGCGCCCACGTCGCCCATGAACACTTCCGCCGGGTACGCGTTGAACCAGAGGAACGCGAGGCCCGCGCCCGACATCGCTCCGCACACCACGGCGAGCTCGCCCGCGCCCGAGATGAGCGGGAAGCCCAGGTACTTCGCGAACACCGCGTTGCCCGAGACGTAGGCGAACACCGCGAGCGCCGAAGCGATCATCACCGTGGGCATGATCGCCAGGCCGTCCAGGCCGTCGGTGAGGTTCACCGCGTTGGAGCTGCCCACCACGACGAAGTAGCCCAGGATCACGAAGCCCACCGCGCCCAGCGGGATCGCGATGGTCTTGAAGAACGGCACGATGAGCTCGGTCTGCTGCGGAAGCCGCGCGCTGTAGGCGAGGTAGGTCACCGCGGCCACCGCGATCACCGATTGCCAGAAGAACTTGGCCTTCGCCGGAAGCCCCTTGGGATTGCGGTGCACGACCTTGCGCCAGTCGTCCACCCAGCCCACGATGCCGAAGCCCAGCGTGGTGAGCAGCACGATCCACACGTAGCGGTTCGCGAGGTCGGCCCAGAGCAGCGTGGTGATCGCCACCGACACGAGGATCAGCGCCCCTCCCATGGTGGGCGTGCCGGTCTTCGCGAGGTGCGACTGCGGCCCGTCGTCGCGCACCGCCTGCCCGATCTTGTACACGGTGAGCTTGCGGATCATCGCCGGGCCCACGATGAACGAGATGGCGAGCGCGGTGAGCGCCGCGAGCACCACCCGCAGCGTGATGTACGTGAACACGTTGAGCGCGTGAAATTCGGGATTGCCGCGCGCGAGCCACTGGGCGAGCTCATACAGCATGGCCCGCCCCCTTTCCCGCGAGCGCGTCGGCCACGCGCTCCATCTTCATGAACCGCGAGCCCTTCACGAGTATCGTGGCGCCGTGGGCCGATTCGTTGACGGCGGCGCGCGAGAGCGCATCCACGTCGTCGAAATGCATCGCGCCGCGGCCGAAGGCCTGCACCGCGTGGCGGCTCGCATCACCCACGGCCATCAGCGCGTCGATGCCCGACTGCCTCGCGAAGGAGCCCACTTCCGCGTGCATCGCGGCCGCGTCGGCGCCCAGCTCGCCCATGTCGCCCATCACGAGGACCTTGCGGCCGTGCTCCTCGGCGAGCACGCGAAGCGCCGCCTTCATCGATTCGGGGTTCGCGTTGTAGCTGTCGTCGATCACCACCGCGCCCGAGGGCGCCTTGCGCCGCTGAAGGCGCCCGGGCACGCCCGCGAAGGACGCGAGGCCCGCCTGCATCGCGTGGAACGGAATCTCGAGCGCATAGGCCGCAGCGCACGCGGCGGCGGCATTGCGCAGGTTGTGCTCGCCGCGCACCTGCAGCGCGACCGCGAAGGCGTCGGCCGGCGTGACGAAGCGCGCCTGCGCGCCCGCCTGGAGCCCGCGCACGTCCGCGCCCTCGGCAAGCCCGAAGGTCACGATGCGCCGCGATGCGTTGAGTTCCTTCCAGTATGAGGCGAACGCATCGTCGGCATTCACCACGGCGATGCCGCTAGCCGCGAGGCCCGCGTAGATCTCGCCCTTGGCGCGAGCGATCGCCTCGACGCTTCCGAGGATGCCCACGTGCGCGCGCTGCGCGTTGTTCACCAAGGCCACCGTCGGGCGCGCGATCCTCGTGAGGTAGTCGATCTCGCCCTCGTGGTTCATGCCCATCTCGATCACGGCGTAGCGATGGCGCTCGCGCAGCTCGAGCAGCGTGAGCGGCATGCCGATGTCGTTGTTGAGATTGCCCTTGGTGGCGAGCACCGCGTCGCGATCGCCCGCATGGGCGGCGAGGATCGCGGTGAGCATCTCCTTCACCGTGGTCTTGCCGTTGCTCCCGGTGAGGGCCACCAGCGGCAGGGCGAACTTCGAGCGCCAGTGCGCGGCGAGCCGGCCCAGCGCGATGCGCGTGTCGGCGACGACGACTTGCGGGATCGCGGGCTCGGCATCGATGCGCCGCGAGACGACCGCGGCCACCGCGCCGCGGCGCACGGCCTCGGCCACGTAGTCGTGCCCGTCGAAGCTCTCGCCCACGAGCGCCACGAAGAGGTCGCCCGCATCCACGGCGCGGCTGTCGGTGGTCACGCCGCCGAAGCGAGCGGCGCCACGGGCCTGTCCGCCCACCGCGCCCGCCGCTTCGTCGAGTCCCATCATCGGCGACCGGCCCACGTACTCGCCTCCATTCATCCCGCCGAACGCTCCCAATCCTCCAGCGCGGCACGCGCGACCTCGCGGTCGTCGAACGCGTGACGCACGCCTGCGATTTCCTGGTATGTCTCGTGTCCCTTGCCGGCGAGCAGCACGACGTCGCCGGGCCCGGCCTGGTGCACCGCCGAGAAGATCGCGACCTGGCGGTCCTCGATCGCTTCGGCCGGCGTCGAAATTCCCTTCAGCACCTGCGCGATGATCGCGTCGGGATCCTCGCCGCGCGGGTTGTCGCTCGTGACGATCACGTGGTCGGCGAGCCGTGCCGCCGCCTGGCCCATGAGCGGGCGCTTGCCCGGATCGCGATCGCCGCCGCAGCCGAATACGCAGAACAGGCGGTGCCCCGCGGCCACCGTCGGCCGCAGCGCCTCGAGCGCCTTCTCGAGCGCGTCGGGCGTATGCGCGTAATCCACCACCACGAGCGGCGCGTCGCCGCCGCCCAGGCGCTCGAGGCGGCCCGGCACGGGCTTCAACGCGCTCACCGCGCCAATGGCATCGTCGAACGAGACTCCCGCGGCGATGAGCGCGCCCATCACGCCGAGCAGGTTCGAGACGTTGAACGCGCCCAGGACGGCGGCATGCACTTCGCCCTCGCCCCACTCCGAGGCGACGTGGAACCGCACGCCGGCTTCCGACAGGCCCATGCGGCTCGCGGCGAGGCGCGCGCCGCTCGCGGTCCCGTACGTGATCGCGTCGCGCCCGATGCGCGAGGCGAGCGTGGCGCCCCAGGTGTCGTCCACGTTCACGACGCGATGCGTGAGGCCGCGCGCGGAGAAGAGCTTGAACTTCGCCTCGGCGTAGGACTCCATCGTGCCGTGGTAGTCGAGGTGGTCGCGCGTGAGGTTCGTGAACACCGCCACGTCGAACTTGATGCCCGCCACGCGCCCCTGGTCGATCCCGTGGCTCGAGACTTCCATCGCGACGTTGCGCGCGCCGCGGCGAAGGTAGTCGGCGAGCAGGCGCTGGAGCACGATCGGATCCGGGGTCGTGTTCTTCGCCTCGACGCGCTCGCCCACGAGGCCGTTGCCCAGCGTGCCGACCACTGCCGAGCGCCGTCCCAGCGCATCGAGCGACGCCGCGATCCACTGCGACACCGACGTCTTGCCGTTCGTGCCCGTCACGCCCGCCATCCA
>Ga0335082_10008982_pt1 | contig 10875 bp, 9 predicted proteins | sample Lox_Sample_41_FD_206718 | JGI IMG/M metagenome (GOLD analysis project Ga0335082, IMG submission 206718) | Soil microbial communities from Loxahatchee National Wildlife Refuge, Florida, United States - Lox_Sample_4.1 | ecosystem: Environmental > Terrestrial > Soil > Wetlands | place: USA: Florida... | reverse complement strand
TCGTGCCACGTCGCGCGGTCCAGCGGAAACGGCTTGGAACGGTCGCTGAACCTCATGTTGCGCCGGATCCCGTTGTGAAACTCCCACAGCGCCACGTTGTTTTCCGTATCGTTGTACCGCACCGCCAGCCAGTCGCCGTTGGGCTTCACGTTGAACAGGATCCCGGAGCAGCGGTCCGAATCGCCGGCGACCGTCTTGAACTTCATGCTGATGGTGCCGTTCGAGAAGTTCTCCACGCCCTTCAGCACGGCGACCGGATAATAGGCAAACTGCTTGGCATTGTCCATCAGCTCTTCGTTCGACGTGCCGTACAGCTTGCGCGCCGTCTGCACCAGCAGCTTGGTCGGGTTGTCCTTGCTGGCCACCCACGGCCGCCCGTCCACCATGATCACCTTCTCGCCGCCGTCCTGCGCCACCACCCACGTTCCCACCATCGGTTCGAACGTGGCCGGCGGCTTGCCGGCCTGCTCCTTGGAGAGATCCACCTTCATGTCGGCCGCATTCGCCGCCAGGGCCGCCAGCATGATTCCGAACCACAACTTTGCCTTCATTTGAATCTCCTTCTTGCCATAATCCCGGTGACCAGGGTCAGCCCGGGCCAAACCCCATAGAAAATTGTGCCCGCCCCCGCCGGCGGCGCCGCCAGGGGATGGCCGCGGAAGACAGCCTCGTCATCCTCCTTCGGCGCCGCCACTCCCGCCAGCGAATAGATCGTCTCGAGCACGCCCTCCGCCGTCGTCACGCGGCTCATCGTCTTGTGCCCCCCGAGTTCATACCAGATTTCGCCATAGCCCGCGCGCGTCTGCTCGAAAAGCCCGATCGACGTCGCCGCCACGTATCTCACTTGCAGAGCAGGCATCACGCGGCGCAGCTTGGACAGCGCCTTGTGCTCCAGGTCCACCCGCCGCGGATCCTCGGCCGCCAGGTGCGCCTCGATCACCAGCGGCTTTCGGATCTGCCGCAGCGCGCGCTCGTCGGCTTCGGAAAACGAGTTTCCCCGGCTCTCCGAGAGGTCCCAGCTCGCCTTGGCAAACGTGCAGGCGAAAATCGCCGCCGCTGTCAGCGCGCCCAGCCCGATCGATTCCCGCACCCGGCGCTTCCACGGAGTGCCCAGGCGCATCCAGAGCGCCGCGAATCCCAGGCCCGCCATCGCCAGCACCACCGCGGTCAGCACCGTGTCCAGCCGCACCAGCCCGTGCTGGAACTCCGCCACCATCGCGGCCGGCGTGTACTCTGCCGCGCGCTCCCACCAGCCGCCCTGCACCGCCCCGAAGAAATTGATGATCCACGTTCCCACCGTGACGCCCAGGGTCAGGATCGCGGCCGTCGACGGATGCTCGCCCAGCGACGCCGTGGCCGCCCCGAGCGCAATGGTCAGGGCCGCGTTCAGCACGTGCCCGCCGACGAGCGCCGCCATCTCCGGCACGTAGATGCTGCCGCCGTAGCTCTTCCATAGCAGGATCGCGCTCAGCGGCGGCAGCATCGCAATCAGCCATCCGGCCAGCCCCGCAAGGGCTTTCGCCGCCATCCGGGTGATCGGGCTCATGCCCTGCTGCATCTCCAGTTTCAGCGCGCCGCTCTGCCGGTCGCCCGCCACCAGCCGGATGGCGACGAAGGGCAGCAGAAAGACGGCCGCCAGTTCGCACGCGCTGAACGTCGGCGCCCAGACTCCGATCAGCGGCGCAAGCGCCTCGCCTACCCCGGCCGCGGTTCCGTTGAGCCCGCTGACCTCTGCGTAGGTCCGCATCGCGCTGGTGAACGAAACGCCCACCAGCGGCCCCATGGCCAGCAGCAGCACCCACCACGCCCGGGACACCACGAGCTCGCGCCACTCCTTGTCCAGAAGCCAGAGAAACGGGGCCCGTGGGGCAGGTTTCCGGCCCGCCCCGCTAGGTGAGTGCAAGGAACACCTCTTCCAGGTCTCCCGACGCCCCGCCGCCGCGCGCCGCCGCCAGCGCAGCGAGTTCTTCTACCGTGCCTTCCCCGCACACCCGCCCGCCCGAAAGCAGCACGAACCGGTCGCAGAACCGCGCCGCGTCGCCGATCTGGTGAATGGAAAGAAACAGCGTGCGCCCGCGAGCCGCGTGCGCGCGTAGTGCCGCCGCCACGTCCCGGGCCTGCCGCAGGTCGAGCCCGTCCAGCGGCTCGTCGATCAGCAGCGCCGGCTGCGGGGTCAGAAGCCCGATCCCGAGCAGCGCGCGCTTCCGCTGCCCTTTCGAAAGTGTACCGATCGGTTGCCGCAGCAATCCGCCGAGATCGAGCTGCTCGATCACCTCGTCGCGGAGGTCGCCTCGCCCGCCGAAGAATCCCACCGTAAACTCGAGGATCCAGCCCACCGGCTGTTCGGCCCAGGGTGCAATCCCATCGGGAACGAAGAACAACAGCGATGGCCGCTCGTGATTTCCTACTCGCCGCCCACCCGCGCACACCGTGCCGCGATCCGCCGGCAGAACGCCGGCGAGGCATTCGAACAGCGTGGATTTGCCCGCGCCGTTCGGCCCGATCAGGCCCAACACCTCGCCCGCCCGCACCTGGAACCCGACATCGCTCAGCGCCGCGATTCCGTCGAATCGCTTGCTCAGCCCGCTGACCTCGAACAGCATCGCTTGCAAAAGGATAGCGGCTGGCGCGAGCAACTACCACCGATAGTCGATGCCGTCAGTCCGGGCGCCCGCGCTCACACCGTACCCGAAGAGTCCGAAGCCGACGCAGTCATCACCCGGTTGTGTGTCTGTGTGGGTTCAGATTTCTTCGGCCGCCCTCTTTTTCTGGGCGTTTCCAGTTGTTCGAGCGTCCGAATGACTTGAAGGATCCGTTCGCGTTCCGAGCGGAGATCCGAAAGCATCCGCGGAAGATCCATCGTTGCCCCCTCCGTAGCAGCTCTGTTTGTCCGGGCTGCCGGTCTCAATCATCCACGACGGGAAATGAAAGGACTCTTTCTACCCAGGCCCCGTCTGGTCTGGCGCCATATCTGCAAGACAACGACCCCTCGGCACCCTACCTGTATCTGATGCCACACACCAGCAAACACCCCGGAGTATAGGAAAAACCCGAGATGATGTCAAGGAACCGTAAAGCAAAAGTCCGTCCAGGCACAGAGATTTGGCTGCTATCGGTTCATGCAGAAAGGCGCTCCTGAAAGTGGAGCCGGGCATCCTATTTCAAACGCAGCAGCGAAGGCAACCTGGAGCCGGCGAAGGGATTTGAACCCCCGACCCTCTGATTACAAATCAGATGCTCTACCAACTGAGCTACGCCGGCCTCGTCATCGAGTATAACGCACCGTCCAGCCAGATGTGGGGCAGGTTCGCTGCCCCTTTTGGTGGGTCGTCCTGAACGGGCCAGCAGGTCTCAGAGGATGTTGTATGGCCCGTTGCCATCCTCCGTTTGCAGGTTCACTCGGCAAGATGCGGCAAGCCCCGTGGACAGATTCTGACGATCCGCTGAACACCGTTCGAATCTGGCCTCCGATCGTTGCCTGCCGCGCCCTCTCCCTTGCAACGGCGATGCCATTGGCCGGTCCAGCCTATGTGCTTTTGATCTCAATCCCTTTTCGGACATCCGGCTGTACACGCGCCATACACCCGGTAAACCGGTTTTGCCGTGTGTCAACTTCATGGACACTACGCGGGCTTCCGTAATACACTGAGGTGCAAGTGGCCTCCGTCCCCCAATCCGAGTTGAACGAGCGGCTTGCCGCCATCCTGGCGATCTGCCAGAAAATCAACTCGGAGCACGACCTCGGAGCCCTGCTCGATCTCATCGCTCGCGAAGCCACCAGCCTGCTCGATTGCGACCGCGCCAGCATCTTCGTGCTCGATAGCGCCCGCCGCGAGCTGTGGTCCAAAGTTGCGCTCGGCTCGGAGGAGATCCTACGCTTCGACGTCAATCGCGGCATCGCGGGCAGCGCCGTGCTCACCGGCAACGTCATCAACGTCAAGGACGCCTACAGCGATCCGCGCTTCTACACCGCCATCGACGGCCGCACCGGCTACCGCACCCGCAACGTGCTCGCCGTGCCCATGCGCAACCAGGATGGCGCCATCGTCGGCGCCTTCGAAGTGCTCAACAAGCGGACCGGCGTGTTCACCGCCCGCGACGAAGTCTCGCTCCTGGCCCTCGCTTCGCATGCGGCCAACGCCATCGAAACCGCCCAGCTCATCGGCGAGCTGCGCCGCAATCACGATCAGCTCGAGCAGCAGAACGCCCACCTCCTCCGCGAGGTCGAAAGCCGCTACGCCGTCCACGGAATCATCGGCACCGGCCAGAAGGTCCAGCACGTGGTCCGGCTCATCGAACGCATCCGCGACAGCGTGGTCAACGTGCTCATCACCGGCGAGAGCGGCACCGGCAAGGAGCTCGCCGCCAAGGCCATCCACTACACCAGCCCCCGCGCGCGGAAACCCTTCGTGGCGCTCAACTGTGCCGCGCTCCCGGAGACCCTGGTGGAGAGCGAGCTCTTCGGCATCGAAAAGGGCGTGGCCACGGGAGTCGAGCAGCGGCTCGGTCACTTTCAGAAGGCCGACGGCGGCACGCTCTTCCTGGACGAGATCGGCGACCTCAGCCTGACGGCCCAGGCCAAGATCCTTCGCGTCCTCCAGGAGCGCATCGTCGAGCGCGTCGGCGGCCGCACCCCGATTCCCGTCGACGTGCGATTACTCGCGGCCACCAACAAAGACCTGGAGGCCGAGATCGCCCGCGGCGCCTTCCGCGAGGATCTCTACTATCGCATCAAGGTGCTCCACATTCACATGCCGCCTTTGCGGGAAATCCGCGAAGAAATCCCGCTTCTGGCCAACCACTTCCTCAACGAGTACTGCCGCGAGACCCGCCGCGAGTCCCTGGAATTTGCTCCCGGCGTCTTGCGCCGCCTGATGCAGTCCCCCTGGCCCGGCAATGTGCGCCAGCTTCGCAACGAGGTGATGCGCCTGGCCGCCTGCGCGCGCGGCCGCGTGATCGCGGAAGAGGATCTGTGGGAAAGCGCGCCCGCGCCCGACCCGCCGCTCCCCGCGCTCCAGCCATCCGCCGTGACCACGCTGAAGAAAGCCGTGGCCGACCTGGAACGCCGCATGATCGCCGAAGCGCTGGCCACCACCAAGAGCAATCAGCAGCAGGCCGCCAGGCGTCTGGGTCTCAGCCGCCAGGGCCTGATCAACAAGATGAAGCGCTACTCGATCCCCGGGTAACAAGTGCTGTGGGACCGGCTTGAGCCGGTCCGCCGCGCGCCTCTACCTCCTCCGCGCCGGCGTCACCGCGTCCCACGCCGGGTCGCCCGTCTGCGTGTATTTCGCCGGCAGCGTGGTCCAATCCGGCCGCGTGATCCCGTTCAAGTCGTACACCACCTTGCCCGCGCGCAGCGTCAGCTCGCAGGTCAGCTTCTCCCGCCCCTTCAGCCGCGCGCCGTACATGTCGGTAAATCCGAAGTCGCCCCTCTCCACCCGCAGCACCGCGATGTCCGCCGTCGAGCCCACCGACAGGTTGCCCAGCTCCTCGTGCTTGATTTCCCGCGCCGGGTTCCACGTCGAGCGCGCGATCACCTCGTCCAGCGTCAGTCCCATCGCGAGAAATTTGTCCATCACGTTGAGCATGTCTTTCATGCCCGCGTTCATGCTGCCCACGTGCAGGTCGGTCGAGATCGAATCCGGCAGAAAGTGCTGTTTGATCGCCGGCACCGCGATCCGCCATGCGAAACTGCCCCCGCCGTGCCCCACGTCGAAGATCACCCCGCGCGCCCTGCCCTCGATCATCCCCGGATTCACCTTGCCGTCGTCCGTAAGCTCGTGCCGCAGCCCCGAGTAGCAGTGCGTGTAAATGTCCCCGGGGCGGAGCTTCTTGGTCAGCAGGTCGGAAATCGGACGCTCCGGATGGTCCGTGCCGAAATCCACCATCACTGGGATATTCGCCGCCGTGCCGGCTTCCACCGCCCGTTCCACCGGCGTCCATTCCGGGCCGGCATAGTGCGCCGTCTTGAAGCCCACGATCACATCACGATACTTCTTGGCCATTTCGGCCGCCGGGGCGGACTGCATGTCTTCCAGGTTGTTCTCGAATCTCGCCCCGCGCATGCCCGCGCCCACGATGTTCAGAAACGCGAACACCCGCGTCTTCGAGCGGTCGATGATTTTTTCCTTGAACTCCTCGAAATTGCGCCACCCCGCGCATCCCGCGTCCGCCACCGTGGTCACGCCTACGCGCAGCATCATGGGATCGGGGTACACGCTGTTGTCCCCCGCATACGAGTTGCGTTCCCCCGTGCCGGCGAAGACATGCACATGGATATCCACCAGGCCGGGCGTGACAATCAGGCCCGCCACGTTGACCGCCTTGAGCGCGTCCGCGGCGTCGATATGCGGCGCCACTGCCGCCACCGCGCCATTCTTGATCGCCACGTCGCGCACGGCGCTGAGATTATTCTTGGCATCGATTACGCGGCCCCCCTGCAATAGCAGGTCGTAGCGCGGCTGGGCCGCGAGGCCGAAAGTGAGAAGCACGAGCGAAGTGTATCGCATAGAAATCATTTCTGGAGGTCTACTACTGCGTAGGTCCGCAGCTCGGGCAAAGTAAACTCCGTGGCGCCCGTCAGCACCTCGTAATCCATCAGCTCCGCATCGGGAAGGCCGGCCAGGGCCAGCCGATGCTTCGGAAATTCGCCCGACACGCGCACCCGCAGCCCGCTGACTTTGCGCGCGGCGCCGTCATAGTTGATCAGGTGGACCCGCAGTCTCCCCGCCGCCGTTTCCAGCCGGCCCACCACCACCGCCGAGCCGTAAATCCGCAGCGACCGCCTGCCGTCGGTCAGGTCCGCGCGCACCATCTGCGCCATCGCACCGGGATTCTTGGCCTGCTCCAGCGGGTAATTCTTGCTGCCGAGCTGCACCGTGAGTTTCAGGTTGGGATCGGGCCTGCGGACCACGCGGAACAGAAGGCTGTGCCGCACGAGCAGGTTCATCACCTCGCCGGCAATCGACGAACCGTCGTCGATGAATCCGAAATCGGCCAGCGGCTGCATCCCGGCGCGTTCGAGTCCTTCGCCGAACGTGAGCATTTCGGCCAGCGGCTTCAGCCCCGCCGGGTCGGTCTTGATCATGGCATCGGCACCCCAGGCCAGCGCTTCCGCCGCCGCCATCGCCGCCAGTGCTCCCGTGGCGTCGTAGAAGTACCGGCTGTCCGGCTGCCGCAGGAATCGCCAGCCGTTGCAATCGATCCACGGAACCCGCGAGGCGGAGGCCTGTTCGAACCGGTAGTTCACCGCCGGCGTCCTCAGCTTGACCGCTTTGGCCGGGTCGGCCACCTCCGCCGCGATCCCTTCCACCTGCTTCCACCCCGCCGCCTGCCCCGCCGGCACCAGAATGCGCCGGATGCCCGCCTCCTTCAGCGCGGGCGCCGTGTCTGGAGGCGCGTCCCAGAAGATCCCCGGTATGGCCGCCGCAAGCGCCAGCAGGATCACAGCTCGATCCTCTTCACCTGGATTTTCGCGGCGTCGTAAACACCCAGGCCCAGCTTCGATGCGTACTCCACGTGGCCCGCCTCGCGGATGTAGGCGTTCTTGTTCGGATCGCGATTGTCGCCCAGGATCTCCCGCGACTGGTTGAAAATCGATATCGCGCCCTCGGCCTTGCGCTTGGCTTCGATAATCTCGATAAGCTGATGGTCCATCGCCACCGGATCGGTGCCGATCATCAGTTCCTTGGGATAGAAGCGGAACCGGGCATTGTTGCTGAACGGTCCCGCATGCCACACTCCCGCCAGCCCGTCCATGACCCCCAGCACCACCTTCGAACGCACCGGCTCCACCGATGCCAGCGTGCCGATGAACGAATACGTGTTCGTCTTCTCGTTGCGGTGCGAGCGCGCCACGTTTGAGAAATCGCCGTACGCGATGTTCTTCAAACACCCCGTGACTCCCGATGCCTGGTGCTCCTTCATGTTCGGCACGTTGATGATCTTGGTCAGCGTCTGCGAGACGATGCGCATCAGGTTCGACCGCGTGTCCTCTTCGCCGAAGAAGTTGGCTTCGACGTAGACCTTCGGGTCGTAGCCCAGCACCGAGCCCCGGTCGGCTTCCGCCGCGTGGATGTGTACCGCCTGCGGCACAAAGTCGCGATATGGCACCGTCACAAGCTGATTCTGAAAACGCTCGTAGATCCAGATATTCTCCGCCGGCACGCCCACGGCCAGCACCCGCTCCACGATCGCTCCCACCACTTCCGGCGACGAGCGGATGCGCGGCGCACCCGAGCAGTTTACCTTGATCCCGACCACGTCCTTCGGAGTCAGGAACCGCGCCCACGCGTCTTCGTCCCGTGCATCGCCGGTCAGCGCGCGCATTCCGGCCGAGAGCATCTGGCGTACCGTTCCCAGGTCCACTTTGCCCGTCCCCGGGTCGATCGACTTCTCCGCGTGCACCCGGACCGCGCGCCCCGGATAGGGCCCGGGCATGCCCGGATTCTGCGATTTCGCGTACGGCGTGACTACCCGATACGCGGGTACATCGATGGGATTCGCGGCCAGAGGCGCCGCCGCGGCCAGGGTAACGAATGTGCGACGATCCACGCGCTTGAGTTTACAGCACCCGGCGGGCAAGGAGCAAACCGCCCGGGGTTACCATGTACCCATGGCTACGCAAAGCTATTCCAATCACACCAGAACCGATCCGGTCTACCACCGCGCGCTGCTGCCCATACTCCTGCTCACCATCATCGGCGCCTGCGTCAACGTGTACGAATCCTGGGGCGACCACGAGCGCATCTACAGCGCGTCCCTCATTCTCGTGCTGACCTTGTGCCTGTCGGTAGCGGCTGTCCTCGCCCGCGTGTATGCCCTCAAAGCCCAGGATCGCGCCATCCGCGCCGAAGAAAACTTCCGCCACTACGTGCTCACCGGAAAACCGCTCGATGCGCGCCTCGGCATCCGCCAGGTGGTCGCCCTGCGCTTCGCTTCCGACAGCGAGTTTCCGGCCCTGGCCTCGCGCGCCGCCTCCGAAGGCCTCCAGCCCGGCGACATCAAGCAGGCCGTCAAGGACTGGCGCGCCGACGAGTACCGCGTTTGACCCGCCGGGTAATGAGTCACTCCGCCCCCGGGCGCATTTCTTTTTGAGACAATTCACGCGTTCCCGACACTAAAGTGTCAAGACGCAGCAGTCGATAGTGATATTGAGCCGTGCTGACACTGGCAGTTTGTGATCCCCAGCCCGTCGCCATGGAGGGTTTGCGAAACCTCCTTGCCTCCCATGACGGTCCGCGCGTCGTCGCGATGGAAACCACCCTGGAAGACGCCGTAGGGGCCGTTCGCGAGTTGCGGCCCAACATCCTGGTGGTCAACCGCGAATTCGGCAGCCACACCATCGTGGACTGGCTGCGCATCATGCGTGAGGAAGGCCTCACCACCGCCTCGGTGGTATGGGGAGAGCCCATCTCCGAATCCGAGGCCCTTCGCTATATCCAGGCCGGCGCCGCTGGTGTGATTCGCAAGACCGCTTCCCTGGACGATCTCACCGCCTGCATGCACACCATCGCCTCCGGCGGCAGTTGGATGGAGCAGCAGATCCTGCGCGATCCCCGCCGGCCGATCCGCACCGGGCGCGCCGCCCTCACAGCCCGGGAAATGCAGGTCATGGACCTGGTTTCTCGCGGCTACCGGAACAAGGAAATTGCTTCCTACCTCGGCATCTGTACCGGCACCGTCAAGATCCACCTCAAACACATCTTCGAGAAAACAGGCATTCGCGGCCGTTACGGTCTCGCACTCTCGGGAATGCGCCAGGTAGCGGCCGACATGCCCGTCGGTGATACGGTCGTGCCTGCCGATCCCGTGTTGTTCAGAAGTTGAACTTCGCGCCCAACTGGATCACCCTCGGGTTGCTGCTGTAAACCTGGTCGAACTGTCCGAACAGCGCATTGCCCGGCGTCAGGTAGTTGGTCACGTTGGCGCGATTGGTCGCGGTCACGTTGTTCACCACCCCCGGCGTGTACTGCGGATGATTGAACCCGTTGAAGAAGTCCGCCCTCACCTGCACCCGGTACCGTTCACGGAACGTCACGATCTTGGCGACGCTGAAATCCCAGTTGTTGATGCCCTTCGCCGGGAAAATATTGCGCCCCGAAGTCGCGTATGCCCCTTTCTGCGCGCGAATAAACTGTGCGGTCGGATTGTTGGCCAGGTATGCCACGGTATCGCCCTTCGAGTTCTTCAGCGCCGTTACATCGCTGCTCGTCCCGGGGACGCCGTTGGTGTTGATGATCACCCGGTCTCCCGCCGAGTCCCCGTTCAGGTTCGCGTCTGCCGCGCTCTGCGGCGTTACGTATTCCGGCGATTCCACCGTGTACACGCCGGATATCTGGTAGTTGCCCAGCACGTTCCGCTTCAACCAGCTCTTCTCGTTCTGGAACCACGAAGTCTGGTAAATCCAGCTTGCCGTCAGCCGCTGCCGGTGGTCCAGCAGCGACGATGCCCAGTCCGCTCGGATGTTGTTGAAGTCCTGAGGACGGCGCGGCGAGAGCGTCGTGCTGTTCACCTCCGCCGTGCTGTCGTCCATCAGGTGGCTCCAAGTGTAGGCCCCCTTGAACGTGAGGTTCTTCGAAAAGCGCCGCGTCAGCTCGGCCGCCAGCCCGTGATACACCGAATTGCCGCGCGGCACATACGCCGTGATCGTCAGCGGGAAGCCGTAGGGCAGGAACGGATTGATGATGCTCGACGTGCTCGGGTTGGCTTCCGCCGTGAGCTGCGCCAGCGTCAGCGGCAGCGTGTCCAGCGCGGCCTGCGACGGCGCCTGCAGATAAGTCGGCAGGTTGTGTGTCGCGGTCGTTACCGCGCTTCGGTTCAACTGCTGCTGAAACAGCAGGTGTACGCCCTTGGTCCCCACGTAGCGGACCTCCA
>Ga0335082_10008981_pt1 | contig 10876 bp, 12 predicted proteins | sample Lox_Sample_41_FD_206718 | JGI IMG/M metagenome (GOLD analysis project Ga0335082, IMG submission 206718) | Soil microbial communities from Loxahatchee National Wildlife Refuge, Florida, United States - Lox_Sample_4.1 | ecosystem: Environmental > Terrestrial > Soil > Wetlands | place: USA... | reverse complement strand
GCACATGATCGACGCCGATCACATCGTTCGCGGCGACGGCATCGCTTGGATGCGCGGCTTTCTCGGCGAGGACATCAGCGCTCCGATCCGTCACCCGCACATTGTCTCGGGTTTCGATATCCGCACCATGGGAATCAAAGTGCCCGCTCCGGACGGAAGCGCCGCTGCTACGATCATCCCTTCTGTGGGCTGCCCGATGGGATGCAACTTCTGCACCACCTCGGCCTTCTTCGGCGGCAAGGGAAAGTTCCTCAACTTCTATCAGACCGGCAAGGAGCTCTTCGACGTCATGTGCGAAGTGGAATCCTCCATGAAGGTGCACTCATTCTTCATCATGGATGAGAATTTCCTGCTCTATCGCAAGCGCGCCATGGAACTGCTCGACCTGATGAAGGCCAAGGGCAAAGCCTGGGCGCTGTATGTATTCTCGTCGGCCAATGCCATCAGCAAGTACACCACGAGGGAACTGGTGGAACTCGGGATTTCCTGGATCTGGATGGGCCTGGAATCGCCGCGCTCTGGTTACGCCAAACTGCAGGGTCACGACACTCTTGACCTCACCAAGGAACTGCGCCAGCACGGTATCAAGCTGCTAGGCTCCACTATCGTCGGCCTGGAGCATCACACTCCCGAGAACATCACGGACGAGATCGAGCATGCAGTGTCCCATGAGACGGATTTCCATCAGTTCATGCTCTACACGCCCGTACCCGGCACTCCGCTTTACAAAGAGATGCAGGAAAAGAACCTGCTGCTCGACGTAGACATGGCCGACATTCACGGACAGCACAAGTTCAACTTCCAGCACGCCGCCATCTCGCGCGACGATTCCAATCGTTTTCTGGAATCGGCGTTCTTGCGCGATTTCCAGCGCAACGGCCCCAGCCTGTACCGCATCTGCCGCACCACGATGCAAGGCTGGAAGCGTTATAAGAATGATCCGGATCCTCGCATCCGCGAACGCTTCGAGTGGGAGATCCGCTCCATCAAGACTGCTTATAGCGGACTGTTGTGGGCAATGGAGCGGCAATTCCGCCGAACGAATGAAACCGTGAGCCGCGAAATCCGCGCGCTGCGAAAAGAAATCGGAGCCGAATTCGGATTATTCACGCGCTTGACAGCCGGCCTCCTCGGACCGGTATTGCTTTGGACCAGCAACCGGGAGCAGAAGCGTCTGGCCGAAGGCAAGACGTACGAACCACGAACCTTCATCGAGCACCGTCACTGGACGCCGCAGACAAAATTAGCGCCCGGCTCAACTCAGCCCAAGTTCGCCTGAAACTTTGCTGAGTCTAGGATCAAACGTCCAGAACCGGCAGTTAGTCAGTAGCGCGGAGGCGAGCAGATGAACATCAACCCAGCGTAATCCCCGTCCCCAGAGCCGCCGATCCTCGATGAGCCGCGAAACCTCGACGTTCGATGCCAGTTTCGCAGCGGGCAGCGTCTGCAAATCAGATAACACCGCTAACCGATTCTTCAAGTTGCCACAAGACAATTCACCGCAGACGAAAGGATGCATCAAAACGAGCCCTTCCGACAACTGCTTCGCCAAGTTTGGTTCGTTATGCCGGAAGTGCTCGATCCAGACGGAAGTATCGGCCAGGATCATCAGGCAGATCGCCGGCGGGGAATGTTGGAGATTTTGGGTTGCGTGCCGCCGAGCGCAGCAAGGCGTTTGCCGGCTTCGCGCGCGATCAGCGCTTCTAACCCCGCCCGCACTAAGGCTGTCTTCTCTTGAATGCCCGTCAATTCCCTAGCGCGCTGCAGCAACTCTTCGTCAATAATCAATGTAGTGCGCATATGCGTCAGTATGCATGATACATGCATATTGATCAAGGGAGGCATTCTCAGCGCAAAGGATGGATCCACAGCAAGAGCGATCGCACTCGATCCTGGTGGAGCAAGGTCTTTCCTCGCATATACTTGGCGTGGTTTGTCTCCGGCCACTGGAACAAAGTTCGTGCGACTGGCGTATAGTGATAGGAGTCAGACAAAAAGCGTATGAGTTTCCTATCCAAGCAATTCATTGATGTCATTCAGTGGACTGAGCCGGAGAACGGCATCTTGTCCTACCGCTATCCCATGGAAGACATGGAGATTCAGAACGGCGGCAAGCTCACTGTTCGCGAATCGCAGGCGGCAGTCTTTGTCAACGAGGGCAAAATCGCCGACGTCTTCGGGCCGGGTCTCTACACGCTGACCACACAGACGCTGCCAATCCTGACCTACCTCATGAACTGGGACAAAGCGTTTAAGTCTCCGTTCAAGTCTGATGTCTACTTCTTCTCCACGCGTGTGAATACCGACCAGCGTTGGGGCACAGCGACGCCGATTACCATTCGCGACAAGGAATTCGGCGCCGTCCGCATGCGCGGCTACGGCATCTATGCGTATAAAGTCGCCGACCCCAAGGTCTTCCATCAGAAGATCAGCGGTACGCGCGACATTTATCATGTGGCCGAGCTTGAGGGCCAGCTTCGCAACACGATCGTCGCGCGCATGACCGATTCGTTCGCTCAAAGCACCGTGCCGTTCCTCGACATGGCCGCGAATCAGGAAGCGCTCGGTCAGAAGATCGCCGAGAATCTGAAGCCTGCGTTCATGGACTTCGGCTTGTCGCTCGAGAGCTTCGTGGTGGAGAACATCTCGCTGCCGGACGAGCTGCAAAAGATGCTCGACCAGCGCATCAGCATGAACATGATCGGCGACATGGGCAAGTACACGCAGTTCCAGGTGGCGCAATCGATACCGGTCGCCGCAGCCAACGAAGGCGGCGGCGGAGTGGCGGGAATTGGCGTCGGATTGGGCGCGGGTTTAGCAATGGGTCAAACGATGATGAATGCCATGCGTCCAGGCGAAGCACCTCCAGCCGGAGGAGGTGGCGGAGCAGCGCCTGCAGGCGGCGTACCAACAGGTGGCGCGCCGGTAGCTCCCGCAGCACCAGCAGCAGGAACAAAATTCTGTATCAACTGCGGGCATTCGATTCCCAAGCCCGCGAAGTTCTGTTCGGAGTGCGGCAGCGCGCAGCAATAACAGGCGGCTTTCGCCTCCCAAAAACATGAGCGGTCTCGAATGGATCGTTGAAGCACATGGCTGCAACGCCATCGCGCTGGCTGACCAACGGCGGCTCGAAGCTCTTTTCGGCGCACTCGTCGGTGAACTGAATCTGCACCCGCTCGGAAAGACCAACTGGCATCAGTTTCCGCACACGGGGGGCATTACGGGTGTGAGCCTGCTTTCCGAGTCACACATCGCGTGTCACACATTTCCGGAATACGGATCGCTGTGCCTGAACATCTTCTGTTGCCGTCCGCGGCCGGGGACGGACTTCGAAGGTCTGCTCAAAAAGGAACTCGGTGCGAGCCGCGTTTCCGTCCGGACCGTTGATCGCCCTTACGAACCATGAGCGCCCCAGTCGCGAACTGCCCGAATTGCGGCGCTCCCGTGAAGTTCCTTTGGTCGAGCGCCGTGCAGACCACATGCGAGTTCTGCCACTCCATCCTGGTGCGTACCGATGTCGACCTGAAAAAAGTCGGTGAGGTTGCCGACCTGCCCGCCGACGCGTCACCAATCCAGATCGGCACGGAGGGCATCTATCAGAACAAAGCCTTCGTGGTAATCGGCCGCATCATGTACGAATACGAAAGCGGCGGCTGGAACGAATGGCACGTAGTTTACAACGACAGCTCGAACGGCTGGTTATCGGACGCGCAACTGGAGTACGACGTCTCGTGGCTGGCGAAGCCGCCTTCGCGCCTCCCGGCCCCGGGTGAAATTCAGCGTGGAAATCCATTTCAGTTCGACGGCAAGATGTACGTCGCAACTTCTTTGACGAAAGCTCACTACCAAGGCGTGCAGGGAGAGCTGCCGTTTCAATACTGGGACAAGGCCGATGTCTTGTTCGCAGATCTACGCACCACCGAGGGCGATTTCGCGACCATCGACTACAGCGATGACCAGCCGCTTCTGTTTCTCGGCAAAGCGGTCGAGTTCGACGATTTGCATTTCAAGAATCTGCGGCTGTTTGAAGGCTGGTCCTAATGGCGGCATCTTTGGTTAGCCCACCCTTGGTCAAGCCCAAGTCGCTGGCATGCCCGAACTGCGGGGCTCCGGTACAGTTACGCGGGTTCGCGCACACTCTCACCGCAGTGTGTCCGAACTGTCTCAGCGTCCTCGATGCCACCAGCCCCGAATTTGACGTTCTGCAAAAATTCCAAGGCAAAGAACGAGTACAGCCGAAGATCCCGCTGGGCTCGCGTGGAACGATCGGCGGCGTCACCTATGAGGTCATCGGTTTCCAGCAGCGAGAGGTCGTCGTGGATGCGGACTTCTTTTGTTGGGAAGAATACCTCCTCTTCAATCCCTACAAAGGCTTCCGCTACCTAAGCGAGTATCAGGGCCATTGGAACTTCATCCGGCCGGTGAGCGCCCTCCCGGTTGAGACGCGGCATGCCAGCAAGCCTGCTGTGAGCATGCTGGGCCGAACGTATGTGAATTTCGACACCGTGCGAGCCAGAACCAGCTTCGTGCTTGGTGAGTTTCCGTGGCAAGTTCGTGTTGGCGATTCCGTGCTCGTCATGGATTACATTTCTCCGCCGTACATGTTGTCGTCGGAATCAACCGACGGCGAAGTTACCTGGTCGCTTGGCGAGTATGTTACTGGGAAGGAACTCTGGCAAGATTTCAAACTCCCCGGCAGCCCGCCGGAACCGTCCGGCGTCTTCGCGAATCAGCCGTCACCGTACCAGGGCAAGACCCGCTCCTCCTGGCGTACGTGGCTTTGGCTGAATGTTGCGCTCGCTGGGGTCGCTTTCTTGTTTACCATTTTCTCCTCGAACCGCCAGGCATTCGAACAGAGTTACACCTTCGTGCCGGGAACGAAAACAGACGCGGCGTTCGTAACTCCGACGTTCGAGCTTACCGGCCGAACATCGAACGTCGAGGTCGCAGTTCACACGGATCTCAGCAATAATTGGGCGTATTTTAATTTCGCGCTCATCAACGAGGAGACTGGTCAAGCTTATGATTTCGGGCGAGAAGTCAGTTACTACCGCGACTCGGGCGAGACCGAAGGGAAACCGAACGATTCCGTCGTGATCCCGCGCGTCGCCTCCGGGCGATATTATCTTAGGGTCGAACCCGAAATGGATACCAAGGCTTACACTCCGTCGATGCACTACGATCTCATGGTGCACCGCGACGTGGCAGGCTACGCGTTTTTCTGGATCGCCGCGGTGTTGCTGCTGATTCCGCCCATCTTGACGACCATCCGCGTCGCGGGCTTCGAGACTGCGCGCTGGCGCGAGAGCGATTATGCCCCCACAGGATCCTCTGGAGGAGGTGACGATTGAAGAATCCGTTGTTCTTGGTTTACGGCGTCCTGGTACTCGGCCTTTCGACATTCGCGCAGTATCGCGGCTGGAGCTTCTCGCGCATCAACCAGCAGAAGGTCCTGCCGAAATCGATTCGCGACAATCCCGGCGCGTATCGCTCCACCTATGGCGGCTATTCCCGATACATCGGAGGTAAATAGAACATGACCGAATTTCACCCTGGCGCTCTGATTAACGCCATTGTCTACGCGGCGCTCGGTATTGTCATTTTTGCGATCGCCTTCGTTGTCGTCGACAAGATGACGCCGTACCATCTCTGGAAAGAGATCGTGGAGGACAAGAACGTCGCCCTGGCCGTGTTAGTGGGCGCAATGTCGATCGGCATGTGCATCATCATCGCCGCAGCAGTTCATTAGTCGTGGCGCATGCCTCCGGCTTGCGCAGGCACGGCGCGAAGCGCGCCATGTTCTTCCGTAATCCATGTCAGTCGCACTCTTTCTTTCGGTTTTTCTCATCGCCGCGTGCGGGCTCATCTATGAGTTGATCGCCGGCACGCTAGCCAGCTACCTGCTCGGCGACAGCGTCTTCCAGTTCTCAACGATCATCGGCTGCTATCTCTTCGCGATGGGAATCGGCAGCTACCTCTCGCGATTCCTCAATCGCGGATTAGTAGCGCGGTTTGTCTCGATCGAACTGATGGTGGGGCTCATCGGAGGGTTCTCATCGTCATTACTTTTTCTAGCGTTCGCTTATACCGAAGCGTTCCGCCTGGTGCTGTACATCGTCGTCATTCTTGTGGGCACGCTGGTCGGGCTCGAAATCCCGCTCCTGATGCGCATCCTGAAAGAGCGCTTCCAATTCCGCGAACTGGTTTCGCACGTACTCACGTTCGACTATCTCGGAGCGCTCGGTGCTTCGTTGCTGTTCCCGATTCTACTTGTACCCAAGCTCGGACTCGTTCGCTCCGCGCTGGTGTTCGGAATCTTCAATGCCGGCGTGGCGTTTTGGTCCACCTTTCTGTTCCGCGAGCAGATCGGCCGCAGCTACGGCTTGCGCGCGAGTTGCGTGGTCGTGCTCGCGATGCTGGGTGCAGGAACGCTGCTAGCCGACCGCATCTCCTCGGCCGCCGACAACAATCTCTACGCCGACGAAGTAATCTTCAGCCGAAACACCCACTATCAGCGCATCGTGCTCACCAAGTGGAAAGACGACCTGCGGCTGTTTCTAAACTCACACCTACAATTCAGCTCGCGCGACGAATACCGCTACCATGAGGCGCTGGTGCATCCCGGCTTGGCTGCTCTCCCGAACGCGCGCCGAGTTCTGGTGCTCGGTGGCGGCGACGGCTTGGCAGTGCGCGAAATTCTCAAGTACCCCGGCGTTGAATCGATCACCCTCGTTGATCTCGACCCGGAGATGACACAGCTATTCTCCAAGCATCCAGTGCTCTCGGCATTGAACGACCATTCCCTCACCGCGCCGCGCGTCCACGTCATCAACGCCGACGCATTCCGATGGCTGGATAGTAACCAGGAACGTTACGACTTCATCGTCGCCGACTTTCCCGACCCGACCAGCTATTCGTTGGGCAAGCTCTTCACCACCGCTTTCTACCGCCTGACAGCAAAGCATCTCAGCACAGGTGGGTTGCTGGTCGTACAAAGCACTTCACCCCTGTTCGCTCGCCAGTCGTATTGGTGCATTGTCGAAACCGTCAAAGAGGCTGGCCTCCGAACATATCCGTATCATCTTTATGTCCCCTCGTTCGGCGAATGGGGTTTCGTGATTGGAAGCCTGGTGCCGTATGATCCGCCACGGGAACTGCCTCACGGTTTGCGGTATCTCTCGAATGTCCGGGAGATGTTCGACTTCCCTATCGACATGCGGCCTGTGCCGGTAGAAACAAATCATTTGAACGATCAGATCCTGGTCCGCTACTACGAGCGCGAATGGAAAGAGATCGCGCGTTAACCCGGCGTGGATTCATCGCCGCACCGGCATTGCTTGGGCTGAGCCGCAAGACCGATCGGCCAATCAATGGCAGCTTCGTCAATGATGCATTCCCGACCGGGCACCGGCTACGTGACCGTGCGACCTTCACGAAGCCATCTCGTCAGGTCCGCCTTCCCATCGTGATTGTCGGCGGTGGAATAGCCGGACTGAGCGCCGCCTGGCGGCTCGACAAGCGCGGCATCCACGACTTCGTACTCCTCGAAATGGAACCGCACCCCGGAGGTAATTCGCGATGGGGAGAAAACAAAATCTCGAAATTCCCGTGGGCGGCGCATTACGTTCCGGTGCCGGCCAAGGGCGAGTCGCTCGCGCGCGAGCTATTCGAAGAGCTAGGTGTTTTCCGCGACGGCAAGTGGGACGAGCGGGTATTGTGCTTCGATCCACAGGAGCGCTTGTTCATCCATGGCCGGTGGCAGGAAGGAATCGAGCCCGATACCAGCGATCGCGAAGAGTATCGGAGGTTCAACGACAAGATCAAGGAATTCCGAGCTTCCGGAGAATTTACGATTCCGACGGAGCGCGGCGCGAAGCCATCGGGGCTTGATCGGATGTCGATGGCGGATTGGATGGCCGAACAACGATTCACTTCGCCGGCGCTGCGCTGGTACATCAACTACGCCTGCCGGGATGACTATGGCGCGCTGGCCAAGGACACTTCGGCATGGGCCGGGATTCACTATTTCGCCGCGCGCGAGCCGGAGGAAAAAGGACCGCTCACTTGGCCGGAAGGTAACGGCTGGATCACGCAACGATTGATTCAGAAACTCGGCAGATATATTCAGACCGGTGCCGTCGTGTACAGAATCACGCGCGATGCCACGAAGCTGCGGATCTTCACTGAGCGGACCGAATTCATCGCGGATCACGTAATCTTCGCGGCTCCGACTTTTCTGGCGTCTTACTTGATCGAAGGAACCCCAGCCGCGACAGGCTTCCAATACTCGCCCTGGCTGACGGCCAACCTGACGCTCGATCGCATCCCCGAACAGAAGGGCGCGGAGCCTGCCTGGGACAACGTCATTTACGACTCGCCGGCGCTCGGCTACGTGAACGCGACGCACATGAGCCTCGCGACCCACACCGAGCGAACCGTCTGGACATTCTACTGGTCTCTGGCTGAGTATCCACCGGCTGATGCACGCCGTCTGCTACTCGACAAAGATTGGAACTACTGGAAAGAAGCAATCCTCAACGATCTCTCTCGCGCACACCCCGACATCCGTCAATGCGTGAGCCACATCGACATCATGCGACTGGGTCACGCGATGGTCCGTCCGGCTCCGGGCTTTATGTTCTCTCGCGAGCGGCAGTACTGGCTGAAGCCGCAGGGCAATCTACATTTCGCGAATTCCGATTTGAGTGGCTTCTCGATCTTCGAGGAAGCGCAATACCGAGGTGTTGAAGCGGCCGAGAGAATCCGGCGATCAACTTAATTCTTGCCGGAGTTCCTGTTGCGCCACGAAGTCCAAAATGTCGTACCGGGTCACTACGCGCTCGGGGAAGAAACTATTTACCGCATCTACCTCGTCTCGATGGATTTCGAAGACGGCGTTCAGTTTCAGCATCTCGGGCAAACGCGCTTCCGGTTTATTCAGGTGGAGTAGTACCAACTTTCCGTTCGCCTCGCGAAATCGTTGCGCGAAAAACACGAGCGTCCCGAGAGAAGTCGTGTCGATGCTGGATACTTCCTTAAGATTCAGGATCACATTGCGTAGCCCTGAATCCAGCGCAGCAATGAGCGTTTGGCGGAGAGCAAGATCCTCATCGCCCAAGACCAAGCGGCCCTTCAAGTCCAAGATGAAGATTCCTTGATTTTTTCGTTCTTCGATTTTTAGCTTCATCTCCGCACCGCCGCCTGACCAGTTATGTGCACGCGGGCGGCCAAACAATTCCACTCGGCGATGTCATTGGAACTACAAGGACAGATTGCTGGCGATCGCGACAAACTTCCGTAGCAAGGCGAATTTCTGACACACCGAGGTGGATCGAGCTACACGGTCGCCCTCGCGCTATGCTTGATAAACACGCCATGGCACGCCTTCGTTTGGGCCCAGTAGTACTAGGCTGGTGCGCTCTCATGGCTCCCCTCATCATCGAGGGCGCAGAACTCCGGAAGGAGACTGCTGAGGCGTTCGATCGCTACATCGCCGATTTGGAAACCCATCTGCAATCGCGATGGCACGGAGACGGATTCCTTTGGTCGGATAGTCTTCCGAAACGCGACCAACTAGAGAAGGGCGAGATCCTGATTCAGGCTGCGCGTGGCAACGGCAACATCGACATCAAGGGCGGAATAATTCAAGACTGGTTTGGCGCGGTCTTCATTCCCTCCGCCGATCTTGCCGCCGTACTGGCAGTGGCGCAAGATTATGGGCGGCACAACGAAATCTATAAGCCGGAAGTTGCGAGTGCCCTGGTGCGAACTCACACTGGCAACGATTTCGACGTGTTCATGCGTATCGTGAAATCGAAGCTTTTTCTCACCGATGTTCTCAACACCGAACATGAGATTCACTTCGTTCCGCTCGATTCGAAGCGAGTATATAGCCGTGCGTACAGCACGCGGATCGCGGAAGTAGACGATCCCGGCAAACCCGGAGAGCACGAACTACCTGTCGGCAAAGACCGTGGGTTGCTATGGCGCTTGTACGGATATTGGTTCTTCGAAGAGCGCGACGGCGGTGTAATCTTGGAGTGCGAGTCGGTCACGCTCACACGCGATATTCCTTTCGGAATGGGAAAAGTCCTTTCACCGATTCTCCACGGCTTGCCGGCGGAATCTCTACGCAAGGGCCTGGAGTCGACCCGTCGGGCGGTGGCCGGCCGGCATTGATCGCTTTCATCCGCAACAATACCCTTCGTTGGACAAGCCTCTGGTGTCAAGCATCACGAGATACCTCTGGTTTGTCCCGCCTGGTGAATCACGCGCTCGCCAGAAACATTTCCTCCCACCCCTCAGCGCCTTACAAAGCACCCGATCCGCCCTGCCGGCTCTCAGCCAATAAAATACCCTTGAGCAACGATCATGCCGGACAACTCCCGCGTATTCAGGGCGCATCGTGAAAAATCGCCCAGCCGGAACATCCATTTCCGCCGCCAACTAACACGGAAATCGCCACTTACCAAAACTCACCGCCAAACACACAACTCGCCCCATGCGCCATTCCTCGCCGCAAGCGAGCACTGGAAAGGGGATGTGATTTCGGCGTAGTTTAGAATCGAAAGACGATGGATGTTTGGGCGGTGGGAACCCAACTCGGTCCGTACGTGTTGCTTGCACCTTTAGGGGCGGGTGGTATGGGCGAGGTGTGGCAAGCGCGCGACTCGCGGCTCGATCGGATCGTTGCCATTAAGAAGATCACAGCGCAACACAGCGAGCGCTTCACGCAGGAAGCCCGCGCGATTGCGGCGCTGAATCATCCGCATATCTGCCAGGTCTACGACGTTGGCCCCGACTATCTCGTGCTCGAGTACGTCGAAGGCCGGCAGCTTCCATGCCCCGTGCCCGTGGATGAGGTTACGCGCCTGGC
>Ga0335082_10008980_pt1 | contig 10877 bp, 10 predicted proteins | sample Lox_Sample_41_FD_206718 | JGI IMG/M metagenome (GOLD analysis project Ga0335082, IMG submission 206718) | Soil microbial communities from Loxahatchee National Wildlife Refuge, Florida, United States - Lox_Sample_4.1 | ecosystem: Environmental > Terrestrial > Soil > Wetlands | place: USA... | reverse complement strand
CTCGAGCGGAGCGCCGGTACTATCCTGGGGTCTCGCGTCATCGGTCAGCAGTGGAATGGGCCGGAGTGGTTTCACGGCCGCCCGTCGGCGACTATGGACAGCGATCCGAACGATCCGAGCGAGACCCTGCCTGCACCCTATAATGCGGCCAGTTCCGCCGGCTCGAACCTGGGCCCGACCAGCAAGAGCCTGTTGGAGCGGCTTGCGATTGATCGCAAGGCTTTGGAGGAATCCCAGCCGGAGCTCGCGGGCAGGCTGCTTCCGGCCGACATGCTGACCACCTCAGCATCAGGCCTCGACCCCGACATCAGTCCGGCCAATGCCGCCTTGCAGGTTGATCGCGTAGCGCGCACACGCGGAGTGACGCCGGCTCAAGTCGAGGCGCTGCTCGAGCAACACGTGAGCGGCCGGGGACTTTGGATCTTCGGCGAGCCACGGGTGAACGTCTTCGCTTTGAACCTTGCTCTGCAACGAGCCTACCCTAAGCGATAGGGTCACCTCTTATGCCAGACGACGACGTGAAAGCCGAGCAGTCACCGGACAACGCAGCTGAGCTCGAGCTGCGAGTGCGTCGCATCCATCGCCGCGACCTCAATCGCGTATGGGAATTCCTCAAACTGGTGTTCCGCGACGTGATTCGCGAGACCGTGGAGTACCAGCGTCCTCGGTTGAAGAAGCATTTCTTCGAGATCTACGAAGAGGAGGGAATCGAGCAGCTGGTGTTCGAGGTGAAGAAGGGTACGAAATATGAGTTGGTCGGCTACGCGGAGTTTGCCTATGAGATCGTCGGCTCGGACAACTGGATGAACCAACGCTATTTTGAGAGGCGAGGTATGCGCCCCTTGTTTGTCGAAGAGCTCGCGGTTCATCCCGCATACCACGGCCTGGGGGTCGGTTCCTTCATTCTTGAGCAGGTCGAGCACGCAGCGCGGCTACGCGGCTGCACGCACATCGTGCTCGAAGTGGCGGAGAACAATGAGGATGCGCTGAAGTTCTACCGCAAGCGCAACTTCATCAAGCTCGACGCAGCGATTTTCCTTGGGAAGAGACTGAGCACGGATGACGAGCTGCTGGCCCCGCGCAAGATCAAGACGCGGCAGAAGACCAGGCCTGGCGATGGGGAATAACCGCTCAGCTACTTGCTGGCTCCCTCGTGATCCGGCGCGGGCGGCTTGACATTTAGATTGCTCGGGTCGATCTCGGTCACCCACTGGCTAAACAGGCGCTGGATCGCGGCAGGTTCCGTCGCCGCTTCCAGTTGACCTCGAAATGCCTTCTCGGAAAACATCCCCGATACGGTGGCCAAGATCCGCAGGTGCTCGTCATTGGCGTGCTCGGGAACCAGTATCACGAAGAACGCCGACACGGGCTCATGATCTGATGCGCCAAACGGTATCGGAAGCTTGCTGCGCGCGAAAAGTAACAGTGGACCAGTGATGCCGGGGATACGTGCGTGTGGGATCGCGATGCCGTGTCCCACTGCAGTGGATCCACTCTGCTCCCGTCGCCATAGAGCTCGGAACACCAGCTTGTCATCGAGTCGGTGGCGACGGGCAATGCGCAGGGCGATCTCTTCACACATCCGCTTGGCGTCAGTGGCCGTGAGCCCAAGCACGACGTCCTCGCTAGAAAGAAGACCGCTGATAATGTTCACTTACTGATCTCCTGTCAGGGCCGGTTCATCGCACCTCGAGAGGCAACGAATGGTGCCAGCCCGCATGGGCATAAGCTACCGGAAGCCAATGTATTCCTACGCAAGTAAGAATGGTGTAAAAATCGCCATAAGCAGCATACATAAAGACTGTCCAGGGCGCTCGGTTCTCGGAGCGAAAACGTGCGCCATATCGACCAGCACTCGCCACGCGCTTCGATCTTTACAGATTCTCTATTACTGCCGGTGAAGTTTTTGCGCCTTTTTTATGCGCGCAAGACTACATTGAACGTTTCATTGCGGGCGGCAACGTGGAAGGCAAGCAGACGCGCTTCGGGACAGCAGCGGGCTCGACGCTTTGGGCAACGAAAACCACCGCTCTGGAAACGGGTCAGCCAATTCTTTGCTCGACCCATTAGGTCTCGCGCACCGGGACGCCATTGGAAGTGCTTAGTGTCTCGACCCACTAATTCGCGGCCGAAAACCCGACGAGAATCGGCGCCATGCGATGTTGCGAATCCTCGCCAGGTGTCCAACCTGGCTGCGGTTCGCGCCTTGCCTGACGCCGATTTCGCAGGTTTTCCAACCGTTCATGGTCTGCTGTCGATGGTGTTCCAACAAACGACCTCCATTGCTCGAGTTTGCCCGCAAATTAATGGGTCGAGACACTAAAACTGAATCGTCCCCCGTCATTCTGCTGGTCGAGGATGAGAGGGACATTCGCCGATGCGTGCGCACCGCACTCGAGGCGGCGGGCTGTCGGGTCTTCGAAGCGGAAACGGTTCAGAGCGGGTTAGTTGAGGCGAGCACCCGCAAGCCGGACGGCGTAATACTTGACCTCGGCTTACCGGACCGTGATGGCATTTCCTTCATTCAGGAGGTGCGCGCCTGGTCGGAGATGCCCATCCTGGTGTTGTCTGCGAGAACGCAGGAGGCAGAAAAGATTAGCGCCTTGGACGCCGGCGGTGACGACTACCTCAGCAAGCCGTTTGGGGTGGGTGAATTGCTTGCGCGCGTCCGGGCGTTGCTTCGTCGCCGCCTCAAAGGATCCGCTTTAGAATCCTCTATCGTTGTGTTCGGCGATGTCAAAGTCGATCTCGTGAGGCGCATGGTCGAGCGTTCGGAGCGTCTCGTTCATTTCACGCCGATCGAGTATCGCCTCCTCACATTCCTGCTGAGCAATCCCGACAAAGTCCTGACCCACAAACAGCTGCTGACACACGTCTGGGGACGCTCCCATACTGACCAGATTCACTACCTGCGCATCTTCATGGGGCATCTGCGCCAAAAGCTCGAGCGCGAGCCGACTCAACCGGTGTACTTCATCACAGAACCCGGGGTAGGTTACCGGTTTGCGTCTGGCTGATGATACGGCAACGTTCCGTCGCCTGCGACCTGCAGTGTTCTCTCTATGAGACAAGTATTGGCGGCGGGAAGGCGACGGCGACAAGGTGAATGCACTCTTAACTAGCCCTATAGTGATAGAAAGGCGGCTACATGCTACAGATCAAGTTAACGCGCTCCGATGTCGACCACAGATGGAGCGTATCGCTGCTTGACGAACAGAATGTTTTCTGGAGTTCATCGGAAACATTCGACTCGCCTGATATAGCGTATTACAGAGGGGTCGGAGAGTACGTCTTGCAAAAATGGGATGGCAGCGCAACTCCGCCACGAAGACAGGATGCCGGATCACCGCTGGTGTCTGGACCGAACTATCACGCTTGATGTTTGCCCTGCCTATCCGGCCTTGCGCAGACACGCCTCCAGCAGTTCGAGTGCTCTTCGCGCGAAAGCCCACATGTTCGCTTCGCGGTCGGCGCTGCCGGTCTCCATAGTGATCACGGCCTCGACCGGACCGCAGACCGCAATGCATGCATGGCCGGGTGCATCCCCATAGCGATTCCCGGTCGGACCGCTCGCACCCGTTTCACTCAGTCCCCAGGTGGCGCCGAGGTTGTCACGGACACGCCGCGCGAGTAGATTCGCGAACGCCTCGCTCGCCGAGCGGACGCCCATCATGTCCTCCGCGCTCACGCCCAACAGCGCCGAGCGGCTCGCGAGGGTATAGACGATGGCCCCGCCGAGATAGTAGGCCGATGCTCCCGGCACGGCCACCAGTGCGGCATTGATCAACCCGCCGGCAGAGGATTCAGCGACCGCGAGGGTTTGCCTGCGCTCCTTGAGCAGAGTGCCGACGGCACCCCCGAGGACGGTAAGCGACTCCATATCGTCTCTCCATAGCTGCACTACTTCGTACGACTGCCCCTCTTGCCACGACTGCTCTTCGTGCTCTTGGTACCGCCCTTCTTCGCTGGCACTTTCGCACCTGCACGTCGAGCCTCGGAGAGCCCAATCGCGATCGCCTGTTTGCGGCTCTTGACTTTTTTCCCGGAGCGTCCGCTTTTCAGCGTCCCGCGCTTGCGCTCGTGCATCGCCTTTTCGACTTTCGTCGATGCCGTCTTTCCATACTTGGCCATGTGTATCCTCCGTTCTTCTGACACGTACACCCTAGTATTCGCGGGCAGCCTCATTCCCGCCATAAGACGGCGTCTGAAATATCTGTAGGAGAATGACGTAGCCCCCTCAGCGCAACGGGACGGCATGGCTCGACGCCCCGCGGGGTCCGCCATACAGCATGCTCAAGACCGCAATACTTGCCCCGCCTGCGCACCCGTCAGAGTTCCATCGGCGAACACGCACGCGCCATTTACGATCGTGTACCATCCGCTTGGCTCCGCCAGGCAGATCATAGCGACGCTCTCCGCGATTGCTCGAGCCGACCGTATGCGGGTCGAAGATGGTGATGTCGGCGGCAAGCCCCAGGCTCAGACGTCCCCGGTCCTTGATGCCGTAGAAATCCGCGGGATCGGAGGTCAATCTTCTCACCCCTTCCTCGAGGGTAAGCGCCTGGTGCTCACGCACCCAGGTCCCGAGCAGATAAGTCGGATAACCTGAATCGCACAGCATGTCGACGTGCGCGCCGCCGTCACCTAGACCGATGAGAATATCGCGATTGCTCAGAATCTCTTTCATGCGATCGACACGTTGATTGAACGTCGAGAGCGTGAATTCGATTTCCAGATCATCTTGCAGGGTCAGGTCGAGGAACGCGTCGACGCCGTCCTTGCCCTGTGCCCTGGCAATGTCGGCGACGCTCTGGCCTTCGAACTGCTTCAGTGCCGGCGAGCGCACTTCGTGCACCCTCACCCTCGACCAATTGCCGAAGGTCATCGGTTTTTTCAAGTCCTCGCGAAAGTGATCGCGAAACGCCCGGTCAGCATAGACGCCGGCCTGCGCCGATTTCGACTGGTCAACGAACACCCGAGCCCACGATGGAAAGGCGGCGAAGGCGAACGGATTGCGCATGTTCACCTCGCGCGTGAGCGGCAGCGGAGAAGTCTGCGGACGCGCTCCGCGCTCGATGAGCGGCGCGGCCTTACGCAGGGTATCGCGCACCGCCTCTGGAATATCGTCGCGGTCGAACATCGCGATAAAAGTGACGGGCCTCCGGCTTTCTGTAACCAGCAGATCCAGTAACTCGTATTGGTCATCTTCCAATACCGCGATCTGGCGTGTGAGCGCGACTTCGATCGCGCCTTTGTTCTTCTCCTTGAGGACGTTCGCGTAGGCGATGTATTCGGCTCGGCTCGCATTGCGACACGCGAGGGGCCTGCCGCCAAAACCCATGTGCTGATTCAGAACCGTGCTGGAGAAGCCGAACGCTCCCGCATCGATCGCCTCAGCGAGCAGAGCGCGAATTCCTTGCGTTTCCTGTGCGGTCGCCGCGCGCTCCATCGACGCTTCCCCCATGACGTAATGGCGAAATGGCGTAAGCGGCGCCAAGAACCCGAGATTCAGCGCCGGACGATGGCGCTCGGCCGCATCCATGAACTCCGGAAAGCTTTCCCATTCCCAGGTGATACCTCGTTCCAGCACGTCGAAGGGGATCGCTTCGACGTTGACTAGATCGCGCATGGCAATCTCACGGTCGGCTGGCCGGCACGGAGCAATGCCCACCCCGCAGTTGCCCATCACGACGCTGGTCACACCGTGCCAGGGCGATGGCGTCACGGCAGCGTCCCAGAAAATTTGCGCGTCATAGTGCGTGTGCGGATCGATGAAACCCGGCGCGACGACACAGTCGGCCGCGTCGATGGTTTGCCTGGCGCTCCCGTCGATCTTGCCGATCGCCACGATTTTTCCGGCGGAGACGGCGACGTCTAACTGGCGCGCGGCAGCGCCCGTCCCATCGACCACGGTTCCGTTCCTGATCAACAAGTCGTATGGCAAGATACCTCCCTCGTTCGGTTCACGCCGCCGGATTCGGGTAACGCGCCTGAATCTGACCAATCTCCTGCAGGGCTTCTACGTCGAGCTTGAACTGCGCGGCGGCGATGTCTTCCTTGAGCTGCGTCATTGAGGTTGCACCGATGATCGACGCGCCCAGGAACCAGCGGCTTGCGACATAGCCCAGAGCCAGTTGCACCAAGGTCAGCCCGCGCCGCTTGGCGAGTTGGGCGTAGGCGTCGACCGCTTCCGCGACCATCGGCTTGCGGAAACGAATCCCGAGCGAATCGAACAGCGTGAAGCGCGCGCCGGCTGGCTTCGCGCCGCCGAGGTATTTCCCCGAGAGGATTCCTGCCGCGAGCGGGCTATAGGCGAGCAGCGACATCTTCTCCCGAAAAAGCGCCTCGGCGAGATCGTTGTCCACGTTCCGCGAAATGAGGCTGTAGCTGTTCTGCAGCGTGACCGGCCCAGGCACGCCCGACTCCTTCGCCGCCCGGTGGAATTCGCACACGCCCCAGGCGGTCTCGTTGGACAGACCGTAGTGGCGGATCTTCCCGGCTTTGATCATCGCCGCCATGCCTGCTACTTGCTCGTGAATCGAAGGGCCGCCCTTTTCCTTTGACGGATCGAACTCGGTTGCGCCAAACATCGGTACATTCCTCTGCGGCCAGTGAATCTGATACAAGTCGATGTAGTCCGTCTGGAGTCGACCGAGGCTGGTGTCCACGGCTTCGGCGATTACGCCAGGAGTCAGGTCGGTGCGCCCGCCCCGGATCCAGTCGCGGCGACCCGGTCCAGCGATTTTGGTCGCGATATACAAGCGATTGCGCTGCTGCCGCGCGAGCCAGGTGCCGAGATATTTTTCGGTGCGCCCCTGGGTCTGCGCGTTCGGCGGCACGGGATACATCTCCGCGGTGTCGATGAAGTTGATGCCCTGCGCAGCCGCGTAGTCGAGTTGCTCGTGCGCCTCGGCTTCGCTGTTCTGCTGGCCCCAGGTCATCGTGCCGAGGCAGACCTCGGAGACGTTCATGTCGGTTCCGGGAAGCGTTCGGTATTGCATGGGGGGCTCCGTTCGAACTCAAAGCCGTAGCCTAGCGGAAAAATGCAGGTGTGGCATCGTCGACGGTGGCGCAATAGATGCGGTTTGAGCTCATGAGCAAAGCTGAGAAAACCACAAGTCTTCGCCAGCCATGCATGCGATTGACTCACCCACTCGCGCCGAGATACAGTAAAAACTCGCCAAGTCGCACCGCAAGCAGCTCTACGCGCATGCGCCCACCGGGATCGAGCACTTCTCGCCCACCCTCAGGCGAACACCGGCGATGGCCTGCGTCTCGCGGAAGCGGCAGGCGGACGCGTCGACAGTACTCTCCCCAATGCGGCCGCCTGGGCATCTGGCCGGCGCGCAATCCGATTCACAAGCCGCCTCCGTGCAGGCAGCGCAAAGAGACCGCAGCACCACACCTATTTGATCCCCATACGCGCCAACTGAGGGAACATGAAGCGTCGCGCTTCCTCGTCCATCTCGGTCTTGAACTTGTACTGATTTCGTAAACGCTCCACGCCCGCCGCCGCCGGTCGAGCGTTGATCTCATCGAGCAGCCGCTTCAAGTTTGGAAACTTCGACCAGGCCTCTGCGTTGCCCATGACATGCGGGATGAGCCGCGCCCATCCCCATACCGCCATGTCTACGATCGTATAGCTGCCCCCGATCATGTAGCGGCTCACAGCCAGACGCGTATCCACGATCTTCCAGTGGCGCTCGGCCTCGAAGTCATAGCGGTTGAGCGCGTACGCCTGCGGCTCGGGCGTGTGATGCCGAAAATGCACGGCTTGACCGGAGTACGGGCCGATGCCACTCGCTACGAACATCAACCACGAGAGCAGTCGGCCGCGATCGGCCGGCGTCGGTTGCGACAGAAAACGTCCGGTCTTTTCGGCGAGATACAGCAGGATGGCATTGCTGTCGAACACCGTTGCCGCTTCGTCCACAATCGCCGGGACCTTGCCGTTAGGATTCACCTCCAGATACTCGGGCGCGAACTGCTCGCCCTTGCGCGTATCGACCGGAATCGGCTCGTATGGCAAACCAAGCTCTTCGAGCAGCAGAGCCACCTTCATCGGGTTCGGCGCGAGGTTGAAATAGAACTTGATCACAAGTGCGTTCCTCATGGGAGTTGCAGGGAATGCGCAGTATGCACCAGTGCTCTCCTGGATTGTCGAACGCAGCGGGGCCAGAAGCAGGCACCGTCTTATCGAACCAGGATAAGCCGGACGCGCGCCGTCTATAATCGAACTGTGGCGGCTCCAAAGCATCATCCGTGAGCGAGATCGAGCCGTCTGCGTCTTCGGAATCGCGACACAGGACTGATATCACCCGAGAAAGGACAACACGATGCGCTTCGCAACGTTACACGTGGTCGCCGCAGCGGTGTTGGCGCTGCCCTGCTTTGACGCCCCTGCCGCCACACCGATCGAGGAATGCTATCAATCGGCCTCCGGACGCCAACAAGCGCATGCCTGCCTGGAGCGGATGGACAGAGAGGCCTCTGATGCACTGGCTGCGGCGTTGGCTGCCGCGCACGTTCAGATGCAGAAGCTCGACCGAGCGACCGGGCGCGGAACGGCGGAAAGCGCGCTCGAAGCGAGTCAGCAGGCATTCCACAACTTCCGCGAGCGCAATTGTGCCTGGGTCGCGGCGACCCTGTCGCCCGGAACCGGCTCGGGAGACGCCGCCTTGGATTGTATGATCCGAATGGCCCGTGCTCGAGTGGACGAATTGAAAACAGCCCAGGGTCAGTCCGATGCCGGCGGCGCCGATGCATTGACCGATGTGGAATGGCACCTGACCGGACTCATGTTTGACGGCGCGGCTACCGGGCTTGGATCTGCTACCGATTCGGAGGTGAATATCCGGTTCGATAAATCAGGGCGCGTTTCCGGTCGCGCACCGATCAACCGCTACGCCGGCAGCTACCGCCTGAGCGGCGATGGACGGATCTCGTGGGGAGACGCAGGCTTCCAGACGACGCGCATGGCGGGCCCGCCCGAAGCCATGGAGAAAGAAGACATGTTCCTCCAGATCCTCGGGCAGGTTTACCGCTTCCGGATCAGCGGCTCTCAGCTCGTCTTAGAGACCGAGGACAGCAATTCTTCGCTGACATTCCAGCGTTGATCGGTGCCTCAGGAAGCTTTTCCTTCGCAGAGCGTCAGCTCGCGGACGATCTCCTCATTGGTGGGGATCGGCCGTGACGCGCCTGCGACGACGTAGGAGCCAGCCACCGAATAGCGCACGACGCCCTGCTTGTCGATGATATAGAAGCCCATGTCGTCGTCGGCGAGCACAGTGGGGAATTCGCGCAGCGACGGTGGTGTGACTTTTCCGAAACCGTCCGGCGCAAATTTGAGCTTCGAGCCCTCGTAGAACTTCGTCGCGTACCAGGCGAGCGAATGCGATCGCTTTTCCAGACCCCACTCGCGCCGCACGTGGCGCTGCGGATCGCAGAGATACGGAAACGGGATTCGGTAGTGGGTGACGTAAAACCGTGCGCGCTCAGGCAGCGTCGGGGTCACTTCGAGGATTTCCGCATTCAGTGCACTGAAGCTCGGATAGCCCTCGACCAGCTGGCTCATGTGTCGCCGGCAGAAGGGGCAACCCATCCCTTTGGTGAACCAAACGACCAGGTTGCTCCGCCCGCGGAAGTCTTGCGGCCCGATCTCCGGCCCTTGACCCGACTGCAGTCGAAACGAGGGGGCCAGTTGCCCGACTGCGACGCCCGTCATGCTCACCTCTCGACTTTCATTCTTCGGAAGTGTTTAACCTACCGAACTGCGCGTGGGATTGTACAGCTTGAACGAAAGTGGCGTTCGCGTGTAGCCTCGGCGAGTGGAGCGTCACTCCTTATCGTGTGGTGTCGCGCTCGCCAAGTGTCCTCTAAGTCCAAATCGAAATTCGTAGGCGCAAAGGGCGCCCTTTGCGTCTACGCTGTTCGGTTTGCTGCGGTTATCGGGCTCGGTTTGCTGCGGCTATCGGGCGCATGCGGGCGACCTATGACATACTGATCCGCAATCTGCCGATGGAGGGCGGGTAGTGGGGTTGGTTGAAGGCTGGGAAATCTTCAACCGAACCGGGATGCGTATGACACAGAGGAGGAGATGAAGCTATGAAGAAAGCAAATGTGGCCGCCGCAGTGCTCGGCCTGGTGTGCGCTGCAAGTTCGGCGATGCTATTCGCGCAAGTCAAGGGGGTGTACTGGACGACCAGCGGCTTTGTAGGTCCCTTCCCGATCACGGGCCTGATTCCGACCGTACCCAAAGAAAAGCAGCGCGACATCACCATCCCGATCAGCATGTGGATCATCGACCATCCCAAGGGTCTGGTCGTGTTCGACACGGGCAACAACGTCGCCATATCAGACGGCAACTGCAAGTCCTACTGGACCGCCGGCTTCTGTGACTTCCTGAAGCCCAACCAGAAGCGCTCGGATGTCATCGATGAGCAACTCAAGAAGATCGGGTATTCGACGGACCAGGTGAAGGTGGTGATCACCTCACACACACACCTGGACCACGTCGGCAATATCGCGATGTTCCCGAACGCGATCCACGTGATGCAAAAGAAAGAGCTTTACCAGGGGTGGTGGCCCGAGAAGTTCCAAGGCCGTAGCAGCCCGGGTGCTTTCGTCATGGCCGATCTAGCAGCCGCCCGTGAGTTCAACTATCTGGAGTTGAATGGCGACTACGACCTGTTCGGCGACGGGAGCGTGCTGATTCTGACCACACCGGGTCACACGCTGGGCCACCAGTCTCTGAAGGTCAAGCTGGCGAGCGGCGGCTCGATCATCATGTCGCAAGATGCGATCTGGATGCAGGAGAACCTGGACGGCTATCCCGCCGGTTTGAATTACAGTGTACTGGACTACACCAATTCACTGAA
>Ga0335082_10008975_pt1 | contig 10878 bp, 14 predicted proteins | sample Lox_Sample_41_FD_206718 | JGI IMG/M metagenome (GOLD analysis project Ga0335082, IMG submission 206718) | Soil microbial communities from Loxahatchee National Wildlife Refuge, Florida, United States - Lox_Sample_4.1 | ecosystem: Environmental > Terrestrial > Soil > Wetlands | place: USA... | reverse complement strand
GTCGAACTTGTCCACCTCCAGGAGTGGGCCAAGAAGTCGGGCGCGAAGATCTGCATCGTCTTCGAAGGACGCGACGGCGCCGGCAAGGGCGGCACGATCAAAGCCATCACGGAGAGGGTCAGCCCGCGCATCTTCCGCGTTGTTGCGTTGCCGGCGCCCACTGAGCGCGAGAAATCGCAGATGTACGTCCAGCGCTACATTCCTCACCTCCCCGCGGCGGGAGAGATCGTGATCTTCGATCGCAGCTGGTACAACCGCGCCGGCGTCGAGCGCGTCATGGGCTTCTGCACGGATGAAGAGGTCCGATTTTTCCTCCTGGTCGCGCCCGCCGTCGAGAAGGCCATGGTCGATTCTGGCATCATTCTCCTCAAATATTGGCTTGAGGTGAGCCCGGAGGAGCAGACGCGGCGTCTCGAGGCACGTATCGACGATGGGCGAAAGACCTGGAAGCTGTCGCCGATGGACCTCCAATCCTACCGCCGCTGGTACGACTACTCGCGGGCGCGTGACGAGATGTTTGAGGCCACGGATACCGCATGGGCGCCGTGGTTCGTCGTCCATTCCGACGACAAGAAGCGCGCCCGCCTAAACCTTATCGCGCATCTCCTTGGCCGGATTCCGTACAAGAAAGTTCCGCACCCGAAGATTAAGCTGCCGAAACGACAAAAGCCGCACGGCTATACAGAGCCCGACTACCCCTACAAGATGGTGCCGGAGAAGTATTGAGCGTCGGCGGCCGTCTTGGGCAGCCACAGCGAGCGGCGCATGCTAGGCCTGTCTCTGGTCCATCGCTACCTCGCTCCCGACGAAAGCCTGGCTGAGGTGCTGTTCGGGCTCATCATGGCGCTCACCATCACTGCCGGGGCGCGGATGTTTGCGGAAGCCGGCCAGTTCGATCTGCATCGACTGGTCCTGGCGACGGTCGGGTGCAACGTCGCGTGGGGTGCCATCGACGCGGTGTTGTTTGTGCTCGGCGGTCTTTTCCACAGAAGCCGACGTGCGCGCTTCCATCGCGCGCTCCGAAGCGCCCGCGACCAAACCGACGCCTTGGCCGCCCTCGAGGCGGAATTTGCGCTGGAGGATGAACCGCTCGAGTTCCGTCCCGCCGACCGCGCTCGCCTCTATGAGTCCCTGTTGACGCTGAGCGCGCACGCCACGCCGGCCCAACCTCGCCTGCGCCGACGGGACTTCGCGGCCGCCTTCATCGTCTTTGTCCTCGTGTCGGCGACCGCGCTTCCGGGAGCGATCCCGCTTCTGCTGTTCGCAGATTCCAATCTGGCCCTTCATGTTTCGAACTTGCTGCTCATTCTCTTGCTGTTTCTCGTTGGATACTGGTGGGGTCACTATACGGACGTCCATCCCTGGCGTGCCGGGATAATCGTCATGTTGCTTGGGGTCTGCATGGTCCTGATCGCCGTCATTCTGGGCGGGTAGAGGGCCCACGAAATGCGAATTGCCACGGGCCCTGCGGCGGCGGACTCGCTGTAACCCGTAAGCATTGTTGGCAGTTCAGGGAGACCGATTATGCCGATCGCGGCCCGCCCGACCTCCACCCTTCAACGATAACTGCCCATCTTCGTTTGGCTCCCGGCCTATCAGCGCACGTGGCTACTGCCTGATTTTCTGGGCGGTCTCGCGCTCTGGGCGGTCATGGTCCCTGAGGGCATGGCCTATGCGGGCATCGTCGGCGTGCCCCCTATAATGGGGCTCTACACGATCGTACCGCCGTTGATCGTCTATGCGCTGCTTGGCACCTCGCGACTGCTGGTCGTCGGTCCCGACACCGCGACCGGCCTTATCTCACACGGACGAGCTTCAGAGTCCCCGAAGGCTGGATGAGGTTAGCGCACCACCAGCCGCGAAATGGATTTGATCAGCCTCGCATGGTCACACGGCTTCTGCACGATCTCACAGGCTCGGAACTCATCCGGAAGCAAGCTTGCGTCGTAAGCTGTCAAGATGAGGAACGGTGTGCCGGCCGACATTAGGTGCCGGGCGACGGGCGCAGCCGACTCGCCTTTCAGATTGAAGTCGAGCAAAACGCAATCGATAGTCATTGAATCGGATAGAATCTTGAGCGCCTCGTCTACGCTGTCCGTTTCGGCGACTATTGCAGCCCCCTCGCTCTGAAGCATATCGACCAGGTCGAGAGCGATCAGAACCTCGTCCTCAACGACCATTATCCGAACATCGGCAAGCCTGCCCAAATCACTCTCCCCGGTGTGCCGCAGGGGGAGAGTTGCCCGCCTAGGCCACGAATAAAACACAGCTGCAACATTCTAGTTCCGAGCTCTTGGTGCCTTGATCTGGATCAAACAGCACGACGAGGCCTCGACGCCCCGCAGGGCGACGGCATTGCTAGGCTAAGGACGCGCGGGCAGTAACCACTCGCTGCCCTTCTAAGGCCTGCATTCGTCGCGAGTACTGTTAACTGCCTCGCCACCTATGACCCCATCGGGTCCCAGCGCGTTTTCATCCTCCATCAAACGAATCGCGGTAGACTCGGCATCAGCGACCAGGGCGCGGCCCGATGGCGGGCAGATTGGTTGTTTTGATCCGTGAATCCTATACGTGACGCTGAATTATCGTTTGCCACGGTCGCGGCTGAATGGGCTCGCGAAATGCCTCAGCGCCGCGATGAGCGCGAGGTTCGCACTCATCTCCTGCACGCTGTTTGGTCTGGTGAACTCCTCGTCCGAAAGCCGTCTTCGGATGAGCCGATGCAACCACGGGCGCTACTGCATCTCGTGTGTCTGGCCAAGTCACACCCAGGCTTCGACATCTCTGCGTCTGGAACCAGCCAAGTTTCCTCGTTGGAGGAACAGCCGGACGGCGGTGTCGTTGTCAGCTTTCATGGACATGTCGCGTTGCCGCCCGACCCATGCGACTGGACAGACCAGGCAGTGAACGATGCGATTGATGTCTTGAAGGTGCAGCCCTTCGACGCATTCAGTCAGCACTTCCGCGTCGGCGTTTCGTGCCTCCGGGTCCTCCGAGACGACTTCAGAGTCTACTGCCTTAGCTCGGGTTATGCGTTGCCGTCCTTCTGGTTTGGCAAGCAAACGCCAAGGCTTTCGATTGCCAAGGCGGAGCGCGAGTGTGCCGATTGGCTACGGTCTCTGGGAAGGAGGCCCAAGGAACACGCAAAGACGTGGTATCGGGAGGAGGCCCATCGCCGCTTTCCCGGCTTAAGTCTCCGTGGTTTCGATCGCGCCTGGAGTAGTGTGACACCCAAGAGCTGGCGAAAGGCTGGCGCACGCCGCCGAGGAAGCGCCTCGATTCCAACTTCAACCACTTGATTCTCTTTGCAAAGAATTGATTCGCCGCACCACCTGCGGTGCGCTGACTAATCTCCATCTACTGCTCGCGCCACCTTTCACAGCATGGCGCGCCAACGGAACTCCCGGCCAGAGCAGTCAATGCCTCCTACAGAAGAGGCGTTGCGCGCGCTCGTCCGCCTTCTCGCGCGCCATGCCGCACGCGAGCACATCGCGGGCGCGAATCCTCACGACACCGCCGACCTCGACATGAACGACAAAGCGGTGGCGGCCCAATAGCGAAGCAGTGGCGGGCGCATGGCGAATGACCCTTCCAGCGTGCCTGTGGGCCGCTTCCTATCCGTCGACGACGTTGCCGAAGAACTCCGTGTGTCGAGTAAGCACCTTCGTCGACTGATCGCCAACGGTGACCTACCGATCTACCGCTTCGGAAAGGTCATTCGGATTTCACGGCACGACCAAGGCGGCCCGTGGACGCACGCCGGCCTCGCTATCTGCGCTCGGGTCTAATGAAATGCGGAATCTGTGGCAGCGGCTATATCGTCGTCAGTGCCACACATATGGCCTGCGCCGGAGCGCGGGACCGCGGCATCTGCAGCAATCGTCTGCGCGCCCACCGTGCGAGTGTCGAACGCAGCGTTCTTGCCGGACTCCAAACGCATCTGATGCGTCCCGACCTAGTGAAGATCTTCATCCGCGAGTTCAACGCAGAACTCGCGCGATTGTCGGCTCATTCTAATCGAGAGGAGGCCGTCAGACGGCAAGAGCTTGACAGGGTGCTTCGTGGAATCCACGAGGTCATAGAAGCGATCAAAGCTGGCCTGCGAAGCCCGACGCTGGCTGCCGAACTGGTCGCACTCGCGGCCCGCAAGCACGATCTGGAGGCATCCCTGCAACAGGCGCCTCAGCCAAAGCCACGAATACACCCGAATGCAGCCCTTGTTTACCGCGCCAAGGTCGCCGATCTGGACACTGCCCTCTCCTGCGAGGGCACACGAGCTGAAGCAGCCGATATCCTGCGCGAGCTGATCGAGGAAGTGCGGCTTGTCCCGGAGCATGGCGAGCTCCAGATCGAACTGCGGGGGAAGCTGGCGGCGATCTTGAGTTTTACTCAGAAAAGCAATCCCGGCGCCGGGGGCGCCGGGATGAAAATAAAGCTGGTAGCGGAGGAGGGAATCGAACCCCCGACACGCGGATTATGACCCCGCTGCTCTACCAACTGAGCTACTCCGCCACAGGGGCCGTGCGGAAGGCTGGAGGGTATATGGCCCGCTCCCTGCCCCTGTCAAGCGACGCCCGACCACCTGCCCGCCCCCATGACGGAGCCCGCCGGCGTCTTCCGCGCGTGCTCTTTTCCTCCACAGCATCTGCTTGCGGTGAAAAATAGGGCCTGAGGCGAGCTATGAAACCCTGGCGTCGTCGTGGTCGACCGGCGCAGGAGGTCCGGCCAGCGCCGTCCGCAGGTCGCGGTCCATGACCGCGGCGATCGCGCCCAGCCGGGCGACCCGCGCGCACAGTTCGGCATGGTCGGCCGCCAGCTGGGCGAACTCTTCCGGCGAGAGCGCGCTGCGCTGGCGCAGCGCCCGCGCCCGGCTGGCCGCCAAGTCCGGCAGGTCGGGCTGCAGGTCGTGCGCTGCATCGAAGGCGGCGACCGCCAGATCGGCTTGGCGAAGCTGCAGGAGCATGTGGCCGAGGTCGTAGTAGGCGCCGGCCGGTGCCGGTTGCCGCTCGATGCCCTCGCAATAGGCGCGCACGGCCTCCCAGAAGTCGCCCCCCACGCGCAGCGACCGGCCGAGCCAGAACCAGCCGCGCACCAAATCGGGCCGCCGGCCCAGCAGCCGCCGCAGCAGCCCGATGGCCTCGGCATGCTCGCCGCTCTTGGCCAGGATCTGCCCGAGCCCATAGAGCGCATCGGCATTGTCGGGCGCCAGCGCGAGGATCTGGCGGAAGCCGGCCTCCGCCTCGACATTCCGGCCGGCGCGGTGATGCTCTTGCGCACGCTCGACGACGAAGTCCAGCCTGCTGCGGCGGTCCAGGCGCCCGCCGAGGTTCGCGTCGTCCTTCGTCGACAGGACGAACGAGGCGATGCGGCGCTCCTCGACGCCGAAATTGTATTTGTAGGGCTCGTTGCCGCGCAGGAAGTCGTAGATCTCGAAGCCGTTGCGGATCGCATGGCGGATGGCGTGGGCGTGCAGCGCCAGGCCCGAGGGCATGTCCTCGAAGGTCTCGTCGCGGCCGGCGAGGAAGAAGAGGAGGGACTTCTTGCGGGTGTCAACCAGGATGGCGAGTCCGCCGAGCGACCGCTCGCCCTGCCACAGCATGGGCAGGAACAGCGCCCCCGACCGGAAGGCATGGTGCAGCATCGCGCGGTAGTTCTTCACGATCGTGTCGATCCCCGCTCCCTTCTGCGGCCGCCACCGCGTCGTCCAGAGGTCGAGCACGATGCCGAGGTCGCGGTCGATGGTGGCCGCGTCGGCGTGGGTGATGCGGAATTCGCCCGACGTCTCGACCCGCCGCAGCAGGCGCCGGAACTTCTGCCGGCTGTTCGCGCTCAGGCAGCCGGTAAGATAGGCCTCCCAGTCGCCGGGCAGCCTTATGAAGGGGCAGCGGCTGCTGTCGATCCCGTCCTTGTCGACCCGCTTGAGCTCGGAGCGCTTGAACGCGTCGGCGGGAAACGCATCCAGGAAGAGCCGGGTACGGCGCTCCGAGGCGCGCAGGAATTCGATACGCAGGGTCGCCCAGTTCAGCTGCTGCAGGCTGTCGGCGAACGCCGGGATGGCCTGCTCCTCGTGCGCCGGAAGGCAGATGAACCCCGTGTAATCAGCGGTGTTGTTGCCGCCCATGAAGAAGCTGTTGCAGAAGCCGCCCGACTTCAGCTCCTTGGTCTCGACCCAGAGCGGGAAGAACGCCACGTACCGCTCCTCCTCCGCCGGCCGCGCCGCCAGCACGAACCAGGGCCGGTTGAGCCACGCCAGCCATTGCGCCATCCAGATGAAGGACAGGTAGAAGTGCGCCTCCGGGTCGGCCTCGTAGACGGCGTCCCAGTTGGCGGCGAGCGCCCGCAGCGCCTTCTCATTGTCGATGATGTCAACGCGCATGATTCCAGCCTCGTCCCACCGCGGGCGCGATCGAAAAGGTCAAACGAAATGGACTTGCATGAATGCCGCGGGACCGACGTTGCCGATTGCGCTAGCCTCGCGGGCGTCACTGCCGCCGGCTTCGCGAGCTCGGATGTCCAGACCTACGGTTGCACCACGAAACACATAACCCGACACGCCACTCTTCTTCTTTCTTGCGCATCCATTATGCCGCAAAGCACCCGGCGCGGGCCAGATTTTTTTGGCCGCGCCGCGCCCGGCCGCTAACCAATTTACCAAGCGAGCCGCCGCGCCGGCGCTCGCGCCGATTTGGCAAAGCCGCGTCCCTGCCATAGGGTCGGCGCCATGCGCGTCTTCATCGTTCATGCCCACCCCGAGCCGAACAGCTTCAACGGCGCGCTCACGCGCGTGGCGGCCGAGGCGCTCACGACGGCCGGACACGAGCTGGTCGTCTCCGACCTCTACGCCATGGGCTTCAATCCGGTGTCGGATCGCCGCAACTTCACCACCGTCCGCGACCCCGAATACTACCGCCAGCAGGCCGAGGAGGCGCATGCCGCCGCCCATGACGGCTTCGCGCCCGACCTGCAGGCCGAGATGGACAAGCTGTTCTGGTGCGACGTCCTGGTCCTGCAGTTCCCGCTCTGGTGGTTCGGCCTGCCGGCGATCCTCAAGGGCTGGGTCGACCGCGTCTTCGCCTCCGGCGGCCGCATCTACGGCGGCGGCAAGTGGTACGACCGCGGCGTCTTCGCCGGCAAGCGCGCGATGTGCTCCGTCACCATCGGCGGCCCGCCTCCGATCTACGGCGCGCGCGGCCTGAACGGCCCGATCGAGTCGATCCTCTTTCCGATCAACCACGGCATCCTCTATTTCGTCGGCTTCACCGTGATCGAGCCCTTCCTCGTGCACGCGCCCGTGCGGATCAGCGACGCCGAGCGCGCGGCGCACCTGGCGCGCTATCGCGACCGCGTCCTCGGCCTCGCTGCGGCGCCGACCATCGCCTATCCGAAGCTCGCCGACTACGACGAGCACCACGTGCTGAAATCGCGCTAGCGGCGCGCTTGCCTACCCCGGCGGCCGGCTCCAGAGGTCCTCGTAGTGGCTGTAGACCAGGATCTGGCCGACCCGCTCGCCGTCGCGGGTGAACGGCAGGAACAGGCACTCGTCGCTCATGTAGCGGTTGCCGGGCTTGGAGACCCGCTCGCAGTCGTAGAGCACGGCCCGCTCGGTCGCGACATAGGCGTAGTTCTCGAGCGCGTCCTCGACGTGGGCGGCGAAATAGGCGTCGGCGACGCGCTGGCCGGTCGGATCGGCCCCACGCGATTCCACCTCGCGCGTGCCGACCAGGCGGTAGACGAAGTCGAGCGGCGGCCCCCAGTTGACGTCCACCAGCATGATGCCCGGCAGGTAGCGGATGATGCGCGCCGGGTCGAGATCGTCGCGGTGGGGCAGCAGGCGATCGCCGCGCAGGGCCCCCCAATGCTGGTACATCTCCCGCACCTGCCGGCTGCAGATGTTGAGGAACTCGAGGTTCTTGTATCTCAGAGTCATGCGCCCTGCCCGCCGACCGAGTCGGCCGGCCGGGAGGTTCTGAATCCGGCGCCGCCCTGTCAAGTGCCCCGGCGGTACCGCCGCTTCGGGCGTTCAGAGCGGGAGCGGCGCCGACGTGAACGACTCCGCCGCCGGCCCCGCGGGCGCGACCTGCCCGCCGGGCTCCGCCGGTCGCGGCCCACCGGCCGGCCCCTGATCGGCCGCCCCGGGCGCCGTCGCCTCGGTCTCGAGGACCGATTCCCGGCCGCACCGCAGGCACTCGATCCTCACGGTGCTTCCGGCCACGGCGACGATCCGCATGGCTCCGTTTTCGCAGTGCGGGCACAGGAACTTCATCGCCCCGCCTCCTTCGCTCGCAGCCTCGGAGTGTGGGCCGATTTCGTAACGGCCGTGTGTCGTTCGTGCGTACCTGTTGTCGCAGCGAGTTTTCGCCGCACGGCCTTGAATTCGCGCAGCTACCCCAAACGAGGCAGTCCTATGGCCGCTCCGGCTAGAACGGCAGCGCGCGCTGGGCCGGTGCCAGCGGCTCGAGGCGGACCCCCTCCAGTGCCAGCATGCGGAGCTTCGTGGCCGAGCCGCCCGGCGCCGAGAAGCCGCCGACCTTGCCGCCGGCCGCCAGCACGCGGTGGCAGGGAATGAACAGGGCCACCGGATTCGTCGCCATGGCCTGGCCGACGTCGCGCGCGGCCTCCGGCCCGGCGCCGAGCTCCTTCGCCAGGGTGCCGTAGGTGGTCGTGCGGCCCCATCCAACCTGGCGCGCCGCCGCGTAGATCCGCTTGAAGAGCGCGTCCTGCCCGCCGAGGTCCAGGACGAAGCCGGAGAAGTCGGTCTCCTGGCCGCCGAAATAGCGCTTCACGGCGTCGACCGCCTCCGCCACGGCGGGCGTCGGCGCGTCGGCCTCGGCGCCCGGCAGCCGTCGCAGCAGCATCCGCTCGGTCGCCTCGGCGCTCCGCGTCGGCAGCTGGAAGCGCGTGATGCCCACCTCGTTCCAGGCGATGCCGCAGAATCCCCCGGCGGTCTCGAAGACGAAGTAGCGGTGCATAGTCTGGCCCATGAGTCGGCTCTCGCATCCCGATCGCTCACGAAGGATCGTCGCGCGGGGCCGATCATTCAATCCGATTCTTGCGTCACCAGACGCTGCGTCGCGAGACGGCGGCCAGCAGAGCGCCGTCACCTGGCGCGGTAGTCTCGGCTGTATCCAGCGAATCCAGACGCAGGGGCCGGCGCAGGGGAGAGGGGTCCATTGAGAGAGGCATCGGGAGCAGCATCTGCATCCGCGCCATAGGCAGCCCGGATGGAGAAGTGCGCGACCGTGCAGCACCTGAGGCATTCGACTTCCATCGGGCAGGCCCGCAGCACCATGAACGAGCGCGCCTCGCATTTCGGGCAGCAGAAGTCCGTGGCGGATCGCGCCACACCAAGGCTCTGCATCAGGTCCCGGTAGTCGTGCGTCGCGAGCACTTGCCGCGCGTTCATCGGATTCTCCGCCTTGTTGAAGCTCCGGCCGTCGCCGCCCGCCTTTGGCGAGGCTTTGATTGTCGCGGGCGATTGTGAACGGCGTGTGCACCCGGCGTAGCGTCTTGTAACGTTTTGCAAATGGACGGGGCCTGCCGCCCGCCCTCACCCCGGCGGGCTCTTGGTCAATCTCTCCTTAACCTTGTCGCAACCCTTCGTTAGCCCCGCACATGGATGATGCGTTCGTTAGCCATCTTGTTCCTCCTTGACCCCGCGCCCGCACCGCGGGGCCATTTTTGGCGGCTGCTCCGGTCCCCTTCGATGACTGCCATCCGCAAGACCCCGGGCGTGTGCGCGGGCGCTGCCTGTATCGGCGATACCCGCATTCCCGTCTGGACGATCGTCCTGATGAGCGAAGCCGGCGCCGGTCTGGCCGAGATCTTGGCGATCTATCCGCAGATGACGGCGGCAGACTGCGCCGCGGCCCTCAACTACGCCCTCAAGCACCGGGGCGAGATCGACACCTACATCGCCTGGGACCGCGCCTGACGGCTTGGCGCCGCGCGCCTTGCGTGGGGCCTCAGGTCGCGACCACGCGCTCGGCGGCGACGGCGCGGCAGTCCATCTCGTAGTCGATGTCGACGACCGGCGGCCGGTCGAAATGCCAGGTCAGGCCGTGGCGCGCGGCGCCGCGCCGGACCAGCTCGTCGCGCAGGAAGGGATGGATGTCGTGCACGGTGTAGAGCTGCACGCCGGTGGTCTGCGGCCAGCCCATCCCGAAGGCCGCCATGCGCCGCTCCATCTCGCCCAGCACCCAGCGCGCCTTGGCGCGCAGCCCGTCCGGGCTGAGGTCGCCGCGGCGGACGATGTGGTCGCGGTAGTTCGCCTTGCCTTCGGGCGCCTCGCCGCTGCCGGCGATCACGAACGAGGGCGGCGCCGACGGCGCGACGACGGTGAAGGCGAAGGCGTGGAAGCTCGGCTCCGCCGGCGGATCGACCTCGGGGCAGACATTGCTGCGCGCTACAGGATTGGCGCCGTCCGTCACCACGCCCCACGCGGCCAGCGTTTGCACATAGCCTTCGTTGAACGCCCGGAAGCCCGCTTCCGTGAACGGCGCCGGCGACCGCAGCTCGCAGGCGCAGAAGGCGGTCAGCGGCCGCCCCGCCGCCTCGATCAGGCGCGCGGCGAGCGCGAAGCCCTCCCCCAGCGGCACCAGGCGCGAGAAGCGCACCCGCTCGATGCGAAACCCCGGCAGGGCCGCGACGCCTGCCGAATACTGGAACACCCCGGGGATATAGGAATAGCCGCCCGCCGTCTCGATCGTTGCCATGAAGGTCGTCCTGATGTGGTCCGCGAGGAGGAGCTTGCACTGCGCCGGGCATCCGCGCCATGCTGCGCGATCGGGCTCGGCGAGGGAAGCGATATGCCCAAGTTCGAGGAGATGACCTCCAACGAGTTGCAGCAATACCTCTTGGGAAAGTGCCAGGCGAAGCCCG
>Ga0335082_10008973_pt1 | contig 10879 bp, 13 predicted proteins | sample Lox_Sample_41_FD_206718 | JGI IMG/M metagenome (GOLD analysis project Ga0335082, IMG submission 206718) | Soil microbial communities from Loxahatchee National Wildlife Refuge, Florida, United States - Lox_Sample_4.1 | ecosystem: Environmental > Terrestrial > Soil > Wetlands | place: USA... | reverse complement strand
GTCGTCGTAGTGCTTGCGCACCTGGGCCCAGGTCTCGTCGGACACGCCGCGGGAGGCGTCGGCGAGCCGGGTGCCCTCCTCGGCCAGCGCCAGCGCGGCCTGCTCGGCCTCGGTGAACACGCTGGCGTGGCGCCAGGCGGCGACCAGGTTGAGCCGGACCGCGGTTTCGCCGGCCGCCGCGGCTTCCTTGGTGTGCAGGTCGATGCACCAGCCGCAGCCGTTGATCTGGCTGGCGCGCAGCGCCGCCAGTTCCTGCGTGGACTTCGGCAGCGGCGACTGCGCGATCACCATGCTGGCGCTGGCGAACCGCTTGCTGAACCTGGCGCCGATCTCGTTGTCGACCATGTTGAACCGGGATTCCACTTCGTCCTCACTTGTGCTGTCGCGTATTGCGTATTGCCCGGCCGGACGAACACGAGATGCCGGCGGCCCGGTCCCTGTGACTGCGCGGGTTACGTGACGTGCGCCACAGCCCTCTTGGTGTCACAAAACGGCGTGACCCGGTGTCTGGTGGGTAACGCAGTCGAGAGTGAACAGGAGCCGCCCAATGACCGGCACGTCGCCGACCGCGCCCGGAAATCACGGCGGGAGCATGAGCCGCGACGGCCGCCCGGACCCCGCCACCGAGGCGTTCCTCGCCTACCGCAACCTGCTGTTCACCGTCGCTTACGAGATGCTCGGCTCGGCCGCCGACGCCGAGGACGTGCTGCAGGAGACCTGGCTGCGGTGGGCCGGTGTCGACCTCGGCACGGTGCGGGACCAGCGTGCCTACCTGGTCCGGATCACCACCCGCCAGGCGCTGGGCCGACTGCGCACGCTCGGCCGCCGCAAGGAGTCCTACACCGGCCCCTGGCTGCCCGAACCGCTGCTGACCACGCCCGACGTGGCCGAGGATGTCGAACTGGCCGACAGCGTCTCGATGGCGATGCTGCTGGTGCTCGAGACCCTCACGCCGCACGAGCGGGCGGTGTTCGTGCTCCGCGAGGTGTTCGACCTGGCCTACGACGAGATCGCCGAAGCCGTCGGCAAGAGCCCGGCCGCGGTCCGCCAGATCGCACACCGGGCGCGGGCACACGTCGCGGCGCGCCGGCCGCGCGGGGTGGTTACCGCGGCCGAGACCCGGGACGCGCTCGAGGCGTTCCAGCGGGCGGCCGAAACGGGCGATCTGCAGAGCCTGCTCGACATCCTCGCGCCGGACGTCGTCTTCCTGGGCGATGGCGGCGGGGTCGTGCAGGCCGTGCTGGCGCCCGTCGTGGGCGCCGACCGGGTGGCCCGCCTGCTGGCCGTCGGGCTGGACAGGATCGCCGGCGCGGCCTCGCTGCAGCCGACACAGGTCAACGGGTTCCCCGCGCTGACCATCCGGTTCAACGGCGAGATCGACACCGTCCTCGCGGTCCGCATCGACGATGACCTTATCACCGGGCTGTACGCCGTACGCAACCCCGAGAAGCTGTCGCACATGGAGCGGGAGACCACCCTGCGCCGCTGAGCCAAGGAACCGGGCGGGCCCAAAGGAACCGGGCGGGCCAAGGAATCAGTGGCGAGCGGTTTGCGGGCGCATACTTGTGATGATGAAACCTGCCCGCGCCACCCGGCGCTTCCTGCCCACAAGTCCCTTCAACGCCCCGCCCGCCGCTCCGCCCGTCGTCCAGTTCGTCGTGCAAGACCAGGTGACTCACGATAAGTACGGCCTCGGCCGGGTCATCGACGTGGAGGATGACGCCGCCGTGGTGATCGATTTCGGTTCACGCCAGGAGCGGATCACCACGCCCTGCTCCCAGCTGACCAGGCTCTGATACCGCCGCCGACGGCCCGGCGGGGCTCCGGTGCGCAGCGGCCCGCGCCAGACCGGGCTGCGGGTTTGGTTTGCGCCGGGCGCGCCGGCCGGGATCCGCGCATGGCGGCTGAAGCGCGGTTTGGGTGACCACGTACCGCATCAATGTGCCGGCGTCAGCGTGCTCCGCCGGGCTCCTGTGACCGAAGGAACGGGCTCTGCCCGGTAGGTGGATCGACGGCGGATCCACCTACCGGGGTTGGTCGCGCCGGGGACGCAGTGGAAGACCACGCGGGGAGGGCGGGTAATGGACGCCGACGTCATCATCGTGGGCGCCGGTCCGGTCGGCCTGATGCTGGCCGGTGAGCTGGCCCTGGCTGGCGTGCGGCCGCTGGTACTGGAGCGGGGATAATGAGGCCGTGACAGGCGGGCTGGTCCGGTGCGGGCACTGCGGCCGGACGAACCGGGTGCCGGCCGCAGCGGCCGGGACGCCCCGTTGCGGCCAGTGCCATCAGGCACTGCCGTGGATCGCTGACGCCGACGATGCCAGCTTCGCTGAGGTCGCCGAGGCCGCCAAGATCCCGGTCGTCGTCGATTTGTGGGCACCCTGGTGCGGGCCCTGCCGCCTGGTCAGCCCCGCGCTCGAGCAACTCGCCCGCGACCTGGCCGGTAGGGTCAAGCTGGTCAAGGTGAACGTCGACACCTCGCCGCAGGTCTCACAGCGGTTCGGGGTCCAGGCCATCCCGACCCTGCTGGTACTGCGCCGCGGGCAGGTGGCCGCCCGGCAGACCGGCGCCGTCCCCCTAGCCGCCCTGCGGACCTGGGTCGACAACGCGCTCGCCGCCGCTGAGTGAGCATTGCTGCCGGGGGTCGGCCCGGGTTTGCTCGTCGGCGTGTGCGATATGTAGCAGCGACCGCCAAATCAGCACGAGAATAAGAGCCGATCCGGCGAAGGCGAACCAGAACGGCGCGGTGACGCCCCACGCCGAGGCGACCAGCCCGCCGAGCGCCGACCCGATCACCATGCCGCCGACCACGCCGGTGAGGTAGACACTGCCGACGCGGCCCTGGAACTGGGCGGGCACAGCCCGCTGCCGCACGCTCGTCGAGGTCGTTCCCCAGATAAAAGCGTGCGCACCGAAGATGACGAACACGATGAGCGCGAACCAGGCCCAGCGGGTCAGTGCGAGCGCGAGGTGGGTCAGCGTCTCGATAATCAGGCCGCCGCGCATGATGACGCCGAGCCGCACGTGCCGCTCCAGCCAGCCGTAGGACATGGTGCCCAGCAGGCCGCCCGCCGCTATGGCCGTGGAGATCAGCCCGAAGCCGACCACCCCCAGCCCCAGCCGGTCACGCGCGTAGAGAACCAGCACCGACCAGGCGGCGCCGAAGGTGACGTTGAAGGTGAAGATCGTGATGGCCAGCGTCCTGACCGCGGCGTGCGCCCACAGCCAGCTCCACCCCTCGCGAATCTCGTCGCGTACCCGTGCGCTCCGCCCGCGTGCGCCGTGGGCCGGCAGCCGCACCCGCATGATCAGCAGCAGGCCGGCCAGCACGCACACGCCCTCGCTGACGAACGGCAGCGCCATGCCCGCCGCGAACAGCGCGGCGCCGACCGGCGGGCCGGCCAGCTGATTCCATACGACGATGCCCGTCATGGCACGCGAGTTCGCGATACCCAGGTCGCTGCGGCCGACGAGCATCGGCAGCAGCGTGGTGCTGGTGGTATCACCGAAGGTCTCGGTCACCCCGAACAGGAACAGCGCGGCGAGGACCACCGCGACGTCGACGCGGCGCGTCAGGATCGACGCCGTCAGGAGCAGCAGGATCGCTACCCGCACCAAACCGGTGGCAATGACGATGGCGCGCCGGTCGAGCCGGTCGGCGAGCACGCCGGCGTACAGGCCGAACAACAGCCAGGGCAGCCGCTGCAAGAACGCGGCCATCGCCACCGCCAGCGGATTGCTCGTTTGCGACGCGACAAGCAGCGGCCCGGCCGCGAGAGTGATCCCGTCGCCGAGGTTCGTCAGCCACGACGAAGCCAGCAGCCAGCGGAAACTGCGGCCTAGACGCGATGGCGCGATGAGCTCGGCGAACTGGTGCACTACGACCGCCCGACCTCCTTCACCACCACGTCATCATCGCGCATCCGCCGGGACTGCCTTCGTCGGCCGACTGCGCACGCCGGTTCCGGCGCGGGCTGCCGGTTGCGTCCCGGGCCCCGGCAAGCGAAACTCGCAGCCATGACATCTGGCATCGACAGCAATCCCGAGGACGAGTACGCCGACGACGAGTACGCGGACCAGGACGCCGAGGATCGCGGGCAGCCCTCGACGCCGGCCGGTATTCCCGACGAGGAGCCCGAAGAAGACGTGCTCGAACAGCGCCAGGAAGTCCCGTATCGCGAGGACGACCGGTAACAGCCGGCCCTCATCGGTCCCGGGCCCGCTCACCGGGCGGGGCGACGTGGCCGGATCTGGCGCACGGCGCGCCGCGTCACGTGCTGCGCAGGTAGTCGTGGACCAGGCGGATGGCGATGGACCCCTCACCGACGGCCGAGGCAACGCGTTTCACCGACCCGTACCGGACATCGCCGACCGCGAAGACGCCGGGCACGCTGGATTCCAGGAACATCGGCAGCCGCCGCAGCGGCCAGTCCCCGGCCGGCCGGCCGTCATCGAGGAGGTCGGCCCCGGTAATCACGAACCCCGCCTTGTCGCGGCGCACGGCAGCTGGCAGCCACTGGGTGCGCGGCTCGGCCCCGATCAGGACGAACAGGGCTCCTGCCCCGACCGTTTCGGCCGCGCCGGATTCCAGATCGGTGAGGGTCAGGCTTTCCAGGCGGTTCTGCCCGGCGCCGCCGGTCACCGCGACGCGGCAGCGGACGGCGATGTTGGGGGCCGCATCGATCTCCCGGATGAGGTACTCGGACATGCTGTCCGCCAGCGAGCGTCCCCGGACTAGCACGGTCACCTGCGCGGCGTATTTAGCGAGATGGACCGCTGCCTGCCCGGCGGAGTTGGCGCCACCCACCACGAAGACCTCGCTGCCTTGCACGGCCTTGGCCTCGGAGGCCGCGGCGCCGTAGAAGACGCCGGCCCCGGTCAGCGCGTCGAGCGCCGGGATGCCGAGCCGCCGGTAGGCCATGCCGGAAGCGACGACCACCGCCCGGCTCCGGACCTCGGTGCCGTCAGCCACGGTGACCACCAGCTCCGATCCCTCGGGGCACAGGCTGGTGGCCGGGTTGCCGTACACGTACTCCGCGCCGAAGCTCCAGGCCTGCGTGTAGGCCCGCAGGGCCAGGTCCCCGCCGCTCACCCCGGACGGAAAGCCGAGGTAGTTACGGATCAGCGAGCTGGTACCCGCCTGGCCGCCGATGGCTTCCGGCTCTACGACCACGGTGGACAGCCCCTCGGATGCGCCATAGACCGCCGCCGCGAGGCCGGCAGGCCCAGCCCCGATCACGGTCACGTCGTAGCGGCCGCTGCCCGGCTTGGTCAGCACACCGAGAGCCTCGGCGACCTCCGCATTGGACGGGTCGGCCAGGACCCGGCCATCGAACATCACTACTGTCGGCAGGGCCTTCCCGGATTCCCGCTCAAGCAGCCGCTGTCCTTCCGCGCTGTCGGCTGGGTAGAAGCTGAACGGAACGCCGTTGCGCCCTAGCAGCTCCCGGAGCTCATGCGACCGCGCGGCCCACTCCTCTCCGACGACACGAACCACCTCGATCCCGGGCAGGTTCGAGCGGGCCCACTCGCCGAGCTGATCGGTAACAGACCGGTGGAAGACCTCGTCCGGTGGCGTCCCGGGCCTGACCACGTAGGCATCGAGGTCGCCGAGGACGGTCGCCTGAACGACCGCCTTCATGCTCGCCTGATCGCCCCAGGCGATAAGCAGTACCCGTCTGGCGGCTGGATCGAGCTGCCGGACGCGCGCCAGCAGCTCCGTCCCGGTCGCATCCTGCAGCCACTGGCCGGCGAGCACGAGACTGACCTGGCCCTGGCCGTCGCGGAGCTCACCCAGGACGTCGAGCGCCTCCTGAGCCGACCCGGCCGTGACGACCCGGTAGTCAGTCCCGTAGCGCTTACGCAGCTCGGCCTCGACGCGTCCGCGTGTCCGCGAGGCGTCCGCCAGCAGCACAACCGGCTTGCCCATCAAGCCCCCATCGTGGAAAGTCACACCCACTGTAGCCGCGGCCGCAGTCCTCCGATTCCGGTCACGGACCGCTTCTGCGCTCAGGATGAGTCGGCGCGAAGTGCTGGGGGAACGCCAGGTTGCGGCACCGCTGATGGCGCGACGCGCCGCACACGGGGCACTCGGACCGGCTCACCGCCGGTTCCAGCCGGGCGAGGGTATCGGCGTCCAGCTTGCGGGGCTCGGGCTGAGCGGGAAGCCGCAGCGGCCCTCGCACGGCCAGTTCGGACACGAAACGCTGGTATTCGCGTTCGCAGTCTTCGCACCGGCAGCCTCGCGCCCAGGCCAGCACCGTGCCGTGTTGCGGCAGCGCGGGCGGCAAGTTGCCCCATGCGGTCATACGTCTACGGTAGGCGACAACCGGAGCGAACGTCCGGGAACCCCGAACCGATGTCAGCTATCGACTAATATCTTGTTTTCCATTACATTGGCGGCATGGCGGTCAGGTCCATGACGGGGCAGGCGTTCTTCGTGCTCACCGCGCTGGCCGACGGCCCGCGGCACGGGTACGGCATCGTCGGTGAGGTGGCCGAGCTGTCGCAGGGGCGGGTCCAGCTGAAGATCGGCAGCCTGTACGGGGTGCTGGACCGGCTCACCGCTGACGGGCTGATCGAGCCGGACCGGGAGGAAGCGCACGACGGCCGGCTGCGCCGCTACTTCCGGCTGACCAGGGACGGGCGGCGGGCGCTGGCCGCGGAGGCCGAGCTCCGGGCCGCTAGCGCCCGCGTGGTGCGGGCGAGGCTGGGCCTGACCGGGTCGGAGGCAGCCGGATGAGGGGTGGTGGCCTGGACCTGGAGCAGCGGTACCGGCGGGTGCTGCGGCTGCTGCCCGGCTACTACCGGGACGCGTGGGAAGAGGACATGGTCGCGGCCTTCCTGGACAGCTGGCTGACCGGCGATCCGGACGAAGACTCGGTCACCATGGAGTTCGGCCGGCCCAGCTGGCCGGAGATCGCCAGCGTGGCCGGCCTGGCCGCCCGGCTGTACCTGGGCGGTGCCGGCACTCCGCGCCGCTACTTCGCCTGGGGTCAGGCCGCGCGGGGCGCGGTGCTCGCCGTGCTGCTGGTCCACGCGGCGGCCGGCCTTGACGGGCTCGTGTCCGTGTTCCTGCCCGCGAGCCGCTACCGGATCGTCCCCACGCCGCCGGCCACCATAGCGGCATCGCCTGGCGCCGTCTGGCCGCCCGCGGTGTGGTACCTGGCCGGCTACGTCTGGATCGTGGTCTTCGTGGCGCTGGTCCTGGGGCACTACCGCGCGGCCCGGGTTATCGCGGCGCTGGCCATCCTCCCGGCCCTGGCCTGGCTGCTGCAGGGGCAGCTCACCGGTAGCCTGCTGTCGCCCTTCGGCTCGTGGGCCTTCTGGTTCCTGCTCGACCTGGCCCCGGTCCTGGCCATGGCGGCGTTCCACCGGGACGCCCCGCCGACCGCGCGCCGGCCCTGGCTGCTGGCACTGCCCGCGTACTACCTGCTGGTATCCGTGCCGGTGCTGGCCGCCGAGCTGACCGGTCACTTCGCCTGGCGGCCGGACACTCCCGGCCTATGCTGCATCCTGGTCGCCTTCCTCTGCCTGGCCCACGTGCCACGGGCCTGGTCCAGCCGGGCCGGCACGGGCGTGTGGTCGCTGACCTTGGTGCTGCTGGCTGCCGTGGCCGGGACGTACCGGATCGTCTCGCTCGGCGACTACCTGCAAGACCCCCACCTGATCTTCTACCTGCAAGGCCCCCACCTGGTCGCCGTCGGCCTGGCGGAACTGCTCATCCTGGCCGTCGCCGCCGCGCTGGTCGCCCCGGATGCTGCTCGTACCCAGGCGGCCATGCCGTCACCGCCGCCACATCCGCAGCTGGGGTAAGCCCGCGATGGCCTATCGAGGAAGACGTGCCGTGCGAGGCCCGGGCCGGCGCCGGGCCCGGGCCGGCATCGCCCTCGTCGCCCTCGCGCTCACCTGTGCCGGCTGCAGCCATATCCTCCCGCTCGGGCCGGCACCGGCCGCGCCGCGCCGGCTGGCGTCGGCGATCATCCTGCAACTCGTGCTGATCCAGCCCCCGTCACCGGCGGGCGGGTGCCCGGCCGGTTACGTCACGCTCTCCGCACCGTTCACCGATTACCCCGAGGTCCCCGATGCGTGCTACCGCGAGCTCGGCAAGCCGGTCACGATCACCTCCGCGGCGGTCGCCATGTCCTACCAGCCCGCCAGAAACCAGCAGCCCGCCGTGTACGGACTCACTTTCACCGTGCCCGCGGCCGAGGCACCGGCGCTGACCGCGATCACCACGAGGGCGTTCGACTCCCGGGACCCGATGGCCATCAGCACCGCCGACAAGACCTGGGGCGTCACCTTGATGGCGGGACCACTCACGAACGGGCAGTTCGGAATCTGGGTGCAGAGCAAGAACCAGGTTCTCCAGCTCCAGCGCGAACTGCTCCCGTCCGCCTGAGGATCGCGGCACTAAGCCTGGCTAGCCTGCTGGTGACCGCTGGCCTGGCGCTGACCGGCGAGCTCGGCGAGCGTGGCGATCTGGATGACGAACTCCGGCCACAGCTCCCGGGGCAGGTCATGCCCCATGCCGGAGAACCCCACGAAGCGGGCGCCCGGGATCGCCTTGGCGACGGCCAGGCCCCCGCTCGGCGCGACGAGCGGGTCTGCCAGCCCGTGAATGACTAGTGACGGGACCGTGATGCGGTGAAGAGCGGCCGTGCGGTTCGGCTGGCTCGCGCTCGCCGCGAGCTGCCGCCGGTAACCATCCGGGTCATATCCGCGGTCCCAGCTCCGGCCGGCCACGTCCTGCACGTACTGCTCGTCGAACGCGAAGCCGTGCGAGCCGATGAGCCGGAAGGTCTGCACGGCCGCGGCCACGACCGCGGGCCTGTCGCCGGCCACGCGCCGGCGCAGCAGCCGGGCGTAGACCCGTGGTTTCGGCTGTCCCACCCGGCGGGATCCGGTGGAGGTCATCATCAGCGTGAGGGTGCGGACCCGGGCCGCGTGCTCCAGCGCGACGGCCTGTGCGATGAACCCGCCCATCGACGCCCCGACCAGGTGGACCTCGCCCAGCCCCAGGCCGTCGATGAGCCCGGCCACATCGGCGGCCATGTCGCTGATCGAGTACGGCGGCGGCCTGCGCCGCACCACGATGTCGGCCAGGCGCGGCGGCGGGAGGTTCCGCAGGTGGGTCGATTCACCTACGTCCCGGTTATCGAACCGGACGACGAACAGGCCGCGCCGGGCCAGGCCTTCGCACAGCTCGTCCGGCCAGGCGATCATCTGCGTCGCCAGGCCCATGATGAGGACGACCGGCGGTGCGCCCTGCTCACCGAACGTCTCGTACGCCAGCTCGATATCGTTAGCGGCGACCCGGCCCTGCGTGCGGGCAGCGACATCTCCCATGGGCGCAGTCTCGCACGCGATGAGGCCCCGGTCACTTCTGCCCTACGACAGCGGCGCGCTCCTCGTGGCGCGGGGAGGAGCGCTAGCCGTCGGCGGGCGGTACGGGGGTTGGGTGCCCCTACCCCTATCTTGCGGGGGCTCGGGCCGGGCGTGAGCGGGGCCGGGCGTTAGCGGTCCGGAGCCGCCCCCGGTGCCGCGAGGGCGGCGGCGGCCAGGGCCGCGTACCCGGCTCGCAGGCCGCGCGCAGCCGGGCGAAGGCGCCCGCCTCGAGCTCGGCGGCGGCGGTACCGGTGCGCGTAGGATCGACCGTTCGGCATGCCACAGGCCGCCCTCGCTGTGCCCGGCGACGAGCAGCGCCTCCGGCCGCGCTTCCGGCCGCGCGCCGAGCATGTGGTAGACGGCCGCGGCCTGCCGGATGAAGGCGTCGAGATCGATCCGGCCCGGATCCTGTGCATAAGCGCCCGCGCCGGTCCGGCCGGTGAAGTACTTGTCGAAGCGCAGGCTCATGATGCCCAGCTCGGCGAGGACCTCGGCGATCAGGGCCAGGGTGCGCGGAGTCAGGTTGAGCCCGGGGACGTCTCCGTTGCGATCGACCGGGCCGCTTCCGGGCAGCAACAGCGCGGCGGCGAGCCGCCGTCCCTCGCGGTGCGCGGGAACACGCAGCGTTCCGTGGGTGGCTGTGCCGTCCACGTCGAAACATATGTCCTCATCTACCGAGGCGGACATTATGGACGACACACGAAATTGGTGCCCATACCTCCTTCCCCGAAAACCGCGTGCCGCGCTGCCTGGCGGTGGCTGGTGCGCTAGAGATCCGGGCGGGCCACGTGGTCGATCTGCATGAGCTCGACCGGCGCCCCGCTGACCTCGATGAAGGCGACCAGGACGCCGCGGCTGGGACTGTTCGGCTCGATGATGACGTGCTGGTCCTTGAGGGCGGCGGTCAGGTCGTCGACCTCGAAAGCCACGTGCGGAACGGTCTTGACCAGGTCGGGATAGGGCGCGTCGTCCCAGTACCGCTGCCACTGGATGCCGAACGGGTTGGCCTGATGATCGCTGACAGTAATCTTCAGGTGCGGCAGCGGGATCTCCCCGTCGAAGGAACCCGCGGTCGGGATCCCGATGTGGTTGAACTTCACCGGACCGCCTTTGATCGCCTGCCGTTCAGCCTAAGCCGGGATCAGGGTCAGCCGGAATCGGTTATCCGGGCCTGGTCCCGGTGGCGGGTGCACAACTGAGGGGTCTTTGATAAATCCCACATCTGCCAGGCCAGCCCGGCACGCCGCCTTGTGATCGAGGCCACGTACCCCGCTGTGATCCGCCGCACCGGGGGCGTGTCGCGATCATGACAGTGCCCGCCGGGCGCGGGGCGGATGAGGCTGCCGGGGCGTGAGAGGTGACCTGCGGACAGGGGCCCGGCACGGACTTGCCGGCAGCTCCGAGCCAGCGGATGGGCCTCTCCGGCCGGAAGAAGCGTCTTTTGATAAATCCCACAACCGTCCAGCCAGTTCAGCGTGCCGTCTCATGATCG
>Ga0335082_10008971_pt1 | contig 10880 bp, 7 predicted proteins | sample Lox_Sample_41_FD_206718 | JGI IMG/M metagenome (GOLD analysis project Ga0335082, IMG submission 206718) | Soil microbial communities from Loxahatchee National Wildlife Refuge, Florida, United States - Lox_Sample_4.1 | ecosystem: Environmental > Terrestrial > Soil > Wetlands | place: USA: Florida... | reverse complement strand
ACATTCGGCACGGCGGCGCACGAACGATTCCTGGCGGAGCTTGCAGAGCGCGGCGTGACGCCAGAGGCTACTGGTCCACGTGCGGTTCGGTTTCGGCGCGGCGGCGTCGAGGTACACTGCGTCACGCTGGAGCCGCGATTCCGCGCCTACTTCGAACAGCAGATGCATGACTTCGATCCGGATGTGATCCTGTGTTCCACGGACGATCCCGCTCATTTGCTTTTCGAGGTGGCGCTGCACGCTCCCCGGGCGCGGGTTGTTTACCTTGTGCGGGCGACAATCGCACTTCCATTTGGCCCCGACGCCTCGTCTCCAAGTGCCTCGCGGACAGCTCGATTGCGTCGCGCGGATGCGATGGTGTGCGTGAGTGAGTACGTTGCCGAATACTGCCGGCGTGAAGCCGGCCTGGCTGCCGTGCATCTGCCGATTTCCATCATGCCGGCCGGAGAGCCGCAGCGCACCGGCTCATTTGACAATCGCTTCGTCGCGATGGTCAATCCGTGCGCGGTAAAGGGGATCTCGATCTTCGCGGGGCTCGCGAGGGAAATGCCGACGGTGGAATTCGCCGCGGTCCCGACGTGGGGCACCACGCACGAGGATCGGGATTTGCTCGAGAGCCTGCCCAACATTCACGTCATCGGACCTTACGACGACATCGACGAGCTGTTCCGCCAGACAAAGGTGATGCTGATCCCCTCGGTGTGGGCCGAGGCGCGATCGCGGATCGCTCTTGAATCGATCGCGCGCGGCGTACCGACTCTGGTTTCCGACATCGGTGGATTGCCGGAGGCAATCTGCGGCATGGAAACACGGGTGTCCATTACTCCGGTGCACCGCTACAAGCCCCTGGTGGACGAAAACATGGTGCCGGTGGCCGAGGTGCCTCCGCAGGACATTGGTCCCTGGCACACGGCCTTGGAACGCTTGCTCAGGGATCGGGCTCACTACGAGGACGTTGCGCAACGATCGTGGCAGGCGGCCGCCAGGTACATGAAGTCGGCAAACGAAGGGCCGTTCGAAGAGTTTCTTTCCCGGCTGGTTCGCGGCCCGAAAAAGGGCGCTCCTCGGCCGATTACCGCCGAGTCATTCAGCCCCGTGAAGAAGCGGCTTCTGGAGCTGCGCCTGCGGCAGCGTTCCGCCTCGCGGAGTCCGTGGTTCCCGCAGCTGGCGGAGGTCAAGAAGCGTATCTTTGCCTTCGGCCACGCCGGGGCCGGTGCCCTCTTCTGGCGAGAGTGGCCGGAGGTGTCTCCCGTTCTATTGCCAGGCCGCGAGGCGCGATTTCACGAATTGCCGTTTGAGGATATGAGCGGGCTGGTGGACGAGCTGGCCGGGGCGATGGAGCCCTATCTCGACGGGCCCTTTGCGTTCTTTGGGCACAGCATGGGTGCCGGGATCGCATTCGAGCTGACACGCGAACTCCGCCGGTTGGGATTGCCCTTGCCGAAGGCGCTTGTTGTATCCGGCGCGCGCGCCCCGCGTTTGCGCCGCGAGCATCCGCCGGTAAACGACATTGATGATCAGCGATTGCTTGAAGAAGTGGCCCTATGGGGTGGCGTGCCCGATGATCCCGTTCTGCGAAAGCTGCTGCTGCCTGTTCTGCGCGCTGACACCTCGCTCTATCGCCGCTGGCGACCAATGGCAGGCGAGTCGCTGGCGATACCCATATTCGCCTACGGAGGTGAGTCGGACCCTCAGGTGAGCCGGACCGACCTGACGTCCTGGGGCGAGGAAACGACGGGCGGATTCGCACTGCGCCTCTTTCCGGGAGGACATCTCTATCTGGGCGGAGCGAGGCTCTCGGTCCTCCAGGCTCTGCGCAAAGACCTTGCAATCTAATTAATCTCAGCGGCTGGCCGGTGGCGCTTTGCGGATCTGCTCCAGCCGGGCGGCCATCGATTTGACGCGGTCAGGAAATTGGGACGCAAGATTCCGAGTTTCGCCGATGTCGGCCGCCAGATCGTAGAGTTGCGGATCGGAGTCCGCACCCAGTTCGATATTTACCTGGGGATTGATTTTTGCGCTCTTGGATGGGGGAATGTATTTCCACTGTCCTGATCGGAGGGACAGTGATTCGGCCTGTTCTACCAACTCCTGTCGACCTTGGTTGGATTCGCCCAGAAGTGCGGGAAGGACATTTTCACTGTCGGGCGCGGCACCTTGCGGAACCGCGGCCCCGGTGAGCGCGGCAAGACTTCGCAGCAAATCGACCTGACTGATCAGGGCGCCGGAGACCGAGGGCTTTACACGAGCCGGCCAGTGAACGATGAAAGGGACGCGGGTGCCGCCTTCGAAGCGGCTGTATTTTCCTCCACGCAGAGGACCATTGGGGCGATGCGAGCCGAGCCGCTCCACGGCCTCATCGCGATATCCATCGTCCACAACGGCGCCATTGTCGCTGGCGAAAACGATGAGCGTGTTCTCGACGAGCTTCCTGCGTTTCAGGGCGTCAAGAATCTGGCCCACGCACCAGTCCAATTCCGCGATGACGTTCCCTCGGGGTCCCATCGTCGTGGAGTCAGCAAAGCGCTCGTGTGGAACGCGTGGCACATGGATGTCGTGGGTCGCAAGATAGAGAAAAAACGGCTGCGACTTTTGGCTTTCCATGAAGGAGATGGCACGCGACGTCAGCGTGTCCGCCATGGTCTCGTCCTCCCACAACGCTGATTTGCCGCCTCTCATGAAGCCGATGCGGCTGATGCCGTTCACGATCGTCATATCGTGGCCATGGCTTAGCTTCATTTTCAGCAGTTCAGGGTGCGTGGCTCCAGTGGGTTGATCGTCGAGAGGCCCTTTGTAGCTGACCTTGATGGGATCGTTGGGATCGAGGCCGGCCACGCGGTGGTTCTGGACATACACGCACGGGACGCGATCGCCCGTTGCGGGGATGATGAACGACTCGTCGAAGCCGATCTCGAGCGGACCAGGCTTGATGTCGCCATTCCAATCGATATTCCCGTCGCCGAGCCCCAAGTGCCATTTGCCGATTGCGGCGGTCCGATGCCCGCGCTCCTTTAACAAAGAGGGCAACGTGGCTCGTCCGGGGCGAATCAGCAGCGGTGCGTCGCCAGGCAGCACGCGGGCGCCTTCCATACGAAAGGAGTATTCACCCGTAAGGAGCGAGTAGCGGGACGGAGTGCACGTTGCGGCGGAGGTGTGTGCGTCAGTGAAGCGGACGCCGCTGGAGGCGAGGCGGTCGATGTTCGGGGTTCGAACGCGCGTTGCCCCGTAGCAACTAATGTCTCCGTATCCCAGATCGTCGGCGTAAATGAGAACGATGTTCGGCTGGCTGGGCGCGGCAGTACGGAGAGCGGAGGCCGCGCAGCCAAGCAAGAATTCCCTGCGGTTCATGCAGTTCAACTATATGTGTTCCAGATCTTCCTGTGCCTTTACTTCGCCTGCAAATCGGTCGGGCTCGGGCAGCCTTCCCGTCCAGTTGGCCCAGGCCCAGAAGACGGCCGTTGAGGCCGTGAGCGCGCCCGCGGCAACGCCTATGGCGCGAATGCTGAAGGTTTTGGATGCCGCGCCCGCGCCGATCATTGAGATCATCATCGATGCATACATCAGCGTTTCCACGGTAGATAACACTCGTCCGCGCACGGCGTCCGGCGCATGAGTGAGCAGCATGGTCCGGTTCAAGACATTGTTCATGCCCATGGCGATGCGCGAAATCGTGATGAAGAATGTGGCGAGGCCGATGGTCGGCATCACGCTGAAGAGCACGTACGCGCCGCCGAGGACCGCATAGCCCGCGGCAATTGCCGCTTTGTACTGCTCGAAGTTGAGGCGGTGGCCGATGCGATGGGCGAGTAGTCCTCCAAGCACCAGGCCTACTCCCGCGAAGCCCCAGATCAGGCCGATGCCGGCCGGACCGGCTTGAAAGACGACTTCGCCGAACAGAGTGAAGAGGATCTGCGCGGCGCCGCCGCCGCTCGCCCATCCCACGCCGGCGAGTCCGACGGCGAGGATCAATGGAGTGCGCCGCATGTACGCAAGTCCTTCGCGCAGGTCCCTCCACGGCTCGGGGCGGGAGTGGCGGCCTTCGGCACGGAATGTTCCGGCAAGAAGTCCGATCATCCACGCGCTGATGAGGAACGAGACCGAATTGGCGACGAAGGCCCATTCATAGCCGAACTGCATCGTGCTTACGCCGCCGAGGAAAGTGCCGATGGAGAGGGTGAGCCAGGAAGTTGTCTGAGTGAGTGCGTTCGCGGTGTGCAGTTCATCACTCTGCGCCAACTTCGGCAGAATCGCCGAGCGCCCGCTGGTAAAAAACGGCGAGGCGAAGGTGAGCAGTCCGCTCAGCAGGTAAAGAAGCCATGAATGCTCATAACGGGGAATCAAGATGAAGGCGATAGCGACGGCAGCTCGCACCAGGTCGCTCCAGATCATGATCCGCCGCCGGTCCATGCGGTCGAGGAGCACGCCGGCCGCTGGTCCGGCGAGGATGGCGGGCAGAGTGCGCGCGATCATGACGCCGCCGACGGCGAGGCCGGAGTTCGTCATGTGCAGCGTCAGGCTCAGGGTGGCGATAGAGTTGAAGTGATCGCCGACTTCGCTGACCACCTGCCCCACCCAGAGCGAGCGGTAGTCGCGATTGTTGCGGAGCAGGCGAAGAAAGCCGGGCACGGAGTCAGCGCAGAGGAGAGTAGGCGGCCGCGCGGTACAGAGAGATCTGAATGACGGCGGAAATCTGGCCGTGCTTGTCAGTGGACTCTTTCCGCACCTTCGCCCACTCGGGATCGGCGCCGAATGCGGCCCAGGCTTTTTCGCGCGCGGCGAGGTCGTCGAAGGGTGTCAGGTAGACGAGATTCGGCTGGTGAGGGCCAATGAGCGTGGAGGAGTAGAGCAGGGGGTGTACGCCGGAGCGGTGAAAGATCTTGATCTCAGGGCCCGCGAACCGTTCGTGGAGCGCCTTTAGCTGCCGTTCGGTCGGCGAATGGTACAGGCGCAATTCGAATACGCGATTCGGCTTTGCCTCGGGGAATGACGCCGGAAGCTCGGGAGAATACGGCGCCGCTTCGACCACGCGATCCATCACTTCCTCGTAGGGCGGCTCCGCGCCAGCTTCCAAGGTGCTCAGGGCGTTGCGGTAGCCGTCATCTCCGGCGAGCTTCTGCCTTGTTGCGAGCATTTCTTCCACGGATGCGAAGGGTGTGATGGTCAACACCTGCGGCATGTGCGCGGCAACGAGCGACTCCAGCACCAGGCGCGGGCCGGGAACTTCCAGACGCCTGGCCGCGGGGAGCAGGCCGTCCTTCAGGAAGGCGGCGAGCCGGGGGACCTGATCGCCGTTTTGCAGCAGGTACTGGCGCAGCAGGTAGAATCGGGCCGCTTGTGCGGCCGCCAGAGATGACATGACCGGGATACCTCCCATTGTGTAGACGAAGTTGCGACGGTTCATCGGGAATTGCCTTTATCGCGACGCTTTGACAGGCTAGAAAAAGTGGCCTGCCCGCGAATTCTTATCCTACTCCTCCTTCTCTCCGTCGCCAGCGGTGCGGACTTTCGTCCTCCGGCCGGCAACCGGCCAGCGGCACGCCGTCCGGGCGCGGAAAGCATTTTGCCCGGCGGACGCATTATCAGTCCAATGGGCCGTCATTTCGCAACGGGTCCTGGTCCTTTCGGCATCGCGCTGAGTCCGGACGGAAGATATGCGGTCACCGCGGACGGCGGACCGAACCGGTATTCCATCACGGTTCTCGATCGCAACAGCGAGCCATGGCAGGTGCGGCACATCACAGCCAAAAGGAAATCGGACCGCGACGAACCGGAGGAGCCCGACGACTTCTACAGCGTGTTTCTTGGCCTGGCGTTCGATCGCGATCGCCGTCTTTATGTGTCAGAAGGAAACTCGGGCAAAGTGCGGCGCATCATGCTGCCGACGGGAAAGCTGGACCGGATCTTTGAGCTGAATCAAGGGACATGGCGCGACAGCTACTCGGGTGACATTGCCGTGGACGACGGCGCGAAGGTTCTCTATGTCCTCGACCAGGCCCATTTTCGGCTTGCCGTGTTCGATACGCGATCGGGCAAGCTGCTCGCCAATGTCCAGACGGGGCGCATGCCCTTCAAGATGGCCCTTTCGCCGGACCGCCGGCGGCTCTACGTCACCAATGTCGGCATGTTCCAGTACCAGGTGCTTGCCGGAGCGGACGCGGGGAATGCCCGCGAGACGGGGCTTGATTTCCCTGCCTTTGGGTTTCCATCGGATGCGGCGAGGGATGGAGTACGCCGGCAGACCGCGCGGGGGGCCGTCGATGTGCCGGGGCTGGGGGATCCGAACGTTCCGGAATCGAATTCGCTCTGCGTGTTTGATGTTTCCAATTCGGCGCGGCCGAAAGTAGTGAAGTTTATCCGGACGGGTGAGCCGTTTGGGGCGCATGTGCTTGGTGGGAGCTCGCCATCCGGGGTGGCGGCCAGCGCCAGAGCCATCTACGTCTCGAATGCCAATCAGGACAGCGTTACGATCATTGATGCCGAGACTCTCGCTATCCGCGCGACGGTTCCCCTGCGGATCCCGGAACTCGAGCATTTGCGCGGGGTGCTGCCAATCGGATTAACCTTCGAAGAGGCGTCCGGCTGGCTGCTGATTGCGGAGGCAGGCATCAATGCCATCGGCGTCATCGACAGCAAATCGGATCAGTTGCTGGGTCACCTCCCGGCCGCCTGGTTTCCCACGGCAACCGCAATACACGAAGGCACGCTGTACATTGTCAATGCAAAAGGGCATGGTACGGGCCCGAATGGTTCGAAGGCCGGACCGCTGCCGGAAAGCTTTCAGGCGGATTTCCGGCAAGGCGCACTCAGCGTCTTGCCGCTGCCGGCGGCCGATGAACTGCGAAGGCTCACCAGCCGAGTGATGGCGAACAATGGATTCGCCCCGCAAAAAACGCCGCCCCGCGAATTGCCCAAGGAGATTGAACACGTCGTTGTCATCGTCAAGGAGAATCGCACGTTCGACGAGGTCTTCGGCGATGTCGACGAAGCCAGCAACGGTCCGGTGACGGGTGCTCCGGAACTGGCCCGATTCGGACGCCGCGGGTGGGTCTCGCAGGATCGCGCGGCACTGCTCGGCCGGCTGGGCCGGCGGATGATCAGCGTCACTCCCAACCACCACCTGATGGCGCGGCGGTGGGCCTCCAGCGACAACTTCTATGCCGATTCCGAAGTGAGCGTGGACGGACACCATTGGATTGTGGGCTCGTATCCCAATGCCTGGGTGGAGTCGACCCGAATGGCGGGAGGTCAGAAGGATTTCCGTTTGAACCCCGACGCCCCTGGCCGGCTTCAGTTTCCGCAGAGCAATTCCTCGGTCCATCCGGAGGATCAATTGGAAGCGGGAGCGCTCTGGCATCATCTCGAACGGCACAACATCCGATTTCGCAACTTCGGCGAGGGTTTCGAGTTGTCGGGTGTCGATGAAGGGGAAGGGCTCAAGCCGACCGGGGCGCGCTACCTTACCAATGTGCCGATGCCCGAGCCGTTATATCAGAACACCTCGCGCGACTATCCCGGGTTCAACATGAATATCCCGGATCAGTTCCGCGCGCAGGCCTTCATCGACGAGATCGATACTCTCTACGCGAAGACGGGCCGCCCGCTGCCGCAGTTCGTTTTCATTCATCTGCCAAACGATCACATGGCCAAAGCGCGCCCGGTCGACGGCTATCCGTTCCAGGCGTCCTATGTTGCCGATAACGACTATGCGTTAGGGAGAATCATCGAATATCTCAGCAATTCGCCATGGTGGAAAAAGATGGCCGTGTTTGTCACGGAGGACGATGCACAGGGCGGAGTGGATCACGTCGACTCTCACCGCACTGTTTTCCTGCTGGCCAGCCCGTATGCGAAGCGCGATTACGTCTCTCACGTCAACGCCAGCTTTCCCGCGATTCTGAAGACTGTGTTCCGTCTGCTCGACATGTCGCCGCTAAACCTGTTCGATGCCACTGCCGCCGACCTGTCTGACCTCTTCACCAGCGAACCGGATTTCGCGCCGTATAAAGTTCAGCCAGTCGACGCCGATATCTTCGTGCCCTCGCAAGCCAGGGAACCCAAAGACCCAAAAACGGGCCCCAAAATGGACGATCCTGAGTTCCTGCGTGAGCAGCATCGCCGCAACTGAGGTGCGCTACAATTTGCCTCATGGCAAAGCGGCTTTTCTGGATTGGGCTGGGGTTTTTACTTTGCGGTCTTCTTCCTCTCGGAGCCCAGGTCTTGAGTTTCAAGGATGTCGAGTACGCCTGGGTGGATCCTGAGAAAGGCAAGAGCCAGCAGGCCGACGGAATGCTTCATATCGATCAATCCGCCGGGGTAGTCAGTTTCAGCAGCGAAAACCGCGTGAAGGTCCACATCCGTACAGACACGATTGATTCCATGTCGTATAACCCGAAGGGCGAGGCGCTCGAAATTCGATATCACACAGGCGTTGGAGGAGCGGTTGCGAAGTTCAAATTAAAGGGCGGTAATCGGGACGATATTATGAGCCGGCTAGCGACTCTGAGCGGTAAGTCATTGATGAGGATGGGGAAGTGAGACGCACAGCCAACCCGTAGGCAGGGGTGTATACTAGAAGTTGGCGAAGTTGATTCGTGGGCGCAAGCCCACTTTTTTATTGGTTGAGCGAGAAGATGCCCGGGCTTAAAGACAGTCTGGTGGAACGAATCACCGAGGTCGCGCGCCGCGCGGCTGAGCGGGAAGGGCTGTCGATTTGGGATGTGGAGTTTCTGGGAGCGGGCAAGAGCAGGGTACTACGCATTTATATCGATAAACCCGAAGGGGTTACGCACGCCGACTGCGAACTCATCTCGCAGCAGGTGGGGACTGTGTTGGATGTGGAAGATATTGTTCCGGGCGCTTCCTATCAATTAGAGGTCAGTTCGCCCGGTATTGAACGGCGTCTTCGAACGGCCGAGCATTTTGAACGTTCGGCGGGGAAGAAGGCGCGTGTCATCCTGCGGGAACCTGTGGAAGGGCAGAAACGCTGGGAAGGGACGGTGCGCTGGGCAGACGGCGTCGTGGATCTCGACGCTGCCGGCAGGAGCGTGCGGTTCCGCCCTGAACAGGTCGAAAAAGCAAACCTGAAATACGATTGGTAACCGCCCGTTGACGGGCGAAAGTGGGAAAGGGAGAAGCTAGCTTGGCGTCCATTTATCAGTCCATCGAGATCCTGAGCAAGGAGAAGGGCATCGACCCCCAAATCGTGCTCGATGCCGTGAAGGACGCCCTTCTTGTCGCTGCTCGCAAGCACTTTCGCACGACGGAAGAGCTAACGGCCGATCTCGACACCGCGACCGGCAGCATCGTGATTTATTCAGTGAAGCGGGTGGCGGACCCCGTGACGGATCCGGTTGCCGAAATCTCCCCTACGGAGGCGCGCAAGTTGGGGCTCGAAACGGAGCCGGGTGCTACCGTCCGCATCGCGAAGCCGACCGAGGCCCTGGGACGCATCTCGGCGCAGACGGCCAAACAGGTTATTTTGCAGAAAGTCCGCGAAGCCGAACGGGAAAACATTTATTCGGAATTCTCGGGCCGTGTCGGGGAGTTGGTGAACTGCTCGATCAAGCGGTTGGACGGCGCCGACCTGACGGTCGATCTCGGAAAAACGGAAGCGCGCTTGCCAAAGAAGGAACAGTCGCGATTGGAAAGCTTCAGCTTAGGCGAGCGCGTTCGCTGCGTGATCAAAAGTGTCGACAAAACAGGCAAGAACGCCGGTGTCATCGTCTCACGCGGCGCTCCCGAATTGGTGATGCGCCTGTTCGAACAGGAAGTACCGGAAATCTACGACGGCACGGTGGTGATTCGGGGATGCGCCCGGGAAGCGGGCGAGCGGACCAAGATTGCCGTGCTGTCGCGCGATCGAGATGTCGATTGCGTGGGCGCTTGCGTGGGCATGAAGGGAATGCGGGTGCAATCGATCATTCGCGAGTTACGGGGCGAAAAGATTGACATCATCGAGTATTCCGATGACCCCGTGGTGTTCGCCACGCACGCGCTCAGCCCGGCGAAAATCAGCCGGGTGGCGATTGTCGATTCCGCCGAGAAGCACATGGAAGTGATTGTCGAAGATTCGCAGCTCTCGCTGGCCATCGGCAAGAAGGGCCAGAATGTGCGCCTGGCTGCGAAGCTGATGAACTGGAAGATCGACATCAAGACCGAAGAGGAGAAGCGGCAGGAAGTGGAGCAGCAGATGGCTTCCTTTGCCGCGGGAACGCCTCTATCCGTACTGATGGAACACGGATTGCCGGAAACGCTGTTGAATGTCCTCATTGAGGGCGGCATCGGCACTGTGGAAAAACTTGGTTCGATGACGCCCGAGGAATTGGACCAGATCGCCGGCATCGAGGCAGGCAACGTCGAAACCATTAGTGCGGCTGTGAACGGATTTTATGGACATTATCCGGAGCCCGCGGCGGAGGCCCCTGTGGAAAACGCCGCGGAGGAAGCTCCGCCAAAAGAACAAACCCAAGCCGTGGAATCTGATACGATGGTCTCCTCGGAATCCGCGAGCGAAGGGTCTTCGGCCAACGCAACCGGCGTGCCGGATGAGGAGTTATAGTTGCCGCACTCGGGCGAAGCATGTCCCGTCGCGGCGGTCGATATGAAGAAAATTCGGATCAACGAGCTAGCGCGCGAACTCGAGGTAAAGCCCGGAGTGATTCTGGACTTGTTGCCTGAATTCGGCGTGACGGAGAAGAAGACCCACTCTAGCTCCGTGGACGAGGACGTGGCAGAGGCGTTGCGTCGCCGGTTGGCCGGCGATGGTCCGCACCGCGAACGCTACGTAGAAGCTGTCGCGGAGCACGTCGATGCCGTGGCCGAGTCCCTAGCGGCCATCGAGGAGCCAGAACTGGGTCTGGTGGAAGCGCAGGCTCCGGTCA
>Ga0335082_10008970_pt1 | contig 10881 bp, 7 predicted proteins | sample Lox_Sample_41_FD_206718 | JGI IMG/M metagenome (GOLD analysis project Ga0335082, IMG submission 206718) | Soil microbial communities from Loxahatchee National Wildlife Refuge, Florida, United States - Lox_Sample_4.1 | ecosystem: Environmental > Terrestrial > Soil > Wetlands | place: USA: Florida... | reverse complement strand
GCGTGTTTTCTGTTCGCCACGGTCTATTGCTTTTACCGATTCGTGAAACGGCCGACGGTCTGGAGATTGGTGTGCGTTGGGCTCGCAGGGGGACTGGCTCTGTCGACGAAGCATACCGGCATCCTGATTTTTCCGATTCTGCTTGTGCTGGCGGCTTGCGAATCGCTGATGGGAAGAAAAGAGGAGCCGGAAGCAATAAAACCGAAGAGATTGAGCCTGCTCGGGCATGTGGGAGCGCTGGCGGCGATCGCGGCAATCAGTGTGACGGTGTTGTGGGGTTCCTACGGATTCCGGTACGCGGCGCGGCCAGCTGGATTACAGATGAATCCACCCGCCGCGGAGTTCATCGAGGGATTATCGCGTCCGCGAGAAACGAAGATGTTGGCAACGGTGGCGAAGCACCAGCTGCTACCCGAGTCGTACATCTACGGATTGGCGGATGTGCGCAATATGGACGACTTCTACAGCAGCTACCTGCTGGGGAAGGTGTACCCGCACGGCGTGTGGTTCTATTTCCCGGTGGCGATCGCAATCAAATCGACGCTGGCGTTCCTGGCGCTGCTGGGGATCGCGATCTGGGCGATGGCGTTGCGGAAACTGCCGCGATGGCGGGAAATCCTGTTCCTTACGGTTCCGCCAGCACTGTACTTGGCAGTGGCGATGAGTTCGCACATGAATATCGGCGTGCGGCACGTGTTGCCCATCTACGCGTTCTTGGGAGTGTTGATCGGAGGCGCAGCGACAGCGCTCGTCGAGAGCAAGAGGCGGTGGATTTACGTGATAGGGGCGCTGCTGGCGTTCCAGGCGTTCACGTCACTGCGAGCGTATCCGACATATATCTCGTACGTGAATGAAGCATGGGGAGGGCAGAAGAACGCGTGGTGGCTGCTGAGCGACTCGAACGCTGACTGGGCCCAGCAACTCAAGGCCACAAAGAAATACCTGGACTCGCGGGGCGTGAAGGATTGCTGGTTCGTTTACTTCGGAGAAGGGGTGATCGATACGGGCTACTACGGCATACCCTGCAAAGCATTACCGACGCCCGACGCGATGTGGGTGGGCGAGAAGTTTTACGATACGCCGGAAGTGTTGGAGGGAATGGTGCTGATCAGCGCCGCGAACCTCTCGGGGTTCGAGTTCGGACCAGGAGAGCTGAATCCGTACGAACAATTCAAGGCGCTGCAGCCGAGCGGCGTGATCCAGAACGGAATCTACGTGTTCGAGGGGCGGTTCGAGATTCCGTTAGCCGCCGCAATCGGGCAGCGGCAAAAAGCCGCGGAGTTGCTGCACGAAGGAAGACCCGATGGGGCATTCGTGGTAGCGCAGCGCGCGGTGAGGTTGGCGCCCAACGCGGTTGCTTCGAACGTCCTGTTGGGTGATGTGCTGGTGGCTCTTGGCCACAAGGAAGAAGCGCTGGGGGCGTATGAGCACGCGCTGAAGTCTGCGCAAAGCATCTATCCGGAGTTTCAGGCTGGGTGGATACATGGGATTCAAAAGAAAATCGCGGATATGAAGAGCGGCGGGTAGCTACGCGCGGAGGCAGAAGACGGATATTTTGCGAAGGCAACGGTCCACAGCACTCGGAGATTTGATTACGCGGACATGGGGTCCAGCGGTGCTGGACCCCTAAAACTTGGTGGCGGAGCGGGCTGAGGCGAAGTGCGCGAGCGCCAACACGGCGGCCGGCGCCCCCAGTCACACGGGACGGCCTATTGCGCGACTTTCAGATTCGCGGTGAGCTGCAGGTCCTTGGCGGACGAACCAACGTGAACCTTATACTCGCCGGGAAGCTGGGCGAAGTTGTTCTTCTGTGTGTCGAAGACCGAGAGGCACAGAGGGTTCAGCGGTAGCGTGACTGTTTTGGATTCGCCGGCTGCGAGCGGAATACGCTCCCACGCGGCGAGACGCTTGAAGGATTCCCCGGCGGCACTGGGGAGTTGGACGTAAACCTGTGCGATTTCCGCGCCGGCGTGTGAGCCGGTGTTCTTCACCGTGAAGCTGACCTGCTTCTGTTTGTCATCCGCCTTCAGACTCGAGTACGTAAAGGTCGTGTAGGAGAGGCCGTGGCCGAAGTAGAAGAGTGGCTCCTTCTTTTCGGACTCGAACCACTTGTAACCGACACGGGCGCCTTCGGTGTAGTTGGCGTCGAACTGGGGAAGTGGTTCCGAGGGATTCTTCTTTTCGGTGCGAGCCTTCATCAGTAGGTCCCAGCCCGGGAGCTGCGGGTGCGGGAGATCCGCTTCGGACTTGGTGAAGGTGATGGGAAGTTTGCCGGACGGGTTCACAGCGCCGAAAAGGATGTTGGCGATGGCCTGGCCGCCACCGATACCGGGATACCAGGCTTCGAGAATGCCTTTCACATCATTGACCCAGGGCATGAGGATGGTGGTACCGGACTCAATGACGACGATGGTGCGTGGATTGGCGGCGGCGACGGCTTTGACGAGGGCGTCCTGGTTGTCAGGAAGCGTGAGGGGGTAGTCTGCGTCTTCAGCGGTGAATTGATTCACGAAGACGATGGCGATTTCGGAAGCTTTGGCGAGAGCGGCGGCAGTGGCAGGATCGGTGCCGGGGTTGAATTCGACTTTGGCCTTGGGCGCCGCCACACGAATGTACTTGAGCGGCGAAGAAGGGAAATAGAGGGGTTTCTGCCACTCGGCGGTGCCAGGCTTTTTTGCGACAGCGTCGCCGCCCGGCGGATCGACTTGCGCGGAACCGCCGCCGGAGAGCACACCGACGTCGGCATGGGAACCGATGACGGCGATGGAACGGACCTTGTCGGCGGAGAGAGGAAGAATCTTGTCCGAATTCTTGAGCAGAACAATGCTCTGTTCGGCGATCTGCTGGGCGTTGTCGAGGCCGAGGAAGGGGTCAACCACGCGGCGCGGCAGGACGGGATGATCGATGACACCAGCGGCAAACATGCTGCGCAGAATGCGGCGGACCATGTCGTTTAGGCGAGCTTCGGGAACCTGTCCAGACTGTACGGCTTTCTTGAGAGCTTCGCCAAAGTATTTATCCTCCGGTTGCTCCATGTCCATGCCGTTCTTGGCGGCCTTGACGGTGGAGTGCGTCGCGTTCCAGTCGGAGAGGACCCAACCCTTGAAGGCGAAATCTTTCTTGAGGACTTCGTTGAGCAGGTAGTCGTTTTCGCAACCGTAGTCGCCTTCATACAGGTTGTAGGAGCACATAACGGCGGCAGGTTCAGAGATGCCGATGGCGATCTGGAAAGCGAGGAGGTCGCTCTCACGGGCGGCGCGCTTGTCGAGATGAACGTTGATAACCGTACGGCCGGTTTCCTGGTCGTTGAAAGCGTAGTGCTTGATGTCGCCCATGACGTGCTGCGACTGCACGCCTTTAGCGAGATTGCCGACGATGGTGCCGGCGAGGAGAGGATCTTCCCCCGCATATTCCCAGTTGCGGCCGTTGCGAGGCTCGCGGGCGAGATCGACACCGCCGCCGATGGACATGTTGAATCCCTGATCACGGAGTTCGCGTCCGATCACTTCACCGTAGAGATTGGCGGACGGGAGGCTCCAGGTGGCAGCGAGAGCGATGGGGGAGGGGAGAAGGGTGGAGTAACGGGACTGGATGGCACCAAGGCGGACACCGGTGGCGGAATCGGCGAGATTGATGTCCGGGATGCCGAGGCGGTCGATGCCGGGAGTGTAGCCGGCGCCGAGATTGGAGCGCGGGGGAACCGGATCTCCTTCGCGGAGGACACCCCAGCCGGTGCCATGAACGAGCTGAATCTTCTCATCGAGGGTCATTTGGGCAATGACGAGATCGGCGCGCTGATCAGGAGAGAGGGAGGCGTTCATCCAGGGGCGCGAGAACGGAGAGGACTGCGCGAAAGAAGAATGAGAAACAAGGCGAACGGCAACCACGACGGCAAGCAGAACAGCAACGAGCACAAGGATTCGCTTAGCGGAAGTAGAGAGATTCATGACGCTCCTTGATGGGGGCCACCGCGCGGGGTCAAGCGACGAGCTGTTGCGGAAGGGAAAAGAGACGTCTCGTTGTAGAGGTCACAGAAATAGAACTGGGGACAACGGGCGAAAGTTCCCTCGGGCATGCGGAAGCGCACCTAGTCTATCGATAATATAGAACAAGAATATCGATTTTGTGAATGGATTTTTAAGGGCGTGGCCGGAAGAGACGGAAGGGACAGGGGATAGGGGGGCGGGCTCCCGGCGAGTACGAGGGCGGGGATCAGGGGACGATGATGCGGGACTCTTCGCGCTTGAGTTCCTGTGCGCCGGGGAACTGGCCGCGAAGGAATTCGATGAACTTGCGCGAGCGAGGCCGGCCGTTGGTGCGGAGAAGGCCCATGCGGAAGAGGAAGACGAGCAGGTGGAAGGTCTCGGAATCTTTGGGAGGCTGGAAATTGGCAGCGGTAGATTGCTGTTTTACCTCCTGGAGGAAAGAGGATAGGGCGTCATAGAGTTCGCGCTGAATGGGGACAGCGGGGGGCTGTTCGTAGACGATCCCGGAGACGAGAGTCTTATGGGTTTCGGCGAGAGAGCGAAGGGCGGCGAGGACGTCGGCGTCGGTGACAGAAGGCTGGGAAGCGGCGAATTTGGCGATGGTGAAGGCGACGGCGGAGAGGAACTGGCCGTGGAGATGGATGGTGTCGGAGGTAATGCGGACGTCGAGCAGCGGGGTGTCGGCGGCAAGAGCGCGGGGATGTTGCTCTTCGTAGCGGTGCGCGGAGACGAGATAGCCGCAGTCGGAGGGGCAATCGATGGTGACTTCGCGTTCGGTGCCACAGCAGACAGCACAGATTTTTTCGGCCTTGGCCGGACAGAAGCGGCCAGGCTTGCGTTTATTACAAATAGGACAGAGCACGAACGATCCCCTGGAAACGAATCGAGACGAAGGATCGGCTGAGATCCTTCGCTTCACTCAGGATGACAAGCTGGCTGGATCTTGCCAGAAGCGGGCAGTCACAAAGGGCCGATCCTACAAACCCGTCACAACACTTGCGTGAGGACAGGATATCACGCCGTGATGACTTTATCGTGGAAGCGGCGCGCGGCGACGATGAGAAGAATCGTGCCCATGGCGAACAGAGCGAGCGCATCGAGCCAAAGGTGGATCCAGCCGGCGCCACGGAGAATGATGCCACGGGTGATGTTGATGAAGTAGGTGGCGGGGACGAAGTAGCTGATGACGTAGAAGAACTTGGGCATGGTCTCGCGAGGGAAGATGTATCCGGAGAAGAAGATGCTGGGAAGAATAGTGAGGAAGGCGAGCTGCATGGCGTGTGCCTGGGAAGTAGCTTTGCTGGAAATGAGAATGCCGAGGGAGAGCGAAACGAAGATGTAGGGGAGCGAGAGGAAAGCAAGAAGGAAGACATTACCGTGAATCGGCACGGCGAAGAGGAAGCGCATGGCGGTGACGATCATGAGGAGTTCGAAGAAGCCGATGAAGAGATAGGGAAGAAGCTTGCCGAGGAGCAGGCCCATGGGGCGGACGGGAGTGACGAAAAGTTGTTCAAGGGTGCCGCGCTCCTTTTCGCGAACGATGGAGAAAGCGGTGAGAAAAGTGGTGACGTTGAGGAGGAGCACAGCCGTAAGGCCGGGAAGGAAGAAGTTGGGCGAGCGGGAGTCCGGGTTGAAGAGGATCTTGGGGCGCATTTCGACGGGGAAGAAAGAATCGCTGGAAGCAAGAGCGCGGCGAAGGGACTCGTCGAGGCCGATGGCGGTGGAGACGTTGATGGCCTGGCCGGCCACGGAGGAATCGGAGCCATCGATGAGGACGAGGACCTGGGCACCCATCTGGTGGAGGAGCCTGTCGGAGTAGTCGACCGGGATTTTGACGCCGACGCGGCAGTTGCCGGAAATGATGGCATCGTTGAGGTCGTGATCGTTGGTGACGTAGCGGTAGATATGGAAGGTGTCAGAGTTCTTAAAGCGGTCGAGGAGTTCGCGGGATTCGCGGCGCCCGTCGGCGTTGTAAACAACGGTATTGATCTGGCGGATGTTGGTGTCGATGCCGTAGCCGAGAAGGAGCATCTGCAGGATAGGGATGATGAGAGAGAAGAAGAGCGTGGCGAAGTCGCGGCGGACGTGCAGGGTTTCCTTGTAGAAGACGGCACCGAAACCGCGGAAGGGATTAAGCAAGAGGAGCCTCCGGCGCGGCCTGATTGGCCTGCTGAGCCTGATGACGGAACGTGAGTTCGACGAAGACGTCCTCGAGGCTGGGAGCAAGGGGGCGAATCTCTGCGACAGCGATGTCGTGAGTCAAAAGCTGCGCGCGAAGGTGATCGAGGTCGAGATTATCGTCGATGAGGGCGTGGATGGATTGGCCGAAAATAGTGGCACTCCGGATGCCGGGAATGGTCCGGGCAACGCGGAGGGCTTGAGTGACGTGGGGAGCAGAAATCTCGACACGATAGGTGCCGGAAGGATTCACTTCGGGAAGTTCGCGGAGATCATCGGGAGTGCCGTCGGCAATGACCTTGCCGAAATAGATGTAAGCGACATGGCTGCAGCGTTCGGCTTCGTCCATGTAGTGGGTGGTGACAAAGAAAGTGATGCCGTGGCCCGAGAGGTCGAAGAGGAGATCCCAAAGCTGGCGGCGTGCGACGGGGTCGATACCGGCAGTAGGCTCGTCGAGAAAGATGAGCTTTGGTTCGTGGAGCATGGCGCAGCCGAGAGCAAGGCGCTGTTTCCATCCACCAGAGAGTTGGGCAGCAAGGCGCTTGTAGTAAGGCGCGAGACCGTTGAGTTGGACAATTTCATTGATGCGGCGGCGGAGTCGCTGGGGATCGAGTCCGTAAATGCGGCCGTAGAAGGTGAGGTTCTCTTCGACGGTGAGATCGCCGTAGAGAGAAAAATTCTGTGACATGTAGCCGATGTTTTCGCGGACGCCCTCGGGATCGGCATGGACATCGATGCCTTGTACGCTGGCGCTTCCCCCGGAGAGGGGGAGGAGTCCGGTGAGCATTTTGATAACGGTGGTCTTGCCGCTGCCGTTGGGGCCCAGGAAGCCGAAGATCTCGCCCTTTTGCACGGTGAAACTGACGTCGTCGACGGCGGTGAAGTTGCCGAAACGTCGGACAATGTGTTGCGCAGTGATAGCAGTGGTTTCAGTGGCAGGCATGGGCATCAGCTCGCGGGAGAAAGTTTGACGTCGGCGGCCATGCCGGCAAGGACACGGTGCGAGGGGTCGTCGATACGGACCTTCACGCCAAAGACTTGGTGGACACGCTCCTCGCGGGTCTGAACGTTGCGCGGAAGAAACTCCGCTTGCTGGTTGATCTGTTCAACAACGCCGGAGAAGGACTGGTTCGGAAACGAGTCGACGCGGATTTCGGCTTTCTGGCCGATCTTGACGCGGCCGATGAAGGTTTCCGGGATGTAGATACGGATGTAGATCTGATCGCGCTCCAGGAGCGTGGCGATGGGGGTGTTCGGCGCAATGAGATCGCCAGGGCGGATGTCGAGGACCTCGACGGTGGCGGTGGAAGGCGCCACGACCTGGCGCTCGCGGAAGCGTGCTTCATCGTAGGCGAGGGCAGCGCGGGCGGCAGCGATGTCTTCGGGGCGGCTGCCGTTCTGGAATTTTTCGAGGGTGGCCTGGGTCTGATGGTAGCGGGCTTCCGCCGCGGCAATTTCCTCGGGACGGTAGCCGCGATTCAGCTCATCGAGCTTGTGCCGGGCGTTATCTTTCAGGGCGGCGGCCATTTTCCAAGCAGCCTCAGCGGTATCCCGCTGCTGCTTGGAGACGAGGTCTTTTTGGGCGAGGGCGTCGTAACGGTCGTAATCGAGGCGGGCGCGCGATTCGTCAGCGGAAGCACGATCAAGATCAGCCTGCGCGGCGGCGATGTCTTCCTTGCGATAGCCGTTCTTGCGCTGTTCGTATTCGGCTTTGGCCTCAGCGGCAGTGGCGCGCGCTTCGGCAATCTCTTCGGCACGGAATCCGCGTTCGGCCTTGGAGGCGTTCGCGCGAGAAGAGGCCAGAGAAGCGGAGAGTTCTTTGTCGTCGAAGGTGACGAGGACCTGCCCGGCTTCGACGGAGTCGCCTTCACGAACGAGTACCTTGTCGATGCGGCCGCCAACCTTGGAGCCGACGCGAATGTTGCGAGCCTCGACGGTGCCAGAACCGGTGAGACCGGTGTCGCGATGGAACCAGCCCATGGAGTAAGCGGCAAGAGCTCCGACGCCCGCGAGGATGAGAACAATGAGGATACGTTTGCGATTCATGGTGCGTCCTTAAAAGAACATCGGGACTGCAGGAGTCTCAGAAATATTTACGATCTGGGGGCCGCTATTGTTACGTGGCGCGAGGCCGGACCAGATGACTTCGAAGGCAGATTCAATACGGGCGGGCAAGGAGGCGTCACCGTAGAGAGACCAGATTAAGAGGGTGCCGAAAATGGTTTGGCGGAAAACCAAAGCAATATTCATGGGGGGGAGGTCGTCACGAATTTCCCCGCGGTCCTGGCCCAGTTGGATCATTTCGGTGTGAATGGCGAGGACACGGTCCTGGAGATCCAGCATGGCCTCACGGACGGCCTGATTCGACAGGAATGCGAGGAGAAGAACGCGAATGAGATCGGGATTGCGGGTGGGCTCAGCGGTCATGAGAGATGTTAGGGACCGGAAGAACTGGCGAAGCGGAGTGTTATTTTCGCGCGCTTCGTCGACAGCGTGGCGAAGTCGCGAGATCTGCATTTCAGCAAAGGCGAGGAGAATATGATCTTTGCTAGGGAAGTAGTTAAAGAAGGTGCCTTTGCCGACATCGGCGGCGTTGGTGATGTCTTCGACGGTGGTTTCGGCGAAGCCTTTTCTGGAAAAAACGGAGAGAGCGGCGCGGAAGAGACGCTCGCGGATGTCAGCGGAGCGGCGAGAGCGACGGTCTGGAGAGGGGGAAGGGGGCACGAAATGACCTCTATTCACATATGACTATTAGTCATATACATAGAATAGTCAAGAAGAAAAGAGCCCCGGAGGGAACCGGGGCTCTCCTGGTCATGTCTAAAATATTGAAGTTAAAGGAATTAATTGTGACTAGATTTCTTTGCCGGAACCCTTGTGCTTGGGGGATTTCTTGTTGAGGTAAGAGATGAATTTCTGGGCCGAAGCCGGGACGGGCACGGCACCCTTGAAGACGATGTCGGAGGCAGAGAGGCTCTTTTTGTAGACCTTCTCGTTGGCTCCATTGTCGGGACGGACGGTGGAGCCGGCGAGAGAGACGCCGGCAAAAAGGCCGCGGGCACGGGAGTAGGAGAGGATCTCGGCGCGCATGGTGACATCGGTGGAAGCTTCGGCGGTGCGGCCCTTTGGACCGGCAGCGGCGGAGGCGTCGGCGCCGAGTTTAACCTTACTGCTGAGGATGGCGCGGGCGCCGCGTTCATTCATGACAAGGAGAACGAAGTCTGTAGCTTGGCCGCCGATCTGGAAGCCGAAGCTGCCACCTTCGAGCGCCATCATGGTGGGGGCACTCCAAGGGCCAGTGAAATTCTCGCCGGTGCGGCAGGACATGGCGCCACGGCCGTAGCTCCCGCCGAAGATGAAGGCGGCTTTAACGACGGAGGGATAGACGATCACGCAGTCAGCCTTGTCGATGAGGTCCTGAGGAATGTCATCGGGGATGTCCATAATCTCCTGGACGACCAGGCCACAATTTTCGAGGCGGGAGTTTTCCTTCTTGTCGTCAGCGATGACGGAGGGAGCGAGAAGAGCCACAGTGAGAAGCAACGGAAGGAACTTTTTCATTCGTATTCACCTTTTCCGATCAACAAGTCTGATGGTGCAAGCCCAGAAAGAGTTGGGCGGCCGAATCAGCGCGGCGAAATGGTCTGGGTATGTCCGCGCATTACTCCTCATGCGTGGCAACGATGGGAGAGGCCCCGCAGATTTCGAATATACTGGCAGTCCACAGATTTTGCCAATAGAGGATTTATGAGCGGGAAGTGGAAAAGGACTATGCGCTGGGCGGTATGGGCGCTCAGCGCGGCGAGCGCTGTGGCATGGAGCGAGGCGGCGCACGGACAAGAAGCCACGATAGCGAGCCCAAATGGGGTGACCGCAGCGTCGTCGGCGAACGGGATGCCGGCGGCAGGGCGATTCGCACAGCGAGTGGAAGGGCTGGTGCAGACGGCGCCGGTGGACAAGGGTGAGTGGGGACTGCTGATTGCGGATGCGGCGACTGGCGAAACGCTGTATCAAAAGAATGCGGACAGATATTTTGTGCCGGCCTCAAATATGAAACTGCTGACAACGGCTCTGGCTTTGGACAAGTTGGGAGCAGACTACCGGTTCCGGACGACGATCGAGACGAACGGGAAGTTGATGGCGGATGGAACGCTGCGCGGCGACCTGTTCTTTGTGGGGCGCGGCGACCCGAATCTGTCGAACCGGAAATTTCCGTTCGACACGAAGGAGGAGTTCGATGGGTCGCCGGAGCGGGTACTGGCGGAACTGGCGGACGCGGTGGTGGCGCGCGGGTTGAAAGAGATAACCGGAGACATTGTTGGCGATGACAGCTATTTCCCTCGGGAGCGTTATCCGGACGGGTGGGAAATCGACGATATGGTGTGGGAGTACGGGGCGGCGATATCCGCGATCGTAGTGGACGACAACACGGTGACACTGACGCTGACAGCGGGAGAGAAGGCGGGGGAGCCGGCACAGTGGACGTTGGAGCCAGCGACGTCGGAGTTCGTGGTGAAGAGCGACGTTGTGACGATCGGAGCGAAAGAGAAAGGCGAGCTGCGGCTGGAGAGGGAACCGGGAGCGGCTGTGGTGACTTTGTCGGGAACGATCGCCGCGATGAGCGCTCCGCGGAAGTTGGTGTTGGCGATCCAGGAGCCGGCGCAACATGCGGCGGAGATGCTGGCGCAGTCGTTGGCGCAGCGGGGGGTGAAGTTCG
>Ga0335082_10008969_pt1 | contig 10881 bp, 12 predicted proteins | sample Lox_Sample_41_FD_206718 | JGI IMG/M metagenome (GOLD analysis project Ga0335082, IMG submission 206718) | Soil microbial communities from Loxahatchee National Wildlife Refuge, Florida, United States - Lox_Sample_4.1 | ecosystem: Environmental > Terrestrial > Soil > Wetlands | place: USA... | reverse complement strand
GCTGGAGTCCCAGGAGCTGACTCAGCTTCAGGCGATTCCGGGGCGGACCGACGCTGGGACTGCGGCTCTGAAAGCGGTGAAGGTCGACATTGCCGAGATCGGCACGGCCATCACCGCGTGGAAGGCCGGCAACCCGGCGAAGTTCGTCACCGTGCTGAAGCAGTACCTGAACGACGGCCGTCCGAAGTCGGCCTTCGCGATCGCCGGCGCTTCGAAGTGCGGCTGACGGTCCAGCCGGACAGACGCCAGACACACGAGAGCCCGCCGGAAGGCGGGCTCTCGTCGTTCCTTGGCCTCGTGCGCCGGGCTACGCGGTGCCGAGCGCCTTCGTCTTCAGCGCGTCGAACTCCGCCTGCGTGATCGCGCCGCTGTCCAGCAGCTGCTTGCCCTTCGCGATCTGCTCGGTCGGGTCGGACTGCGCGGCCACGTTCTTCACGTAGCTGTCGAACTCCGACTGCGCGGCCTGCGCCTGCTTCTGGTTGCGCTCGGCCATCCCCTTGCTCTCGGCGATCAGATAGATCAGGACGCCGAGGAAGGGGAAGATGATCACGAAGATGATCCACAGCGCCTTCACCCAGCCGGAGATGTCGTGGCGGCGGAAGAGATCCGCGAAGACGGTGATCAGGAGCCAGAACCAGATCACCCACGCGAAGATCACCAGCAGCGTCCACATCACGCTCATGAAGGGGTACTGAGTTGCGAGCAAAAGGAGCCTCCCTTAGATGTTCACCGAGATCGGTGGCTAGAGGCTAAACGCTATCGGCATCGGCCGCAGCCTGCACCGTTTCGACGGGCTGCGCATCCCGGCCCAGCTCGAGCAGCTCGGCGACCATCCGGTTCAGGTCGCTCGCCGCGTTCTCGAACCCGAGGTGGCCCTCTGCGTCGAGCGGCCACTCCTCCTCGGGCCGGTCCCAGTAGAGCTCGAGGCCGTTGCCCTCGGGGTCGGCGAGGTAGAGCGCCTCGTGCGTCCCGTGGTCGTTGACGCCGGAGAGCGGCCAGCCGGCGTCGGCGAGCCGGACGAGCGCGTCGCCGAGCGCCTCACGCGTCGGGTAGCGGATCGCGATGTGGTACAGGCCGGTCGTGCCGGGCGGCGGGGGCGAGCCCCCCTTCGACGTCCACGTGTTGAACGCGAGGTCGTGGTGGTAGCCGCCGGCGGAGAGGAAGAGCGCGTCGGGCATCCGGACGACGACGTCGAAGCCGAGGACGCCGACGTAGAAGCCGTGCATCCGGTCGAGGTCGGCCGCCTTCATGTGGACATGGCCGATGTCGACGCCGCCGTCGATCGACCGCGGAGCCCGCTCGCGCGGGACGAGGCTGCCCGAGTACGCCTTCGTCGCTCCCATTACTTGACCGCGCAAATACTAGCAGCCGACGCGCGGCGGCAGGTCGTCCGGGACGCGCCCGAGGTCGACGAACTCCGATGCGAACCGGCCGAAGCGGACGATGTCGCCGAGGTTCGACGCAAGCCCGAGCGACGCACGGACGGCGCCGCCGGACGGGAGCCCGATCGCGTCGACGTAGTCGTCGAGCGTCATCCCGGTCCCGAACTCCCCGCCGACGAGCGTCTCCCGCGAGATCGTGAACGCGACCTCGCCGGCGCCGGGGTTGCAGAAGCAGCCGGTGCGGAGCGAGATCTTGTGCCGGGACGCGATGCGGTCGACGTAGCGCTCGTCGACGATCGTCCCGTCGGGGTGGAGGAAGTTGAAGGCGATCGTCGCGCCGCGGCGGTCGAAGTCGCGCGGCCCGTACACCGTCGCGGCCGGCGCGCCGTTCGCGTGACGCAGCCCCGCGAGCCTCGCGAGCAGCTCCGTCCCGAGGGCCTCGACGCGCGCGTGCACCGTCTCGATCCCGATCCCGTCGAGGAAGCGCAGGCCGATCTCGACCGCCGGCAGGTTGAGGAAGTTCACCGTGCCGTCCTCGAAGTGCGCGGCGCCGGGCGCGTCCTGGTGCCAGTCGCGCTGCACGAACGCGGCGACGATCGTCCCACCGGAGAACCACGGCCGCTCCAGCCGCTCGAGCGCCTCGAGCCGCGCGAGCAGGACGCCGACGCCGGTCGGCCAGCCGAACAGCTTGTAGAAGGACACGGGCACGAAGTCGGGATGGACGCGCGAGAGGTCGAGCCGGTTCGTCGGGACGAATGCCGCGGCGTCGAGCAGCACGTCCCAGCCGCGATCGTGGGCGCGGCCGATCCACTCGAGCGGGTGGTGGACGCCGGAGAAGTTCGACTGCGCGGGGTACGCGAAGAGGTTGTGGTGGTCGCCGCCGACCTCGTCGAGGTAGCGGTCGAGGAGCTCGTCGTCGACGCGCAGCTCCGGCGCCGCGCTCGGGACGTACGTCGTCGCGGCGCCGCGAGCGCGCGCGAACTCGCGGACGCCGTTCACGGAGTTGTGGTTGTCGAAGGTGAGGAGGAAGCGGTCGCCGGCGCGGAACGGGTACGCCTCGCCGACGAGCCGCAGCGCGCCGGTCGCGTTCGGCGTGAAGATCGCGACGTACTCGTCCGGCGAGGCGCGGAAGAAGTCGAGCACCGCGGCGCGTGCCCGCTCGACGAGCTCGGTCATCGCGGACGACGTCGGGTTCACCGAGTGCGGGTTCCCGAAGACGGTGCTCCGCAGCAACTCGAAGTGCTCCGCGAGCTGCGACTCCGCGTAGAGCCCGGCGCCGGTGTAGTCGAGGTAGGTGTGGCCGGTCGCGTCGAGGCGCGCGTAGTCGGTCGCGCGGAGGTCGTCGAGGATCGAGGTCGCGGCGTACCCGGGGTGGCGGCGCCGGAAGGACTCCTCCGCCGCGTCCGCTGCCGCCGTCGTCGCCGTGGCTATTCGCCCGCGTAGCGCGCGACGGGAAGCTCGTCCACGAGCTCCGCGCTCGCCGCGGTCGGCTCCCACTCGCGGCGGACGATCCGCCGCGCCTGGAGCCGGTCGACCGCAGCGCCGAAGAGCTCGAACGCCTCCTTGCCCTCGCTCGGGTACACGGCCCAGCCGAAGCTGATCGCGTGTCCCGCCTCGAGGAGCGACCGCTCGAGGTCCTCGCTCTCCTCGCGCGCACGGGAGGGCGTGGTCGTCGAGGTGAGGATCGCGAAGCGGTTCGGGCCGATGCGCGCGAGCTGGTCGCCGTTGCGGATCTGCGCCGCGATGAGGCGCGCCGTCTGGCGCAGCTCGTCGTCGCTCCGGCGCCGGCCGACGATCTCGCCGACGAGGAACGCGAACGGCTTGCCGGCCGCGAGCCGCTGGTTCGTCGCCGTCTCGAGACCCTCGCTCGAGAGCGAGGCGGTGATCAGGTCCCGGCGCGAGAGGACCAGGAGATCCTCGAGGACGTGGAGCGACTCGGCGATCATCCGCCGGCCCTGCGTCGCGAAGTAGCCGACGGTGACGCCGGCGAGGACGTAGCTGACGAGCCGGATCGGCGTGTTCGCCGCGTCGATGTCGTGCCACCCGATCGTGCCGTTCAACAGGAGCGCGAGCTCGTAGAGCCCGATCGCCGCGACGCCCGCGAGCCCGCCGAGGAGCGGGCCGCTCGCGAGGGCGGCGAGGACGACCGGGACGTAGAAGAGCTGGCCGAGGCCGAGGCCGGGGCGGCCGTAGACGAGGATCAGGGCGAAGACGGCGGCGTACCCGACGAACGCGGCGATTGCGAGCCGACGCGGGATCGACACGCTCCGGATGTGCTCCAGCATCGTCTTGGGCATCAGGCTCACCCCGATGGTATCGGCCGCGGCTGCTACCGTCATGAGTACGGACGGCACAGGGCCGTCCCGTGAGATGGCTTCTCGTTCCTCCTTCGGCGGTCTGAGTCGCGGCATCTCGGATCGCAGTACGACATAGAGAAGGAGTAGAACCGTTGTCCCATTCGTTTCGCGCGCTCGGCGTGAGCGCGGCCGTCGAGCAGGCGCTCGAGGCCCGCGGCATCGTCGAGCCGTTCCCCGTCCAGTCCCTCGTCATCCCGACCGCCCTCGCCGGCCGCGACGTGCTCGCGAAGTCGCCGACGGGCTCCGGGAAGACCCTGGCGTTCGGCCTGCCGATCGTCGAGCGGATCGAGTCCGGCAGCCGCGCCCCGAAGGCGCTCGTCCTCGTTCCCACCCGCGAGCTCGCGAATCAGGTCCGCGGCGAGCTCGAGACCGTCGGCGCGGCGAGGGGCCTCCGCGTCGAGGTCGCCTACGGCGGCGCCCCGATCGGCCCGCAGATCAAGCGGATGCGCGGCGCCGACGTCGTCGTCGCGACGCCCGGCCGTCTCCAGGACCTCGCCGAGCGGAAGGCGGTGTCGCTCGCGGAGATCGACACGCTCGTCCTCGACGAGGCCGACCGCATGCTCGACATGGGCTTCCGCCCGCAGGTCGAGCGGATCCTCCGCCGGCTGCCGGAGCGCCGGCAGACGATGCTCTTCTCCGCGACGCTCGACGGCGAGGTCGGCGAGCTCGCTCAGGCGTACACGCACGACGCGGCGCGTTTCGAGTCGACGCTTCCGCTCGACTCGGTCGACGACGACGACGGTGTCGTCGATCACGAGTTCGTCGCGGTGACGCAGTCCGACAAGCTCGACCGGCTCGTCGAGCTGCTCGAGGCGGACCGCGAGCTCGCGCTCGTCTTCGTCCGCACGAAGCGCGGCGCCGACCGGCTCGTCCAGCGGCTCGGCCAGCGCGGCGTCAAGGCGGTCGCGATGCACGGCGACATGCCGCAGCGGTCGCGCGAGCGCGCGCTCGAGAAGTTCCGCTCCGGCGCCGTGACGACGCTCGTCGCGACCGACGTCGCGGCGCGCGGCCTCGACCTCGAGTCGATCAGCCACGTCGTGAACTACGACCCGCCGGAGGACCACAAGGGCTACGTCCACCGCGTCGGCCGCACCGGCCGCGCCGGGCGGTCCGGCCGCGGCATCACGCTCGTGCTTCCGGAGCAGCAGACGGAGATGAGTCGCGTGGCCGCGATGGCCGGCCACCGCGAGAGCTTCGAGGAGACGGGGATGCGCACCGCGCGGCCGAAGCTCGTCTACTCGAGCCGCCGCGGGCGTCGCTCGAAGTGGTAATCCTTCGCGTGTGACCGACCTGCCGCTGACGGGCGGCTGCCTCTGCGGGGCCGTCCGTTTCGAGGTGACCGCGCCGCTCGTCTCCGCGGGCTACTGCCACTGCACGCGCTGCCGGCGCCGCACCGGAACCGCGGCGTCGGTTCAGGCGCGGCTCGCGCCGGGCTCGCTCCGCGTGCTCCAGGGCGAGGAGATCGTCGAGGCGTACAAGCCCGGCGACGGGTTCTGGAAGTGCTTCTGCTCCGCGTGCGGCGGCGCGCTCTGGAGCCGGAGCCCCGACGACCCCGACGTCGTCAGCGTCCGGCTCGGGACGTTCGACGAGGACCCGGGGATCCGCCCGTCGTACCGGCAGTTCGTCGCGTACGCGGCGGCGTGGGAGCCGATCCCGGACGACGGGTTGCCGCGCTTCGACGAGCGTCGGCCCGCGGACGTTCCTTAGGCCAGGTCGCGGCCGCTGCGGCGGAGCCGCTTCCACGCCTTCGGCAGCCTCTTCGCGGCGCGGTCGCGCCGCTCGCGCTCGCGCTCGACGATGCGGCCCGCGGCGAAGGCCGTCTCCGTCCGCGCGTCGACGACGGCGAGCGCGCGGAGCCGGCGCTCGGCGACGACCGAGTCGTGGTGGTCGCCGAGGAGGTCCTGCAGCGCCTGCGCGTCCGAGAGGAAGCGTCGGCCCGCTCTCCCGCGCGGCCCGGCGAGCTCGGCCGCGTAGCGCGCCCGCTTCAGCACGATGCGGAGCTGGTGCAGCGCGTCCTCGCCCGGGTCGTCGCCGAGGCGGTCGACCGCCTCCGCCAGTCGCCGGAACTCGCGGCGCGCGAGCCGCTCGACCGGGATCGCATCGACGCCGTCCGCGAGCCGCGGCGGGAGCCGCAGCCGCGCGAGCACGCGCCGGTACTCGTCCGCGTCGAGCGCGTCGAGGAGCCGCCCGCGCAGCTCGTCGCGGTCGAGCTGGAGGCGCGCGACGATCGTCTCCGCGCCGCGACGGTCGCCGTCGTCGTCGAATGCGACGAGGTCGCCGCGCAGCCGGTCGACGAGCACGTCGAGGTCGCGCACCGGCCCGCCCGCCTCCCCGAGCCCGGCGAGCGGGTCGGCGACCGCGTGCCGCCACGCCGGGTCGAGCTGGCGCCGCGCCGCGCGGAGGTAGACGCGCACGCGCCGCGCGGCGACGCGGTGCTTGTGGAGGTTCTCCGGGTCGCTCCCGAGCCGGACGCCCGGGTCGTGCGCGAGAAGCGCGGAGCGCTGCGTCTCGAGGAGCGCGCGGAGCCGCAGCGCGCCGGGGTCGTCGCTCGCGGGCGGCGCGGGGACGAGCTCCTTGCCGGCGACGACGCCCGCGATGAGCCGCGCGATCTCCGGCGGCGGCGCGAGCCCGCCGTTCCCCGGCTCCCACGCCTCGACCGACTCCGCGCGCGGGAGCGTCAGCCGCCAGACGACGCCCGCCTCGCCGGGGAGCCGCGACACGGTCATCCCGAGCTGCTCGAGGTCGCGGTCGGCGGTGTCGTAGTCGTGCGCGACCGCGAACTCCTGCTCGGCGCGCACCCAGTTCTCGTCCGGCGTCCCCGAACCCGGCTCGTGCGAGATCGCGAACGCTCGCTCGCGAATGGCGTCTTCCGCGGGCCGCAGGGTCACGACGCATTCGTCCCACACCGGCCGCGCCGGCGCAAGTCCGCAGTGGTGCCGATGACGGCATGACTTATGCCTAGGAGTTACACTGGCAGACCATGGCTGCCGGGCTCACACGCGAGCAGCTCCTCGGCCGCGGCGCGGCGCTGCTCGTCGCCGGGTCGGCCCTCGGGGCGTTCGTCGAGACGGCCGCCGCGGCGCTGCCGTCCGGCGACCTCGCGTTCGCGCGCCTGCTCGTCGGCGCCGAGCTGCTCGCCGAGGACTTCTACACGACCGCGATCGCGGCGGCGAACGCGAAGCCCGCCGTCACGTCGTACCTCAAGCGCGCGCTTGCGAACGAGAAGGAGCACTACACGTCGGTCGCGCAGATCGTGACCGGCGCGGGCGCGACGCCGGCGGTCGCAGGCGACATCGAGTTCACCTACCCGGCGGGGACGTTCGCGAGCGCGCGCTCGATCGTGAGGTTCGCCGCGCAGCTCGAGACGACGATCCTCGGCGCGTACCTCGGCGCGATCGACGCCATCACGACCGACGGCCTGAAGGCGGGCCTCGCGCGGATCGCCGCGAACGAGGCGCAGCACCTCGGCTACTTCTCGGCCGCCGCGGGCGGGAAGGCTTTCACGCTCTCCTTCCCGCAGGAGCTCACCATCGACCGGGCCTCGAACGCACTCGACGCGTTCACCGCATGAAGATCGCCGCCCTCCTCGCCGCCGCGGTGCTCTGCGCCTCGCTCGCGGGCGGCGCGTCGGCGAAGCGCGCCTCGGGGATCACGATCTTCGCAGGCTCGTCGCTGACGACGGTGCTGCCGCAGCTCGACTCCGGCAACACGTACTCGTTCGGCAGCTCGACCACACTCGGTACGCAGATCACGAACGGCGCGCCGGCGGACGTCCTCATGTCGGCGAACACGACCGTCCCCGCGGCGCTGTACGCGGCGGGCGTCGTCGAGAAGCCGGTGAACTACACGCGCAACACGCTCGCCGTCGTGGTCCCGAAGTCGAACCCGGCCGGGATCAAGTCGATCTACGACCTGACGAAGTCCGGCGTGAAGATCGCCGTGGCCGCGTCGTCCGTGCCCGTCGGCAGCTACACGGTCCAGGTCCTGAACCAGATGGGGATCAACCCCGCGGTGCAGGCGAACGTCGTCACGAAGGAGACCTCGGACGCGAACGTCGTCGCGAAGGTCGCGCTCGGCCAGGTCGACGCGGGGTTCGTCTACCTCTCCGACTACGTGATCGACCCGACGCACCTGACGCTGATCAAGGTGCCGGCGTGGGCGCAGCCGAAGATCACGTACGCGCTGGCGATCGTGACGAAGAGCCCGAACCAGGCCGCAGCGCAGGCATGGGTGAAAAGGGTGCTGAGCCCGGCCGGCCAGGCGATCTTCGTCAAGAACGGCTTCCTGCCGCTCACGAACGCCGTGCCGACGATCGCGAAGGTCTCGCCGGCGACGGCGAAGGCGGGCGCGACGGTGACGGTCACCGGAACGAACCTGAAGGGGACGACGTCCGTCACGATCCAGGGGGCGCCCGCGAGGTTCAGGGTCGTCGGGGCGGCGCTGAAGGTCACGGTGCCGCCGAGGGCGAAATCGGGTGTGATCACGGTCACGAACCCGTCCGGCACGGCCTCGAAGCCGTTCCGCGTCGGTTAGCCCCGAAGGGAGGCACGCGACATGCCGCGGGAGTACTACAGCGTCGGCGAGGCTGCGAAGACGCTCGGAATCAGCGTGGACACGATCCGGCGGTGGGACCGGCAGGGCCGGCTCAAGACGGAGCGCGACGCCGGGAACCGCCGGATCGTGCCCGCGAGCGAGATCGAGCGCCTGCGCGGCGACGCGGGCTCCGCGCACCTCAGCGCCCGCAACCGCTTCAACGGGACCGTCACCGCCGTGAAGATCGACGGGCTGATGGCGCAGGTCGAGCTCGTCGTCGACGAGCCGGTGCGGCTCGTCGCGCTCGTCACGCGCGACGCGGTCGACGAGCTCGGGCTGAAGCCGGGAATGGCTGCGACCGCGATCGTCAAGTCGACCTCCGTGATGGTGCAGCACTAGTGCAGCACATGCGCCACGCCGTCGTCCGCGGGCTGCTCGGCTTCCTCTTCTTCCTCGCGATCGCGCTGACGATGGCGTTCCTCGTTCTGCCCGTCGTCGCGATCTTCGTGCACGTGCCGCTCGGGCGGCTGCTGCACGAGCTGACGAACCCCGTCGTGACGGACGCGCTGATCGTGAGCCTGAAGACGGTCGCGATCTCGCAGGTCGCGATTCTCCTGCTCGGGACGCCGACGGCGTACTTCTTCGCGACGCGACGGTTCCGCGGCCGGCCGTTCCTCGTGACGCTCGTCGAGCTGCCGATCGTGCTGCCGCCGGCGGTCGCGGGGATCGGGCTCATCGTCGCGTTCGGTCGCTTCGGCCTGCTCGGCGGGACGTTCGACGCGCTCGGGATCAACGTGTCCTTCAACATGGTCGCGGTCGTCTTCGCGATCTCGTTCGTCGCCGGGCCGTTCTACGTCCGCCAGGCGATCGCGTCGTTCGAGTCGGTCGACCCGAACATGATCGCGGCGTCGCGGACGCTCGGCGCGAGCCCGCCACGGACGTTCTTCCGCGTCACGCTGCCGCTCGCGTACGGCGGCCTCGCGGCCGGCGAGGCGATCTGCCTCGCGCGGGGGCTCGGCGAGTTCGGGGCGACGATCATGTTCGCCGGGAGCCTCCAGGGCACGACGCAGACGCTGCCGCTCGCGGTCTACACGGTGTTCGAGGCGCAGAACGGGCTCGACGTCGCGCTCGCGATCAGCGCGCTCCTCGTCATCGTCAGCCTCGCGATCCTGCTCGCGATGAAGGGGACCGGGCTCTGGGAGCGCTCGCGTCCCGCGGTCACCGCGATCGCGCAGCCCGAGCCGCGCTGAGCGATGCCGACGCTGTCCACGAGCTTCGCGCTGCCGCTGCGGGCCTTCGTGCTCGAGCTCGCGCTCGAGGTCGAGGGGACGGTCGCTCTGATCGGGCCGTCGGGCGCGGGGAAGACCTCCGTTCTGCGCTCGGTGGCGGGGCTCGCGCGTCCGGCGACGGGCCGCATCGCGCTCGACGGCGACGTCTGGTTCGACGCGGCCGCCGGCGTCTTCCGCAAGCCGGAGGAGCGGCGCGTCGGGCTCGTGTTCCAGGAGTACGCGCTGTTCCCGCACATGTCGGTGCGAGACAACGTCGCCTACGCCGGAAAGGGGCGCGTCGACGAGCTGCTCGAGCGGTTCCGGATCTCGCGCCTCGCCGACGCGCGGCCCGCGGAGCTCTCGGGCGGCGAGCGCCAGCGCGTCGCGCTCGCGCGCGCGATCGCGCGCGATCCCGGCGTCCTGCTCCTCGACGAGCCGCTGTCGGCGCTCGACGCGAGCACACGCGTTGCCGTCCGCGGCGAGCTCCAGGAGCTGCTCCGCGACCTCGCGCTCCCGACCCTCCTCGTGACGCACGACTTCGAGGACGCGGCGTCGCTCGCGGACACGCTCGGTGTGATCGTCGACGGCGAGCTGCGCCAGCTCGGGTCGGCGCAGGAGATCGTCGCGCGGCCGGCCGACGCGTTCGTCGCGTCCTTCACGGGCGCGAACCTGATGCGCGGCACAGCGCGCCCGCGGCTGAACGGGCTGACGCCCGTCGAGCTCGAGGGCGGAGCTGTCGTCTATTCGACGGACGACGCGACGGGCGCAGTGAGCGTCGTCGTCTACCCGTGGGACGTCACGGTCGGCCGCGAGCGGCACGCCGACGACTCCGCGCTGAACGTCGTCGAGGACACGATCCGCTCGGTCGTGCACGTCGGCAACCGCGCGCGCGTGCGCATCGGCCCGGTGACGGCGGAGGTGACGGACGCGTCGGTCGACCGGCTCGGGCTCGTGCCCGGCGCGACCGTCGTCGCGACGTTCAAGGCGACCGGGACGCGGCTCGTCCCCGGTTAGAAGCTCCGAATCTCCGCCGCGGTCCCGATCACGATCGCCGGCTGCGCGGCGGGGCGGAGCCAGCGAAGGACGCGGACGAGCTGCGCGGGCGGCAGCGACACGCAGCCGTTCGTCGCCGCGCCGGTGTCGTCGTTGAGGAAGATCGCGGAGCCGCGGCCCGCGACCGTCGGGTCGACGTTGTACTCGACGACCGCGAACTGCCGGTACGCGACGGTCGCGCGCCAGAGCGCCTCGCTGCCGCCGCGGAACGGAGGGCTCGTCCCGCACGCGACGTGGCGGAACGTGTTGTAGCCCGCCGACGCGGGGTCCTCGTCCCACCAGTCGCCG
>Ga0335082_10008968_pt1 | contig 10881 bp, 10 predicted proteins | sample Lox_Sample_41_FD_206718 | JGI IMG/M metagenome (GOLD analysis project Ga0335082, IMG submission 206718) | Soil microbial communities from Loxahatchee National Wildlife Refuge, Florida, United States - Lox_Sample_4.1 | ecosystem: Environmental > Terrestrial > Soil > Wetlands | place: USA... | reverse complement strand
TTGGCGCCGGCACCGCCGCCACCACCATCACCACGACTGCGCGCCGTCGACGACGACAACAATCGTCCCGCCGACCACGACCACGACACTCGACCCCACGACGACGGTCCCGCCGAAGACGACAACAACCGTCCCGCCGAAGACGACAACAACCGTCCCGCCGAAGACGACAACAACTGTCCCGCCGAAGACGACAACAACCGTCCCGCCGACAACAACGACGACGGTCCCGGCGACGACGACAACAACCGTCCCGGCGACCACGACCACGACGACGACGGACCCGCCGACCACGACCACCACAACGGAGCCCTGCCCGGGCGTGGTGATCAACGGCGTGTGCTTCATCTTCGACTGACGCGAAACACCGGCATGCGGCCGTGAGCGATGGTCGACGCCCGCAGCGAACTGGCGGGAGCGACGAGCGCCCGCTGCGGGGCCTAACGAGAAGCAACTGCGCACGGTGGCGTGCGACCGTTCGCGCGCGAGTCGCGGCCTCCGAAGAGGCCGCCGTTCGCATTCGGTCCGCGTGAGCGTGAGCCCTGCTCGGCGCGTCGACGCGGTTCATCTCGCTTCGACTGACCGGAGCCCGAGTTTCCATCCTTGATGGATTGTCGAGCGCCGCACGCGGCATCTCCCGGTAGGCTATATTTCGCAAGAATACACTTGCGGAAACCCGGGGACCGGAGCAACATCGAGCGATGACGGCGCGGACAACGACGACGTCGGGGGTGTTCGCGCCGGGACGGCGCGCGCTCACCGTCGGAATCGTGTTCACGATCACGCTCGTCGCGTTCGAGGGACTCGCGGTGGCGACGGTGCTGCCGGTCGTACGCAAGGACCTCGGCGGGCTCGCGCTCTACGGCTGGGTGTTCAGCGCGTTCTTCTTGACGAGCCTGATCGGCACCGTCGCGGCGGGACGCGCCGCCGATCGCGGCGGTCCGCGCCGTCCGTTCGTCGCCGGGCTCGTGCTGTTCGCGCTCGGGCTGCTCGTGGCCGGTTTCGCACCGAGCATGGGCGTGCTCGTCGCCGCCCGCGCCGTGCAAGGCCTCGGCGCCGGCGCGATCCCCGCGGTCGCGTACGTCGCGATCGGCCGCGCCTATCCCACCGAGTTACAACCGCGCATGTTCGCCGTGATGTCGAGCGCATGGGTGATCCCGGGCGTCGTCGGTCCCGCGATCAGCGGCATCATCGCCGACACGTTCAGCTGGCGTTGGGTGTTCCTCGGCTTGTTGCCGCTCGTTGCATTGGCAGCGGCGATGACCACGCGCGCGCTCGGCGCGCTCGGGCCTCCCGGTGGCGCCGAGCCCGCCGATCGGCGCGGCGACGCGGTCGCGCTCGCGTTCGGTGGTGCGTGCGTGCTCGCGGGCGCGACGTCGCATTCGCCGGTCACCACGCCACCACTCGTGCTGCTCGGCGGCATCATCGGTGCACGCGCCTTCCTGCGCCTCATGCCGCGCGGCACCACCCGTCTCGCCCACGGTCTTCCCGCCGCCGTGGCACTGCGCGGGCTCGCGACGTTCGCGTTCTTCGGCACCGACGCCTATGTGTCGCTCACGCTCACGTCACTCCATCACGCGAGCGCGACGGCCGCCGGCATCGCGCTCACTGCCGCCACGCTCACGTGGACGATCGCGGCGTGGGTGCAAGCGCGTCATGTCTTCACGTTCGGACCGCAAGCCTTCGTACGCGTCGGGCTGGTGATCATCACGGCCGGCATCGGGGTGATGATCGTCGTGGCGCAAGCCGACGTGCCGCTCGTCGCCGCCGTCGTCGCGTGGGGCATCGCGGGGTTCGGCATGGGACTCTCGTACGCGCCGCTCTCGCTCGTCGTCCTGGCCCAGGCGCCGGCCGGGGGCGAAGGCGCGGCCACGGCGTCGCTCCAGCTCTGCGACACGCTCGGGGTCGCGCTCGGCACCGGAGTCGCCGGCGCGATCGTCGCAGCCGGTCCGACCTTCGCGTGGTCGCGCGCGACCGCGCTCACGATTGCGTTCACCTTGTGCGCGGTGATCGCCGTCGCCACCGCGGTCGCGGCGGCCCGGCTTCCGAGTCAGCTTCCGCGCGCAGCTGCGGCCTGAACGCGCGCTACGCGCCGGTCCAGCAGCCGAGAATCGTGAAGGCGACGTTGGCCGAGTTGTCGGATCGGCTCGACGCCGGTACGCCGAAGGACGCGGGGATGTGGCTCATGTCGACGAGCATCACCTTGTAGTCCTTGCGCACCACGGCCGAGCCGTTGTTCGTGTGGAACGCGCCCTGCGAGCCCGGCACCGAGAACGTGCCGACGTTCCCGAGCTGATCCTCGAGCTTCTTGTAGTAGGCGTCGGTCTCCTCGGTGCTCGACATCTCGTGCACCGAGAGCGTCATGTAGGCGCCGCCCGCGTAGTGGTAGACGCACGAGTACGTGTGCGATCCGACATCCCACGTCGGCTTCAGGGGGCTCACCGTGTCGACGCCGAGCGCGCCGTTGAAGATGTTGCCCTTCGCCTCGTTCGAACAGACGAGCTGCGCTGACGACGAGGGCGCGTCGCTGGCGGCCTTCGCCACGTGGACCGTCGTTCCCGGCCCGCCGCCCGTCGCCTGGGTCGAACCCGCGCCGGCAACCGTCGTCGGCGAGCTGTTCGACGAGGATCCACCGCCGCACGCAGCAAGCACAAGAACGAAGGCGAACAGCGCCGAGAGAAGGAGAACCGCGCGTTTCACGGAGGCCAGCGTACCGACCTGCGCCCTGGCGGCGCGGTCGGGGGGTCGCGGACGGGCGCATTACCGTTGCTGCGGTGGTTCTCCGCCGCCTGATGCTGCTCGCGCTCGTCGCGGGCGCGGTCGTGGCCGTCGACGCCGTACCCGCGCTCGCGCATCTGTGCGCACATCCGGCCCTCGTCCCGGTTGGGCAACCGCACACCGTCGAAATCGCGGTGACGGTCGAGGGCACGCCGGTGCCCGACGTCGAGGTCGGCATCCCAGCGCCGCTCCGCCTCGGACGCGTCGACGCGGCCGTGGGGTGGAAGATCACCCGCACCGGGTCGACGGTGCGCTACCGGGGTGGCCCCATCCCGTCTTACAGCTGCCAGTACTTCAGCATGGAGCTCACGGCGCCGGCCCGAGGCCACTGGGCAATCGCCGTGACCCAGCGCACCGCCGACGGCACGGTTGTGGGGCTTTCAGGCGCCGATCCGACCGCGCCGCTCAATCCGATCCTCGAACAGACGGTGTACGCCGGTGAGAACCCACCGTCACTGTCACAAGGCGGGGGGATCTCGGTCATCACCGCGCTTGGTATCGCGTTCGTGGCGATCGCGGTACTGCTGATTGGCCTCGCCGCCTTTCGGGCGTGGCGATCGCGCCACGACGAGTTCGCCGACCTCGACGACGAGCAGTTCGACGCCGCAATGCGCGACCTCGAACTGCAGGAGCGGCTCGCCGCGTTCAAGAAGCAGGCACGCCGGCGCCCGGCTCGGCGCTGACCGGCGCGCGCACCGACCCCGGCTCCGCGAACGCGTCGGCGTGCCGCAGCACGGAGTCGACGTCGCCTTCGACGCGCACCGATCCGTTCGCGATCGCGTCGGCAATCGGTACCGCGCCCGCGAGGACTTGCAGCAGGAGCGGGAACCGGGAGTGCAACTCTGCGGCGACGCGCTCTGCGCGGCCGCGCGTCGCAACCAGCGCGCCGGTCGCGTCTGGTGCAATCGACCAGACGTGCTCGGCGGGCGCGGGCGGCGCGTCGGTGCTGATGACGAGTACGAGCGCGCCCGCGGCGAGATCGGCCGTCGCCGGCTCGAGCCGCGCCGCGAGATCCGAGCACGCCATCTCGAGCACCTCGTCGGCATCGAGATCGCGCGCGATCCGTTCGAGCTCGTCGTCGCGCAATCCGACGACGAGCAACGACAACCACTGCCCCTGCTGCCGCGCGGACGCGACGCGTCCCGAGCGAAGCATCCGTATGAGCGCGCCGAGCGCCATTCCGGCACCGAGACCGAGTGCGACCGCGACGAGCGTGCGCGTCAACCAGTGCGGACCCGCGTTCGGGAGCTGCGACTTCCACAGTGACGACAGGTCGGTTGCGCCGCCGACCAGCGCGACCAGGACGCCGACGAACATGACGCCGTACAGCGCTTCGATCCGGCGGCGGAGCACCGCGACGATCGTCAGGATCGCGACGACCCATACCGCGATCGACACGAAGCTGCCGCCGACGAACTGAACGACCTTGGCGAGATTGGTTCCCGGGCGCGGGATCTCGTACGTCACCGCGTGCATCACGTCGACAACCACGAGGACCGCGAGCGCGATCGCGAGCGCTCGGCGCCAGCGCGACGCAAGCACGATCGCGAGACCGAGCCCGAACAACACGACGATGACGGGGATCCACGGCACGCCGCTCGGCCCCGGCACCCACGCGAGCTGCACGACGATCGCGGCTCGGGTCGTGCCCCACAAGAACACGACGTGTTGGCGCGAGAGCTCGTGGTACGAGCCCGGCGACTGCGCCACCATCGGAGGGAGACCCGTTCCCATCCAGTGGATGCGATGGTCGTGGTAGCGGACGGAGTGACCGTCCGAGATCTTCTTCCACTCTGGTACGGCCGTCGGGCTCGTGTCGACGTTCGCCGGCACGCTGCCCCCGTACCGGCCCTTGTTGATGTACGTCGCCTGGGAGTGCAGGTTCTCGTACACCCCGGCGGGGCCGACCCGCAGATACGGCTCGCCCAGATAGCCCAACACCGTCAACTCGGTCGACGTGCGGTTGGTGATCTCCAGCTTGCTGCCGAGATCGACGACGCGCACGGAGATACCGGGGATCGCCGGCACGATCTCGACGATCCGGGTTCGGAAGTTCGACGGTCGCGGCCCCGAGATCGTGTGGGCCGACGCAGGTGCCGCGGTGAGCACGACGCCGAGCACGCACATGACGGCAAAGGCGGCGGTGAACACGGCGATCCGGAGACGGCGCACGGGACCACGCTAGGGCCCCGACGGCTTCGGAGGCGGACGCGCGCCGTAACCTTTGCGTCTTATGACCGTCCGGCGCCTGCTCCGACTCGTCGCCGGGTTGGCGATCGTCGGCACTGTCGTCATCTTCACGGCCACCGCGGCCTTCGCCCACGCCATCCTGCAGAGCACCGACCCCGTCGCGGACTCGACGGTCGCCCAGTCGCCGCCGCACATCAGCCTGACGTTCAACGAGAACGTCACGGTGTCGATCGGCGGCATCCGGCTCCTCAACTGCACCGGCGGTCGCATCACCGTCGGCACCCCGCAGCACGCACCGACCTCCGACCACACAGTGATCGTCGGCGATGTCCCGACTCTCAAGCCGGGCACCTACGTCGTCACGTGGCGTGTCATCTCGGCCGACTCGCACCCCGTCAACGGCGCGTTCACGTTCACCGTCGGCGGCGTGGCCGCGCAGGGATTGAGCGCATGCAAGACAGGAGTCGCACCCACGAGCAGCAAGACCGTCGGCGTCTTGTTCGGCGCGGACCGCGTGATGCTGTACGCAGGCCTCGCGCTCTTGATCGGCGGCGTGGTGTTCTTGTTCGTCATCGCGCGCGGCACGAGTGCGGTGCGCCAGACGCGCCGCATCGTGTGGGTCGGTTGGGGCCTCACGACCGCGGCGACGATCTTCGGCGTGATGCTCCAGGGCCCGTACGCCGAAGGTTCCGGCATCGGCGACGCAACGAACTCCACGGTCCTGAAGGACATCTTGAAGACGCAGTACGGCCACGTCGCCGAACGTCGGCTCCTCTTGTTGGCGATCGCGTTCGTGTTGTTGGTGTTCGTCAGCCGGTTGCGTGAGAACGAACGACCACCCGCGTGGCTCTGGGTCTCGTGTGGTGTCGTCGGCGCCCTCATCGCCGCGACGCCCGGTCTCGCGGGCCACGCCGGCACCGGAAGTGAGGTTTGGGCGGCGGTGCCGCTCGACACGGTGCACGTCGCGGCGATGAGCATTTGGTTCGGAGGGCTGTTCTGTCTGCTCGTCGTCGCGCTCGGGGGTGGGTTCAGTGGCGGGTTGCGGCGCGCGATCAGCGCCTTCTCGCTCCTCGCGCTGTGGTGCGTCATCGCGCTCGTGCTCTCCGGCCTGTTCGCGGCGTGGCGTCAAGTCGGATTCACGATCAAGGGTTACACGAGCACGACGTACGGCCACCTCTTGCTGATCAAGCTCGGCATCGTCGTCGCGATTCTCGCTCTCGCGGCGGTCAGTCGCGCGATCGTGCGGCGCCGGCAAGCCGCGCCACTCGACGCGCCCGACAGTGCGGTCGCGGCGATCGACGAGCGCACCGTCCACGGACTCCGTCGATCGGTCGCCGGTGAGGTGGCGGTCGGGATCGCGGTGCTCATCGTCACCGCGATCCTCGTCAACGCGCAACCGGCGCGCAGTCAGCTCGTGTCGGGTCCCGTGGCCAAGACGGTCAAGGCCGGATCGGGATCCGACTCGATGCTCGTGAACATCATCGTCGACCCCGCGCGCGTCGGGAAGAACGCCGTGCACATCTACACGCTCACGCCGCAGGGCGGCACGCTCGCGAGTCGTATCAGCGCCCAGTTGCGCAACGTGAAGCAGGGCATCGCGCCGATCAACATCGACCTCGCCAAAGCCGGTCCGAACCACTCGACGACGAGCGATCTCGTGATCCCCACGCCGGGCACGTGGCAGTTCATCGTCCACGCGTTGCGCGGCACCGACGACGACACCGCGGTCACCATCGACGTGCCCATCCGCCGATGACGCGGGCCCTGCGGTCCGGGCTCGGCGCGCTGTTGCTCTTGCCGCTGCTCGCGGCGTGTGGCAGCTCGCACGCGAACAGCTCCGCGCCGAACCTCTCGCAGAATCCCGACGCGAACCAGGTGGAGGCATCGGTCGCAAGCTTCGACATCGCGCTGGGCCCACCCGACCGGTTCATGGTCGGCCTCACAACGGGCGACGGTCGCTTCATCGGCTACGGAACGGTCCGCGTGCGCGTCTACCCGCAGGGCGCGCCGCCGGGACCGTGGCGCACGGCTCGCTTCGTGCCGGTCGCGGGGACGCATCCGCGTGTCCCGATGCCCACAACCCCGCAGCTCGTCGCCGCGGCCGAGGGACGCGGCGTGTACGAGACGGTCGCCGCCTTCGCCAAGAAGGGTTTGTGGACTGCCGATGTCGCCGCCGACGTGCGCGGCCTCGGACACTCCGCCGCGTCGACCACGTTCGACGTCGCGCTCAAGCACACTGTCGTCGGGGTCGGCGAGCCCGCGCCCGCGACCCAGAACTACACAGTGACCGCACACGCGGGAGTGCCGCTCACCGCCGTCGACTCACGCGCGCAAGGCGATCGCGTTCCTGATCCGGAGCTGCACACCACGACGGTCGCGGCCGCGCTGGCCGCGCACCGACCGGTCGTCGTGGTGGTGTCGACGCCCGTCTATTGCACCTCCCGTTTTTGCGGACCGACGACCGACATGGTCGACGCGCTCGCGAAGCAGCGGCCGTTCGAGAACAAGGCCGACTTCGTGATGATCGAGGTGTGGCAGGACTACAAGCGCCAGCAGCTCAGCCCGGCCGCAGTGCCGTGGATCGTCAGGACCTCCGGCGACGGCACCGAGCCGTGGGTGTTCGTCGTCGGGAGCGACGGGATCGTCAAGGCCCGCTTCGGCAACGTGGTGACGCGCGACGAGCTCGCGCAGGCGATCGAAAAGTATGCGCGCTGACGCTCGCTACTTGTCGCGCAGGGCCTTGATCAACGCGTCCGTCTGCTCGCGTTGTTCGTACACGAGCCGGATGATCCAGTAGCGCAAATAGCGCGTCAGCGAGTTCCGCAACCAGATCACGATGCCCACCATCGCGATCGCGAGGCCGATGCCGGCCACGATCTGCGAACGGTAGATGACCTCGAATTTCGTGGCGTCCTGGGCGCTGAACCACGAGATCCCCGCGACGACGAACCCGACGATGGTGAGGCCGATCCCCCACTGCGCACCGAGCCGCTCGGGGTTAGCGCCACCGCCGGAGACCTTCAGCTTCTGGACCTCGGCTTCGAATTCGTCGAGGCGCGGCGAGGTCGCGGCCGTGGCCGCCGTCCCCGTCGGCCGCGTCTCGGTCGTCGGCTCGTTCATGGCTCGGATCTCCTCGCTGGGGTCGCGGGCTCCGCCGCGTGCAGGTGGTGATGATCGCCGCCGAGATAGGCGTCGGCAAGCTCGTCGGCGATGGAGCCGGGCGGGCCGACATGCACGAGCCGGCCGTGCAGCATGATGCCCGCCCGGTCGGCGACGCCGAGGATCTCGTGCGCGAACTGCTCGACGATCAGGATCGAGAGCCCCGAGGCCGCAATGGCGCGGACATGGCGGTACAACTCCTCGACAATGATCGGCGCGAGGCCCATCGAGAGCTCGTCGATCAGCAACACCGCGGGGTCGGTCGCGAGCGCGCGCGCCATCGCCAGCATCTGTTGCTCACCGCCCGACAACGTTCCCGCGGTCTGGCGGCGTCGCTCACCGAGGCGGGGGAACTGCGCGAATGCTCGCTCGATCACTGCCCGGTACGAGACGCCCGTATACGTCGCCATCCGCAGATTTTCGAGCACGGTCAGGTTGGGAAAGATGCCGCGGCCCTCGGGGATGAGGCACACGCCGGCGCGTGCGATCGCGTCGGCCGACGCACCCGTGACGTCACGGCCGCAAAACAACACGCTGCCCGAGTTCGGCACGATCGCGCCGCACGCGACGCCCAAGGTCGTCGACTTGCCCGCGCCATTGGGTCCGAGCAACGCGAAGACCTCACCGGCATGCAACGCGAGGTCGATGCCGTGCAAGGCGTCGATACGGCCATAGCCGGCGGTGATCGCCGAGAGCTCGAGCACCGGGCCGCGCGTACCGGGCTCGAGCACCAGCTCCAACGGGGTAGCACTCATGATCCGCTCCGCGCGGTGCCGAGGTACGCGCGTTGCACCGACTCGTCGGTTTGGATGTCGGTCGGGGTGCCGCGGGCGATGATGCGACCGAAGTCGAGCACATTGATGAACGCGCACGTGTCCATGACGAGCGGCATGTCGTGCTCGACGAGGAGCACGCCGAGCCCGTCGCGGGCGAGGTCGTGCAAGAGCACACCGAGCGCGTCGGTCTCGGCTTCGTCGAGACCCGACGACGGCTCGTCGAGCAACAACACCTTCGGGTCGGTCGCGAGCGCACGCGCCACCTCGACGAGACGCGCCGTGCCGGTCGGCAACAGCTCGACGCGCTTGTGCGCGACCGACGCGATGCCGACCCGCTCGAGCAGCGAGTCGGCAACCTCGCCCACGTGATACCGCGTCGTCGCCCACCGCCGCCGCATCTCGAGCGCGACGAGCACGTTCTCGCGCGCGGTCAGGCTGCCGAAGGCTTCGAGCCGTTGGAACGTCCGCGCGATCCCGAGCCGGGCCCGCCGATAGGGACGCTTGCGGGTGATGTCGAGACCATCGAGGCACACGCGGCCGACCGTCGGGACCTGCAGTCCGGTGATCACGTTGAACAACGTGGTCTTCCCCGCGCCGTTCGGTCCGATGAGGCCCGTGATCTGGCCGGCGTCGACGCGAAGTGACGCACCGTCGACCGCCATCAGCCCGCCGAACTGCACGCTGACCTGGTCGACGTCGAGCAGCGGGGCCTGGGCGTTCACCTCGGACTCCCTGCGACGACACGCGGCACGTCGTTGCTGATGCCGAGCCCGCGGTCGAGCAGCAGCACGTCGGCATCCTCGTACGGACGCGACAGGCCGAGCTCGCCGACCTCCGACTCACGCGCGGCTTCCTGCTCCTCCTCGTACTCGAGCTGCGCGTCCTTGCGCCAGGGCAACAAGCGCGCGAACCCGTTGCCGATCGCGACGACCGCACCCGACGGATTGGCGAGGATTCCGAACGCGGCCAGGCCGGGCGCCAGATAGGTCATGTCCTTCCACAGCGTCAGGTGCCAGTTGTCCTGGATCAGCTGGTTCAGCAGGCCGAACATCCCGGCAAAGAGGGCACCGGAAACGCACGCGACGCCACCGATGACGAGCGCGAGCACGATCACGAGACCGTTCAACATCGTGAAGTAGGGCGTCTGACTGTCGAGCGGGCTGAACTCCATCGCGAAGAACGCCCCCGCGAAGCCGGCCATCGCGGCCGACAGCATGAACACCACGAGTTTCGTCTCGACGACGTTCACGCCGACGGTCGCGGTCGCGGCCTCGCTGTCGCGGAGGGCCACCAGCCGCCGTCCGAACGCACCGCGCCGCAGCGCGACGACCAGGATCGAGAGGATCCCGAACACCGCCGTCAGTAACAACAAGAACGTCCGTTCGGATCCGAAGTGGTAGCCGAAGAGGTCGAGGCGGCCGGCGTCTCGGGGGATGACGCCGAGCGCCCACGACTGCCGGAAGTAGACCTGCTCGACCACGAGCGCGAACGCCATCGTCATGAGCGCGAGATAGAGGCCTTGCAACCGCAACGCCGGGAGGGCGAGCAGGGCACCGATCGGCACGCACACGACTGCGGCGAGAAGCAGCGCCCAAACGCTTCCGTGCGCGCCGCCGACGCGGGTGTAGGTAGCGGCCCCGATCCCCGCGAAGGCAAGTGGCGCCAGGGAAACTTGCCCGGCCCAGCCGATGAGCGGCACGAGCGACAGCGCGACCAGCGCGGTGCACATGCCGACCGAGAAGTTGCTCAACCGCTGCGTGGAGAGAAACGCGCTGAGCACGCCCATGAAGACGAAGAACACACCCATCCCGATCGCGGTGTCGCGCACCGTCGGCACTCGTTCGATGCGCTTGACGCTGCGCACGCGCGCGAATTGCAGCTGGGCCGTCGGCAGAAGCAGCAAGACGATGAAGAGCATGATCGCCGGCAGCGCTTCGGGCACGTTCGTGAACCCGCCGTTGAACGCCAAGAAGTTGAT
>Ga0335082_10008967_pt1 | contig 10882 bp, 10 predicted proteins | sample Lox_Sample_41_FD_206718 | JGI IMG/M metagenome (GOLD analysis project Ga0335082, IMG submission 206718) | Soil microbial communities from Loxahatchee National Wildlife Refuge, Florida, United States - Lox_Sample_4.1 | ecosystem: Environmental > Terrestrial > Soil > Wetlands | place: USA... | reverse complement strand
TAAAAGAGTTTGCGGTTGAAAGGATTGTTTCAAAATATGAAGAGATGATCTATAAAACGATATTGCCTTCTCAATAGTCTGACTCCTTAAGGGGTTTTCGTGTCTTTCTTCTCAGTTTTCTTCTCAATCTCAAATTCTATGACGGCCTAAACGGGCATGAGCCTCCCATGGCCAATCTTTTCCACCGTCGCTGTGGTCTCTAGGAATTCTTCCGTTGTCGGCGATAGGATATTTATCGTGACCTTCATACTCTTTCCGTTTGCTTTCAGACCCCTCTTCCAGTATTCAGTCTTCAGAGACTCTTTCAAGTGTACTTTTTATACAGGTGAATAAGGTTAAACGAATCGATTATTTACCTCAACCATTTGAGGGCGTGATCGGTCCTTCTGATATTGCCAATGTGCTAATACAGAGATGTACCATTCAGTCTCAGGTTACCGAGGGGAAGAATGTTTTTATCGGAAAGTGTTACCTCGTGAAAACAGTGCCAGTCTCAGCTTGTCGGTGGACCCAACACCAACCAAAGAAAATGCTCCCTTAACCTTTTTGAGACTACTATCACTCAATGTTTCTTTCAATATTAAACACGCCAGAGATCTGAGAGATAAGATCTGCTAAAGTTACTTTCTCCTCCGCAGTGTGTATACACCTCACAAAGTTACACGGAGAAGTCTTTGGTAACAAAAAAATGAGTCTAGCGCTGATTTCTGTGAGTTAATACGATTGTCTCGAAATACATTGAAACCCTAACACACCCGTACAAACGCGTGAAAAGTTAACACGTAACAACGCTTACTTCAAAAGCCCCCTCACCACCTTTAGGTTCTTCGGGTCATCCTCCTCACTCTTCTTGGGGGTCTCGAGGATCAGGGGGACATCTTTTAGTGAAGGATGATGGATGATCCGTTTCAGCCCTTCCCTCCCGATCTCCCCTGTTCCGATGTGTTCATGCCTGTCAACCCCTGCATTGAAAGCCCTCTTCGAATCATTGAGATGTATGAGTCTGACCCTTTCCAATCCTATATCCTGTTCGATCTCCCGCACAATCTCATCAAGCCCTTCCTCGCTTGAAAGGTCATATCCTGCCTGAAATGCGTGGCAGGTATCCAGGCACATTCCGGCCACGAGCGCACTGCCTGCGGCATTCATAATCTCCGCCAGATCCCTGATCTTCGATGAGATGTCTCCCCTCTCACCGGCGGTATTCTCAAGGAGGAGGCGTGCATTCCATGTACGGTAACCGGAAACAATTCTCACTGCGTCACTTGCTCTCCTCCGGGCTTTGTCCCCGTTGTCCTCTGATGCGCTGCCCGTATGAAGGACCACATACTCGGCACCAAGGGCATCTGCCAACTCCATCTCCCTGATCAAGAGCTGCACTGATTTATCAAGAATATCGGGACGTAGGGCAGCAAGATTAATAAGGTATGACGTGTGTATGAAAACCGGTTCGATCTCACTCAGTTCCCTCAGTTCCTTGAATTGTCTTACCGCTTCGTCTGACATCCTGCTCACATGCCATTGTCTCGGGTTATGAGAAAATATCTGCATGGTGGTGCACCCCAGTTCCCTTGCCCTTGTAAGGGACAGATGCACGCCGCCTGCGATTGATGTGTGCACGCCGAGTCTTCTCACCGAATGAGCCCTTTATGGTATAATTATAAATCTTCTTCAGTTGTCCTGCTCAAAGGTATGAAAAAAAAATACGCAATCGGCATAGACCTCGGAGGAACCCATTTGAGGGTAGGCTTAATTTCCGAAGAGGGAGAAATTGTCCAAAAGATCAAAATGCCCTCATCTGAGAATATTGTGGAATCCCTTGTGCAGTCCGTCCGCGACCTGTTCAGCGACACCGTAGAAGGAATAGGGATGGGTGTTGCAGGGCTCATTGACAGGGAGAGGAGAATCGTCACTGAATCCCCCAATCTTTCCAGGATTGAAGGACTGGACATCGCCGGTACCCTAAGAAATACCTTCAGTCTCCCGGTGGTTTTGGAAAATGACGCCAATGTGGCTGCCGTGGGAGAGAAATGGATGGGTGAAGGAAAGACCTTCAAAGACTTTGTGCTTCTGACCCTCGGGACAGGGATCGGTGGCGGCATCATTCATAACCACGGTCTCATGGACGTTTCAGCCGAGATAGGACATATGAGCATAATGGCGAATGGAAAACATTGTTCCTGTGGAAACTATGGCTGTCTTGAGGCATATGCTTCTGCAAGGGCCATTCTTTCCCACGCCACCGCATCCCTGGAAGACGGCGCTGAAAGCGCGTTGCGGGAATGCTGCAAGGGGAATATCTATAAACTGACACCTGAAGACATCTATAAGGCCGCCCTTGACGGTGACACCCTTTCCAGGGAAATCCTGAGGGAGGCGGGGAGATATCTCGGCGTGGGAATATCAAACCTGATTCATGTATTCAGCCCTGACGCAATCATACTTGCAGGAGGCCTCATCGGGGCCTGGAACATCTTTATACAGGAAGCGATCAAGGAGGCTTCACGACGCACCTTCAAGCAGCTGTTTGAAAAGGTGAGGATTCTCCCTTCGTCCCTTGGCGACGATGCGGGTATCCTTGGTGCCTCGCACCTTGTCTTTACATGCCAAAGAACATAAGAAATTTTTCGATAATCGCCCACATCGACCACGGCAAGTCCACCCTGGCTGACAGGCTCCTCGAATACACAGGCGCCTTGAGTTCAAGGGAGATGATGGAGCAGGTCCTGGACACCATGGACCTCGAGAGGGAAAGAGGCATTACCATAAAGGCCCATGCGGTCCGGCTCAATTACCTGGCAGAGGACGGACATGAGTACATACTCAATCTCATTGATACCCCCGGCCATGTGGACTTTTCCTACGAAGTTTCCCGAAGCCTTGTCTCGTGCGAAGGGGCCCTCCTCGTGGTGGACGCGACCCAGGGCGTAGAAGCACAGACAGTGGCAAATGCGCACCTTGCCATGGAACACAATCTCGAGATGATCCCTGTTATCAATAAAATCGACCTTCCCGCAGCAGACCCCGAGAAGATAAAGAAGCAGGTTGAGGATATTCTCGGAATAGAGAGCACGGATGCCATACTCGCCAGCGCAAAGGAGGGGATTGGCACCGAGGAAATACTGGAGGCCATTGTCAGGAGGATTCCCCCCCCGGGCGGAGACAGCACCAAGCCCCTCAAGGCCCTCATATTCGACTCCTGGTTTGATAATTACCAGGGCGCGGTAGTCCTTGTGAGAATATTCGAAGGAACGGTGAAGGCCGGGACCAGGATGCGGCTCATGAGTAGCGGTAGGGAATTTGAAGTGTCCCAGGTGGGAATATTTTCCCCGAAGATGGAGAAAGTGGACAGGCTTTCTGCAGGAGAGGTGGGATATCTCATCGCCGGAATCAAACGGGTCGGTGACACCAACATCGGGGATACCGTTACCGATGCGATGAATCCCTCAAGCGATGCGTGTCCCGGATACAAGGAGATAAAGGCCATGGTGTTCTGCGGCCTCTATCCCACGGAAACCCAGCAGTATGAGGGCCTCAAAGACGCCCTGGAAAAACTCCGCCTCAATGACTCGTCCTTTACCTTCGAGCCGGAAACCTCCACTGCCCTTGGCTTTGGATTCAGATGTGGTTTCCTGGGGCTCCTCCACATGGAGATCATCAAAGAACGGCTTGAGCGGGAGTTTGGTCTCTCCCTCATCAGCACCGCACCCACTGTCATCTACCGGGTGACGACGGTAAAAGAAGAGGTGATATTTATTGACAACCCCACATCCCTCCCGGAACGGTTTCTCACTATTGAGGAACCCTTCGTGAAGGTCACCATATTCGTCCCGCAGGCATATATTGGCTCTGTCCTTGACCTCTGTCAGGAAAAGGGCGGGACACAGAAAGAGTTTACCTATATCGGCAAGGAGAGGATTATGGTGGTGTACGAGATCCCTCTCAATGAGATTCTGTGGGACTTCTACGACAGGCTGAAATCAGTATCAAAGGGATATGCGTCCATGGATTATGAGTTCACAGGATACAGGGAATCAAGCCTCACGAGACTCGATATTCTGTTGAACGCTGAGCCCGTAGACGCCCTTTCCTTGATAGTTCAAAAGGACAAGGCGTATTATAAAGGCAGGCAGATTGTGGAAAAGTTAAGGGAGGTCATTCCGAGGCAACTTTACGAGGTGGTGATACAGGCAGTAATCGGAAGCAAGGTGATTGCGAGGGAGAGTGTAAAGGCACTCCGCAAGGATGTCCTTGCAAAGTGTTATGGCGGTGATATCACAAGAAAGAGAAAGCTCCTGGAAAAACAAAAAGAAGGGAAGAAACGCATGAAGCAGGTGGGGAGGATAGAGATTCCCCAGGAGGCATTTCTGTCAGTATTGAAGGTAAAATGAAGCGACAGGAGGAGTTCCGCAAGTGAAGAAGAACAAAAAGGAGTTAGTATGGGAATATGCAAAGGCAGTTGTCACGGCCCTCTTACTTGCCCTCTTTATCAGGGCATATTTTATCCAGGCATTTAAGATCCCCTCGGGATCCATGATCCCGACGCTGCTCATAGGCGACCACATCCTTGTGAATAAATTTATTTATGGCACAACAATCCCCTTCTCTGACAAGAGAATCCTTGTCTTCAGGAAGCCGGAAAAAGGTGATATAATAGTCTTCAAATATCCCGAAGACCGCAGCAGGGACTTTATAAAAAGGGTCATGGCGATGGAGGGTGATGTAATTGAATCGAAGAATAAGACGATCTATGTGAACGGGAAGGCCGTGGATGAGCCTTATGCCCAGCACACTGACACTTCCCTGAGGCCGGGGGGTATCGAACCGAGGGACAATTTCGGACCGTATATCGTCCCAAAGGGAAAATACTTTATGATGGGAGACAACCGCGACCAGAGCTATGACAGCAGATACTGGGGCTATGTGGATTTGACGGATATCAGGGGAGAGGCACTCATTCTTTACTGGTCGTGGGACAATAAGAACCATTGGCCGAGATTTGAAAGGATAGGGAGGTTGGTGAAATGAGATATCTTTGTAACAGCGATGGGTTCATAAAGCCGCTGCTGGTCATCGCAATCATGGCGTTTCTCATTTATGCGGGTATGCAGTTCGGGATCCCCTACTACCGCGCTTCAGCCTTCAAGAGCGAGGTAAAGGAGATTGCGCGTCTCGAACTGGGGCAGATTGAGAAAACAAGGGCCCAGATTTTTGAGGTTGCACAGAATCAGAAGATACCCATTGAAGCAGAGGATATTCAGATTACTAAGAAAACAAATACCACCCGTGTCCAGACCTCATGGTCCGTGGACGTGGATATCCTTGGGCTCTATCAAAGAAGACTTCAGTTCACGGTTGATGTGGAGGAATGAGGTGTTTACAGGGCTCATCGTTGAATTAGGGACTGTGGTGTCCCTAAGAAGGAAAGAGCCCGGGGCTTTCCTCACGCTTTCTGCAGATACTTTAGCAAAAGATGCAGGTATCGGGGACAGCATTGCGATCAATGGGGTGTGTCTCACTGTGGTGGCGCGTGAAGATTCAATGCTTTCTTTCGACCTCTCCGATGAGACGGTGCGTTCCACAAACTTCGGACTGCTCAAGCAGGGAGACAGGGTAAATCTTGAGCCCTCCCTTAGGTCTGATGGAAGGCTCGGCGGACATTTTGTGACAGGCCATGTGGATGCCGTGGGAAAGATCAGGTCGAAAACTATAGTGGGAGATACCGTTAAGGTGGTAATCGATTCCCCTGGAGAAGTGGCCAGGCTTCTGGTGGAAAAGGGTTCTGTGGCGGTAGACGGGATAAGCCTCACGGTGGTGAACGCGGCCAGGGACAGTTTCTCTGTGGTGATAATCCCCCATACTTCCCGTCTTACTACCATCGGGTTCAAGAATACGGGTGACACTGTGAACCTCGAGGCAGATATTATAGGGAAGTATGTGGCCAAGTTTCTCCAAGGGTACAGTATGGATAGGGGGAATAGCGATTCACGATTGGTCAGGTCCCTGAAAGCGTCGGGATATATTCAGGAGGAGTAGACCATGCACAAGCACAAATTCAATACCATAGACGAAGCCATAGAAGACATTGCAAACGGTAAGATGGTCATCCTGGTTGACGACGAAGACAGAGAGAACGAGGGAGACCTCTGCATGGCAGCGGAAAAAGTTACTCCCGCTGCCATAAACTTCATGGCAAAATACGGAAGGGGTCTTATCTGCCTCTCCTTGCCCCCCCAAAGGGTTGAGGAACTGCAGCTTCCCATGATGACTGATGAGAATACTTCCCAATTCGGTACTGCCTTTACCGTGTCTATTGAGGCGAAAAAAGGCGTGACTACGGGGATCTCGGCATCCGACAGGGCAACCACCATTCTCACTGCCATTGATCCCAAGATGGGACCTGAGGACCTTGCAAGACCGGGGCATGTGTTCCCCCTTCGTGCAAAACCCGGGGGAGTGCTCCAGAGGGCTGGCCAGACAGAAGGGTCTGTGGACCTTGCGAGGCTTGCAGGACTTTACCCGGCAGGTGTCATCTGCGAGATCATGAGCGATGACGGTACCATGGCACGTGTTCCTGAATTAATAGAGTTTGCGAAACGCCATACCCAGAAGATCGTCACGGTAAAAGACCTTATTCACTACAGGACCAGGACCGAACGGTTTGTGAAAAGAATCTCGGATGTCAACCTACCCACCGACCATGGCGAGTTCAGAGCCGTTGCCTATGCGAACGACATGGACAGCAATATCCATATCGCCCTTGTGAAAGGAGAAATTAAGCCTGAGGAGGCTGTGCTGGTGAGGGTCCATTCAGAGTGTCTTACAGGTGATGTCTTCGGTTCAAAGCGGTGTGATTGTGGAGAACAGCTGCATAAGGCCATGGAAATGATAAATAAGGAAGGGAAAGGGGTCATCCTCTACATGAGGCAGGAGGGAAGGGGTATTGGCCTCGCAAACAAGCTTAAGGCATATGAACTTCAGGACAAAGGTCTGGATACGGTAGAGGCAAATATAAAGCTGGGTTTCAAGCCCGATTTAAGGGATTATGGGATTGGCGCGCAAATACTCGTTGACCTGGGGGTGAGGAAGATGCGGCTCATGACAAATAACCCCAAGAAAATCGTCGGGCTGGAGGGATATGGTCTGAAGGTCGTTGAAAGGGTACCCGTGGAGAGCAGTCCCCACGAACGGAATATTATCTACCTCAGAACAAAAAAGAAGAAGCTCGGGCATATGCTGGACAATGTATAACACCATGGTGTTCTATTTCTTTCAAGCACATCTCATTCTGCACAGTGCGGCGGTTTCCCATGGATAGAGAAAAAGCAAAGATTAAGCAGCTTGTGATAAAGAGCTATGGCGCGGTGGCGACGGGTAGCCCCTCGTGTCTTCCCCAAACAAGCTGCTGTGCTCCGGGGGCAGGCGCGCAAACCCTTCTCGAAACAGGCAGGAGGCTTGGGTATTCAGACGAAGAACTCAAGGTCGGACTCGGCGAGGCGAACCTCGGCCTCGGTTGCGGAAATCCCCATGCAATCGCGGATCTCAAAAAAGGAGAGACCGTGCTCGACCTCGGGAGTGGTCCGGGGTTCGACTCCTTTCTTTCGTGTATGAAGGTGGGGAAAACAGGGTCTGTTATCGGTATAGACATGACCCCCGAAATGGTGGCAAAGGCAAGGGAAAATGCACAGAAACTCGGCCTGAAGAATGTGGGGTTTAGGCTTGGAGAAATCGAACATCTTCCCCTTGAAAATGCATCTGTTGATGTAATCATCTCCAATTGCGTGATCAATCTTTCTCCCGATAAGCAGGCGGTGTTCAATGAAGCACTCAGGGTCTTGAAACCGGGCGGGAGACTCGCGATCTCTGACGTGCTGAAAAAAGGTGAATTTTCCGAGGCTATCAAACAGAATGAGCACGCCTACAGTGGCTGAATTACCGGTTCAGTTCCCGTGGGGGAACTGAAAGAGATCCTCGGAAAGGCCGGATTTATCGATATCGCTATTCAGGACAAGGACAACAGTGATGAGATTATTAAGAGCTGGAATTTCGGAGAAGGGGTTGAGAAGATGGTTTTCTCAGCCTATATCACTGCCAAGAAACCCTAAACGCGACGCTGCTCTATTCAGCACAATGTCTTGAGTAGATGAGCGAAGATGAGATTCAAGATGAGGTTCTGCATCTCAAGGCCGAAATAAAAAGGCTTAGAAAGTCACTTGCAGAGCTCACTCCTCCCCTCCCCTTAGTATTGAAGAGGAGGGGATTCAAGATCTTCAAAAAAGAGCCGTGTGATGACCTTCTGTTGCCGGAAGAACGGTTCATTGATGAATACTACCGGCTGCTCCAGAAGTACTCATTCAGGCTTTTTCTCAGGGATGTGATTCACCACCAGCACCACTTCACCATAAGGGATGTTACCAGATATTCTACCCAAGAGGTGACTGAAGAGTATGTGTCACTTCTGCTCAGGATCAGGCTCATTGAAAGGGAAGGGGGAACAGATTCATACCGCCTCAGGAAGGGACCTGTCAAGAGTTTTGGGCCCACCCTTGAATGGTTTCTCTCCGAGATATTCAAAAGTGAGTTTGCTGCTGAGGCTGTATGGGGAGTAAAGTTCAAAAGGCCTGTGGTGGGGGGAGACTATGATGTGATTGCTAAGGTGGATAGCTCCCTTCTGTCAATGGAGGTCAAGTCTTCTCCCCCAAAGCAGATATACGCAAAGGAAATCTCCGCCTTTTTCGACAGGCTTTTCGACCTCATCCCCGATATTGCGATATTCTTTATGGATACAGAGCTGAGGATGAAGGACAAGATCGTTCCCATGTTCGAAGATGAGATCAAAAGACGGTCATCCCATGAACTTTCCTCTTTTCTGGATATTCCTGTCTCTCCCCAGGAACCTCCTCCTGTGGTGCGCATGGAAAAAGAGCTCTTCCAGATACAGAACAAAATCTTTATAATAAACGCAAAAGATAGTATAGTGAATAACCTTGAGAAGGTGTTGCGCCGGTTTTTCAGGAGGTCTCAGCGGCCGGTGAAATAGAGATATGTGCAAGATGTGCGTGGAGAGGGTCATGCCGGAAAAAGTCTTCTGTTTCCGGCACGTAGCTCCGTTGCACTGATTTTGTTAAGTATATTTCCCTAAACGCAGAAGACGAAAAGAGGAGGGCTAGAAAGTATGAATCTGAGGGAACTAAAGAACACGCTGTCGGTGGTCGGGGGGAAGATCCAGATACACGATAATGATGCGTTACGAAAGGCTATGGACGAACTGATATTCCAGGCGGTATTTACGGAAAACGATGACACAAAAAGAGACCTCCTCATATTCATTAAAGAAGCGGCAAAGGCCGCTGGCGCGTTTCCCGCTTCTATCCAGGGGTTGTATGAGGAATTAGGCCGTGAGTATCGCGGCTTCACCGTGCCTGCCATGAACATCAGAGGGTTGACCTATGATACCGCACGGGCAGTGTTCAGGAAGGCCATGGAGAAGAATGTGGGTGCCTTTATCTTCGAAATTGCACGATCCGAGATAGGGTACACAAAGCAGAGGCCCCTTGAGTATTCCGCAGTCGTATTGGCTGCCGCGGTCAGGGAGGGATTCTCAGGCCCCGTCTTTATTCAGGGTGATCACTTTCAGCTTGTGAGAAAGAGCTATCTCGCGGACCCCGTTGCAGAGACCACCTATGTCAAGGGGCTGATCAAAGAGGCGGTTGAGGCGGAGTTCTATAACATCGATATCGATTCTTCCACCCTTGTTGACCTGGAGAAACAGACCATCAAGGAACAGCAGAGACCAAACTTCGAAAAAACCGCTGAACTGGCGCAAAGTATCAGGGAGATTCAGCCCGCGGGTATCGACATCTCCATAGGGGGCGAGATTGGGGAGATCGGCGGCAAGAACAGTTCCCCTGACGAACTCAGGGCGTACCTCGATGGATTCAGGGAGACCTTCAGGAGTGCGGGTAAAGGCCTCAGCAAGCTCAGTGTCCAGACAGGGACAAGCCATGGAGGCGTTGTGCTTCCGGACGGAACGCTCGCAAAGGTGAAGATAGACTTTGATACCCTCAAAACCCTCTCGGAAATTGCGAGAAAGGAGTACGGGCTCTCTGGTGCGGTGCAGCACGGTGCCTCCACACTCCCGGAAGAGGCGTTCGACATGTTCCCCAAAACAGGGACATCTGAAGTGCATCTGGCAACAGGCTTCCAGAATATCGTGTATGAAAGCAAGCACTTACCTGAGGAATTCAGGGAAGAGGTCTATGCATTCATAAAACAGGAATACTCCAAGGAATGGAAAGAGGGTCAGACAGAGGAGCAGTTCATCTACAACACGAGGAAAAAGGGGTTCGGTCCATTAAAGAGCAAATGGTGGCAGCTCCCCGGAGAGGTAAAGGAACCTATCATGAAGGCATTGGAAGCGCAGTTTGGCCTGCTCTTCGAGAAGTTGAAGGTTATTCAAACGATGGATATTGTGAAAAAGACCGTGAAACCGGTAATAGTAGCAAAGAAGATCAGTCCTCAGCTACTGGACTAGACAACAGAAAAAGATTATCCAAGGAGGGACATATCCATGCCTGACATAAAGAGAATAGGGGTCATCACCAGTGGAGGAGATGCGGGAGGTCTCAATGCCGTAATCAAGGGTGTTGCGCGTGAGGCATATGCCCATGGGATCGAGTCCGTGGTTATTCCCAACGGCTACGCGGGTCTCTATAACCTTGTTGACCTGCACAATGTGGTGGTGCTCAATGCCGAACGGGTGAGCCGCATCGAGGCATCCCTGGCAGGTTCAGAGGCAGGACACTCACGGGTGAAGATCAGCAAGATCTCCGATCCCCAACGATATGAACGCATTAAAGAAGGTCTCAAAAAATTTGGCATA
>Ga0335082_10008966_pt1 | contig 10882 bp, 8 predicted proteins | sample Lox_Sample_41_FD_206718 | JGI IMG/M metagenome (GOLD analysis project Ga0335082, IMG submission 206718) | Soil microbial communities from Loxahatchee National Wildlife Refuge, Florida, United States - Lox_Sample_4.1 | ecosystem: Environmental > Terrestrial > Soil > Wetlands | place: USA: Florida... | reverse complement strand
CGCCGAGCCCGAAAGCAGCGTTGCGGACCTGCCGAGAAAGGCGCGGCGGGCGGCGGCAGGCGAGGGGTGCGACAGGAAGCTGAAGCGCATGGCGATTCTCCTTTGGGTCGTCGGTCTGCCCATTGGATGCCGCCAGCGCACGGTTACGTTCCCGCCGCGAGCCTCCGCAGGACGTTGGCGACGAGCCGGTCGCAGCGATTGCCCGCGAAGCTGAAGGCCGCGTCGAGATTGCGGTCGATTTCCTGCGCCAGCGACTCGCGCAGCAGAGCGCGCGCGCGGAAGTGCCGGGTGCGCACCGTCGCTTCCGGAATGCCGAGCGCGGCGGCGGTCTCCTCGACCGACAGCTCCTCCAGCGCGCGCAGCACGAACACGGCTCGATAGTCGTCGGGCAGCGCATCGATGCGCCGCTCCAGCAGTCGCCGCAACTCGGCGCGCTGCGCATCCTGCTCGGGTCCGGAATCCTCGGCCATGGGCTCTTCCTCGATGGCGGCGGCGCGCTCCGCGCCGATAGGCACGACGCCCGCCTTGCGCGCCGCGGCGCGGCGGCGCATCAGCGCCTCGTTGGCCGCGATGCGCACCAGCCACGTGCCGAGGCGCGAATCGCCGCGGAAATCGCCGATGGCGGCGAACGCGCGCAGGTAGGCTTCCTGCACGGCGTCCTCGGCTTCGGCGTCGTCGCGCAGGATCGCCCGGGCCGTGCGAAACAGCGTCCGGTTGTGCCGGCGCATGATCGCTTCGAGCGCGCGGGGATCCCGCGCCCGGGCGAGATCGACGAGCTCCGACTCGGGGAGCCGTGCGACGTCCACCACCCGGGCGGCCAGCGTCATGTCGATTGGATGCCGCCCGAGGCGCGCGCGTTCCCGGGCGATTCGCCTAGCGCTTGCGCGCGAGCGTCAGCCCGTCGCCGACGGGCAGCAGCGCCATGTCGACGCGCGCGTCGCGCAGGAGCTTCCGGTTGAAGGCGCGGATCGCGCGCGTGTCGACGGTCCGGTTGCGGGGATCCGCGACGCTTCCGCCCCAGAGCGTGTTGTCGGCGAGGATCAGGCCGCCGCGGCGCACGAGTCGCAGGCACCGCTCGTAGTAGTTCAGGTAGTTCGACTTGTCGGCGTCGATGAACGCAAAGTCGAACTGGCCAGCGCACCCTTCGGCGAGGAGCCGGTCGAGCGTCGCGAGCGCGGGCGCGAGCCGCAGGTCGATCTTGCGCGCGACGCCCGCCCGCTTCCAGTATCGGCGCGCGATCGCCGTCCAGCTTTCGCTCAGGTCGCAGCACACGATGCGCCCGCCCGGCGGCAGCGCGAGCGCGACCGCGAGCGCCGAGTAGCCGGTGAAGGTTCCGATCTCGAGGCAGCGGCGCGCGCCCATGAGCCGCACCAGGATCTGCATCAGCGCGCCCTGCTCGGCGCCGATCTGCATCTGGGCCTGCGGCAGGCGCGCCGTCTCGCGCCGCAGCGCCTTCTGCGCCGCCGTCTCGCGCGCGCCATGCGCGGCGAGGTAGCCGAGCAGCCGCGCGTCGAGCCGCAAGGCGCGCGCGGTCATCGCAGGAACAGCCGGTACGCGGGGTTGCGCGTCTCGTCGCTCGCCGGGTAGCCGAGGCGCGCGAGGAAGCGCCGGAAGTCGCCCATCTCCCGCCGCGGCACCTGCAGCCCGACGAGGATCGAGCCGTAGTCGGCGCCGTGGTTGCGGTAGTGGAACAGGCTGATGTTCCAGCTCGGGTTCATCGCGCCGAGGAATTTCATCAGCGCGCCGGGACGCTCGGGAAACTCGAACCGGTAGAGCAGCTCGTCCTTCGCCAGCGCCGAGCGCCCGCCGATCAGGTGCCGCATGTGCTCCTTGGCGACCTCGTCGTTGGACATGTCGAGCGTGCGGAAGCCCGCGCGGCGCAAGCCCCGCACGATGCGCGCGGTCTCGCCGCGGTCGCGCACCGACACGCCGACGAAGATGTGCGCGGCGCGCGCGTCGGCCATGCGGTAGTTGAACTCGGTGACGTTGCGACCGCCGAGCGCTCGCAGGAACCGCCGGAAGCTGCCGCGCTCCTCGGGGATCGTGACCCCGAGCACCGCCTCGCGGTGCTCGCCCACCTCGGCGCGCTCGGCGACGAAGCGCAGGCGGTCGAAGTTCGTGTTCGCGCCGCAGGCGACGGCGACGAGCGTCTTGCCGCGCGCGCCGTGGCGCTCGACCCAGGCCTTGGCGCCGGCGATCGCGAGGGCGCCGGCCGGCTCGAGCACGACGCGCGTGTCCTCGAATACGTCCTTGATCGCGGCGCAGATCTCGTCGGTGTCGACCAGCACCATCTCGTCGACGAGCTTGCGGCACAGGCGGAAGGTCTCCTTGCCGACCTGCTTCACCGCCACGCCGTCGGCGAAGAGGCCCACGTGCTCGAGCTTCACGCGCCGGCCGGCCTTCAGCGAGCGGTCCATCGCGTCGGCGTCGTCGGGCTCGACGCCGACCACGCGGATGCCGGGCCGCAGCGCCTTCAGGTACGAGGCGATGCCGGAGATCAGGCCGCCGCCGCCCACCGCGACGAACACGGCGTCGATCGGGCCCGCGTGCTGGCGCAGGATCTCCATGCCGACCGTGCCCTGCCCGGCGATGACCTCGGGGTCGTCGTACGGGTGCACGAACGCGTAGCCGTGCCTGCGCTTCAGGCGCATCGCCTCGGCGTAGGCCTCGTCGTAGGAGTCCCCATGCAGCACGACCTTCGCTCCGCGCCCGGCGACCGCGTCGACCTTGATGCGCGGCGTCGTCACCGGCATCACGATGACCGCACGGCAGCCGAGCTTCTGCGCGGCGAGCGCGACCCCCTGAGCGTGGTTGCCGGCGCTCGCGGCGATGACGCCCTTCGCGAGTTTCTCGCGCGGCAGGCCGGCCATCTTGTTGTAGGCGCCGCGCAGCTTGAACGAGAACACCGGCTGCAGGTCCTCGCGCTTGAGCAGCATCTCGTTGCCCAGGCGCTTCGACAGGCCGGGCGCGCGCTCGAGCGGCGACTCGATCGCCACGTCGTACACGCGCGCGCGCAGGATGCGCTCGAGGTAGTCGCCGCGTTTCATCGAATCAGCGTAGCACGGCCGTCAGGCCGCCTGGAGCTTCGCCACCGCCACGGCGAGCCACTTCACGCCCTGGCGGCCGAAATTCACCTGCACGCGCGCATCGTGTCCCTGCCCTTCGGCGTCGACGATCACGCCGGCGCCGAACTTGGCGTGCACGACGTTCTGCCCGACGCGAAAGCCCCCCGGCGCCGCCGCCGGCGCGCCGCCGAAGCGCGGGTCGCGCTTGGGCGGCCGCGCGAACGAGGCCGAGGCGAACGCCGGCGCCGGTTTCGGCCGGGCCGCGAAGCGCGGCGTCAGCCACTTGAGCAGCGCCGCCGGGACCTCGTCCAGAAAGCGCGAGGGCAGGTTGTAGCGCGTCTGGCCGTGCAGCTGGCGCGTTTGCGCGAACGAGAGGTACAGGCGCTTCCGGGCGCGCGTCAGCGCCACGTACATCAGGCGCCGCTCCTCCTCCACGCCGTCCTTCTCGAGCAGGCTCTGCTCGTGGGGAAACAGGCCCTCCTCGAGGCCGCTGACGAACACCGCGTTGAATTCCAGCCCCTTGGCCGAGTGCATGGTCATCAGCTGCAGCGCGTCCTGGCCCTCGCCCGCCTGGTGCTCGCCGGCCTCGAGCGCGGCGTGCGCGAGGAACGCCGTGAGCGGGTCGATCGCCTCGCCCGACTCGCGCTCGAGCTCCTCGACGCCGAAGCCGGCGGCGGCGTTGACGAGCTCGCCGAGGTTCTCCACGCGCTCGGCGCCCTCGCGCTCGGCGCGGTAGTGCGCGAGCAGGCCGCTGCGCTCGAGCACCTGCTCGACCTTCTCGGCGAGCGTGAGGCCCGCCGTCTCCTCGCGCAGCTGCTCGATCAGCCCGACGAAGGGCGCGCTCTTGCCCGGGTGCGCGAGCGCGGCCTCGTACAGGCTCTGGCCCGCGGCGCGCGCGGCGTCCTGCAGCGCCTCGACCGTGCGCGCGCCGATGCCGCGCGCCGGGAAGTTCACCACGCGCAGGAAGGCGTTGTCGTCCGTGGGCGCGGCGATCAGCCGCAGGTAGGCGAGCGCGTGCTTGACCTCCGCGCGCTCGAAGAAGCGCAGGCCCCCGTAGACGCGGTAGGCGAGCCCTGCGGTGAACAGCGCGTGCTCGAGCACTCGCGACTGTGCGTTCGAGCGGTACAGCACCGCGACGTCGGCGAGCCGCGCGCCCTCGCGCGCGAGCGCCTGGATCTCCTCGACCATCCAGCGCGCCTCGTCGGCGTCGGACTGCGCCTCGAACACGCGCAGGGGCTCGCCCGCGCCCGCCGCGGTCCACAGGTTCTTGCCCAGGCGCCGCGCGTTGTGCGCGATCAGCGCGTTGGCGGCGTCGAGGATGTTGCCCTGCGAGCGGTAGTTCTGCTCCAGCCGGATGACTTTCGCGCCGCGGTAGTCGCGCTCGAACTCGGCCATGTTGCCGACGTTGGCGCCGCGAAACGCGTAGATCGACTGGTCGTCGTCGCCCACCGCGAAGACGCGCGTCTGCGGTCCGGAGAGGAGCTTGAGCCAGCGGTACTGCAGGCGGTTGGTGTCCTGGAACTCGTCGACCAGGATGTGCCGGAAGCGCGCGCCGTAGTGCTCGCGCAGCGGCTCGTTCCTCGCCAGCAGCTCGTAGCTGCGCAGCAGCAGCTCGGCGAAGTCGACCACGCCCTCGCGCTGGCACTGCTCGTCGTAGGCCGCGTAGAGCTCGGCGAAGCGGCGCGCGCCCTCGTCGGTGGCCGCGACCTCGCGCGCGCGCAGCCCCTCGTCCTTGCGGCCCATGATGAAGTACTGCACGTCGCGCGGCGGGAAGCGGTCCTCGTCGACGTTCATCGACCGCAACAGCCGCTTCACGGCCGCGAGCTGGTCCTGCATGTCGAGGATCGCGAACTCGCGCGGCAGCCCCGCCTCGCGGTGGTGCGCGCGCAGCATCCGGTTGGCGAGGCCGTGGAAGGTGCCGATCCACAGGCCGCGCGGATTCACCGGCAGCATCGCGGCGAGGCGCGCCTGCATCTCGCGCGCGGCCTTGTTGGTGAACGTGACGCCGAGCACGCCGGCGGGCGTGACCGCGCCGGTCTGGATCAGCCAGGCGATGCGCGTGGTGAGCACGCGCGTCTTGCCGCTGCCCGCGCCGGCGAGGATCAGCGCGTGCCCGTCGGCGAGCGTGACGGCGGCGAGCTGCTCCGGGTTGAGGGTATCGAGGTGAAGCGACAAGTCTGGATGCGCGGGCTTTGCTCCCCGCACCCTACCACGACTACCTCGACACCCGCGGATCCTTCACGCCCTCGGTGCCGCGCAGCCGCTCGACGAGCGCCTCGGCGTCGGCCTTGGACGCGAGACGCGAGAGCCGCACCAGGTAGTCGTGCCCCGCGCCGCTCTTCACCGGCAGGATGTGCGCCGCGTACCCCGCGTCGCGCAGGCGGTCGTAGAGCGAGAGCGCCTCGGCCTGGGTGCCGACGCGGGCGAGCGTCGCCGTCCAGCGCCCGCCGCTGCGCGCGGCGCCGGCGCCGTCGGCGATCTCGGTCTCCTGCGCCCACTTCGCGAGCTGGGTCGGGTCGACGAAGCCGACCGGCTGCGTCTCGCCCTTCACGCGCTGGTAGAACTGGCGCGGCTGGTCCATCGTCACCGGCGACTCGCCTTCGGCGCCGACTTCGATCTTGCCCTCGATCAGGCAGACCGTTTGCTTCTCGGGCGCGGACTTGCCCCAGAGGTCGGTGCCGCGGATGCCGGCGGTGACGTTGGCGACCTGGATGCGCACGTCGCGCCGGCGCTGCTTGGCGAGGATATCGGTGGTAAAGCGGAACGCGCCCTCCAGCACGTGCAGCGCGGCCTTGAACAGGCCGCCCTCCTCGGGCGCGAGGTCCAGGATGCGCAGGCTCGCGTTCTCGCCGAGCTTGATCAGGCTGCCCTCCGAGAGCTTCACGTAGATGCGCGCGCCCGTGCCGGTATGCAGCTCGTCGCCGCCCCGCAGCTCCATGCCCGGCGCGAGCGGCGTGCGCCGGATCGCGCCGATCGCGGCGCGCTCGACCCACGCGGGCATCTGCACGCCTTCGATCACGGCCGCGGGCGCCGCCCGTACCTCGGGCGCCGCGAACGCTGCGAACGCGAGCACCGCCGCCAGCAGGGGATGTCGAATGGATTTCACGGGGCCTCCCATGGGTTCGGACGCCAGCATAACCGCACGGAGGCGGGGGGTGGATGCGCTAGAATCCGCCGCTCCGCGCACTACGTCACGAATGCAGCCCCAATACGATCCACGCAGCGTGGAACAGGAGGCCCAGGCCTTCTGGGCGGGCCGCGACGCGTTCCACGTCGTCGAGGACCCTGCGCGGCCCAAGTTCTACTGCCTGTCGATGTTCCCGTACCCCTCGGGCAAGCTGCACATGGGGCACGTGCGCAACTATACGATCGGGGACGTGCTGACGCGCCACCATCGCATGCGCGGTCGCAACGTGCTGCAGCCGATGGGCTGGGACGCGTTCGGGCTGCCGGCCGAGAACGCGGCGATGGCCAACAAGGTGCCGCCCGCGAAGTGGACCTACGACAACATCGCGTACATGAAGCGGCAGCTGCAGGGCTTGGGCTTCGCGCTCGACTGGAAGCGCGAGCTCGCCACCTGCCGCCCCGAGTACTACAGGTGGAACCAGTGGATCTTCACGCGGCTGTTCCGGAAGGGCCTCGCCTACAAGAAGACCGGCGTCGTCAACTGGGACCCGGTCGACCAGACCGTGCTCGCCAACGAGCAGGTGATCGACGGGCGGGGCTGGCGCACCGGCGCGCTGGTCGAGAAGCGCGAGATCCCGATGTACTTCTTCCGCATCACGGCCTACGCCGAGGACCTGCTCGATGCGCTGGAGAAGATGGACGGCTGGCCCGAGCAGGTCAAGCTGATGCAGAAGAACTGGATCGGTCGCTCCGAGGGCGTGCGGCTGGCCTTCCCCTATTCGCTCGGCGGCGATCGCAAGCAGCTCTGGGTCTTCACGACGCGCGCCGACACGCTGATGGGCGCCACCTTCTGCGCAGTGGCCGCCGAGCACCCGATCGCGGAGTACGCGGCGAAGCGCGATCCGGCGCTCGCCGAATTCGTCGAGCAGTGCAAGCGCGGCGCGGTGATGGAGGCCGACCTCGCGCAGCTGGAAAAAAAGGGCATGCCGACCGGCATCGACTGCACCCATCCGCTCACCGGCGAGAAGATCCCGGTCTGGGTCGCGAACTACGTGCTGATGGGCTACGGCGAGGGCGCGGTCATGGGCGTGCCCGGCCACGACGAGCGCGACTTCGGCTTCGCGCGCAAGTACGGGCTGCCGGTGAAATGCGTGATCCGCACGCCCGCGGGCGACGAGGTTCCCGAGCCCTGGCGTCCCGAGTATGCCGAGTACGGCACCTGCATCCATTCCGGCAAGTACGACGGGCTGGACTACGCGGGCGCGGTCGACGCCATCGCCGCCGACCTGAAGACAAGGGGCCTGGGCGAAAAGCGGGTGCAGTGGCGGCTTCGCGACTGGGGCATCTCGCGCCAGCGCTACTGGGGCTGTCCGGTGCCGATCGTCCATTGCCCGGCCTGCGGCGACGTGCCGGTGCCCGACGCGCAGCTGCCCGTGGTGCTGCCCGAGGACCTCGTGCCCGACGGCACCGGCAACCCGCTGGGCAAGCTGCCCTCGTTCACCGACACGACCTGCCCGTCGTGCGGCAAGCCGGCGAAGCGCGAGACCGACACGATGGACACGTTCGTCGACTCGTCCTGGTACTTCGCGCGCTATGCCTGCCCCGACAACGGCGCGGCAATGCTCGACGCACGCGCGAACTACTGGATGCCGGTCGACCAGTACATCGGCGGCATCGAGCACGCGATCCTGCACCTGCTCTATTCGCGCTTCTTCACGCGCGCGCTGAAGGCCGAAGGACTGCTCGAGGTCGACGAGCCGTTCTCGAACCTGCTCACGCAGGGCATGGTGCTCGCCGAGTCCTACTACGCCGAGTCGGCCGAGGGGCGGCGCGAGTGGATCAACCCGGCCGACGTCGAGGTGACGCGCGACGCGAAGGGCAAGATCGTCTCGGCGAAGACGAAGGACGGCCGCACGGCGGTGTTCGACGGCGTCGGCACGATGTCGAAGTCCAAGAACAACGGCGTCGACCCGCAGGCGCTGATCGACAAGTACGGCGCCGACACCGCGCGCTTCTACACGATCTTCGCCTCGCCGCCGACCAGCACGCTCGAGTGGTCCGACGAGTCGGTCGAGGGCTCGTTCCGGTTCCTGCGGCGGGTCTGGGCCTACGCGCTGAAGCACGCGTCGGCGGCGGCCGACGGCGGCGAGCACAAGGCCGCACGCCACGAGATCCACAGCGTGCTGCGGCAGGCGAACTACGACCTCGGCAAGCACCAGTTCAACACGGTGGCCTCCGCGGCGATGAAGATCCTGAACGCGCTGGAGCCGCTCCCGGGCCGCAGCCGCGCGAGCGAGGAGGGCCTGTCGATCCTGCTGCGGCTGCTCGCGCCGATCACGCCGCACATCGCCCACCACCTGTGGCGCGCGCTGGGCTACGGCGAGGACGTGATGGCCGCCGCCTGGCCCGACCCCGACCCGGCCGCGCTCGCGCAGGACGAGGTGGAGTACGTGGTGCAGGTCAACGGCAAGACGCGCGGCAAGCTCGCCGTGCCGGCCGCCGCGGACCGCGCCGCGCTCGAGGGCCTCGCGCGCGCGAGCGAGCTCGTGCGGCGCTACATCGCCGGCCAGGCGATCAAGAAGGTCATCGTGGTTCCCGGCCGGCTGATCAACGTCGTCGTGTGAGGACCGCGCTCGCCGCCGCGCTGCTGCTCGCGGCCGCCGCCTGCGGCTTCCAGCTGCGCGGCTCGGCCACGCTGCCGTTCGACACGCTCTACGTGCCCAATCCGACGAGCGGCATCGCGCTCGACCTCAAGCGCAACATCGAGTCGGGCACCGGCACGCGCGTGGTCGACGACCCGCGCGGCGCGCAGGCGCGGCTGCAGTTCAGCGAGGAAACGCGCACCAAGGACATCCTGTCGCTGAACGCCTCGGGGCGCGTGCGCGAGTACCGGCTGATCTACCGCGTGGGCTTCCGCGTCGTCGACGGCAAGGGCGGCGAATACCTGCCGACGCGCGTCATCACGCTCTCGCGCGACATCACCTACGACGACACCGTGGCGCTCGCCAAGGAAAGCGAGGAGGAGCTGCTGTTCAAGGACATGCAGGCGGACATGGTGCACCAGATCGTGCGCCGCCTGGCCGCGGCCGAGCCGCCGGCGCCGCAGGCACCGACGGCGCCGAAGGCGCAATGACGACGCTGCGACCCGAGCAGCTCGAGGCGCACCTGCGCCGCGAGCTGGCCCCGCTCTACGTGATCCACGGCGACGAGCCGCTGCTCTCGCTCGAGGCCGCCGACGCCGTGCGCGCGGCGGCGCGCGCGCGCGGCCGCGCCGAGCGCGAGGTGTTCATCGCCGAGCGCGGCTTCGACTGGAGCGCGTTCGCGCACGCCGGCGCGAGCCGGTCGCTGTTCGGCGACGGCAGGATCGTCGAGCTGCGCGTGCCCGGCGGCAAGCCCGGCACCGAGGGCGCGGCGGCGATCGTCGCGTACTGCGAGCGGCTCGACCCCGAGTCGACGACGCTGGTCAGCCTGCCGCGCCTGGACCGTGTCGGCCAGGGCTCGGCCTGGTTCGCGGCGCTCGCGGCCGCGGGCGTGGTGATCGAGGTCTGGCCGGTGGATCGCGCGCGCCTGCCGCAATGGATCGGCGCGCGCCTCGCGCGCCAGGGCCACCAAGCCGCGCCCGAGGTGCTGGAGTTCCTCGCCGAGCGGGTCGAAGGCAACCTGCTCGCCGCGCACCAGGAGGTGCAGAAGCTCGCGCTGCTCGTGCCGGCGGGCCCGCTCGCGCTCGAAGCGGCGGAAGACGCCGTCGCGCAAGTGGCGCGCTACGACCCGTTCGGCGCCGCCGAGGCGCTGGTGGCGGGCGAGCTCTCCCGATACCTGCGCGTGCTCCAGGGCCTGCGCGCCGAAGGCGAGGCGCCGACCTACGTGCTGTTCGCGATCGCGGGCGCCCTGCAGGTGCTGCGCGGCGCCGCCGACGGCCGCCCGGCCGAGCGCCTGTTCGGCGAGCATCGCGTATTCAACAAGCCGCTGCAGCGCGCGATCCTCGCTTCGCTGCGCCGCCACCCGCGCGCGGCGCTTGACGCCGCGCTGGCGGCGGCGGCCCTTGCCGACCGCGTCATCAAGGGCGTGGCGCGCGGCGACCCGTGGGATCAGTTCGCGGCCCTCGGGTTAAACTTGGCCGGTGGATCAGAAGCTTGACGTGAAGGCGTACGTGCGCGGCCTCGCCGAGGCCGCGCGCGCGGCCGCGCGCGCGCTGGCGCGGGCCGACACCGCGGCGAAGAACCGCGCGCTCATCGCCATGGCCGCCGCGATCCGCGACGCGCGCGAGGCGCTGCTCGCGGCGAACCGCGAGGACGTCGCGCAGGCGACGAAGGACGGCCGCGACGCGGCGTTCGTCGACCGCCTCACGCTCACGCCGAAGCTGGTCGAGCAGATGGCGGAAGGACTCGAGCAGGTGGCCGCGCTGCCGGACCCCGTCGGCGAGATCGGCGAGCGCCGCACGCGCCCGAGCGGCATCGAGGTCGCGCGCATGCGCGTGCCGATCGGCGTGATCGGCATCATCTACGAGTCGCGACCGAACGTGACGGCCGACGCCGCGGGCCTGTGCGTGAAGGCCGGCAACGCCTGCATCCTGCGCGGAGGCTCGGAAGCGCTGCACTCGAACCGCGCAATCGCGGCGTGCGTGCGCGCGGGGCTCGCGGCCGCGGGCCTGCCCGAGGCCGCGGCGCAGGTCGTCGAGGTCGCCGACCGCG
>Ga0335082_10008965_pt1 | contig 10882 bp, 10 predicted proteins | sample Lox_Sample_41_FD_206718 | JGI IMG/M metagenome (GOLD analysis project Ga0335082, IMG submission 206718) | Soil microbial communities from Loxahatchee National Wildlife Refuge, Florida, United States - Lox_Sample_4.1 | ecosystem: Environmental > Terrestrial > Soil > Wetlands | place: USA... | reverse complement strand
CGCATTGTTTCTCGGCGGCGTGCTGCTGGCGGGTTGGGCGATGTGGGTGCTAAAGCGGTAAAGCGGGCATCGGGCCTTTGGACATCCGGCGTCAAGGCCTTGAACCTCAGACCCGTTGTGCTCCCAGCCATTCGACCAAATTCAGTGGTCGAGACGTTGCAAAGAAACATCTCTACCATTCGTCTAACCTGAGGCCTAAGGTCCGAGGGCCGCTCTATCCTTCCCAGACGAACGCGTCGAATACCCTTTTCGAGTCGAAGTTCAGCCTGCGATAGAGTGCGACTGCCCGTGCATTGGCCTCGGTGACAGTCAGCGACAACATCGAGAAGTTTCTCTTCTGCAGATTGGCTTGCGTCGCTCCGATGAGCGACTCGCCAATTCCCCGTCCGCGGTATTCCGGAAGCACGCAGACCTGAGTCACGTGCCCCACATCGTGCCTCACACGAGAGCAGAGGATAAGTCCGATCAAGGTTCGGGCGCGCCGATCGAGCGCCACGAAAGACGACTCCGCATCGAAGACGCCGCATCCGGGAAAGCGCACGATGTTGTTCAGGAAGCGCAGCGACCCGCTGAGCGTGTGGTACTGGTCGTTGATCTGTGCGTCGACGTGCCCACGGTAGGCCGCCGTAATCACCGCCGCAGACGGCTGATAGTCGGCTTCAGCCCATGAACGGATTTCGACTTCGGGGTGGACGGCATTCTTGTGAGGCAATGCCCTGGCCAGTGTCAGCACCATGAAGAGCCGCGGGTACCGTTGAAATCCTGTTTCGAGGAACGGGCGCGACACGGCATTCGCATCGTGCGCGAGCAATTGGGCCTCAACCCGGTGAATGCCCGGTGACTGCTGCAGCGTCTCGATCACGTGCGTCAACAGATTCAGTTCCACGGTGCGCGAATCGGGCAGCCGGGAGCCATTGGTCACGTAGAGATCACCGATGACTCCTTTGCTGCCCTCGTATACGAAAAAGGAATACCCGAACACACGTCCACGATCGACGGCGGCGTAGCCCGGCAGGATCTTGGCATCGACGTAGCGGAGGATCATTTCGGCCGAACTGGAGTAGTCCCAGGAGAGCAGGCGTGACCACAGTTGCGTCTCGTCGTCGAGCAGAGGACGCAAGTCCAGCGAGGAAAAATGTCTGAGGTCGAGGATCTCCAATGGGGCTCCAGCCGCGGCATGCGCTGGCGGACAGCGGCAAGCACTGTGGCAAGATTCCGAGTGTAGATGGTTCATTACGCAGAGGCAAACAGCGGGAACAAGCTGCGGCAACAGTGGCAAAAGTAGAGGCTCATCTTGTGGCTACGCTCACTCCATCGCGTGATGAACGTCACCCGAGGCGCCGCCTGGCACTCGTTTGCACCCTCAGACGATATCGCGGCAGGAATTCTCTAACCTGCTAGGTATCAGCCACTTAGCGTGATTTCTGGCCCGGTGTCTATGGTGCTTCGCCTCACCGTATTCTGTGACTACCATCACACCATTTCATAGGTACCTCCCCGCATAATCACATCCTGCAAGGCTGACACCCGGAGTGATCGTTACTCCCTGAGTTGGGGGCTTTCGTGGCAAAAGGACGTGTTTCGATCGTCGTTGAGCGCTGCAAGGCGTGCGGCTTTTGTGTGGAATTCTGTCCCACGCATGTGCTGGCGCTCTCATCCGCCTTTAATTCCAAGGGCTACCACCCTCCGCACGTCGTACATCCGGAAAAGTGCAGCGGTTGCGACCTGTGCGGCATGTACTGCCCGGACTTCGCGATCTACGGCACCAAGGCCGACTTGAAATCGGAAGCAGCGAAGGCCGAGAAGGCCAGCGGAGGTGCGAAATGAAAGCCGACCCTCATGGCGTGCTGACCGGGACGCATTTTATTGACGGGGATCATGCCTGCTGCGAAGGAGCGCTGGCAGCGGGTGCGCGATTTGCCGCGGGATATCCGATTACGCCTTCGACGGAAGTCGTCGAGCGCTTTGCGGCGCGGGTGCCGCTGGTGGGCGGATGCTTTATCCAAATGGAAGATGAGCTGGCTGCGTCGATCGCGCTGCAGGGTGGTGTATGGGGCGGAGCCAAGGCGTTTACAGTGACGTCCGGCCCGGGCTTCTCGCTGATGATGGAACACATCGGGTATGCAGCGATGACGGAGACGCCCTGCGTGTTTGTTGACGTGCAGCGTGGCGGGCCCTCGACGGGTCTGCCCACGCTTCCCGCGCAGGCCGACATGATGCAGGCGCGTTGGGGATCGCACGGTGACTACGAGATCATTGCACTATGCCCGAACTCGCCGCAGGAGTGTTTTGATCTGACCATCAAGGCGTTCAATCTCGCCGAGGAATTTCGTGTGCCGGTGATGTTCATGATGGACGAAGTCGTCGGGCACATGACCGAGAAAGTGATCATTCCTCCCGCGGAGCAAATTGAGGTCGTGCCGCGCAAACATACGCGCAAATCGATTGAAGACTATCTGCCTTACGGCACGAATGGGGACATGGTGCCGGAGATGGCGCACGCCGGCGAGGGCTACAAGTTCCACGTGACCGGTCTGACGCACGACGAGCGCGGCTATCCGAACATGACGCCGCAGACGCAGGACAAACTGGTGAAGCGCCTGCAAAACAAGATTCGCAACGCCGCCGACCGGATTTGCCTGTTCGAGGAAGACAGGCTGCAGGATGCGGACGTGGTGGTCGTGTCGTACGGCATTACTTCTCGCGTAGCGCAGCGGGCGATCGATCTGGCGCGGGAGCGTAACTTGAAAGTCGGGAAGCTGCGGCTCATCACCGCGTGGCCATTCCCCGACAAGAAGATCGTGGAACTCGCGGCACGGGTGAAAGCGTTCGTAGTGCCGGAACTAAATCTTGGACAGATGGTGCGCGAAGTAGAACGAGCAGCCAGCGGCAAAGCCAGGACCTTCGCCGTACCGCACGCCGGTGGCGGGGTCCACAAACCTGAAGAGATTTTGAACGCCATCGTGGAGGCAAGCCGATGCTGAATGTACTGGACGAAACTGTAAATCCGGTAGAGCCGTTTCTGCGCACGGATCGTATGCCGCACATATGGTGCCCGGGATGCGGCATTGGCACCACGGTGAATTCTTTTGCGCGCGCGTTGATCGATTCCAAGATCGATCTTGAGTCGCTCGCTCTGGTCTCCGGAATCGGCTGCACGGGGCGCGTTGCGGGCTATGTGAAGCTCGATTCCTTCCACACGACTCACGGCCGTGCCATTCCGTTCGCCACGGGATTGAAGCTGGCAAATCCGAAGCTGAACGTCGTCGTGTATTCGGGGGACGGCGATCTGTCGGCGATCGGCGGGAATCACCTCATTCACGCCGCGCGGCGCAACATCGATCTGAAGGTCATTTGCGTCAACAATCTGATTTACGCGATGACCGGGGGCCAGACGGCTCCGACGACGCCGGGGCACGCGACGACTTCAACGAATCCGTATGGAACGTTCGAGCCGGCGTTCAATCTGCCGCATCTGGTCGAGGCAGCGGGCGCGGTGTACGTGGCGCGCTGGACGACATTCCACGTGCGGCAACTGGCGCGCGCGATCAGTGAGGCATTTCAGAAGAAGGGATTCTCCTTCATCGAAGTCATTTCGCCTTGCCCAACGCTCTATCAGCGTCGCAACAAGATGGGCGACGGGCTCGACACGATGAAGTACTACAAAGAAAAGAGCAAAGTGAAGAATGGCGCGCCCACGGGCGAAGTCGGGCTCACGCTCAATGGCGAGATCGCTGTCGGCAAGTTTGTGGACCGCGACCGGCCTGACTACCAGACGATGATGCGTGCTCAGTACGTCGAATCGCTGGGCGAGCGCTATGTGGAAGAACCGGCAGCCGAGTGCTGCTACGAGGGGTAAAAGCATTTTTGATTTTTTGATTGTTGATTGAAGAGCGGGGCAGGCGCAATTCTTGGTTTTCAATCAACATTCAACAATCATCCATCAACAATTACTTGGAGCGAGTATGCGGCTGACTGAAATTCGAATCGCAGGCTTCGGAGGCCAGGGAGTGATTCTCTCGGCCGTGGTGCTGGGCAAAGCAGCGTCGATTTACGAGAATGGCTTCGCCACCATGACGCAGAACTTTGGTCCCGAAGCGCGCGGCGGGGCGTGCAGCGCGCAACTGGTGGTCTCGGACTCACCCGTGCTGTATCCGTATGTCACGCGGCCCGACATCATGGTAATCATGTCGCAGGAAGCTTACAACCGATTTGCACCCGAGTTAAAGCCGGGCGGACTGCTGATTGTTGAAGAAGATCTTGTGCGCGTGTCGGATCTGAAAGGCGATCCTAGAGTTTACGCAATCCCAGCCACGCGCTTTGCGGAAGAACTCGGCAAGCGCATGGTGCTGAACTCGGTGATGGTGGGATTCTTCACGGCAGTCACAAAGCTTCTCAGTGCGGATGCCGTGCGCAAGGCCGTGGCGGATTCGGTCCCTCCAAGCTTTCGCGAACTGAATCTAAAGGCATTCGACAAGGGATACGAGTACGGGCTGACCGCGAAGGTTGGGGCGCCGCCCGAGTTGGAGGAAGTGGGGTACGCGAAGGAGTAGGCGAGCTTTCGCGTAAGACTGCGCTACTTTGCGGCAGCCGCAACCCAGTAATAGTCCAGGTCCTGCGGTGCGTTGTGTCCAAGCGAGGTCACGCGCCGTCCCTGGGTCCATCCAGCGACATTTGGTTTCCACGCAGGCGCTGCTACCAGCAGATGCTCTCCGCTTGGCACATCTCCATTCTCATAACGCGAAATCGTCTGATCTCGATAAAACGCCAGGCCATACTCCACTTCGCGCGATGTGCCGCAGACGGCGAGAGGCAATTTCCTGGTCTCAATCCCGGCGAGTTCAATGGCCAGCGGTCGTGTTGACAGATTCTGATCGATTGCGATGGTTCCGAGTTTCAGGACGGCTGCGACGGCCAGAACGACCGGGATCAGCGTAACGAATCGCAGCATCTTCCACTGAAGGCGGCTCAACAGAGTCAGCGCAATTCCCACCGACAATGCGACGGCCACGCCGATCGCAATCATCAGAGGACGTCCGTTTGGCAGCCGGTGTTGAGTCACGATGACCCCAACCAGCACGGCGGGCACAATCGAGGCGCAAGCCAGCAGAGCGTGAAGAATGGCCAGCCACCTGGCAACGGGCATCTGCTGCTCGAATTGCTGGCGCAAATAGTCCGCCAGCAAAATGGCACCTGCCGGAACCGCGGGCAGAATGTAGCCTGGAAGCTTCGATTGTGAGAAGGAGAAGAACAGGACGGGTACAACCAGCCAGCAACAGGCGAAGATGCGAAACTGCAGTTCGAGATCTGGCTCCGTGCGTACGTTTCGACGCTCCGCCCACCACGCGCGCAGCGACTCAACAACGGCCGCTATCACGAAAACAATCCACGGAACGATGGCGAGCACGAGGACAGGGAGGTAATACCAGAATGGCTCCGGGTGGTGATAGAGGTTCGTCGAAAAGCGTGCAAGATTGTGTTCGAGAATGAACTCGCGAAAGAACCGCGGGTTGCGGATCTGGACGGCGATGTACCAAGGCAGAGCGATCACGCAGAACAATAGGGTGCCGGGCACCCACAAGGTTCGAAACACGAGGCGGAATTCACGCGTGGCGGCGGCGTAAATGCCAATGACGAGTGCCGCGAGGAAGACCGCCACCGGACCCTTGGCGAGCATCCCAAGCGCCAGAAATACATAAAAGGCAGCCAGGTAAATTCGATTCCCGCTCTCGCGCCATGCCCACCACGCCAGCAGTGCGATGGCAAACGTCGACGCCAGCCCCATGTCCATCGAAGCGGCTCGAGCGTATCCCACGACTCCCGCGCAGGACGCTGTGATCAGGGCAGCGTCGACTTCTACGCCCGGACGAAACTTTCGAAAGAAAAAGTACAGAGCAACCACGAGGAGCGCGGCGTCGAGCGCCGAGGGGATTCGCGCGGCCGCGTCCCTGACGCCGAACACCGAGTACACCAGCATGGCTTGCCAGTAGTAGAGGGGAGGCTTCTCCAGCCAGGCACGCCCAGCGAGAGTGGGAGTGATCCAATCGTGCCGCTCGAGCATCTCGTGGGCAACCTGCGCGTATCGCGGCTCATCCGCGCCGATCAAGCCAAACTGAGAGATCCCGTAAAAGAAGAGAAACGCACAGAAGCCGGCGAGGAGCAAGACGTCGGTGCGAGTGCGGTTAGTCATGTGAGAGACATCGTTGATTGTTGATTGTTGATTTATAGATTGTTGATTGAAGACCTAAAGATTCGCGCCATGAGATTTTCAATCGACAATCGCACAATCAACAATGATTCATTGTACGGAAGGTCCGCGGCCGAGTTGCAGGACGACGGCGCGAACCGCATCGGCGAGGGGCCCATCAAGGGAGCAGCCGCTGGCGCACTCGTGACCGCCGCCGCCGAAGCTCTCGGCCACCCGGGCAACATCGAGTTTGCCCTTGCTGCGAAGGCTGACGCGATAGCGTCCGTCGGGCAACTCGCGGAAGAATGCGGCGACTTCGACACCGCCGATCGACAGAACGTAGTTCACCAGGCCTTCACAGTCTTCTTCGATCGCGCCGCAGCGCTCCATTTGCTTTTGTGTAACCCAGGCGTAGCCGACGTGGCCCTCGAGGCACAAATTCCGCAGTGCCTCTCCAAGCAGACGAATTTTGGCGACGGAGTGAGCGAAGTAGATTCCGCGGGCGCAATGCGCGGGATCGGCTCCAGCGAGCACCAGTTCGCGTGCAAGTGCAAATGTGTTGTCATTCGTGCCCTGGAACATGAACGATCCGGTGTCTGTCATCAGCGCGGTATAAAGGCAGGTGGCAATTTCGGGAGAGAACTTCACCCCCGCTTGGCGCGCCAGGCGGAATACCATCTCAGCGGTGGCGACGGCGTGCGGATCAATCCAGTTCACGTGGGCAAACGGACGTCCACTGACATGATGATCGATGCTGATGAGAAAGCGGTCTTCCAGCCCCTCCAGCCGGGTGCGATGAATGCTGTCGCATTCCAGAATGATGGCCGCTTCGTAGCTGCCCATGACGCGGCTCGACTGCACGACCTGGTCGGCGAAAGGAAGCGATCGGTAGATGCGCGGTACGCCGTCGTGAAGCACAACATCAGCCTGCTTGCCCATGGCGCGAAGAACCTGGCAGCAGGCGAGGGCCGACCCGACAGCGTCGCCATCCGGACGCGCGTGCGATGTCAACACGAATCGCTCACGCTGTCCGATCTGCCGGAGCACGTCCTCGAGCATGTGGTTAGGCCTTCTCTCCACTTGCGTCCCTACGAGCCTTGTTTCGCTTCTTCGTCCGCTCTAACAATTCTTCTACCCGCGCTTTATCCAGTTCAGCGCGATCGAGACGGAAATACAGTTCTGGAGCGCGGCGGATCCGCAGCCGCTCGACCAATTCGTGCCGAATGTATTCGCGGGCGGCTTCGAGCCCCTCTAAACTCTGATCGGCTTCGGTATCGTCGCCCTCGACGTTGACCCATACTTCCGCGGATCGCCCGTCGTCAGCCACATGCACGGCCGTTACGCTCACCAGGCCGATACGCGGGTCCGCGAGTTCGCCTTCCACCAACGTTTCGATCTCTTCGCGCAGAGCCTCGCCGACCCGGCCGCGATGGTGCTTCAGCGCGCGCTTTTCCACGACATCCACCTCAGGTAAAACGCATGAGAATATCAGAAAATGAGGCGCAAGTGTTGCCCGGCAGCGTACCGAGCGCAGCGTTATTGTCCTCCGATACCGGCGCGTGGTGGTAAGTACGGAGGTAATGGGAACTTATGGAGTAATTTGGTCGAGTGTGACGTTAACATCTCCCAGAAACAGTCAGAAATATTCCACAAACGAATCTGCAAGCTCGGCGCCGTGATTGTTGGCGATGCGAGTGGCAGCGCTCTCCACTTTCTTCATCAAACCATCGAGATAATCACGCGAGCCCGAAATACTCACGACCCCAATGGTGGCGCGATTCCACAATTCCGCGCCATCGAGTTCGGCAATGGAAACGTTGAAGCCCGTGCGCAGCTTGTCTTTCAGGCTGCGAACAACCTGCCGACGGTCTTTGATGGACTGCGCGGCTTCGATGTAGAGTTCGAGGGTGAGGAAGGCGATCATCAGTGGTTAGTGGTTAGTGGCTAGTGGGCAGTGGCTAGAAAGAACTAGCAACTAGCCCTTAATCACCAGCCACTATCTTATGCGATGACTTCCGCCGCGACGCGCACGGTGGTGAAGGCTTCGATCACGTCGCGGGCTTTGATGTCGCCGTAATTTGCGATCGAGATGCCGCACTCCATGCCGTTTGTGACTTCCTTGGCATCGTCTTTGAATCGGCGAAGCGATCCGATCTTGCCCTTGAAGACGACGACGTTGTCGCGGAGAAGACGGACTTCGGCATCGCGCTTGATCAAACCATCGAGCACACGGCAACCAGCGACGGTTCCGACCTTCGGGATGCGGAAGGTCTCGAGTACTTCCGCGCGTCCCTGGTAAGTTTCCTTGATCGTCGGTTCGAGCAGGCCGCTCATGGCGCGCTTGATCTCATCCTGCAACTCGTAAATGATCGAGTGCAGGCGGATATCGACTTCTTCCTGTTCGGCGAGTTCCTGCGCTTTTCGCTCAGGACGCACATTGAAGCCAATTATGATCGCGTTGGAAGCGGACGCGAGCAGCACGTCGGTTTCAGTAATGGCACCCACACCGGAGCGCAGCAGTTTCAAGCGAACCTTGTCGTTCGACAGCTTCGACAATAGATCGCTGAGCACTTCCACAGAGCCCTGCACATCGCCTTTGAGGATGATGTTCAGTTCCTTGGTCCCGGCTGTCTTGATCTGCTCCGCCAGGCCTTCGAGCGAGACGCGCGAACTCTTGGCCAGCGCGGCTTCACGAGCCTTCTGCTCGCGGTACTCAGAGATGCCACGAGCCTTGTCACGATCAGCGACAACCACAAACTGATCGCCGGCCTGTGGCAGACCTTCCAATCCGAGGATTTCGACTGGCGTTGACGGGGGAGCGGATTCGAGCGCTGCCCCGCGATCGTCGAACATGGCGCGGACTTTTCCGAATACGTTGCCCACCACGAAGTTGTCTCCGGCGTTAAGCGTGCCGTTCTGCACGAGCACAGTCGCAACCGGTCCGCGGCCGCGATCGAGTTTCGCCTCGAGTACGACACCGGTCGCCTGGCGTTCGGGAGTCGCCTTCAATTCGCCAAGATCGGCAACCAGACAGATCATTTCCATCAGCAGGTTGAGATTGGTTTTCCTCTTAGCTGAAACATCGACGAATACGGTCTTGCCGCCCCACTCTTCCGGCAAGAGGCCGCGGTCACCCAACTGCTTCTTAACGCGATCCGGCAGCGCTTCCGGCTTGTCGATCTTGTTGACCGCGACGATGATCGGAACTTCGGCGGCATGGGCGTGATCGATGGCTTCGAGTGTTTGCGGCATGACGCCGTCATCGGCGGCCACTACCAGCACCACGATGTCGGTGGCCTTCGCTCCGCGCGAACGCATGCGCGTGAACGCTTCGTGACCGGGAGTATCGAGGAACACGATTTCACGGCCAAAAGCGGGCGATTCGGGATCGCTGATACGCACCTTGTAAGCCCCAATGTGCTGCGTGATGCCTCCGGCTTCACCCTCGGCGACGTTGGTCAGGCGAATCGAGTCGAGCAGTGTGGTTTTACCGTGGTCGACGTGGCCCATGATCGTGACCACCGGGGGACGCGGCACGGCTTCTGTGGCGGCTTCTTCTCCAGCCGCGGCTGCAGCGTCAATGTCTTTCGCCGCCTGCTCTTCGAAGGTGATCACGTTCGTATCGGCGCCGAAGAATCGCGCCATTTCGCTGGCGAGTTCGGCATCGAGCGTCTGGTTAATCGTGGCGAAGACGCCGCGAGCCAGCAGACGCGAGATGAGATCCTTCGCGCGAATGTCGAGCTTCTCAGCAAGATCTTTTACGCTGATGCCTTCGGTAATCGTGATGTTGCGGGTGATCGGCATCGGCTCGTTCGACACCACCATGCGTGGCGGTGGAACGTAGCCCTTCATTGGACCTTCTTTTACGCCACGCGGAACGTAGCGCTGGCCGGGCCTGCGGGCAGGCGCACCCGGACGAGCACCGGGACGAACTGGTCCCGGAGGCGGACCCCCTGGGCCTACCCCGAGAGGCCGAGGACCGGTCGGAGCCGAACGAGTAGGATGCATCGGCCGGCGTTCGCCAGGGCGCAACGGCGGACGCGCTCCGCCCATTCCGGGCGCTCCTTGCGGACGCGGACGCTGGAAGATCGGTTGACCGGGCACAGGGCGGCCGGGCGCGGGACGCATAGTGCCGGCGGGAGCGCCGGCTTGAGCCGTTGGCGCTACGGGGCGCGGAGGCGGCGCCTTGTAAACGGGGCGCGGGCCGGTCTGCGGAACGATCATCCGCGGCGCCGGTGCTGACGGCGCAGCCGCTACGGGCGGCGGTGCAGGACGCGAAATTGTTGGAGCGGCGGGTGGAGCAGCAGCTGTGATCGATGGCGCGGCGGGCGCGGCCGGCGGAGCCACCACCGCCGGAGGTACAGGCGGTGCGGCGGGGCGTGGCGGTGCAGCGACCGCAGGCGCAACAGGCGGAGCAGCAGGAGTCGGTGGAACCGCAGGCTTCTCGACCACGGGAGGCGCCACCACCGGACGAACCGGAGTCGCCGGAGCAGCCACGGGAGCCGGCGGGGCGGCAACCGGAGCGGGCGGTTTTGCAGCCGGAGGCACAACCGCGGGCTTCGGAGGAATCGGCGGTGCGGCCGGGCGCACTGGAGGCGCCGCAGCAGCTTCTTTCTTCTGCGTGATCGCCTTCAACACATCGCCGGGACGCGAGATATGCGACAGATCGATCTTGGTCTTGATTTCTTCTTCGCC
>Ga0335082_10008964_pt1 | contig 10883 bp, 10 predicted proteins | sample Lox_Sample_41_FD_206718 | JGI IMG/M metagenome (GOLD analysis project Ga0335082, IMG submission 206718) | Soil microbial communities from Loxahatchee National Wildlife Refuge, Florida, United States - Lox_Sample_4.1 | ecosystem: Environmental > Terrestrial > Soil > Wetlands | place: USA... | reverse complement strand
GCTGCTGGCGGAAGGGGACAAGGACGCGTCCGCCGATGACCGACTCCATGCCTGCGGGGATGGCGTAGGTGAACGCCATGTCGAGCGGCACAGGGAGGGCGACGTCGCAGAAGAGGGGCATCTACTGGAATTCTATTCTGAATAATTGAAGAGAATTGCCGCAGACTACCAGAACTTCCACCAGGGCTTCTTGCTTCCGCCCTCGGAATCAGCGACAGATTTGAGAATGTCAGGCAACGCACCGTCGACGGAATTATAGGCGGTCAATATCGACTGGGTGTCATCAGGGTTGATGACGCGGCCAAGCTGAGGATCGTAGGCAACAAAGCCCCCTTCCTCACTGAGGATCTTCAGACAACCTTGAATCAATGCGACTGACTCTGAAGCTCTTTCGCGAAAATAAGGCGTTGTAATGCCAACGTCTTGTTCCCCGATCGTTACTTGCACTTGCAGGTCTTCATGATTTAATTCGATCCACGGGAGCGATCGTTCCGGCTGGAATTGTTCTAATGCCGGGTGTTGTCGCCGAAGGGCGTCGGACAACCCCTGCATTCGAGTTCGAGCAGCTTGTGGAACGGGGCGCTTCATCCAGGCGTCGAGGTCCACAGCGGCCTGCTCCTGTTGCTCTGCATACTCCTGATATTTTGCGTCGGGGTCTTGCCCCTCGGTTAGGTGAAACAGAACCAGGTCGTAGCTCATGCTGTAGCCTCTTGAGCGCGCTCTCGACAAATGGGCCGGGCTTGGCCCGGCGGGACAGCCGAGGCGGCTGTCCCTACGTGGTTTTTGCTGGCGCTTTCAGCCCCAACTCTTTCATCACCATCTGCAAATCCTTCCACGCTTCGCCCTTCTGGCGGGGGTCGCGGAGCAAGAATGCCGGGTGGTACGTGACGGCCAGCTTGCAGCCGTTCCAGGTGGGATCGTTGCTGCGCGCGTCATTGCGAAATCCGGCGGGCTTGAAGTCGTAAAAGCGACCGCGGAGTTGGGCCATTGAGGAGCTCATTGCCAGCAGCGTCTTGGCGGCGACTGCACCGAGGGCGACGACTACCTTCGGCTTGATCACTGCGATCTGGCGCATCAGGAACGGCGAGCAGGTCTCGCACTCTTCGCGCTCTGGCGTGCGATTGCCCGGCGGACGGCACTTCACGATGTTCGCGATGTAGACGCTCTCTCGCGTGATCCCCATCGCCCTGATCATGTTATTGAGCAGCTGTCCGGCGCGCCCTACGAAGGGTTCGCCTTGCTCGTCTTCATCGGCGCCCGGGCCTTCGCCGACGAACATGAGTTCTGCCTTGGGATTGCCGACGCCGAAGACGATCTGCTTGCGACCCTGCTTGTGCAGCACGCAGCGCGTGCAGTCGCCGAGATCTTCGCGGATCACTTTCAGGGCCTTCACCGGATCGCTCACACCCTGCTCGGGCTTGGTCGCGATCACTTCGAACATATTCTCTTCAACGACGGGCGGCGCTGTTGCCGTCGCTCTGCGTGGACTCATGTCTTCTCTCAGTTCTGGCTGGGTACTGGATGGCGCAGGCTCTTCGGTATACATGCCGAGAGTAAGCGCTTCTGGAGTCTGAGGGGCTGACGCAGCCGGCATCTCACGGCGGTAGAAATCGTAGATGCCGAGTTCGTTGTAGAAACGAATGCGCTCGGCGAGAGCGCGGCGCAGCTCAGGGTCCAGAGCGACGGGCATCGCGGATTAGGATAGCAGAGGCGCTGACCACGGAGGCGGCGCTGGGAGTACGGGGTCCCGGCTCCCTCGGCTCCGCTCGGGAGTTGGGCGCGCGGCTCAGGCGCCGCGCAAACGCCTCAAACTTCGACTTCGTGTCGGCTATGCCGCGGTCGCCGATACTGCGCTTAGGATGACACTCCTCAAAGATTCGCTCTGGTGACAAAGACCTTACTCTGTGCCTGCGCGTCTCCGTGGTGAGGCCGGTCTATTTCAATTCGATCTCAACAATCTGCCCGTCGAATCCGCCTTCGTTGGTGAGCGTGTGGGTAACTTTGGAATCAATCCAGTGAAAGTCGCCGGGCTTCACTTCCTCCGAGAGCGACTTGCCGTCGGGCCCGGTCATTCCCAGCGGCATGGCTCGGGCGGCGATGATCAGGTAAGGACGCGTGTGCGTATGTTGCGGGGAACTGGCTCCCGGAGCGAGCTTCCAGTTGTAGATACGAGCGCTGGCGTTCTCGGCTGCCACCGGAGCAGCCGCCGTCGATTTCACTTTCTCAGGGCGCTTCAGAAACTCGATATCCATCACCTCGAAGGTGCCAGGGCCGACGTTGTGAACGCGATGCGTGTAGGGCGCGTCGCCCCTGGTTGAAGCCGAGATCTCCCCGATTTCCGCTTCCTGCGGCGCACTTTCGGGCTGATCCGGCAATTGAAAGGTCAGAGTGTTGTCCGTGAGGTGGACGGCAGCGCGATCGTTGGAGTGCGTGTGATAGAGAGTGCTCTCTCCTGCGGGAATCGTCACGCGCATCACGAGCACGAAATCATTCTTGAAGGCAATGTGATGATGCGGCTCTTGCTCGACGGGCACGGCGGACTGCTGAGAAAACACGCTGGCTGCCAGCGCCAGCAGCAGCGAACCATAGGAGTAGGGTTTCATGGCCTTATGAACGGCTCACGGCAGGTGTTCTCTTCCGCAGTTTCACGACCTGATCGAGCACGCGCTGGGCAACATCCCACTTCGACGTTTCGGGCACTTCGACTACTTCGTCGTGAGTAATGATGGTCACGGCGTTGCGGTCGGAGTCGAAGCCGATGCCTTCACGGGAAACATCGTTGACGACGATGGCGTCGAGCGCTTTCGCGGCTAATTTCTTGCGGGCGTTTTCCAGGACGTTCTCGGTCTCGGCGGCAAAGCCCACGATTACCTGCGACGTCTTCGCGCGCGCCAGTTCGGCAAGGATATCGGACGTCGGCTCGAGTTCGAGCGACATCGGTCCCTTGCGTTTGATTTTTTGTTCGGAGGCCGCCCTCGGGCGGAAATCAGCGACCGCGGCCGACTTGATGATGACGGTGCTTTCAGGAAGAAGGTTCAGAACTGCGGCCCGCATCTCGTCGGCGGTTTCCACGCGCGTCAGTTCCGCGGCGCCGGGAGGCTGAATCGACGTCGGTCCGCTCACGAGCAGGACGCGCGCGCCCCGGCGCAGAGCGGCCTCGGCGATGGCATAACCCATGCGGCCGCTGGAGCGATTCGTGATGTAGCGAACAGGGTCGATCTTTTCACGTGTCGGCCCTGCGGTGATGAGAACCGTCTCTCCGGCCAAGTCCTGCGACGCGCCCAGCGCTTCGAGCGTGGCTGCGACGATCGTTTCGTTGTCAGCAAGGCGTCCGGCTCCGGTCATGCCGCAGGCGAGATATCCGCTGGCCGGGTCCACGATGCGCACGCCACGCCCGCGCAGGATCTCGAGATTTCCCTGGGTCGCAGCATGGTTCCACATGTTGACGTTCATCGCCGGGGCGACAACGACAGGCGCTGTCGTAGCCAGGTAGAGCGTGGTGAGAAAGTCATTCGCGACGCCTTGCGCGAAGCGCGCGATGACGTCGGCGGTGGCCGGAGCCACAAGCAGAGCGTCGATGGATTGCGCCACCGCGATGTGTTCGATGGCCGATTCGACGTTGGCCTGTTGATCTTCAGAACCGAACAGATCGGTAATCACTTTTTCGCCGGAGAGGGCGGCAAACGTCAAGGGACGGACAAACTCCTGAGCCGCGCGGGTCATGACGACCTGGACATGGATGCCGCGGTCCTGCAGCAGGCGGACGATCTCGGCCGCCTTATAGGCGGCGATTCCACCCGAGACTCCGAGCGCGATTTTCATGCAAACACTCCGAGACTCCACCATCTTGATGCCGGGTGGGGGCTGCCGGGTGCAGGCCAGCGTGCAGAAACACCAACGCCGGTCCATTTGGACCGGCGGAGTTTGTGTCTACGCGTCAGGAGTAAAGGCCTTATCCAGAGTCTCGACCGCTGCGTCGAGGGCGGTCTTCGGGACTTCCGGAATCAGCCATTTCACCTTACCGGCCTTGATTTCGTCCTGCGCGATGCGGCAGGGCTTGCGCGAACCAGTTTCGATCACCGGCGGTGCGCCACCTTGCAGTTGCCGGGCCCGCCGCGCCGCTACCAGAATGTAGCGATAGTTGCTGTCGAAACCTTCCATTAGCTTCATACTCTCTCCCCCAAGAAGAGCAAGACTCTTAGCGTCCGGGCGCCATGGCACTGCCGAAGGACGCCAGGATAGGCTGCACACGCTCACGCGCCTGATCGAGTCGGCACGATTGCGCCGTCTCCAACAACCGGATAGTCTCGGGTGAACGATCCGACCCGCCGCGCTTCAACCGTTCGGCCAGCACGATTGCCCGCAATTCGTCGGTGGATTGCTCCAAGCGGTCATTTACAAGTATATAGTCATATTTGGAGTAATTCTCAATCTCCCGGCGGGCCGTGTCCAACCGGCGGCGGATGACAGCTTCCGAGTCCAGTCCGCGATTCCGCAGGCGCCACTCCAATTTCTCGCGTCCGGGCGGAAGTATGAAAATGCTGACCGCGTCCGGCATCTTCTGCTTGACCTGCGCCGCTCCCTGCACGTCGATGTCGAGGAGAAGGTCGTTGCCGCCGGTTTCGGCTTGGCGCAGGAAGCGGCGGGCAGTTCCGTAGTAGTTGCCGAATACGTCGGCGTACTCGAGAAACTCGCCGGCCGCGATCATTGCCTCAAATTCCTCACGGGAAACGAAAAAATACTCCTTGCCGTTGTGTTCGCTGCCGCGCGGCAGGCGCGTGGTGTAGGAGACGGAGAACATCAAGCCCGAAACAACCTTGAAGAGTTCATTGACCAGCGTGGATTTGCCCGAGCCCGACGGCGCCGAGACGATGTAGACGATACTCATTCCAGGTTTTGCACCTGCTCGCGGGACTTTTCGATTTCCGACTTCATCAGCAAACCCATCTCAGTAATTCTGAGGGCTTCGCCGGCCAGTCCGGAAGTCTTCGAAAGTAGAGTGTTGGCTTCGCGGTTCATTTCCTGAAGCAGAAAGTCGAGTTTTTTGCCAACTTCGCCGCCCTGCTCGAGCAACGCCAGGAAATGCTTTACGTGGGTGTTCAGGCGCACGATCTCTTCCTGGATGTCACTGCGGTCGACAAGCACCGCCGCTTCCTGAAGAACTCGTTCCTTGTCCACCTGGTTGCCGAGCATTTCCTGCATGCGGGCCTGCAGCCGCTCCGCGTAGCTGCGCAGGATTGCATTGCGATGGCCTTCGACTCCAGAACTGGCCTTGACCAGCTGATTCATGCGCTCGCGGAGTTCGACTCCAATTCCGTGGCCTTCTTCTTCCCGCATCTGGTTGAGCTTGACGAGCGCATCTTCGACCCGTGCCAGAACGGCCGCCTCAAGCTCTTCCACCGATCGTTCGGCAGCCGATTCCATGGCGCCCGGCATGCGCAACACGACGTTCAGGTCGGGCTCGCCGGCGATGCCGAATTCGTCGGCCGCAGCACGGAATGCTTGTACGTAGCTGCCCACCAGCTGGCGATTAAGAGCAACGCCGTTCGTGCCGCCGTATTCGAGACTCAGGGTCACCTCGATGTGCCCGCGGGCCAGCTTCTCCTTCAGGACGCGCCGCAAGCGGATCTCAAGGGAATCGGTGTCGGGAGGCATCCGGAAATGCAGATCGAGAAACCGATGGTTGACGGACTTCAGCGCAAGCGTAAACGCCAGTACGGCATTTACCGGCCCTGTAATCTGGGCGAACCCGGTCATGGATCGAAGGGACATGTTTGTAAGTCCAAGCAGATAGTGGTTAGTGATTCGGACGGCCTACACTCCACCAGCTTTCACTCTTCACTATTCACTGACTTTCGTTTCCCGCGAACTGCAATTCGTAGAGGCGGCGGTACGTGCCCACCTTCTGCATGAGTTCCTCGTGCGCGCCGATGTCACTGATAGTGCCGCCTTCCAGCACCACAATGCGGTCAGCGCGGCGCACCGTCGACAAACGGTGTGCGATCACCAATACAGTACGCCCGTGCATCAAGTTTTGCAGCGCCGACTGCACTAACGCCTCGGACTCGCTGTCGAGAGCGGAAGTGGCCTCGTCCAGGATCAGAATCGGCGCATTCTTGAGAATCGCGCGCGCGATGGCAATACGCTGGCGTTCTCCACCGGAGAGGCGCACGCCCCGTTCGCCGATGACAGTCTGATAGCCTTCCGGGAGTGCCTTGATGAAATCGTGTGCCAGGGCGGCGCGAGCGGCTTCCTCCACCTGCTTCTGCGAAACATGCGGCTGACCGTAGGCGATATTGTTGCGGGCCGTATCGTTGAACAACACTGTTTCCTGCGTGACGATGCCGATCTGCGAGCGTAGAGATGCGAGCGTAACATCGCGGACGTCGGCACCATCGATCAGGATACGTCCGTCGGTGACGTCAAAGAACCGCGGGATCAGGTGCACGAGAGTGCTCTTTCCCGCTCCGCTCGACCCGACAACAGCCAGTACTACACCGGCCTTCACTTCAAGGCTGATGCCGTGCAGGACATCGCGCGCGCCTTCGCCGTTTTCGTATCCAAAACTGACATTGTCAAACTGGATGGATCGCGAGAACTTTGGCAGCCTCTTGGCGCCAGGCTTCTCGCGGACTTCGTCTTCGATGTCCATGAAGCGGAAGATCTCCGAGGAAGCCCCAAGCGCCTGCTGGAAGCTGTTGTTGAAGAGGGCAAACTTCCGCACCGGATCGTAGAGCTTGAAAACCGCAATGATGAAAGCGAAGAAAGTTCCCGCGGTAAACACGCCGCGGTTGATCTGATCACGGCCGAGCAGCAGGAGCAGTGCGATCGCGACCGACCCGATGATGTCCATGAGCGGGGAACTCACAGCGGCGGCGGCTACGGAGCGCAAATTCGCCCGGAAAAAACGCTGGGCAGCCTTACGGTAGCGGCCGATTTCCCAGGACTCCATCCCGAAGGCCTTTACGATCCGGTTGCCGGTGATTGTTTCGTGCAGGATGTTCTGGACTTCAGCCAGTTTGTCCTGGCCGGAGCGGGTGGTTGTGCGAACCTGGCGGCCGATCTTCCGCGAGGAATAGAGGATGATCGGGACAAAGAGCAGCAGCACCCACGCCATCTGTTTGCCGATCAGGACCACGACTGCTGCAGTAAAGACGAAGGTAAAGAACTGCTGCAGGAATTCGGCCATGACCGCGGACATGGCGACCTGGACCTTCTCGATGTCGTTCACGATGGTCGAAATCAGAGTGCCGGTTGTGTGCTTGGAGAAAAATGCGGCCGAGCGGCGGAGGATAGTGTTGTAGAGATCGTCGCGGAGGTCGGTGACCATGCCGAAGCCGGCATAGTTGACCAGATATGTTCCAGCATAGTCGAAGATACCCTTTAGCACCGTGGCCGCGACCAGGGCGAACGCGACCACCGTCCACGGGTTATGGAAGTGAGACGGTACGATCTGCTGGAGGAAGAGCACACGGTCCGTGCCCGGAAGCTTGAACAGTTGAATGGGCGCAGTTTGTGCGCCCGGGTTGAGGACGCGGTCAAAGATCGGGCCGATCAGCAAAAGCCGGAACGCATCGAGCAGGCCGACGACCGCCATCAACAACACCGAAGGGAGAAATTGCCACAGGTAGGCGAGGAGATAACGCAGAAGGCGCAGCAATTGCCGAATCGGATGAAGGGAGGCCTGCGACTCGGCAATGCCGTTGACGGTGCTGCTCATGCGAAACCCTGATTTTACTGTAGCGGCATCGGCTTCGGGCGTTTATCGCGCAAGATGGCTGGAGTCCCGGGATTATGGCCGCGTCTGAGTGGTTCCCGGGTCCAGAAGGTTGATCCAGCGACTCTCGTTCTCAGACTCTATCTCCAGGGTCTCGAACTGCCATGTGCCCTCTACCTTGTGAGCGTCCAGATTGATCGTCGCCCTCCCTCGTGGGCCGGTAACCGGGATTTCCATGTGCGCTCTGCCACTCGAGCCCGAGACGCTGATTTTTCCTCCCGGAAGCCAGCCCGGTTTGAGCGGAGTACCGATGCGATCCACGACTTGTGCATTCCGCTCGGCTCTTGCGATCGCTTCATTGAACACGTAACTGTGATGGAATGTGTAGCTCACGATTCCAAAAAGCAGCGCGGCGAACGCCACGAACAGCCCCGCGCAAGTCAGAAAAACCAGGGCAATTTTCCATCCTGCGTCGCGGTCCAGCCAACGATGCTTTGCCGGGGGAGGAAGCAACGGATGGGGAGTGGATGACATATTGCCAGCCAGATCACCGCGGTGCTATTTCGGACTATCCCGGTGTACCACCTTCACCTTGTATCCGCTCTTGCGCAGGCGCTTACCGACTTCCTCGGCGATCATCACCGACCGATGCTGGCCTCCGGTGCAGCCGAAGCTGATGGTCAGGTAACTTTTGCCTTCGTGAATGTAGTGCGGCAACAGATACACGAGCAGGTTTGAGATTCGGCTGATGAACTCCTGCGTCTGCGGAAACGACCGGATGTACTTCGCCACGCGGGGATGACGCCCGGTCAGCGGGCGAAATTCCGGCACGAAGTGCGGATTGGGCAGGAAGCGCACATCGAAGACGAGGTCGGCGTCGTCAGGCACGCCGTGCTTGAAACCGAAGCTCACGCACGAGACGAGGATCGTGTGATGTCCGCCCGTCTCGTGTTTGAAGCGGTCGGTAAGGTGCGCACGCAGTTCGTGAACATTGAACTTCGAGGTGTCGATCACGAGATCAGCAATGGCGCGGATTGGCCTGAGATGACGCCGCTCGGCCTTGAGGGCCGCACGGACAGGAGCGTCCGTGCCGAGCGGATGGGGCCGACGCGTTTCGCTGAAGCGGCGGAGAAGTGAGGCATCGCTGGCTTCGAGATAAATGACTCGAGTAGGGATCATCCGCTTCACCGATTTCAGGATCGACGGGAGGCGGTCAAGTTGCGCACCTTCGCGAACGTCAACGACGAGCGCAGTGCGCGGAATCTCACCCGACTGCAGGGCGAGTTCAGCAAAGCGCGGAATCAGATCGACGGGAAGGTTGTCGACGCAGTAGTAGCCCAGATCCTCAAACGCCTTGAGTGCGGAAGCTTTTCCCGACCCGCTCATTCCGGTTATGACGACGAGTTCGGCGGCGCCACGGTGCTCCGTGCGAGCGGCTTTGGAGGCGGGGCGCGGCGCTCTTCTGGTTTCGTGGCGCGTGGGCATCCCCGGCATCTTAGCATTTTGGGATCACAAGCACCGGCGGCCAACGGTTGGAGGCGATGACCGAGTCTGGTCGGCGAATCGCTGGTCCCGGCCCCTGTCGCGCTGCCCGCTTTCCTGTTTACTCGCCCCGGACTACAATCGTTTGCAGCGAGTGAGAGGGGCGAGGTTTTTCGGAGTGCATCCGATGAGATCATGGCAATCCGAAACAGGGCGTCTCACTTGCCAGTGGTCTGAGGTCGGGCAACGCGGCCAGCACAACCTGGCTAGCCTGCAGGAAACTTCCCGAGAAGCCTCACACACTCTGAGCGGCTACCTGCCCTCCCTTCCTGACTTCGCCAGCCATAGTCCCTTCGGCGGACGGCACTGGTTCGAGCCCCACACCCCAGAACGTCAACACGAGTGATGTGCGCCCACGGGCCGTGATGTTGCGAATTCTCGCAGGCCCATCGGCAGTCACGGACCTTGCATCGCGTGCAAATTCCCCTGCTCGGAAACTTCAGCAGCCCCGGATCGGCCTCAGGAACATGTGTGTTAACATGAATTTACCGCGATCTCAGTAGGGCGCTTAACTCAGCGGTAGAGTGCCATCTTCACACGGTGGAAGTCATAGGTTCGAATCCTATAGCGCCCACCATCTTTTCAATAGGATACGAAGCTTACCTGCCATTCTACCTGCCGTTCAGGGCAAGGGTTGCGACTTTGCCGCTCGCCTCGCGCATATCAGGGGTCACAGCATCCCCGTAGATGTTCATAGTCGTTCGGATGTCCGAGTGACGCATGAGCTTTTGCTGTACACCTATCGGCGTCCCAACAGAGTCCAGCCAAGTTCGGTAGGTATGCCGGAATGCGTGAGTGCGAAGATGCCCGAGCCCGGCGACATCCGCCGCTCGTTGCAACTCTTCCTTGACCCCCGTATATGACCAAGGCAGTCTGCCGATCTTGATAGGCGAAGCAAACATCCAATCCTCGGGCGCCGGGAACTGAGTTGTTTGCTTCCAGACCTTCAACACATCTAGCAGATCGCTGGCTATTGTGAGAGTTCGACGCGAATCATCGGTTTTCACGTCGTCCACAATCTGCTGCACGATGCCGCGCTCAACGCGTAGCATTCCATTCAGCCAATCCACGTCAGCCCATTTTAAGGCGAGTGCTTCACTGATGCGAAGCCCAAAACACACACACATGAGAGCCATAGTGTTAAACGGCTCACGAAGATGTGAGATAAGCGAACGGAACTGCTCAACCGTGAGTGTTCGCGGTTTCCGTATTCGCTTGGACGCGCCTTTGATTGTGACCAAGCTGATGGGATTTACCTGCATCGGAACATCCTGCTTCCACATCGCGTAATTCCAAAGTGCGCTGAGAATGCCGCGAATGTGAACCTTGCTTTTCGGTGCAAGCGGTAGAGGTTCAAGCCACATCTCCACAGGACGCGCCTGCAAATTAGTGATTGGACAATCTCCCCACTTCGGGAGGATGTAAACGCGAAGCCATGACTCGTACCCACCTCTTGTGTCATGCCGGGTTGGCATCTTCTCCATCCGGTACTGCTCCACTATCTTGATCACAGTTGGCACCGTGCTTCTGATGCTGACTGCATTTTGTTGTTCTACCGCATCACGAAGCTCTTTTGCTGCTCTCCATGCGGTTGCCTTCGTGGGATACTGGGTCTTGGTGCCGA